>PDWI01009019.1_pt1 | contig 11558 bp, 7 predicted proteins | sample 1430891 | NCBI WGS metagenome assembly PDWI01 (sample SAMN01162508, study PRJNA174530) | Oral metagenome, whole genome shotgun sequencing project. | biome: Marine environment; feature: Marine mammal; material: Swab sample of the gingival sulcus; isolation source: swab sample of gingival sulcus...
CTGGCGTGCAGTTGCAAAGAAAGAAGCAAAGAAATACGATGCAGCAATTGCTGATTATCAAAAGTGTATAGAATTAGAACAAATAACTGGTCGTGGTTACGCGGGAATTTCCGATGTTTATAAAAAACAAGATAAATTTGAAGATGCGTATGAATATATTAACAAAGCAATAGAAAAAGAACCACAAGAAATTTCTTTTATTTATACTAAAGCTGAAATATTGAAAAATAAAGGCGAATTAAATAATAGTATAAAATACTATATGATATATGAAGACAAAGAAAAAAACGGATATGGTTATTATTCAATATCTGAAATTAATTTTCATAAAGGAAACTATATAAAAGCAGAAACATTCATAGATAAGGCAATTAAAATAGATAATAAAAATTCGATGTTTTTATGTTTAAAGAGTTTAATCTTTTGTGAAAAAGAAAACTACAATGGTGCTTTGTCCTTAGCCTTGCAGGCTAAAAAGTTAAAAGAAACATCTTTTGATGAAAGTTTTATTAATGTGTATATATCCATATATAACGTATTTTTAGATAATGAAGATGAAACTATAGAAGCAGAAAAAGTTGCAAAAAAAGAATTATGTATGATGATTGTTACGGCATCTAATAATACAGAGAAGTTAGTAAATAATCTTAATGAATTAATAAAAGATGAATACAATCCATATTCTGCTATCTATTATATATACTTTAATACTCAATTAAGCATTATTGAAAATATTGAACGTTACGGAAATTTTGAAGAAAATAAGAAAGCAATGTTTGAAGCACAAAGAGCTTATCATCAAGCATTAAATTTTCTAAACAATAGATAGAGTTTTTAACACTGTTCTTAACGCAAGCAAAAAAGCACCTTGTTCACTAAAACAACCTGTTCATGCACCGTGAACTTATTGTATTTATGAACAAATGGTTGAAACAGCAGAATTAATATACAATGACTACATTAAGCCAGAGCTATAAAGAACTTGCAATACCACATTTTAAAGAAGTTTTTGAGATTATTGATAAAGTAATGATAAAACACTCTGTACCATACTATGTTTAAAATTTTGAATATGAAATATTTAAAAATATATAATTACAAATGTCTTGGAAATGTTGAGATTTCTAATTTAAAACGAGTAAATCTTTTTACAGGTAAAAATAATACCGGAAAATCAACAATTCTTGAAGCTCTTTCATTATTTGCTGTAAAAGGTAATTTCAATTGGATTAGACAGCTTCTTGAAAGTCGAGGAGAAATTAATAATTATAATGACGAAACAGTTAGTGTTGAAAATAATATTAATATATTATCCTCTTTTTTTAGTAACAGGAAAGTTGGATTTGATGAAAATGACTTCTTTAAAATTTCTACTGATAAAGATGAAGTGATTTTCCGATTTGTTAGATTTTTAGAAGAGGAAGTCGTTGAGAAGGATGCAGCCGGTTCAGAAGTAATAATTGGTAAAAGGAAAATACTTACCGAAGATATTAATGACGATTCTGTTTCATTTGGATTAGAAATAAAATCAAAAGGAAGTTCGCAAGTTTTTTACTTGGATAGACATTTGTTTAGAAGAAGATATATAACCTCTGATTCGATAAATTTTCATTTAATCAATTCAAAAGGTGATGATGTAATCAATAGTGCTAACCTTTGGGATAAAATTACTTTATCAGAAAAAGAAGACTTTGTAATTGACGCTTTAAAAATAATCGAACCAAATATTAACCGTTTATCATTTGTTGGTGAAAATAATTTCAGAAATTCGAGATATCCAATTGTTAAATTGAATACAACTAAGAATATTTATCCACTAAAAGCAATGGGAGATGGTATTAATAGAATCTTAAATCTGACATTAGCACTTGTTAATTCTGACGGAGGATTTTTGTTAATTGACGAATGCGAAAATGGTCTGCACCACTCAATACAAGATAAACTTTGGGAAATTATTTTTAAAATAGCTGAAAAATTAGATATTCAAGTTTTTGCAACAACTCACAGTAATGATAGTATTAATTCATTTGCCAAAGTATTGGAAAAAAACGACCAATTAGATGGAACTTTATTTAGACTAGAAAGAAAGCAAGAATCTGTAATTGCAAATCCATTTTCAAAAGAAGAAATTACAGTAGCTGCTAATCAGGGAATAAATTTACGATAGAATATGGAGCAATTATTACTTGTCGAGGGCAAAAACGATTTACATGTTTTTTTGAATATTTTTGAGAAGCATTCAGTAAAAGAGAGTTTTACTGCTGAAGGTAAAGAAGGTGATAGTATTTATAAGAGCATACCAATTTACTTAAAGACAGATGTTTCAACTATTGGAATTGTTATTGATGCTGATGAAAATATCAATTCCAAATGGGATAAACTTAAAAACATTTTTAAGGTATCAGGCTATGATATTCCTGAAAATCCAATCCATACAGGAACAATAATAAAAAAGAATGACCGTCCAACAATTGGAATTTGGATAATGCCTAATAATAATGCAAATGGAATGCTTGAGGATTTTGTTAAACAATTAGTTCCGGGCGATGATTTATTAATGGACTATGTGGAAGAATCTCTCAATAAAATAGAAACTGTTGGAGTAAACAAATACAAATCAATTCATAAATCAAAAGCAAGAATTCATACTTGGTTGGCATGGCAAGAAACACCAGGTACTCCAATGGGATTAGCGATTAAAAAGACATTCTTGGATACAAATAAAGAGTTGTGCTTAAAATTTGTGAATTGGATAAATGACTTATTCAATTAAGTACCAAATCCAACATACGGTCATAAAATAATTTACGAAACCAAATATCAAGGAAACAAAAAATATAAAATACAGGGATAACAGATATATTTAGGCACAAAGAATGCAAGAATTTCATCTTTCTTGTTACTTTTGCGAAACATTTTTTGCGATAAAAAAATCAATAAAAATATTTCTATGAATAGCTCTAACTCTCAATTGAGAATTAACGCAAGTAAATAATAATTAATTAAAAATAGTATATAGTATGAGAAAAATTTTTTTAACCATTTTGGTATTGAGTTTATTCGGATATACTGCCATGTCGCAGACTGATTTAAACTCGAAAATCCCTATCGACCCTGATATTCGTATGGGAACATTGAGCAATGGCTTGCGCTATTACATCAAGAAGAACAAAAAACCCGAAAACAGGGCTGAGTTGCGACTTGTGGTAAATGCAGGTTCGGTGTTAGAAACCGACCAGCAACAAGGTTTGGCTCACTTCCTTGAACACATGTGTTTTAATGGAACTAAACATTTCAAAAAGAACGATTTGATAAACTTTTTGGAAGAAGCCGGTGTGAAATTTGGCGCGCACTTGAACGCCTACACTTCTTTTGACGAAACTGTTTACATGCTACAATTACCAACCGATAAACAGGAAATCTTCAACAAGGGATTATTGGTTCTCGAAGATTGGGCACACAATGTAAGTTTCGAGCCGGAAGAAATAGACAAAGAAAGAGGTGTTATTCTTGAAGAACGCCGATTAGGATTGGGCGCGAGCGAAAGAATGAGAGAACAATGGTTTCCAATAATTTTGAAAAATTCGCGATATGCAAAACGTTTGCCAATAGGAAAAAAAGAAGTTATAGAGAAATGTCCTTATAAAGAAATCACGGAGTTCTACAACACTTGGTATCGTCCTGATTTAATGGCTGTTATAGTAGTTGGAGATATTGACGTAGATAAAGTAGAAAAGCAAGTAAAAGAGCATTTTAACAAACTAAAAGCACGTAAAAATCCGAAGAAAAGAGACGTTTACGATATTCCGGACAACGACGAACCATTGGTTGCCGTAGCATCTGACAAGGAAAATACCTACACAGTGGTGCAACTACAATATAAGCACAAAAACGCCGACCGCACAAAAGTAGCAAGTTACAGAAGCAGTCTTATGGCGCAACTTTACAATGTTATGTTAAGCCAAAGAATTGCAGAAATTGCACAAAATCCTGAATCTCCATTTTTGTTTGCCAATTCAAGTTTTGGCGGATATTGGGTGAGAACAAAGTCGGCTTATTCGTCTTTTGCAGTGCCAAAAGAGAACAAAATCAACGAAGCATTGGAGGTTTTATTAGCTGAAAATGAAAAAGTTAAAAGATTTGGTTTTACACAATCGGAATTAGACCGCGCCAAGAAAATTGTTTTGATTAACTTTGAAAAAATGGCAAAAGAAGCCGACAAAGCAGAATCAAGAAGCCTTGCCGGCGAATATGTGCGCAATTTCCTATCAGAAGAGGCAATTCCCGGAATTAAGAAAGAGTATGAATATGCAAAAGAATTTGTGCCACAAGCCACTGTGGCAGAAATTAACGGACTTGCAAAGAAATGGATTACCGATAAAAATATGACTTTATTGGTGCTTGTGAAAGAAGCTGACGGCATTAAAATTCCGACAACTCAGGAACTGTTAGACATTGTAAAAGCATCGAAAAATAAAAAATACGAAGCCTACAAGGAAGAAATTTCTAACGACCCGATTATGGCAAAAATGCCAAAAGCCGGCAAAGTGATTTCGAAAACCGAAAATAAAGAATTTGGACTTACAACTTTAACTTTTTCTAATAATGTAAAAGTAATATTGAAACCTACCGATTTTAAAAACGATGAAATTTTATTTACAGGTTTTGCTAATGGAGGAAATTCTTTGGCTGAAACTAAGGATTTATTGGCATCAAAATATATGGCTTCGATTATAAATCAAAGTGGATTTGGCAATTTTGATGTTATTACCTTGAAAAAACGACTTGCCGGCAACACTGCTCATGTACGATTAACAATGAACGAATTACGACAAGGAATTAGCGGAAATTCATCGCCAAAAGATTTTGAAACTCTTTTGCAATTGACTTACCAATATTTTACAAATGCAAGAAAAGATGAAAAAGCATTCAAAAAGTTCTTGTCTAATATGGAGAACCAAATCAAGTTTTTAAGTGTAAGTCCCGACCTTGCTTTTGCCGATAAACTAACCACTACGGTTTCGTCTAACAATCCGCGAGTATTTATATTCCCGAAAGTTGACGAATTGAACAAATTGAAATTAGACGATGTGTATAATGTTTATAAACAAGCATTTAACACTGCCAATGGATATACTTTTATAATAGTGGGAAATATCGACATTGCCAAAATTACTCCATTATTAGAGCAATATATTGGTAGTTTGCCAACTTCATCGTCTAAAAGAAATTGGATAGACCGCAAGGTGCAATTTCCAAAAGGAATTACACAAGAAACAGTTTACAAGGGCAAAGAAGACAAGAGCAAAGTTGTTTTAATGTTCAACGGAAAATATAAATGGGGCGAAAAAAATTATTGGACAGCCAAAATATTGCTTAAAACTTTGTCGATAAAACTACGCGAATCAATGCGCGAAGACCAAGGCGGAGTTTATGGCGTTGGCGCAAGAATTAGTCTTGATAAATTGCCAAAACCCGAATATACAATGAGTATTGGCTGGGGTTGTGCTCCTGCTAATATTGACAAACTTGTAAAAACTGTGTTTGTTGAGATGGATAAAATTGTTAAAAACGGTCCGACCGATGTTGATATAAAGAAAGCAAAGGAAACTTTTATCAATGAGCGCGAAACTCAGGTTAAAGAAAATAATTTCTGGTTACACTACATAAAAAGCATAAATTTGTTTAATGACACTTATATTTCATTCGATCAGTACAAAGCAGTTATTAAATCTATTACTAAAAAAGATTTGCAAAAAGCTGCTAAAAAATATTTCACACCAAAACATTATGTAAAAGTAGTGTTGAAACCTGAAAAAATGAAATAATCGTTTTACTAAATTTTAAAATAAAAAACACCTCACAAATTAGCAGTGAGGTGTTTTTTATTTTAAAGTGCTTTTGGCTATTAGCCGTTGGCTTTTTTTTGCTTTCGGCAAGATAATAGTTAATGGCTAACGCCCAAAGGCTAACTGCCTAAGATAAAATCCTTTAATCATTCAAAAAAAAGTTTAAATCACTTCATTTGTAAAATTATTCCGAAGACGAAAACCCGAAATAGGAACACGCTCGGTTTTTCGTCTTCTACTTTGTTTATTACTTACCAAAATACATAAGCTCCCAAAATGCTTTATCGCCTTTTAGAAACTCAATTAACTTATCGTCTTTGAAAACTTTTATTTCCGCACGACCTTTAAAGCGGAAGTAAGCTCCATCAAAACCTGTAAATAATCTTATTAATCTGTATTTCAAATCTTTCCTACCCTTGCCCAAAGCTGCAAGTAGCAAATCTGTTTCGTATATAATTGCTTCACGATACAAATTATATTCGTATCTATAACCTGTTTTAGGGTCATCGTAAACAAATGAAAGCTCGTTGCTGATATTTTTGTTTAAGGTTGGGTGCTTCATTCCATGAGTTTTATATAATTTCAGACACTCCTCATTATCAGCAATAATTTTTCCGTTTTTAGATAAATTGTAAACTAAAATATTCTGATTATCATATTCTTTCTCGGCAACCATTTCTGATGCAATAATTGTGTAAGGTCCAATTTCGGCTCTCGACCAATACCAGTGGTTGAATAAATCCACCATGTTTCGGTTTCCCCAATTGTGGTCGTGATAACAAGAACCCTGCAAGTGAAATTTCTCGCCTTTGTAGGTGTAAGCGAAGTCCACTTTTCCTGCCGGCACAGAAACTACCCACGCAAAATAATCTTTTGCATCTTCACCAAATTCCATGTGTCCGGTTTTGGGTCGCCAACTTTCAGCAGTTCGTGTTACTTTGGCTGTTATATTTAAGTCTTCGTCTTCAAAATGAATTTCATATTCGTCTAAATTTCCACGAAAATAATTGTCACCTATTCTCACATCACACGAATCTTTGGCTGACGAAAATAATTTATCTTCATAATTAATGCTTTTTATTATTTTCACTCCGTCCGGTCTTTCCATTTCAATGGTGATAAGCGGAGATAACGGTTTGTTTACATTGTTAAAATGCTTGGTAAAGAACACGATAACAGCAGTAGAACCATCTTCAAGATGCGAATCTAAATACCACCATTCATACGTGCCGCTACTTCCATCACTACGCATTCCGTCTTCCCATTTTTCGGGCGAATTACTCGGATTTAACCCATATTTTTTAAAATCGGGTCCTACTTTTGCTTTTTTCACTTGACCGTTAGGCAACTGTCCCATAATTATTATTGTTTTAGTTAATGATTTATAAAAAAATTACTCTACACCACGTTTTTTTTTCGCAAAAAAACTAATAATCAACGTTTTAAAAGTAAGATTTTCATTATAAAACGTCTTAATTCTAAGTAATATAATTGTTAATTGCTAATTGAACGAAGTGTTTAAGTTCGGGACAAAAATAGGAAAATACTTTAATAATATAAAAGTTTTTTTGCAGAAGATATTATTATGATGTCAAACATTATTTTTTTTGGTGCGTTTTTTGTCATAGAAGTCGTAAGTCGTAAAAAAACTTGAAATATTGCATTAGAAAATCTGTTAATAATTCGTGATTTTTGTATAAATATGGCGGTTGATATTATTATATTTTGTAAATTCTTGTTTTATTGTTATTTGAATACTAATGACTAAATCTTACCAAATAATTTGGTTTAAAATGCGCAATTTTAGTATCAAAACTAACAATATTGTAATTTATTTTTTACTTTTGCAGAATTGTTCTAAATAAATAATTTTAAAATATAATAATTGATAAGCAACAAAGATGCGGGGTAATTAGTCTATGAAGTGGAGTGATGTTAAAAAAGTTTCTGATTGTAGTGTTAATAAATTCTCAATGTTAAAAAAACGACACTCTCAGGCAAAAAAGCCAAAGTTAAATAATGAAGACGCCGGACATCAGCCCGAAGAAAAAAGACGGAGGATGGAAGAAGGAGGACGGAGGACGAAAAACAGAAACGATAAATTATTCGATACCCCCTATTTATTGTATCAAAGTAGCCGGAAATCGAAAGTATTAAAACTTTAAAGGTTTAACGAATTTCGATTTTGAAAAGTGCTATTTTTCAATTTTTTCTAATTTAGCTAAGTACTCGCTTAAAATTAGTTTCGATTATTTTGTAGATTTAGAGACCTTCGGGGTCTGACCAAAATTGTAGCATAATCTAATTTTCGTATAGTACTTACATGTTATAATTATTACATTTAGCTGTTATGTTTTTTTCTTTTAAAATCAATCAATTGTGTACAGCAAATAATTATACACACACATCAACAAAAGAAGAAATTATCTATATTTAAGAAGTTATAAAATAATGTATCCATGAGAACATTCCGATTAATAATATTAATATCATTGATGTTTTTTAGTAGCGAATTTGTATATTCGCAAAGCAAAAAGCTAAAAAAAATAAAATCAATTTACGATGCCGGCGAGTATTATAAAGCTGCGGAAAAGTATAAAAAATTATATAGCAAAACCAAAACAAAGTCAGCAAAAGCAGAATTAGCATTTTATTTGGGAGAGTGTTATCGCAAGATTAACAAACCGCGAAAGTCAGAAGTTTGGTATAAACGAGCTGTGCGATACCGCTATCAAAACCCGATGGCTGTTTATTATTTGGCTGATGCCATGAAAATGAACAAAAAATATGCTGATGCAAAAGTAAATTATGAAAAATTCAAAGAACTTGTGCCGGACGACAAAAGAGCTGACAATGGCATAAAATCGTGCGAACTTTCGTTAGAATGGTTAGACAATCCGGAGCGATATATTGTTGAAAACATGAAGTCGATAAACTCGAAGTATAGCGATTACAGACCTATGTTTTTTCGCGATAATAGCGTTATGTATTTCACAAGTACACGAGAAAGCAGCACGGGCGACAAGTTTAACAATAATTCGGGGCAGTATTTTTCAGACATTTTCGTAACGATGAAAGACCGCAAAGGAGTGTGGAGCGAGCCTGTTCCTGCAACCGGAGCGATCAACACTATTTACGACGAGGGCGCACCATCTATCAACCTTGATGGGAGCGACATGTACTACACTTCTTGCAAAGTTATTAAAAACGAGGCAGTTGGCTGCAAAATTTACTACTCTAATTATTCCGGCTACGATTGGTCGGAACCGGAGATTTTGACAATTGTGCCGGATAGTAGTGTGTCGGTTGGTCAGCCCGCCATTTCGCCTGACGAACTAACATTATACTTCGTTTCCGATTGGACCGGTGGCGAAGGCGGCAAAGATATTTGGAAAGTAACAAGAGCATCGCGAGGACAAGCATGGGGAAAGCCCCAAAATTTAGGCAAACTAATAAACACTGCCGGCGATGAAATGTTTCCTTATGTTAGCCAAGACGGAACTTTTTATTTTGCATCAAACGGACACATAGGATTAGGAGGTTTAGATATTTTTAAGGTTGTGAAAAACAACAGAGGACAGTTAGAAGTTGTGAATTTGCGCGCTCCGATAAATTCGCCCGCCGATGATTTTGGCATTGTGATAGACGGCAAAAAAGATAGAGGCTATTTTTCATCAACGCGAGCCGGCGGAAAAGGCAACGACGATATATATTCGTTTAAATTGCCGCCACTCGTATATACTTTGAAAGGAACAGTGCGCAATGAAGACACCGACGAGTTAATAACCTATGCGACAGTTAATTTAGAGGGTAGCGATGGAACTGCATTAGTAATGAAATCAAGGTCAGACGGAACTTTTAAATTTAAACTAAAACCAGAAACTGATTATTTGCTAACATCGTCAAAAGACGGATTTTTACGCGGAAAAGCATCGGAAACAACCAAAGGTTTAAACAAAAGTACGGAGCTTATTGTTGAATTATTTATGGCACCTACCGACCGAGCTATTGAGGTTGAAAATATATTCTACGATTTCAGCAAAGCTAAATTGCGTCCTGAGTCGATGATTGCACTCGATAAATTGGTAGGAACATTAAATTTCAACCCAAATATTGTTATAGAACTTTCGGCACACACCGATTTCAGAGGTTCTGACAAAAGTAATATGGATTTATCACAACGCCGAGCGCAATCGGTTGTTGATTATTTAATATCGAAAGGTATAAATTCTAAGCGGCTTATTCCCAAAGGTTACGGAGAATCAAAACCTCGAAAAATTTCACGCAAAGTTGCTGCAAAATATAATTTCTTGAAAGAAAATGATGTTTTAACAGAAGATTTCATTAACGCTTTAACAAACAAAGAAGACAAAGAAACAGCGCATCAAATAAATCGTAGAACAGAATTTAAAGTGCTGAAAATAAGATACGACGAAACAGGTGTTTCCTTTGGCTCAGAAGATTAAGCACACATGTTCAATTAGCAATGAGCAATTACATATAAATAGATAAATAGCGAAGCAAAATTCTCAATTATAAACAGATTAAGCATCAAACATTAACAAGATATGAATAAAATAGGAGAATCAGAATTAATATTAAATGAAGATAAAAGTATTTTTCATTTACACTTAAAACCACAAGATATAGCCGACACAATAATATTGGTAGGCGACCAATCAAGAGTAGATTTAGTTTCGAGTTTTTTTGACAATATAGAGCTAAAAGTGCAAAACCGAGAGTTTAAAACCCACACGGGCAACTATAAGGGCAAACGATTATCGGTGATTTCCACAGGAATAGGCACAGATAATATTGATATAGTAATCAATGAGTTAGACGCACTATGCAACATCGACCTTGAAAGCCGAACGATAAAAAACACGCATAAACAGTTGAATTTCATACGAATTGGCACATCGGGAGCTTTACAAGCCGATATTCCTGTTGATACACCCGTAGTTTCGCAACTTTCGATAGGTTTTGATGGTTTGCTCAATTTTTATCAAGATTGCGACAATATTTCAAACAAAGAAATTGTAAAGAAATTTACAAGGCATACCGACTGGCATAATAGTTTGGCTTTGCCCTACATTGTTGAAGGCAGCGAGAAATTGCGCGATATGGTTGGTTTTGATATGATTAAAGGTTTTACCATTTCGGCACCGGGTTTCTACGGCCCACAGGGTAGGATTTTGCGACTTCCCTTGCGAGACAACGATTTAAATAGTAAAATTACTGATTTTGAATATAATAACTTAAAAATCAATAATTTTGAAATGGAAAGCTCTGCAATTTACGGACTTTCAAAACTTCTCGGACACGAAGCCCTGACAGTTTGCAATATTATAGCTAACCGAATACGCAAAGAATATAGCGGCGATTATAAAAAATCAATGGCTCAACTAATTCAAAAAGTTCTTAATAGATTAGTTTAGTTCAATTTGCAATTAATAATGAGCAATTAGGGCTGTTAAGAGAAATATTTTTATTAATTTTTAACCGCAAAGAACGCCAACAATGTTTCGCAAAGGTCGCAAAAAAGACTGAATACCTGCGTTCTTTGCGGTTAAATTAAGGTGAAATAAATTTTTTTAATGTCTCTTAGACCAATAGTTCGTTCCATTTTAAGCTGCAATTTTGCCGAAATTAATAAGTTCATTGACATTTTTTATATTTTTCAGCTTGTATTTAGGCACAGCAAACACG
>PDWI01009020.1_pt1 | contig 11558 bp, 11 predicted proteins | sample 1430891 | NCBI WGS metagenome assembly PDWI01 (sample SAMN01162508, study PRJNA174530) | Oral metagenome, whole genome shotgun sequencing project. | biome: Marine environment; feature: Marine mammal; material: Swab sample of the gingival sulcus; isolation source: swab sample of gingival sulcus...
TGCAGATTTTCCGCCTTGCCTGTATTCAGCGCTGTTATTGCCTTGTCGCCGTTGATCTGGGCACTGTTTGTCTCATCAAGCATCCTGGTCAGCATATTGCCAAACGCTTCGCTGTTATTGTTAATCGCCTGACCGATGGAACCAATGGAGGATGGCTGTGGCCCCAGCAGGGGGGGTGAGTTATTTATTGATGAAATGGACATTATTTCCTCCTCTATTCTCTTTCGTCAGTCTACTGACCGATACTGAGCGCTTTCATTGCCATCCTTTTTGCCATCTTGATAGCGGTGGTATTCGCCTGGTAGGATCTGGTGGCTGACATCATATCGACCATCTCTTCCATCACACTGATATTGGGCATCTTGACATAGCCATTCGGATCCGCATCGGGGTGTGAGGGGTCGTATACCATTCGCGGCGGACGCTGATCTGCCACAACCTTGCTCACTTCAACACCCTGCATCCGGGCATGGGCGTCTGCTCCCGCGCTGTTTAACTCTTCAGCAAAAGAGAGCGGTTTTGACTGGAAGACAACCGATTTCTTTTTAAACGGTCCACCTTCGGGAGTCCTGGTTGTTTCGATATTGGCAAGATTGGAGCTGATGGCATTAAGCCGCAGGGTATGCGCCTTAAGCGCCGAGCCGCTGATTTTAAATGTATTAAGAATATCCATATCGTATTGCTGTACCTCGTTGAAGAAATTGAGAATATTGAAAAGATAAAATCTAGTTACCACCGTCGGCGACAACATACTTATAAATAGAGAGCTTTTTCTTAAGCAGCTGAGCGGCGGTTTCATAGAGCAGCTCATTTTCCGACAGGGCAAGCATCTCCTGGTCCACACTTACGCCATTTTCATCGCCAATGGGGCTTTTGTCCTCTTCAACAGTAACCTTGCCGTTGACACTGGCAAAATTAAGAGGGGCAAACGGAATATGCCGGCTGTTGGAGACCGCAAGGGAAATCTGCTGCCGACTACCGACAGCAGAGGCGAGCTCCTTTTCAAACTCAAAGCGGGCGGGGGAGTATCCCGGCGTCTCCGCATTGGCAATGTTGGAGGAGATAATCTGTGCCTTTGTTGAGCGCAGATCCATCACTTTACTGAGCAGCTGCATATTGGTGTCAAATGGACTGACGGGATTCATCTCTTTTTCCTGTTATGGTTGATATTAGAACGCGTCCTTTATCTTGTCGTATTGCAATTCCCGTTCCGCAAGGTTCTTCCAGAACCCGCTTTTGCCTTTTTTTACGATCTGCTGCAGCAGGGAGAGTGCCTGCTGCTCTTTCCCTTTAATCCGCGCAATTTCTGCTCTGCGGTAGAGGATCTGGTCATGATAGGGGTGCTCCTCCGGCAGGCCCTGGTAGGTCAGCAGGGCGCTTTCATAGTTGCCGGTAGTAAACAGGCTTTCTGCCATCATAAACTGCTCGGTTTGGTTTAGACCCTGATGCTGCTCAAGATTATACAGGCTTCTCAGACACTCCGCGTAGTTATCAAGCTGGAACATGATATCCGCCTCAACCTGGTAAAAACGGGGCTCGTCAGGAACAGGATCGGGGAGAATCTCCAGCGCGTCAGTAATCCGATTGCGTGTTATAAGGGATTGTAACTGCAGAAAAACAATATCGTTATAGAATTTTCCCTCTGGATAATTGTAGATATATTGTGAAGCGTAATCATCGAGCAGGGCGTAGTTGCCGGAGTTCAGTGCCGCTTCAATTATCACCGGATAGAACCTCTCCTTTTTCGCAACCGGCACGATCTCGATAAGATAGAGATAGAGCTTCTGCGCTTCATCAAACAGGCCGAGCTGCTGATATGCCTCCGCGATATCTATCAGAAATTTACTGTTAATCCATTTTCTCTCGAACAGTTCACGGTTTTTTCTGGCGAGAACCAGGGCGTTAACGTACTCCTTACGCTCAACAAGCCGTTTAATCTCCAGCGGCACCAGTTCGATAAGCAGCGCCTGTGCCGAAATTCTGACATCACCGCTCTGAAATTCGCGAACAAAATCGAGCGCCATATCGATCGCCTTGCTGATATTGCCGGTCTCCTTCTGCAGCAGAATCTCCTTAAACAGCGCTGTCTCACGAATGTTGCGCTGGCTGCACTGCCCGGCAATGGCCTGATAGCTGCCGATCCGTTTATCTGCGCTGTCAAGGTCTTTCAGCAGCAGCAGGTCGTTCTCCTTCATCCTGGCAAGGCAGTATGCCGTTGTCTGCGGATAGGCCGCTTCTATCTGGGAAAAGCGGCTGATCAGTTTTTCCGGCGGGGTAAACTGCAGCCTTGCCATCTGCTCCTTATAATTAACAAGTCCGCGGGTGGCCTCTTTTGCCAGCAGATCTGCCAGATTCTGAAAACAGGTTGCGGCATCCTGAAACCTTCTCTGGGCGTAACTGGTGGCGCAGAAATTGTTGTATGAGTGGGGCTGCGTTCTGATCAGGGTTGATTGTGCCAGCAGGTTGTAGGCAGCGTAGGCTCGCACCGGCTCTTCCACTGCCCGCCAGTAATCTGCCTGGCGGATGATTATACGGTTCTCTATTTCCGGGGGGAGAGCGATTTCGTCTTTCTGCAACAGGGTGTTGAGTTTTCGATAGTCCCGGGCGGCAAGGGTGGTTTCAATACGGGAGAGCAGATAGTATGGCGCCAACGGACTGTTATCGGGGATCATATCTGCAAGCCTGTCAAATTCATAGCTGGCCAGCAGAGGATCTTCATGAAGAGCCCGCAGCAGATTAAGCCAGTATCTGGCGTATACCGCAATCTTTTCCTCTCCATACTCCTGCTGCAGCAGATAGAGCTGCTGGTAGGCAGGCTTGAAATTTCCTGCCCGGGCAAGGGCTTCTCCATACACCAGAGCCAGCAGTTTCTGCTCATCAATCTCCCGGGTAACGGCAATTTTTTTTACAACGGCATCGGCGAGTTGTGTCCATAATCCTTCATCGGCAAGGGTACGCATCTCCTCGTTGAGTAACTCCCGGTTTTTTTCCAGCCCCGGCGGCAGCAGAGCGATGATTGGAAAAGGAGGCGTGGTAAAGGAGACCGGCACCTCGATATCAACCCTTGGCTCAAACTCTGTAAAAAAACTTAACCAGTCTCTGGCATAGGGGCTTCGTATATAAGGGTTGGTAAAATCGATGCTGTCTCTATTTACCGTGCTGACTCCTTTCAGTCGTGTTGCCAGCTTTTCATAGGAGCTGCTGTATTCGTTGCCGAGTGTGACATTAAGGACAATGGTATTTCTGATACTGGGCTCAATCTGGAAATCCTGCGGCTGATAACGGAAGAAAACAGAGATAACAAGCTGACCATCAAGTTCTCGCGACAATATTTTGACAATATCGTCGCCCGCTGTAATCTGCTGAAAATCCGAAGACGGTTTGGTGTCGGCAAACTGGATATCTATTCTGCGTTTATCAATATTGGTATTGAATTTCGGCGGTCTGGTAAAAGAGAAATGCAATTGCAGGGAGTCTGCATTTTTTGCAGGAGATATCCTGATAAGCTCATTTTCGGCAAAGGCCTGTGAGCTGATGATAACAAAAAGAGGTAGCAGGATTGACAGTAGAAGATGTTTTGTTTTCATGTCATAAATCCTAGCAATTTATGTGCCATGTTAAAGCTTCTTTTCGCTGTGGAGAGATACGGTACTTTTCTGTTGTCCGGAACGGGGTTTGAAGACAGGCGTCAGCGTCACGAAGTTCCGTGCTTTATATTTTATTATGGCTGAAGACTGTCTGGTCCAGCCATGCTGGCTTATCCGGTTTTGCTATATGAAATTTTGTAAACAGGATTGCCACTTGCAAAGAGTGGGTAAAATATAATATCTTCACAGGATGGAAGGTGTAAGATATTGACCCTTCGCCAAAGCAGGTTTATTATTGCAGCAGAGATATCCCGGCTTCGGGTTGGTTTTTTTGTGATTATTTTCTAGAGGAGATTTTACGATGGGAAAGAATGTATTGCTTGTGGATGACTCCAGCACAATGAGAAAGATTGTCGGACGCTCACTGCGTCAGGCGGGAATTGAATTCGATAATATCTATGAAGCCGCCGATGGGCAGGAAGCCCTTGACCTGCTGGAAAAAGAGAGCGTTGATATCGTGCTGAGTGATATCAATATGCCGAATATGGATGGTATCAGCTTTTTACGGGAGAAGGCAACAAGGGACAGCATAAAAGATATTCCGGTACTGATGATCTCGACAGAGACTGGAGACGATATTATCGGCGAGGCAAAATCCCTTGGTGCTGTGGGCGCCCTGAAGAAGCCTTTTAGTGCTGACCTTGTCAATGAGGTGCTTGGACCGCTGTTATAGTTTTATCCGTAAATCGGTTTGCAGACAGGTGTTAATTCCCTGAAATTCCGATTTTCATGCTTTGTTGAGGCTGGAGGCTGTCTGCTCCAGTCATACTGATAGAAAGGAAAGAATAAATGGATTTGCGTGAGAGTATTACTGAGTTAACAAGGGAGATCTTCTCATCAATGATTATGCTTGAGGTAACTTCTGCTTCCGAAACGCAGGGACAGGGTGTTTTCCTTGAAGATAATGTTACCGGAACAGTAGGACTCGCCGGTACCCGCAAGGGTATTCTTGCTATCCATTTTCCCTTAGGGACAGCCCGCAATGTAACTGCCAGTTTTCTGGATATGCCGGCTGATGAAGTTGAGGATGAAGTTGAGGATGATGCTGTTGGCGAGATAGCCAATATGCTCGGAGGCGGTATCAAGGGATTTCTCAGCGACAACGGACGGGATATAGACCTCTCTCTGCCCTCAATAATAAGAGGAAGTAACTATACCTTTAACAGCAAGGGGAATACGCAGCGCATACTTCTCCCTTTCTCCTGCGATGCGGGTTCCTTTTATGTGGAGTTTCTGCTGGAAAAGAGTTGAGTGCAGGTGGTTGGGCAACAGTGGCAAGTTATTACCGGCAGGAGCCTGGCAGGGAGGGATGCCGGCTTCTCCTGCCAGACTGTGAATCCTGCGCATCTTTTTTTCTGACGAGGTGAATATGGGAGCGTCTCCAGACGATACAGCACCAGGTTATAATCCGGAAAAAAACCGGGCCTTTCTTGAGAGCCTGCTTGAGAAATCTCCGGCTGAACTCTCTGAAGAGGTGAGCAGCCTGCTGGGCCACGCTGTCAAGTTTTCCGATATGGAAAACTCCTTTCTCAGTGAGGAGGAGATTCTTGCGAAAGGATCGGCAAAGCAGGTTATTGCCGAGATGTCTTTTGGTTCAGGGGAGAGCAGGCTTGGGTTGGGCTATCTTGTCTGCCCGGTAAAGGGCGCCATTGAACTGGGCGGTGTCCTTATCATGCTCCCGGACAGTGAGATTGAAAAATCTGCGAGTGAGGAGGATTTCTACGAAGACCTGCAGGATGCTTATGGCGAGATAGCCAATATCGTTTCCGGTTTTTATAACCGGATTTTTGAACAGAGATATACCCCGGCAAAAACAAGGGTGATCCGTAAAGATGTTTCACTGGTCAACACCGTAAAGGATAAGGATCTCCTTGCAAGACAGGTCTACTACTGTTGTTCGATGGCGGTCTCTTTAAAGGAGAAATCCCTTGGCAGAATACAGATGCTGTTTCCTGCCGTGGCGCTGAAGTTATTTGCCGGAGAAATCGGGGAGGCAGAAGCTGCTGGCGACAAGAAAAAAGAGAGCGTTGACTTCCCCGTGGGAGAAAAACTTGAGCGGCAGCAGCAGAAAATTGTCGCCATTCTGGAGGAGGGCTGCAGCCGTTGCCAGCAGGAGATTTCAAGTCTTATCTCTGCGGATGTCACTCTTGGCAGTCCTGATAACACCATTATCAACAAGGGGGATTTTTTTGCTAAAGAGGTCAGGGGCAAACAGATTCTCTCCTTTATGGCAACCAGGGGGGAAGATGTCACGACAGAGAGTTTTATTGTCGTTGATATAAAGGCAGCTATCCATATGGGAGGAGTGCTGGTTATGCTCCCGCCCCCTGAACTTGAAGCTGCCGTTGAAAAGGAGCTGTTCAGCGACGATATTGCTGATGCCTATGGCGAAATCGCCAATATTATCACCGGTGCATACACGTCAACTTTTGAGGAACTTTATAAGAAACAGCTCCATTTTGTCCGTAAGAACAGTATAGAGATTACCCCCCTCACCGTGGATACGGATTCTGATGAGCCCTTTGCTGATGGGGACTATTATCTCAGCAGGATGACTATTCTGATCGGTGGCAGGGAGTATGGCCGTCTTAATATGTTGTTCCCTCTGGATGCTCTTCGTCTTCAGGGTCTTGTCCATGCGGAATCTGTCACAGAGGGCGCGGCGCAGAGAGGCGATCGCCCGCCGGCGCCGGCGACAGAGGGGGAGGCGGCAGATGCTGGAGGCGGAGATATCGCGGCGGAAAAAGTTATTGACAAGGTGTATGATATACTGCTGATCGGTGATGATGAGGCAAGTGCCGGCATGATAACAAAGGGATTTGATGCCCTTGGCCTCTCTGCAAAAACAATATCCTTCAAGGACGAGGTAAGAGATTTTCTTGGTGATCAGGTGCGGGCCGTCTATCTGGTTACGCGGGAGGTCAATGAGCAGGCATTCGGCATGGCGATTAAATTGAGCAGCTCAAGCTCGTCTCTGCCGATTATCGCCGCTGCCCCAGCCTGGACAAGATCAAAGGTGATCAAGGCAGTCAGGTATGGTGTAAAGGACATTCTGGTAACGCCGGCAACAGATGATGAGATTGCGGCAAATATCCAGAAAAATATCCACTAGCCTCCATTTCGGGCGGGGCTCACTCCTCCCACAGACCGTCAATCTCTTTCTTCTTGATCTTTTCCAGCAGGGTTGTTCTTTTCAGTTTCAGTAACCTTGCCGCCTCCTTTTTATTTCCCGCCGTCTGCCGCATGGCACTGATAATAAGCTGGGTTTCAAACTTGTTGATAAGCTGATTGAAGTCCACCCCCTGCTGCCAGTCATACTCTTCCGCCGGTTGTTCCGGGGGTACCGGCCCTTGTGTGGTCGGGGTCTGCTCTCTGCTGCCCTGCTCATACTGCAGGGGAAAATCGTCCGGAATAGTTACCTCTTGAAATTTATCAGGCAGATCAACATGATCCACCTCTTTTCCCGCGGCAAGGATGGTGAGCTGCTGCACCAGGTTCTCCAGTTCCCGCACGTTCCCCCGCCAGGGATAGTGAATCACTGCCGCCAGTGCCTGTGGAGAGAGAGAGAAGGGCTTTCTGCCTCTCTCTTCCGCGTATTTTTTCAGGAAACTGTTTATGAGATAGGGGATATCGTTGGTGCGATTGCGCAGAGGGGGAATATGCAGCGGGATAACACTCAGTCTGTAGTAGAGATCCTCCCTGAATTTGCCCTCGGCAACAAGAGCCTCAAGATCGCAGTGGGTAGCGGCAAGAATTCTTGTGTTGACCGGAATGGATTTAAAGGCCCCTACCGGTTCAAATTCGCGCTCCTGTATTACCCGTAACAGTTTGGCCTGCAGGGCATGCTTCATATCCCCGATCTCATCGAGGAAAAGGGTCCCCTTATCGGCAAACTGAATGCGCCCCGGTTTATTGGTATTTGCTCCGGTAAAGGCCCCCCTGGTGTAGCCAAAAAGCTCGCTTTCCAGCAGATCATCGGGGATTGCGGCACAGTTTACCGGCACAAAATTATGCCTTGCCCGATCACTCTGGGCATGGATCGCCCGCGCCACCATCTCCTTGCCCGTGCCTGATTCTCCGCGAATAAGGACGGTTGAATAGTTATCCAGGGCGACTTTTTTTATCGTGGTAAAGAGCCGCTGCATTGTCTCCGAGCTGCCGATCATGCCGTGGAAACTTGGAGCATCACCTGCGGGTAGTGGATACCCTGTTTTTATGGCGCCAGTTTTCTCTTTGTTCAATGAGTTGTAAATGCGGTTGATGGCAGCGGTGATCTCCGCCATCTGCAAAGGTTTGTGAATGGCGTAATAGATGTCGATTTCCAGCATCAACTTGACAAGTGCCGGCTGATCTTCAGGAATAATCGGCAGCAGGGCAAGGGATGGATGGCTGTTGCGGATTTTCAGCAGAAGCTGTAGATACCCCTCTGGTGTTGTCGGTTCATCGCTGCCGGGCAGGTTCGGATCAAGCAGAAGAATCCCTTCACTTCCGGCGGAGAGGGAGGCGAGGTAGTCACGCAGCTGTTGAGTTGTGGCAATATGCTCGACCCTGTACTGAAAACCGGGTGTAAAATTTTGTGAATCAGCGAGTAATTCTTTGCTGTTTTGCTCTGCAAATACTATAGTTGTCGGCTGCTCTCTTTTTTTCTGCATGGACATAACAAGGTAGGCGTAACGGCGCCAGCGTTAGAGAATGGAAGAAGCTGTTTTCTGTTGCCAATTTTTTTACGTATCAGGATGGATAGCTGTCCTGTAAGGCTGCTTTGAAATTGCCGAAAAAATAATTATGGTACACTCCTGACCCTGACTTTACCTTTGAAGGAGAAGAAAAACAACCGTATTTTCAACGTCTATCGGTCTCTCTTCACTTTTTCCTGAGAATTATAAGGGGAAAAGCCAAATTTTCGACATCTGGTGCAGAGGTCTGCCATGTTTTTGCGGATACTACTCTTTTTGGGGATCGTTTTCATTATTGACCCAACCCCTGTTTTTGCCCGCAGTGAATGGAGTTTTATGGCGAAGGTCTGCAAGGCAAAGGATGGTGATTCCATCCTGGTTGAAAAAGAGGGCAGAAGATATGAGATTCGTCTTTATGGTATCGATGCTCCTGAGTATCACCAGCCCGGCGGCAGGGCTGCCTGGTTATGGTTAAGGAAGAATATTACTGCCAGAGTCGTATCTGTCCAGGTCGTCAATCGGGATCGCTATAACAGGCTTGTTGCGATTGTGACCAGTGGGGGCAGGGGTATCAATGGTGAGCTGGTAGCTCATGGGTTGGCTCAGGTGTACGATAAATACTGCCGGAAACAGATCTGCAGTCACTGGAAACAGCAGGAACAGAGCGCAAAGCAGCAGCGATTGGGGCTCTGGCGGCAGCGGCATCCGGTCTCTCCCTGGATATGGCGCCATCACCATAAAAAACATTGATGCAAGGCTGTGTTAAAGATTATTTGATTTCGTGGTCTTCTCTGCCACCGGAATATATCCCGAGTGAATAGAATATGATGCGTAAAACAGTTTCGATTATTGTCGTCTTTTTCTCTCTTTTTTCTGTAAATTCAGTTTATGCGCTCGCCTCTGATCAGGCCAGGCGGAATCTGAAGATTCTCCTTGACAGCCGGGAGTGTCCCAATTGTGATCTGTCCGGCCTTGATCTTACCCGGCTCGATCTCTCCCACACCAATCTGCAGGGTGCTGATCTCTCCTTTTCCCGGTGTAATCTTGCCAGCCTTGCGTATGCTGACCTGAGAGGGGCAAGGCTGCATGGTGCGGTATTATCTGGTGCCGATATGGAAGGGGCAGACCTGCGGCATACCGATCTCAGTAAAACGGATATGGAGAGTGTCTTTCTTGGAGATGCGTTGCTTGATGACGGGTTGCTGGCAGAGGAGACGGTACAATCTGTTTCCGGAGCAAGTGATACTGTTCTTGAAGAAACAGAGAAAGAACCTCTGGTTATTCAGGCAGCCCGACATAAAAAAATGACCACGGTATCGTCAGTTCCCGATGGCAGGATGGCAGCAAAGGCGCTGCCTGAGCCGCCTTCTGTCCTGGGACAAGAGAATTTATCAATTGTTCCAGAGAGGAACAGGGAGACACCTCTTTTTATCTCTGCGGATAAAAAAAAGCGGCATGCGAAGGCAGTGGGGGATGCCGCAGTTGTTGATGATGACAGGATGGTTATCCGGGCGAAAAATAGAAAAAAGAAAGCACAGCCTGATATCTCCAACAGGCAAAGGGATCGGCAGATAGCTGCGTTACAGCCGGAGCTGGCTTTATGGCAGGCGGTACCAGCATCTAAAATTTCCGGGCAATCACATCCTGCCGGTCCTGTTGCTGATAAAGAGAAAAAAAGAGATCTGTTTTCCTCTAAACGGGCGCAGCCGTTGACAGGCGGTGCCCTTTTTATGGAAAAGAGAGGTCGAGGGCGCAGTATTACAGGGAATGGCGGGAAAGAGTCTGCATTGCCGGAATCGATGAGAAACAGGACAAAACGGGCTCAGTTACTGCGGTTGTTGAAAACAGGAGAGTGTAACGGTTGTAATCTGGCAGGGCTTGATCTTTCCGGTCAGTCTTTTGCCGGAGCCAGTCTTGAGCGGGCCAACCTGACCGGTTGTAAATTACGGGAGACAGATCTTCGGCGCGCAAATCTTAAGGCGGCACGACTTGTAGAGGCTGAGATGCAGCAGGCGCGTCTTGATGGAGCTCTGCTTAATCGGGCAAATCTCTCTTACGCTGATCTTACCGGCGCATCACTATCCGATGCTGACGTTACTGGCGCGCAGTTAACAGGAATTATCGGATTTGACGAGAATTAACAATAGGCTGGAAAGGGGCTTTCTGTTACTCTTTGGCTTGCTCAAAGTGGCGTCGCAGAAAATCTTCTTCCAGCGGGCTGAGGTCAAACTGGAGAATCACCTTGCGAAGCAACTCATTTTCACTGGTATTATGATTCTCCTGCAGTTGACTTATATCAATAAGTTCCTTAAGCGCCCGCTTGATTTTTGGTGTTGTCTGCAGTGTCATCTCCTCCTCCTCTCGCTATACTTGCAGTTGTGTCACAGACAATGTATCCTGCGTAAAAAGGTAACTATTTACAGCCCATTGACGATTACAATTTTCCGCATGAACTTATCGCAGAAAAGGGTACCAGTTGGAAGCGAGCAAAGTCAATGGATTTGGGGGCAATGGGTAATGGTGTCTGATAATGAAGGATCTTAAGAGTATCTACATATAGAGTGTCTTGATGGATAGTATAACAGGTTCTCTTGCCGGGAAATTTCTTGTTTCCACCCCGAATATGCCGGACCGGCGTTTTGCGCAACAGGTGATCCTGATCTGTTCTCATACAGCTGAGGAGGGAGCGATGGGGCTTGCAGTGAATGTGCCTTATGGTCATATCTCGTTTGCGGATATACTGGGCGAAACGACTGCGTCAACGGATAGGGAAGAGATGTTGAGTATCTATCTGGGGGGACCGGTGGAGCCTGAGGCCGGTTTTATCCTTTTTGAGACGACCCGCTACCGTGTCGAGGGTGAAATGCGTATAGCCGATACCCTTGCATTAAGCAGGGAGAAACTGGTGTTGCAGGATATTGCTTTGGGCAAAGGGCCGGAGAGTCATCTTTTAATACTTGGCTATGCCGGCTGGGGTGCCGGACAGCTTGAGATGGAGCTTATGCGTAACGGCTGGCTGATTGTTCCTGCGAGTAATGATATCATCTTTCGTACTGAAGACAGAGATAAATGGAGAGCGGCAGCTGGTGCCTATGGCATTGATATTACCCTGTTCGATGACGATGCGGGGGCTGCCTGAACGCAGCAGTGTAAAGGGGAGTGGTTTTGGCGGAAATTTCAGATATTTTTCAGTGTACCCGTTGCGGGTATTGTTGTCATGGGGAGACAACCGTAT
>PDWI01009021.1_pt1 | contig 11558 bp, 13 predicted proteins | sample 1430891 | NCBI WGS metagenome assembly PDWI01 (sample SAMN01162508, study PRJNA174530) | Oral metagenome, whole genome shotgun sequencing project. | biome: Marine environment; feature: Marine mammal; material: Swab sample of the gingival sulcus; isolation source: swab sample of gingival sulcus...
CAGCAATATTACCGACAAATTTCATCAACGCACCCCCTAAAAGATGTCCCAAATACCCACCAGCGTGGACAAGATGCAGCAGACCCAAAAAACTCCAATACGCAATTGATAATCCAATAATTTTAGTCACATAAAATGTTGTATCAACTTTGCGGCGCAACAATACCAAACCTGTAAATGCAAAAACAAATGGCGCAACATATTTCCCCTGACCAAATATATGCCCCAATCCCTTCTTCAACATGTCTCCCAACACCCCAGCAGCATTAAAAAAACTGAGTATAAAAATCAGAGCAATAACAAATAAAATAATTGAAAAAATCGTTCTTTTTGCATCAGAACTCAAATGTAGTGAGGCAAACTCTTCACCATCACCATCATATGCATCATCATGTTTGTTTCGCGGACTCATAACGTAAAATTGCTGTTAGTAAAAAACGTACACTCCAATTCTATCACAAATATCTACCGCACAGCAAAAAACACATAAAACACCCACCGCCAAAAGACGCTATGGTGGAGAAATACCCCATTACGTGCCATCACTGCACACGTACAACACGCAGAATCTTTGCACACACATACACCGCATCATCAAATAGACACGTTGCTTTATGGAAAAAAGAATCTCTTGCGCACTGATAGCGCTTTACACGAACATGTTTTGCATGTGTGAAGTGCGCAAAAAGCCCATCAGTGAGATATTTATCACCAATTATCACAACCGGACGCGCCTCTGTATCAATATAGTTCAGAATTTTTGGATGTGGTTTTTTGTGCGGTGCGGTAATATATGGCACATGCAGCCGCGCAGCGATTGCACGACTACGCATGTTGTCGTAGTTATTAGAAAACACATACACGCTATTATACTTTTGCAATGTCTGCACCACATCTGCAACACCACGTCGCACCTCAGTGCATGAACCACACGTCAATGTCCCATCAACATCCAAAATCACAACACTATCACAAATACACTCCGTCGCGATAGCATGGAAAAACTGCTCCTCTTTTATCCTCACTTACTTTTTGAGTAAATCACGAATCTCTTCTAGTAAGACAATGTCACGTGTTGGTTTTGCGGCTGCATCTTTCTTCTCCTCTTTCTTGTTGAGATTATTCATGACCTTTACCAAGAGGAAGATCATAAACGCGATAATGACAAAGTCAAGAACAGATTGGATAAACTTTCCATATGCCACAGTTGCCGCACCAATTTCAATACTCAGTGCTGTAAAATCAATACCACCCATCACAATACCCACAAGTGGCATAATGATATCATTTACCAAAGAAGCCGTAATTTTACCAAATGCCGCACCAATCACAACAGCAACAGCCAAATCAATTACATTCCCTTTGACAGCAAAATCTTTAAATTCTTTTATCATCTTTTTCATAAAAATAGTTATTATATATTTATTAACTCAAATTGTATCACTTTAACAGGTGTTTGCCCATCGACCGTCCTATTATAGAACACCTCAAACGTTTTGTACATTCGTTCTTTTGATGGAAATTGTTTATACCCATCCCATCCGGTTTCACTGAGATCTTCAAATTTTTTTTCTACAATCTTTGTCAGACGTGCCTGTGCAAATTCCGCGTATGTCCCCCATACGATAAATTGCACAATTTCACCCTCTTGCAAATCTTTATCGTCAAATAATCGCCACGTTACGGTTTGTTCCCCAGACAAAATACGTTCACTTTCGTCTTTACGAAATTTGATTGATTTCATATGTACATCATTATTACAAAAAATATTTTGTGCTTTACATGAAAATTTTTATAAACACAATTGTGCGTCATATAAACGGCTTCCATTACTTCATCATACATACATCTATATAAAAGTCCACTTTTACACAAACATTTGCCACAAAAAGAGCTATCAAAATAATTATTTTGATAGCTCCGAATACCTTATGAAATGAGAACGACGTTATCGCGTATCACAACACGCACATCCTCCACGCCATACAATGCAACATGAAAGTCACTATAATTTTCGATGACCCAACCATAACTCTCAACAGCTGATGTGCCATCCACTTCACACATACGCAACTTCTCCAAAACTTCCTTGATGTCCGCAGATTTTTCTCTGTCAAAAATCGCAACAATGCCACCTGAAACAACAACAGCTATGTTGCTTAGTGCTATAGCGACAATTTGCACATCCACCTCAGAATCATTCCACAAAACGCATCCGTGACAATGGTCACTCATAACTTTGCCACGACGTAAATTGCTCTCATCATCAGCAAAAGATTTCCACATTGTGGTCCATGATCCGACATCTGCCCAGCCACATCGCGCCGTCACGCAGAAGAGATGCATGAAATCAAGTTTTTCAATAATTCCCTTATCAACAGGGATTTTGTCCAATTGCTCGAAATCGCGTGCCGCATCCAGTTTGATTGGATTGCTGCATGACACACGTTTTAGCACAGCGTGCAAACGTGGTGCATATTCTTCAATGCATGCGCGCATTGTGTCAGCAAAAAACACAAAATATCCACCGTTCCAATAATACTGCCAATCCTCGTGATATTCTTCGGCTTTTGACAAACACGGTTTTTCGATAAAATGATTCACCTCAAACGTAGGAACACTAGCATCATGAAGCCCTCTTCCAATTTTTATATAACCATACTGCGTACTCGGAGATGTTGTCTCAATGCCGATAAGAGCAATACTCTCTTGCCTTTTTCGAATTAAAGAAACTGCGGACTCAACTGCCCTGATAAAGTCCAGAGGGAACTGAATAACATGATCTGCTGGCAAAATCACGATGATTGCATCAGGATCTTTACCATAAATCATTTGTGTTGCAAAACCAATCGCTGCCATCGTATTACGCGTCGCTGGCTCAACGAGTATATTTTCTTCTGGTAATTCTGGTAACTGCTCTCGCACCTTATCACAAAAATCAGAAACCGTAACCACATGAACATGATCAACTCTTCCAATACATTTTGCACGTTCGCATGTTTCTTGCAACAATGTTCTGTCATTATCAGTGACAGAAAGAAATTGCTTTGCTCGTCCCTCCCGTGATGCTGGCCACAATCGTGTACCGCTACCACCTCCTAAGATGACCGGATATACACTCTTTCCCATTACATCCTCCTCTATAATTTTCAATTGATAAATAACTACGAATACATCCTACTATACACAATATCCGCAACAACGCAAAGCAATGGATATAAAAACGTTATTCCACAAAAAGAGATGTATATGGCGCGCCATCGACAATATCTACATACTTTGAGTTTTTGGCAATGTTCATATTTACAAAAGAAATATCTTGCGTCTTTTTTCCACCAACTAAAACACACGGATGCACACCATCATGACATGTCACGTTTTCCAGTGTAATATCCCGTGATTGTGTCACCTCATATGTTGGCGCATCCATGTTGTCAATAAAAATATTTTTCAGATGCATCCCACGCGCCCGATCAAGACTAACTGAACGCTTGGCATGTGTAAAATGAAAATCTTCTAGAGAAATATCTCGCATCACTGCGCGAGACAAGCCATCGACATTGATGATGAGTCGCTTGTTATTTGCACCATAAATATGTTTGAGTGAAATATGTGTAATTTCTGGATAGTGTGTTACATCAGATTGAACCCGTGAAGAATATTGTAAATTAAAATCAATCACATCACTATGCATGTTGTTCATCTCGACATTTTCCACAACAACGTCACGCACATATCCACCACGACTGCGTGTAGATTTAATACGAAATCCATGCCGTGCATTTTCAAAAACACTATCAGAAATATGCACATCAGATACACCACCAGACATTTCACTTCCGATTGACACACCACTACTACCTTTTTTAACGACAATATTGCGAATGGTGATATGTTCAGACGGTTGCTGGACGCGCCGCCCATCTTCGTCAAGCCCTGATTTGATAGAAATCGCATCATCACCTGTCGAAAAATAGGTGTCTTCAATGAGCACATTTCTGGTCGAATCAATGACAATGCCATCCGTATTGCCACTCCATGTATCAATAGTGAGGTTGCGCGCAGTAAAACCATCCGTATACACTGGATGAATTGTCCAAATCGGACCATTTTCGATAGTAAAGTCTTCCAAAAGCACATTGCGACAGTTCATAAACTGCACAAATGATGGTCTCAGTCCTGGACGCGCATCACCAAAAACACGCTCTTCCACCGGCACGCCATCACGCCCCGCTGCGAGCAAATCTTCACGCGCTTTTGTAAAATCTCCTGCGCCTGTCCAGTCCGCACGCGCGTCACCATTGCCAATCAATTTCCCTGTCCCCGTGATGGAAACATCATGCGCACCTTTGACATAAATCAACGGTGAATAATTATAAAATTCAATCCCCTGAAACCGTGTCAGCTCTACTGGTAAATAATCATCGAGATTGGTACTAAAAACCAGCTCAGATCCCTCAGACAAAAAGAGGTTGATATTGCTCGCCAATTTCACCGCACCGGTCAGCCACTGCCCCTCTGGCACAAGCACAGTGCCCCCACCAGATTCTGCACACGCAGCAACCGCCGCATTAATCGCATCCGTCGACAACGTCTCCATACCCTCCACTGCACCATAATCACGAATATCACACACCTGCTGATTCTCCCCGAGAACACCCGTGTCAATACTTACACTTTCTTCGCTATTTATAAAAAAAGGTGATTTCTCACTAACAACAAACCACACCCCACAAAGAATACCTAAACCGCACAAAGCCCCAATAAAAATCTTCATATAAGACACAAACGATTTATAAAAACTCCCATCCATATCTTCTCACGCAAAAACGCATACGTTACAACATTTCATCAGCAATTTTTAACCACCAACCAAACTCTTTGTCATGATTGTGCACATTTTTGTTAAACCATTCACAAATATCATCATCCCAACACCCGCCCTTGTCAAAACGATTATCAAACTCCTCTACAGGCATTTTTTCCAAAATCGCAAGCATAAAAAAGCGCACACCTGGATTGTCATTAGAATTTGTTGCAAGAAGTTTTTCAAAAATTGCATATGCATCATCGGACCGCCCTTTGTACCACAGCGAAACACCACGATTCAAAAACGCTCTAATCACATGCCGATTTTCAAGCCATCCCCACAACATTTCTTGTGGCCATTTGCCAGACTTATCAACAATTAGCTCCAGAGCTTTTTCATATGCCTCACTTCTCAACCGTTCCGCTTTCTCTTCTTCATTTTGCTCGTCATATATATCAGCTAAGGCCCCATAGGAATCCAAAAAATACGGATCTCTTTTCACAAGCCCTTCAAGTTCTGTGATTTTTTGCGGAATATTTTTCGCAGTGAGAGAACCTACAATATCATAGTATTCACTAGTAACATCTCGCATTTCATCTACAAATTCTTTCATTTTGTCATTTTACATCTAACATTCACCAGTGTAGCAAAAATCTTTATATTTTCAAAAAATTCTCACCTCCTTTGAAATTTGCATCATCAATAAAATAACTCTTGATTTCTGAGTTCATCTTTAATTGTGAGATAGTTCGGCACAATGCTTTCGACCAGAGCCCAGAATTTTCGCGAATGATTTCGCTCTTTTAGATGACACAACTCATGTGCAATAATATAGTCTTGCTGTTCTTTTGGTAAAAATATAATCTTATAATTAAAGTGTAAATTTTTCCTTTTTGTGCAGCTGCCCCATTTTGTTTTGAGGTTTTTAATCAAAACATCATTATACAAAAAACTATGTTTTTCATTAAGAATTGCAATTCTTTTTTCTACTAAAGCTAAAGCATCCCCCTTATGCTCCAGAAAACTTTTCGATCAAGTACAATACATCTTGAATGAAAAAAATAGATCGAAACGAAGAACGCATGACTTTGTTTATCGTGGTTTTATGACATGTGAAAAATGTGGTTGCAAAATCACCGCTGAAATTCAAAGGGGTCATGTGTATTATCACTGTACCAATGGAAAAGGAATCTGTGATCAGAAAAAAATTTCATGAAAGAGAGAGATGTTGAGAAACTTCTCAGTTCTACTATTGAAAAATTTGATTTTGACGAAGAACTTGTTGAAATTATGTATCAAGCTGACAAAGAAAAAAGAGAGAATGACGATAACTACAGTAAAAAAGTAATTAATTCTCTCTCAGATGAGCTAAAATTAGTCATTACACAAAGCAAGATAGACTTCTTGATGCATATTTGTCCAGTTCTGTAAATCAGAGCGTATACAAGCGAAAAGAGGCTGAATTAAAGAAGAGTGAAATTGATATTCAATCTCAAATTGCGCAAATACAGAATGACTTAATTAGGGAGGAAGAAACTTTCGAACAATTAAAAAACATCTTTTTAAGTGCTTCTAGAGCGAAAAAACAGTTTTTGAATTCTGATACATCAAAAAAGAAAGAAGTGCTAAATACATTACTTTCGAACATTACTATAGAAAATCAAAAAATCGCTCATCTAAGCTTCAAACAATCCTATAACATCATTGCTGAAGTCGAAGATTTAAGCGATTTTGAACAACTGCGGGGAGAGTGGGATTCGAACCCACGGTCCCGTGGAAACGAGACAACTGATTTCGAGTCAGTCCCATTCGACCACTCTGGCATCTCCCCAAAAAAACACAGCCGCTTCAGGGCGGAGGGAGCGGGATTCGAACCCGCGGTGCAGTTTGACCCACACGCTACCTTTCCAAGGTAGTACATTCGACCACTCTGTCATCCCTCCGCCCTGAAGCGGTAGCTGTGCACAACTATACCACACCCGTGTGATACCGCAAAGTGCATATATTGAAATAGACTTCCCGTTATAAAACTTACACAATCCGTGATCCTGTAATTGTCAGCTTCTTCCCTGTTTTTGTCGTGCCGCGCACTGTAATCACGAGATCATTACTATGTAGCAGCCCTACATCCTTTGCTTGCGCAATCGCACTGTCAATACATTTTTCACGACTTTCTTCCCCTGCACACAGAAACGATTTTATCCCCCATGGCAATGCCAGTTGATGGTATGTCTTTTGATTGTTTGTCACAACAATAATTTTTTGATCTGGTCGGAAGTGTGACAGCAGCCGTGCTGTGTATCCACTCTCTGAATAAATCACAATCGCATCTGCTTCCATTTCTCGTGCAAAATCATATGTGCCATGTGCAATACGCACTTCTTCCGATGAAAATGTCAGTGGCATCGCTTCAAAGACATCATCATATGGTGATACCTCTGTATGTGCTGCGACTTCTGCCATGGTGCGCACTGCACCAACCGGATTGACACCCATACTAGACTCACCTGAGAGCATCACCGCATCTGCATGATCGACAACGGCATTGGTAACATCAGAAATTTCTGCCCGCGTTGCACGCGCATTATGCTCCATGCTCGCAAGCATCTGCGTCGCGACAATTACTGGACGCAAATGACGAATGGACTTTTCCAAGATATCTTTTTCCAATATCGCGATGCGCGCAGGATTCACTTCAATGCCCAAATCGCCACGTGCAATCATGACCGCATCTGTCGCACCGAGAATCCGATCAAGGTTGTGCAATGCTTCTTTGCACTCAATTTTTGACACAATACATGGCGCTGGCACACCCTCGCCAAGAATTTTGCGGATATGTTGTTTGACGTCCACGATATCTTGCCCACTACGCACAAATGACAGTGCGACAAAATCAACATCATGTGCAAGCGCAAATGCCAAATCATCATAATCCTTTTTTGTCACAGTTGGCAGAGGGATGCGTGCATCTGGAATATTAACACCCTTATGATTTTTCACCGTGCCACCATCCACGACATCTGCCACAGCATATCCATCAGCGATATCCACAACCGTCACTTTCATCAACCCATCCTCAATCAAAATATCATTTCCCACAGCAATGTGATCAATAATTTTTGGACAGTCCAATGTAATAATTTTGCCATCTTTTGCCGCTTGTGCACGCACATCTTCAGAACATGACACATCATAAATGCGTATCGTTTCTCCGTTTTCAATTGTCAATTCGTGTGGCATATGTGTGCGCACACGTGGTCCTTGTAAATCAGCGAGGATTGCAATTGGTACGCCAACATTTTTTGCTGCAGTACGCACATTGTGCATCACTTTTTCATGCCATTCATATTCCCCATGCGAAAAATTAAACCGCGCGACATTGAGTCCGTTGCGTATCATCTCCTCCAAAACGTCAATAGACTCTGATGCTGGTCCAAGCGTTGCGACGATTTTTGTATGTTTTTGTGCAATTTGTACTTCCATTTTTTTATTATATTCGTATTTACTCTTTCCCATAGTACCACAAAAAAACAGACTCACGAAGAGTCTGCTTTTTGATTCATCCAGAAATCTCATTGTCTAGAATTCTGCCAATCCAAAGTAACTATTTGTCCAATAGGTGGATGCCGCCAATGAGTGGTAATTCTTTCATTTCGCCTTTTGATGCATTGACCATACCCATAATCCAAAATACAAAAATCGCAATCGCGCCGACAAACCAAATAAGTTGACCAAGAAGAGGAATAGCATTCACAAGCAACAAAACAAAACTACCGAGCAATAATACAAAAGATTGATTCACATGAAACTTTGCAAATGGAGAATCTTTTGCATCAGTAATCAGTGGCAAGAAAAAAATGAAATATGCCAAAACCGCCATTGTTTTATGCTTCTCTACATCTACTGGATCAGCTTGTGTAATCACGTCAGCTGGCTGCGGTGCTTGTTGTTGTGATTGTTGTGCGTTATTTTGTTCTTCCATGTATATCACCTTCCTTTCTACAAAAATATAATATTTCTTTACATATCCCAGTATAGCAGATTATTGAACTTCTGCAATCTCATCCAATACCTCATCTGGCAGACACTCTCCTGGCTCTGTCTTACCAGGATAACGCCATGCGCTGATAATACGTATTTGCTTACGTTCGCGCTCTATCTTTTGCAAAAATTGTACCATCACATCATCTGCCACCCCGCCATCTGTCGCGCCACGCTTTTGCCCATCTACAATTTTGTACATTACCCAAATCTCGTGCGACCATGTTTTTTCGCCGCTTTCATCACGCTTCATAGATTGCGGCTGCATCACCGCAATCACATTGCCTCCTGCCACACTTTCTTCTATGCGCAGCGGCCGCCGAATCACACGTGTGACACGCTGTCCTGTCAGACCATACTGTTTCATCTTGGACTTTGCATGTTCTGTCCAATAGTATTTTTCCGAATTTTTTGGCGGTTTCCACTGCATACAGATAGCGATACACTGTTATTGTTCCAGCGAACCGCGCAACCGCGCGATGCGCTCTTCAACTGGTGGATGTGTCATGAATAATTTCGACATTGTATGTCCACCTTTGAGTGGATTGGCGATAAATAGATGCGCTGTTGTTTGCGATGCGGTTTGGACAGGGCGTGCATCTTTGCTAATTTTTTCCAGTGCTGACGCAAGTCCCTCAGGATAACGTGTCAGCAATGCACCAGATGCATCAGCGAGAAATTCTCTTTTGCGTGAAATCGCCAATCGCAGAAGTGTCGCGACAATCGGTGCCAACACCATCATCACAAGCCCGATAAGCACAATCAGTCCCCCACCACGATCACGCGAATCACCCCCAAAAAACATCATACGCGATGCCATAGCAATGATACTTGTAAATATCACAGCCACTGTCCCGATAAGTACATCCCTATTGCCAATATGCGACATCTCATGCGCTGCGACACCACGAATTTCTTCTGTGGTAAGCACCTCCAAAATCCCTCGCGTAAACACAATCACACCATGCTCAGGATTGCGTCCTGTCGCAAAAGCATTAAGTGCCATATCGTCAATAACATAAATTTTTGGCGTCGGCAATCCAGCCGTAATTGCGAGATTGTCCACAATTTCATACAATTCCCGCAGGTTTTCGCGTGACACTTCTTTTGCGCCAGTCATTTTGAGCACCATCTTATCAGAAAACCAATACGACCACAGACTTGTCCCAATTGCAAAAAGAGAGATAAAAAATACAATTGCGCTATTGTTGAAATAAAGAGAAAAAATGTACCCACACCCAATCAAAATTCCCAAAAACGCGGTTATTAATAACCACGTTTTTGTAATGTTTTCTGATTGATGCGTGTATAATGTTGCACCCATACAGCACTAGAATTTCACTGCGACATTTTCACGCTCCTTCTCATCGATATCAAAGAATTCACGTTTCACAAAACCAAACATCCCAGCAATAATATTACTTGGCACTGTCTCAACTTTTGTATTGTAATCACGCACCGTGCCATTGTAAAAGCGACGTGACGCCTGGATTTTATCTTCTGTCTCAGTCAAATCATTTTGCAGTTGCAAGAAATTTTGATTTGCTTTTAAATCTGGATAATTTTCTGCAACAGCAAACAATTTCCCAAGCGCTCCAGAAAGACCCTGTTGCGCACCAGCAAGCGCCATCATATCATCAGCCGTCGCGCTACTTGCATCTACAGTAATTGCGGTTGCTTTTGAGCGCGCTTCCATCACTGCCTCAAGTGTTTGGCTTTCGTGTTTTGCATATCCTTTTACTGTCTCTACAAGATTTGGGATGAGATCATACCGTCTTTTGAGTTGTACATCGATATCGCTCCACGCTTCGTCGACACGAATACGCAATTTCACCAAACCGTTATAGATGCCGATGACAAAAAAGACCACCGCACCGAGTACACCGAGAATAAGAAGTGTTATTGCCATAAATGTATGTAAATTAATATATTATTACAGTCTACAGACAAGTATACCACGAAAATACATGTCTGTCCAATGTCTGTCCATTTTAGATCTCTAGACTGCTAGATGATTAGATCGCTAGACAACCCGCCATAGCACCACCTCGACCGGAATCACAATTTTTCACATCATGTCATCTCGACCGGAGCGCAATACCTTACATCATGTCATCTCGACCGGAGCGATCAGCGGAGTGGAGAGATCTCAGGCAGTCACAAGTCTATCATGTCATAAAGTCGTGACTAGTTGATTAGGTATTAGTTTAATTAGTTGATTAGGGTGAAAGACTTTTGCTGTGTGCTGTGTTTTTTAATGCACCAAAACTATGTCAGCCCCGCGGAGGCCTGTCTGCCCATGGTGGGTTTACCCACCTGTGACAGGCGGGGATCCGGAGATAAGTGGTAGGTTTTAAGTATTAAGTCAAAAAAATTGTGACTAATTACCAGTTACGAATTACTGGTTACTAGTTACTGTACATGTGGATTGTCCTTTCTGTGTTGAAGTTGATTGGGGTGTTTTGTGACTCTCTGACGGTGATGGTGAAGGGTTTTTGGGAAGTGGAGGTGAGAGTTAGTGACATTTCATTTTCAAACAGCCCCACGTGGTGATGTGGCCATCTGTGTCGAGGGCGGCGAAGGCACCACCTGTAGAATAGATTTTTGTGAACTGTGTGGTTTGAGCATTTGGGGGTGCGGTGCCGCCGTAGTTTGCATCGCCCCATGTAGTGATGTAACCGTTAGTATCAAGGGCGGCGAAGGCACT
>PDWI01009022.1_pt1 | contig 11557 bp, 8 predicted proteins | sample 1430891 | NCBI WGS metagenome assembly PDWI01 (sample SAMN01162508, study PRJNA174530) | Oral metagenome, whole genome shotgun sequencing project. | biome: Marine environment; feature: Marine mammal; material: Swab sample of the gingival sulcus; isolation source: swab sample of gingival sulcus...
CTTAAAGTCATTAAGTTTAAAAGTCATAATTGTTTCATCTTCCGACGAAGACAAAAGTTGTACTTGGTTTTTTTGGGCATAAATCGAAGAAAATGACCATAAAAAAAGTACAAGAAGAATAAATTTGTTTCTCATAATGAATGATTTTTGTGAATTAATTAATTTCCTGATGTTATTAGCATAATAAGGTTGCAAGACATTTGTAATTAAATAGGTATGTTTATTGTTTACACTTGCCTGTAAATGCTTGGCAATAAGACTTTTGGTTTTGTATCCGGTGATTCTAGATGTGCAAATATATAATAAAATTTGCACTCATATAGATTCTGCTACCAAATGTTGTACCCACATTTCGAGACTTTTTTGGATTTTCTTCGGGATACATACTGCCAATGCGGTTGAAATAGGAAAACGAATAAAATTACCGGAACTAAACAAGAAACAAAGGGCATAGAAAAGAATACAGCAGAGTTGCTTCGGGATAAATACACTCACACCTGTAAAGTTTGATTTACTTTTTGTTGTTTTTCTAAAATTTCAGAAATTTACGGCAAATAAAAACAGAAACACAGTTGAAATTTAAAGCTCTTTTTCCAAAAATGATCCATTTAACGAATATCCCTAAATAAAGTATCTTATCTTGAAGTAGATGCTGACCGGAATAGAACTGCCCGGTGAATAATACGGGTTAATCTTTTAAAAAAATCAATCTCCCTATACCCTCTTCTCCAAGAGGGAGTTTGCAGTTTGCAAAAAATCATGAGAATCGCAAAGAACGCACTCGCAGCAAACAAGCATGAGCGTTTTTCTTCCGACTTCGGTCTTCCGACTTTTGCATCTTCTATAAAGTTAGCTATTTGGCTTTATTTTTTTTAAGTCTCGAAATGCGGCTTACATACTTTGCGGCATGCTTTCCTTATTTTTCTGCTTTCTTTTTCGTTTTTCCTTTTTAGCGGCTTTTCTTTTTTTCTCTTTTTCTAATTTTTCAAGAACTGCTTTTTCTTTTTTTTCCGCTTTTTTCTGTTTTTTTAGCTTTTGCTTGCGCAGCTGTGCTTGAGCCTTTTTTTCTGCTCGTTTTTCACGAGCGTATGCCTTTGTTTCTTCTTTATATTTATTCACCCATTTAATTTTTACGGCTTCCCTTTGAATTTCAAATCGTTCGCCCTTTTTATCTTCGGGAGCATACATAAAAACTAAGAAAAGGCTTTTATTGTTGTCGGCAAGTTTGATATATGCTTGGTCTTCTGCGGAATAAATCTTATTTATGTTTTTTTGCTGCACAAATCGCCCTTGGGCTGTTTTGTGTACGGATTTATCCGATTGATTTTTCTTCCATAAAAAAGCGGTTTCCGATTTTAGCATTAAACAATCTTTATCCTTGAATATGCCGGAATTGTCCATATTTTCAGGGTTAAAAATCGGCATAAAATGCAAGAGTTTGCCTTTTTTTGCGGCGTTCCATATTTTGGGACTGCTTGAAGCGTGAAAAAACAAATCAATGGGAGCCGTACTTTCCGTAAATAATGTAAATGCTTGCTTTTTCAGTTCGACTTTGGCATCTTCTATATTGATTCTTTTTCCGTTTTGCATGAAATACACATAAAAAGCTTCTTGCGAGAAAGCTTTTAAGCTCAATGCAATGATAAATGCGACAATACCGATTTTTTTAACCATTTTTATTATTTTCGTGTAATTGCAAAGTTAATTTTTTACTTTGTTTCCGCAGAGTTTTTGCTTTATTTTTTTATGCCGGCAGCATATTGCCCGAATTTCAGTTTTTTTACAATAAAAATTCCCTGTACGGCATCGTATTGATATTTTTTTACTTTCACTTTTTTAAATCTTGCTGTTTCATTTGGTCGATAAAGAAGCACAAGGTCTTCAAAATCTCCGTCTAAATCTAATTCGTCGGAATTGAGGTAAAAACTGCCTTCGGCATTTATTTCTCCTTTTACGGCAGCTTTAATATCCCAATATTTTTCTTTGGAAATGATGTATTTATCCTGTGTCGCATTAAGCGGACTTATATGGTTTATGGTACTTTGCACCATTGCTTTTCCGTTTAGTTTGTTGATGTAAATCGAAAAATCGGTGAATTTAAAACCGTAACTTGCCGTATCTTGAAACATCTTGTAATTATCAACGGTGGCATCTGCTATTTTTTCTTCCGGGTCAATGAAAATACTCACCGGTTTTGTATCAAAAATAAAAGAATAATGTTCTTCGGTGCCGGACATATTTACGCTTTTTTGAAGAGTGTCGCAATTTTCGTCAACAAAAAGCAATTCAATTTTATGATTATTGCCATAGAAGTTTCGTTCTTTAAGTCGTTGCTTTATTGAAAAGTCGCATCTGTATTTATCGGCATTGCGAACAAGCGAAAAGTTTCCGAGAGAAAAATGCGGGAAGCCTTCGGTAAAAACCCATGTATCAAAAAAATCTTTCACCGGCATTTGGGTGTATTTTTCCAGAAAATCCTGAAACTCATGGGTGGAAACTGATTTAAAAGCATATTTTTGTAAATAAGCCGAAATGCTTTTAAAAAATAATTCGTCGCCGAGAAAAGCTCGTAATGTTCGGACAACATCCGCCCCTTTGTAATATACTGTTGTTCCGTAGGTTTTATCGTGCGGTATGCCATATACCGGCAAATACCCGTCATCAAAAATATGTGCCTCACTCAAAACTTTTACGTGATTCTCGCGCGCATAATCTTTGTAAGCATCTTTACCGTAAACACCCTCTTTAAATAAGGCTTCGCAATATTTTGCCCAGCCTTCGTTCATCCACATATCGCCGGGTGTTTTGCAGCTTACCAAATTGCCGAACCAATGATGCGAAAGTTCATGTGCCATAAGGGTTTCTCGCGACAATGTGCTGTCAATGGCATATTCGGGATAAGCAATATTGCAAACATGTTCCATTGCGCCGGAGTTGAACGGAACCTCAACATAACCTACTCGGCTCCAAACATATTCGCCAAAATTTGTTTCATAGATTTGCAAGGCTTTGTTTAGGTTTGAGAAAGAGACTTTTGCCTTTGCGACATCTTCGGGATACACAAACAAACTTATCGGAACGTTCCTTTTTATTCCCTCATATACGGATTTTACTTCATCGTATTTGTCAACGGCTATGGAAACAAGGTAGGGTGGGACTTCTTTTATTTGTGTCCAGTGCCATGTGTAAGTATTCTTTGTTTTTTTTGTTTTTGAGACAAATGCTCCGGAGCAAACGGCTTTGTGTGATGCGGGAGCGGTAATAAAGAAGTCAAAACTTGCTTTTTCCGAGAAATCGTCAATACAGGGAAACCATGCTCTTCCGAAAGAAACCGGTTTGGCCTGCATGCCTACGCCAATATTATATGCCGAAGAATCCGTAAAAAAGAAGCCGCCCCAAGCAGGGTCTTTTTGCGGTTTTCCATGATAGTATATCGTGAGTTGCGTGCAGCAGTTGCTCTCTTCTTTGCGCTGTTCAAAAGGAATGTTTAACAGCGTTCCGTCATAGCTAAAGTCCGTAATTTTTTCATTAAAGATAAACACACTGTCAGTCTTTAATTGATGCAACTCCAGTATAATGTTTTTCAGCTCATCTGTGCGCGGACTAAGCTTTATGTTTGCATAGCCGGAGATTGTTTTGTTCTCAAAGTCTGTGATATTCAGATGTATTTGATAGTTGATTATATCAACATTTTTTCTGAAATCTTTATTTTGCGAAAAGCCGAAGTTTACGAACAAAGCTAAAAGGAGCGGTAAAAGACTTATTGTTTTCATATGTTTCTGTTTATAATTTTTAAAGGTCATACAGGAACGCCCGAATGAACTTTATTACATTTAATTTTTTTAGACCGGAAAAATAATCATTTCGCCGGGTGTCTAAAAATTTTTGTAAAATTATAAAATTCGGCTTAATCATAATCAATAATAATGGTATCTTTTCTTATTGCAAAACCTGAAAATATGCCGAAACCACCGTTTATGTTAGAGAATACATTTACAGGTTCGCTCAGCGGATTTCCGTATGCGTCTTCATATTTTGAATATGAGGTAACATATTGGAAAAAATCTTCGTTTACGGAATACAAATTAATAAAAACCGTATCAATCAATTCTTCGGTTTCGGAATATTGTTCACTGAAAATACGTGTTTTAATTTTATAAACGGAGCCGTTAAATAAATTATCCGAAAATACGCAACCCTCCAGATCTCTTGAGTAATACCAATTTTCCCAAGGGAGGTTTTCCGAATCATAGTTTAAACAAAGTTCGTCTTTTCCCATAAAAACCGGTTCAAAATCCGGCGGAAAATGTTCATATCTATCGGCAAATATTGTAAATGTAAGAAAATATATATTGTTTTCATTTGCCGGGTCATTTATGCTTAGCTCCACTTCTAACTCGCCCAAATGCTTTATGGTTGTATCAAAAGGCTGTCCGGTTTCTTCGTTGTACCATGTTTGAACTCTTTCTTCTATTTTTGGGTGAGCTTGAAATTCAAAGGGTGCGGGTGCCGGCAATATTTTTGTTTCGGCATCAACAGGGTTTAGGGGCGATGCGTTTGCCGTAATTTTATAGCTGCTGTTTATCTGCGGCAATGTGTTGCCTACATAATATCCGTTTGTGTCGTATTGTAGTTGCTCTATAAAATTACCGTTTTCATATAATTGCACATTTGCGTTTTCCAAGAACTCTATCTGCTTGTTGGTTTCCAAAATTCCGATTGATTTTGACAGATGTATGCGAACGCTGCTGTCCGCAGTTAAAAATCCGTTGAGCACAATCTTTTTTTCTTCGTCCGGTACGCTGATGTCAATGGGTTCTCTGCACGCAAAAATAAGACAAGCCATAAAGATTGCTGTAATTGTTTGTTTTATAAAATGTTTCATATGTTTCTGTTTATAATTTTCAAAGGTCATATAGGAACGCCCAAAGCTACATTGAGCATTTTATACTCTCCACAGGGTTTAAACCCTGTGGAAATAATCATTCCGTTGTGTGTCTTTTTCCGGCCATGGGTGTTTCATCTTTTCGAGGTCTAAAATTTTTTATCTGAATTTATAGGTATAACTGACAGAGGGAATAATCGGGAATAAACTGTATTTCATCAGCTTTCTGTTTGACGACTGTCCGTCGAAGAATATGTCATCGTAAGAAAAATCGACAAAAAAAGCATTTTTTCGATTGTAGGCATTATAAACACTTATGTTCCAAGTTCTTGTTCCGTATTTAACTTTTTTGTTGAAATTAATGCTCAAGTCTAAACGATGATAGTCCGGTAATCGAAAATTGTTTCTTTTTCCGTAGTATTCAACAGAACTATAAGAGGAAAAGAAGCCAAATCCTCCATGATTCTGACTTTTTTCATACAAGAGTTCTTCGATACGGTTAATGGGCAAATATCGTTGTTGTGCAAGGGTTACGGAAATACCGGTTCCGTACACCCAAGAAACTCCGATGTCTATTTTTTCGTTAAATTTATAGGTAAGGGCAATGCTTGCATCATTTCTTCGGTCGTAGCGATAGGGAAAAACTTCACCGAAAGAGATATTTTCAAATTGTCGGGTGGTTTTAGAGCGAGTATATGCCAGCCAACCCGTAAATCTTCCGATGTTTTTACTCAGCATAATTTCGGCGCCGTATGATTTTCCCTTGCCGATTTCTATTTTGTCTTCCCAGCCCACATCGGAAGTCATGCCTTCTTCCGGGTCGTCAAAAAAACTTGAACCTTCTTTGTATTCGATGAGATTGCTCATGTCTTTATAATATCCTTCGATGGTCAGGTTTAGCTTGAAAGGCAAAGAAATTGCCGTTCCGGCAGCATACTGAACAGAACGCTGCGGAGGAACGCGCTTGGTTGCCGGCAGCCATAAATCGGTGGGCAAACCGATGGTGCTGTTTGTGAGAAAATGCAAAAACTGCGACATGGTTGAATATGCCGCTTTTACCGACCAATTATTTGTAATTAAAAAACGTGCGGATGCACGCGGCTCCAAAGAATAATAAAAAGTGTCTTGCACCGATAAACCCGCAGCTCGTCCGCCAATATTCAATTTTAAACGATTGCCTATTCTAATATCATCTTCGGCATACAAAGCATATTCTCCGGCAAGTATGTTTTTATTGCCGTAGCTTTCTTTCATATTTTGGTTATACTCTTCGTCTTTTACCAATAATGCCGTAATGCCGGGCTTAAAGGTGTGAAATATTCCGCTCAGTCCGAATTTTATTTTATGATTGGGGCTTGGCGCGTAATCAAAGTCTGTTTTTAAAGCATAGTCTTCGATTCCGGATAAATAACTGATTTCATATTTACTTTCATAAACTTTCTGTGGGTTCTGATTGCCTTGCGTGTATTCGGCTTCTTCGGAAAATGCTGTTACAAAATGATACCTGCTGTATGTAAGTGTTGTGTTTCCGAAAAGTTTTGGCGTATATACATGGTTCCACCGGAGTGCAGATGTAATGTTTCCCCAATGCAAATTCATATTTGTTTTATAATTGCTTGTTTCATCCATATACGAATAATTGTCTTTTACTTTGACATAAGCTTTGTCTCTTCCGCTGTAAACACTTAAAAACAGGCGATCTTTGTCGGAGAACTTATGGTTGATTTTTGCATTAATATCATAGAAATAATACCCGGCGGAAACGTTGGTACCCTCAAAAAAGGAAGATGCAAGTTTAATTAAAGGCGATGCAATAATATCCAGATAGGTTCTGCGGGCAGAAAAAATAAAGGAAGTTTTGTCTTTAACAATAGGTCCCTCAAAGGATATTTTAGAAGCAATAAGCCCGGAAGATGCTTCTCCGGAAAAATGCTTTAAGTTGCCTTCTTTCATTCTGATGTCGATAACCGAAGACAAGCGTCCGCCGTATCGTGCCGGAAAACCGCCTTTAATCAATGATATGTCTTTGATGGCATAGCCGTTAAAAACGGAAAAGAACCCGAACAAATGATTGACATTGTACACCGGCACACCGTCAAGCAGAATAAGGTTTTGGTCGGGTCCGCCGCCTCGTACGTAAACACCGCCCGTACCCTCCGTGCCGGATTGTACGCCCGGCATTAATTGAATGGTTTTTAAAACATCGGTTTCGCCAAACAAAACCGGCAGTTTTTGAACGGCTTTCAGAGGCACCTCAATCGCACTTATTTGTGAAGACTTAACGATATTTTGCCTTCCGGTTACTACTACTTCGTCCAATTCGGTATTTGCATTTAAAGTAAAATTTACCATTGTGTCTTTGGTAAGAATAAGATTTTTTGTTTCTGTATTGTAACCGATAAGCGATGCAGACAGTTTGACTTCTTTTTGTTTAAATGTAATGCTGTAAAACCCGTAGGCATTCGATGCAGTCCCAAAACCGATGTGCTCGTCGTAGATTTGCGCGCCAATAATTCGTTCGCCGGTTGCTGCATTTTCAATGTATCCGCTGACGGTGAATTTTTGAGCAAAACCGAAAGGAATAAAAAGAACTCCAATAAGAAAGAATAGTAAATGCTTCATTTTATTGTATAAATTTTACGTCTCAAAATAAAATATATAGTATAAGCGAAAACAAATATAAAATATTGTTTGCGGAGTGGGTTAATTGGAGACGACCGAACAGCATCGAAGATAATAATTTTACCTAACTAATTTTGCAAGTTATTGCTGTATAGCGTTTTAAGATTTTCGAAAAAATCAATCTCCCTACACCCTCTTCTCCAAGAGGAATTTTGCTATTGCGCTTTTTGCTAAATTTTGCCTCTTTTGCGATTAAGAATTACCTCCGGCAAGCATCCTTTAATAAGGTTGATTTTCTTTTATGTGTTTATCTCTACTAAGGTTTAAACCGACAATAAGGTTTTTAGCAATTTGTAGTTCTCAATTTTCTTCCAACTCCCGGCTTCCAACTTCCCGCTCTAATCGGGTTTTAATTTTTAATTCGTAATTCTTACTCCTTAGGTGAGGGCTACGCCATTAAAAAAAGTTAGCTATTTGGTTTTACTTTTAAAAAAGTCTCGAAATGCGGCTTAATGGAAGTGTCCCAAAAAAGTAATAAATTTCCGGAAACATATTAACCCGCATTATTCACCAAGTAGTTCTATTCCGGTCAGCATCTACTTCAAAATAAGACACTTTGTTTGAAAAGGCTCATTCACCATATCAAAGGATATGCCTCAATCACCTTTTCACTTATTTTATTGTATATGCAGCCCTCACCACGAAGACTTGATGAATAATGCGGGTTAAATAAAAGACCTCAAAGATTTTTAAAACCTTTGAGGTCTAGGTTTATACAAAATAACTGTACTCGTTTTATATGCTAATATAAACTTTTTGGACAGCCTCATTAAAAACAAGGCAAACTACTTTTTCTCATAGGTTTTAGTACCTTCTATTTTTAATGAACTATTATGCGCATTGTTTGTATATGTTTCTGTTTTTTCAGCGTCAAACCTAAAGACTAATTCTTTGTTAGACAAACGATCTAATAAATAGTTGTTTGCATTATTCAAATATTGACTTATTCCCTCAAAGGTAATTTCTTCAATATTTCCATTGTATGTTTCTGTCCTTTTTTCTGCTATAAACTGAATTCTTTCTTTATTTTTTATCTTGTTTTCCTTATTTCCGTACACAAAACTCCAAACGCCGGAAATTTTTATCTTAAAAGTTACGTAGCCTGCTTGCACAAGCTGCTCCTGTGTAAATGTTCCGTCTTTTTTAACTTCAATGGTTTCTGAATAGGTTGTTGTCTCTCCCTCTCCGCCTTCTGTTACAGTCATTGTTGCGCCGTCATACGAATAAGTCGTAATATCTATATTTCCGTTATTAACCTCGGTTTCTTTTAAATCGACATTTTTTAATATCCAAACACCGGTTAAACGTGCTTTTCTGGAACGCAAAGAAAAGGGGTCATTATCTCCTTTTTTACATGCCGTAAAAGAGGAAACAAATAATAATGCTATAATACTTAAACTTAAAAATCTTTTCATTTTGCTAAAATTTTAATTAGTAGATATTGTATTTTCAGTAAATTAAGAAACAAAGCAAACTACTTTTTTTCATAGGTTTTTGTTCCTGTTATTTTTATATAATCTTCTCCCATTGCAGTGGTATTATCAAGATTAAAGACTAATTCTTTGTTAGACAAACGGTCCAATAAACCGGTGCCTATATTGTTCTCAAAGGGACCAAATAAGAATGCTTGACTAAATTCTCCTTCAAAAGTATTTTCTATAACATTAACATTACCTTCTCCGAAATTAAATGTAATCGTACTTTTTTCCATTATAAACTGAACTCTTTCTTTATTTTTTACGCCAAGTTCTTTATTCCCGTAAAGAAAGTTCCAAACACCGGAATTTTTTACTTTTGTCGTCCAAGTTGTCGTTTCTCCTGTCTGATTTAAAATTTGCTTACTTTCAGAACTATTTGCGACAAATGTTCCGTCTTTTTTTATCTCAATGGTTTCTGAATAGGAATAAGACCCACTCTCTCCATTTTCTGTTACAGTCATTATTGTGCCGTCATACGCATAAGCCGTAATATTCGTATTTCCGTCATTAACCTCAGTTTCTTTTAAATCGACATTTTTTAATACCCAAACACCGGTTAAACGTGCTTTTCTGGAACGCAAAGAAAAGGGGTCATTATCTCCTTTTTTACATGCCGTAAAAGAGGAAACAATTAATAATGCAATAATACTTAAACTTAAAAATCTTTTCATTTTGTTAAAATTTTAATAAATTAATACATCTAGTAATTAAATTGAAAATAATACTCCTATTGTTAAGTGTACTGTTTGCTAAATATTTTATAATAACCTGTAATTCAAAGAAAGCATATTGATGTTGAATTTACTACCAATGATACAATTATCAATAATTTTCTGATAATAGAATACTTTATTATTTACCCTTGACTCGACAAAACGAGTTGTTTTATTTATTCTGTACAAATATAGAGAATATTTTTACGATTCAATATATAAAGATGTTTTTTATAATGTAAACAAGCACTATCAATTTCAAAGTCAAAAGTAAAGCCAAGAATCTAACTTTACAGTCGCAAATGCAGATGCAAAAACTGCAATTTTTTAAAAAACCAAAATGCTGTATAACAGTGTATTACAGATTTGGCTAGATAAAATTACTCACCAAGCAGTTCTATTGCGGTCAGCATCTACTTCAAAATAAGACACTTTGTTTGATAAATTTCATTCATCATATCAAAGGATAATCGCCTTATCACTTATTTTATTGTATATGCAGCTCTCATTACGAAGATTTGATGACCACGAAGCAGCATCGAAGATAATAATTCGGGTTAAGCTTGTTGCTCTGCGACGGAACTTTTCAATAATTTTTTCCAAGATTTATAGCCGTAAATGGCAAGCACCAAGAAAACGGTATATTGAATAGCCGTGAATCCATATCCTTTAATAATGTATAAAGGAATTGAAAAGCTGTTTACAACAATCCACAAAATCCAGTTCTCGATTTTTTTATTTGCCATCAGCCACATGCCGGAAAATGCGGCACCGGTTGTAAAAGTATCTAAATAAGGCGTTGCAGCCCTAAATTCATCCGGATTCCCGGAACTTAGTTTATCAAGTGCATAACTCACACTCTCTATAAATCCGAGATTATTCGGCATCACATTATAATAGCGATATACCCCGATAACAAAAGCTGAAGTAAACAGAAAAATCCCGAATGTTTTGATTTTTTCCTTAAAATCGGTGTTTGAAATGGCAAGGTATCGAGTATTATCGTCCAATGTTCTGCTCCACATATACCAACCGTATATGCTCATTATCGTATAATAAATATTAATAATTAAATCACCGTATAAACTCCATTGCGACAAAAGATATACATAAATTCCCGTACTGACAATGCCTGTTGGGAAAACCAAAATATTTTCTTTTTTTGCAAAAAGCACACCGGCAACACCGAATAAGGCAGCAACAAATTCCAACACAATGTTTAAAACCGGAGCCTCCTTATACGGTTCAAGAAAAAAATCAATTAAATCGACAAAGCATAAAATCACGACAAGTCTGAATTGATGATTTTCAGCACAAAAACTGAATGGGGCAAAGAAAAACTGTTTTTTATTTCTTTTGTCAAAATTGCCATTACCGTGTCGTATTCTCCCAATACTTGCGTACTGAAATTATTTCGAACGACTTTAAATTCATCATATTTTTGCAAACGTCCGATAAAATCAAGGATGGGGTCTACAAATTCTTCCTTTAAAGGGTAATAACTAATGTCTATGGATACTTTCATAATACAAATCTTTAGAATTAAAGAACAAAAATAAAAATTTCAGCAGCTTTACCTCACTTTATCGAGAATAAATTTGTAATAATGCCGAAGAAATTCCATGCGACTAAACTTGTAAATTTCTAATGTACTGCATTTTACAAATTTTAAAAGGAACCAATCTCCCTGCCCCCTCTACTTTAACCCGAAAAATTCATCAAAATATTTGGAAAATCGGGGTTAAAGTGTTATTTTTGAAAGTGTTAACAAAAAAACAATAACACAAAAAAATACCCCG
>PDWI01009023.1_pt1 | contig 11555 bp, 10 predicted proteins | sample 1430891 | NCBI WGS metagenome assembly PDWI01 (sample SAMN01162508, study PRJNA174530) | Oral metagenome, whole genome shotgun sequencing project. | biome: Marine environment; feature: Marine mammal; material: Swab sample of the gingival sulcus; isolation source: swab sample of gingival sulcus...
GCCGAATCACCACCGCGCCGCAAACGATCTCAACCGTTGCGTCACCGGCGCCCACCCCACGGTCGGTTAACTCTTTGACAACCAATGGCGCGAACATGGGCCCGGGTTCTGCCTCCGGTTCCGGTAGCGCCGGCAAAACCAGCTTCCCCTCCCGCGCCCGCCGCCGCCATTCCGACAGATGATTGGGACGCAGATCGTACCGTGCCGCCACATCGCGAACTGTCGCCCCCTCGACCAGCGTCTCGGTCACGATCCGCGCCTTCAGCGCATCCGGCCACCGCCGGTGACCACGAGGACCAACAACTACATCCAAATCCGTAAGAAACTCCGTTGAGCGCTCCATGGAGAAAATCCCTGCCAAACCCAGGGACTCGCAGATCACGCGCTCACAGGGAAGGTGGGGTCGGAACAGCGCTTACCACCGTCGGCGGCATGGCACAGACCATGTATCGCGGCGTCGATCGCGTCCGGTCGCGGTTCATCCTGACAATGGTCGCCAACAAACTCGCAAGACTGCCCCGGATCCTGGCCGCATGAGGATGAGAATCCACGTCAGGTCCGTATGCCCTCTGTGCCAAAGGATCCCAAACCAAACGCAACCCGTTGCTCCGAAAGAACATTGTTCCGCGCCGCCGACTTCTTCAGCAGCCTGCTAGTCGGCTTGTCGTTGTTAATCGTAGCCAACTTCATATAAGCGGTTTGCATCATCAAGCGTACGAAAGTGTTTAAGCTCAGAAAGCACCGTTTCTTGATCATCGTGGATCCAATACACGACCCCTCCTCTACCCACGGTATCAGCCGTCTTCGCGACTCTATCTCCCGCAGAGAGGGGGCGAAACATCGAATGCCATGACAAACATTCTTCGAGAGTCGATAACCCTGAAGTTGTCTGAATAGTGCCGTTACCTGAAAAAATGAAAAATGACTTTGCGAAAGAACGAGACCGTGAATATCCGATTTCGTCACTCCAGTTTTGCGAGAACTTTTCCGGTTCAACAAGAGACTGAGCAAGTGCTGTCGCTTGAGTGCCGAGCAGCCCAGCATCCAAGTATGGTTGGCGCTCCATTGTTGGCCCGTTTAAACGAGCGCCAGTTTCAATAAGCGCCGGTCCATTTCGCGTTAGCTTAAGTTCTGATACAGCGGCTCCATTCTGAAAACCGAGAGCCGTAAGCGCTGACCGAGTGTAAGCGAACATTTCACGAATTGCTGCATCTTCTGGATCAGCAAGAATCCAGTCCTCCATAGCGTTGGCGTGCCCTGGAACGTCCCGCCCCCGCATGAGCCAGGCATCTGTGATGCGGTGATGTCCATCCAGACTAACCGTGTTGACTAAGTATTGGGGACCATCGAGGAATGTTTGTGCCAACAATGCGTGATTTTGAAAGCCGAGTAGATTCTCACGCCCGATCGTCCGAACGGTGGCTGCGCGGACGTCCTCTTCAGAGTGACATATAGCCACCCCATCTGATCCTGCGCTATCGAGAGGTTTGATTACGATTGGCCAAGCTGCCTGGCCCGCTGCCCACGCAATAGCTTCACGTACTGAACTGACCTGTTTTTGTTGTGCGCACAACAAGCCCGCAGATGCAATTTGCTGACCCATTGAATACTTGTTCCGGCGGGCTTTGGCTTTCGCAGGATCGTTTGTGGGGAGGTTCATGATATGGGCAAGTTGCTCAGCATATTCGACACCTGGTTCCGACCCAGCAACTATGGCTGCTGGATGTAGGTCAGCCAACACATCGGCACCATATTTGCAGTGTCCCAGATAGCCCATATCCTCATGATACGGAGTTGGATCGAAGGCCTGGCTGAGCCTCTCTGGCGGATTTTCAGTGCTACGAACGTGGATACATTTGGCGTTCAGCCGATTTAGTTCCGCAACCAATTCCCGCGCTGTAGAGTACCCATCCACAATGACAATAGTTTTTTCCTTATTCGCCATGACTTTCTCTTTCGATAACGATTAGTTGCTAGTGTCCGGTTTGTTCTGTCGCCTCAACTCGCGACAGGTTTTGGTTGCTTGGCCGCTGCCGAAGAATGGAATACCGTTTGGATGCCAAAACAACGTCCATCAACACAAATGACGTGACAATCAATATCCCAAATGCCGTGAGTCCGGTTGGGTTGTAGCCTGAAGACAAAAACTCCAGCGCGAAGGTGATACAGGGCTGGACGGCCATAGTGACCATGACAGTGTATACGTCGCAATACTTGAGGCCGACCAAGAGCAGATAAAGGGGGATCACGATGCTTACACTGCAAATAATGGTGACTTCGGCCGCAAGACTGACGGACCAGCTAATCGCATCATAGTCACCCATCTGCCAAAGTATGAAAGCTACGGGGATGATCACATAGGAGCGATGTGACAAGATTGCGGCTTGGTTCCATCCTTCCGCCATGAGCGATTTGGACGTTATCGAAATGACGACTGCACCTGCACCCGCAAATAGACTCAGCAATAATCCAATCAATATATCTTTGTTTTGAAGGGCTTGTCCGGTAGCGCCGAACGCAGCATAGGCCAACAGGCAACAGCCCAGTAGTATTCCGGCACAAACAACTACTCTACTTCCACCGATCCGCTCAGCCATCAAAATAGCCCCAAAGAACGCAGCAAATACAGGCCCAGAACCTATTTCGATAGCGCCTACCGTAGCTGGCTCAATGGTTTTCAAGGCGATAAAGATGCTGATAAAAGTGCAGGCCGTTGCAACATTGAGCAGCAAGATATTCAGCCAGTTTACGACGCCAATCTTGCGATTTGGCGCGGACCAGAAGACCAGTGTTGCGAGTGCAAAACCAATGAAAACGAACGTCGGGGCCGGGAAATCGGACAAGCGGATGCCGTATGTGACTTTACCGACACTTTGCAACAGAACTGCAAGTACAACTGCTAAACGAGCGAGAAAAATAGTCATCCGGCGTTGCTCAAGGTAAGCGTCTTGGCAGTTTCTAAGCCGTACAGCAGTCCGCGCTCTTCGTAGTCTCGGAACCTTTTGAGATCGGCTTTGATCACATCAATGCTAGGGTGCACCCAATAGATAAATCCACCACGGCCGACCGTATCAATTGTTTTTTCTACCTGCTCTCCCGCGGACAGCGTGCGGTATGTCGCGCACCATGAAGGAAGATCATTCAGCCGAGACAGGCCTGTATTGTCTGTGATGGACGTCGCATTTTTAAAGATGAAGAATGAAATGGCTGCATTCTTTACCAACTCGTAGATTGGGGCTTCAATTGAGCGTGTCATGAAGAGCGCCGGATCAACTATGCTTTCTGCCCAAACCGTGGCCTGGGTCCCATCCAATCCGGCAGCACGGTAAGGTCCAACTTCCATCGTAGGGCCATTAAGCCGTGCGCCAGTTTCCACTAATATGGGGCCGCTTCCTGTTAATCGCACTTCGGTCACGGCAGCACCATTCTCAATACCGAGGGCATCCAAAACCCTCAAGCAGTAGGCGATGCAGTCGGATATTATCTGTGTGCTGGGATCAACTAAAAGCCAATCTTCCAAAACATTTGCGTACTTTGGGATGTCCCGCGTTCTACGTTCCCACCCATCGGTCACAACATGCGTTCCATTGTTGCTAACAGTGTTAAAAAAGAACTGCCTTCCGTTGAGAAATTCCTGAATCAGCAACCCCTCGTTTGACAGGCCAAGTAGGTTGCTGCGTCCAAGAGTCTTTCCCATTGCAAATCGAATATCTTCTGGGCAATGGCAAAAGTGAACCCCGTCAGAACCAGCGCTATCGACAGGCTTTATTACTACTGGCCAGTCCCCAAGCACTTCAACGAACGCAAAGGCTTCCGCTTCTGTTGTCACGTATGCGTGGCGGGCGCTGCGCAAGCCCGCGCGCGCAACAGCATCACCCATACTGGCTTTGTTCCGCCGTGCGATAGATGAGTTGGGGTTGTTCGATGGTAAACCAAGTAGATGAGCGAGGGCCTCTGCAAACTCAACGCCCAACTCCGACCCGGCCACTACAGCATCGACCTGCGTTTCTTTCAGCTTGTGCAATACGTCTTGTGGAGATCCAAGAAAGCCAAAATCTGAGATGTATCCCTTACTTGTAAATCTCTGGCCCAATGCTGTTGGAGGGGTCTCGACACTTCTCATATGCAAGCATTCGGCTCCAAGTGAATTCAGCGCATCGACGAGATTCGGTGCGGTAGAATACCCATCTATGATCAAGACGCGCTTTGTCATAGCCCGCTCCCTTTTATTGATGAACGTGATCGGCTTGTGGCAAATGAACTAAATGATGAATGTGCTTCACCGCCCGCTGAGCTTGAATAACCGACGATCTTAAATAGTTTGTAATCAACAGGCTGCCTGTGATTGGTGCACCAATAGCGTATAGCCCGTCATGCCAGCCAAGCTTATGTTGCATTTCCATTGTTCGAGGGTTCACTGCTAAACCCCCATGAAAGTTAAGAGACCATCCGATTGATTGAAGTCTTCGCCCGAGTGATGAATCGACAAATGAACCTGCATCGACGCCAGTCGCATTAACGATCTTGTCAAAATGCTGCCCTGAGAGTTGCCCAAGCCCAGAGAATCCACCGCCCCTCGCAGGCTCCACAATTGTGTTCATATCGCCGGCTACAATAGATAGGTCTTTGGAATTCAAAGCAGCATATAGAATTCTAGCGTTTTCGATTGGAAATGCAGAAATTAGGCGGCTGTTAAACTTTCGAAACTTCGCTTGGAAGTTGACTTGTTCCTGAAGCGAGAGCATTGGCCAAATGATATTAATTTCGTCAATGAAAGAACCCATTGAGCTTTGCCAATAGTTTTTCCCGTCTTCGCAATCTGTAATGTCACGGGCTAGTTGTTGTATCGGGTCCAGGTAATGCCCGTTTCGGCGACGTCCACTCTGGCTCTTGTTGTCTTTCAGATCTGAAATTGCTGCGCGTAGAGCGGATTGATATATTCTGCCCTGGGCACTGCTCTGGATTTTCGCCGCATTAAATCGTCCGGTTGGGTGGACTAGCAATGCGTCCCGAACGCTCGGGAAAGATCCGGAGCGTGAGGCCATAGTCAGCTTTGGCCTCTCATCCAGAGACAATAGTACCAAAGCAGCGTCTATTGCGGACAGCTTTGACCCTAGTATTAGGACGTTTGTCGCTCCGCTAGTTTTCCTGACCAGTTGCCTTTCGGGATAAGGTTCTGAAATCGCATCCACATGTTCGGACAGTTCTGATGGAAGTGGCTTAGCCGCACACCCAGCACAAACGATAACATAATCAAAGTGGTGATAGTCGTTTTCGGATGTGTAGACATCTTTCTTACCGAAAGATGAAGGCAAGATGTCGGTCACGGCCGACTTCACAATAGTGGTTGTGCAACCGAGGCTGCTTAAGTGCTCGCGAGCGGCCTCAAATCGGTCTCGGATGTATTCGCCGACCATCTTTCGAGGTACAAACGATTCTGGAGTGAAAGCCTTCTCACGGTGATTGCTTCGAATCCATGAGAGGAAATCGTAGTCACAGTTAGGCTTGATTGACGTCACTCCAACACTAGTATTGGTTAAAAGTGCATCGGAATGAGTGTTGAACGCATTTGACCCCATTAGACCCTGCGGATCGAAGATGGTGATCTCGCCGACGTCGCACGACAGGCGATCTGCAATCTCCAAGTATGCAGCAACACAGCTGGGTCCACCACCGACGAACGCAATTTGAATCCTTGCGCTTTTTCTTACAGAAACCGAGTTGCTTAGCTTAGTGTAATCTTGCGTCAACATTTCTTATTCGCCTGCGATAGGGACCAATGGTCTCATGACGGACGGGACTGGCGTCGCAATCACCGGGTTACGTGACTGAGATTTACAGAGTTTTTCACATTCCTCGTCGTAGATAATGTCTCGCATCAATTCATTTGGGCCTGCTGCGATTGTGCCTGCGACGGCATCTCGATAAAATCGGGCAGCATATGTTTCGGTCTCAAACCCACTCGCCCCATTAAAGCGCAACAGGTCTTGTGCAACAGTCATTTCAAGCTCTGTAGCTCGCAGTTTTAGGGAAGTTGCTGTTATTGTGTCGACTTTGCCGTCAACCATTAGAGACCAAGCCATATCATTGAAGGCGTCTATCATACGTAGACAAGAAGAATGGTTCGCTACAACATGACTGACGGCCTGATTCGCCCCCAACGGCTTACCCTTGATTTCCTTCGACATGGCAGTTTTAGTCAATTCGGCGATAGCGCGTCGAACGCTTCCCAAAGCCAGCGTTCCAGCCACAAGGCGTTCGAAATCAAGCGCCTTAATTACTTGCATCATTCCGGAGTTCGGACACCCAATGATGTTCTTTATGCAAACAAAACACCGGTTAAATTTAACCTGACAAATATCAGCGCTTTGCCAGGCCAGAGTCGATATACGATCGACACTTACACAACCGGGTGTGTTTTCGACCACAACGAAACTTGATACAGCCAGATCGGACATTGAAGCGGTCTTTTCTGTTTTGACCAACGTAATAAAAATGTCTGCTTGTCGTCCATTGGCGATAAAGCTCTTTTGGCCGTCTACAACTAATAGATCGCGATCCTCTAGTTCGCCCACACATTTGATGGTTCGTAAGTCTGAGCCGTTTCGACCTTCAGAGATGGCAAGCGCCGGAATACACTCCCCGTTTCTAATGGCCTGAAGATACTTTGATTTGAGATGCTCTGAACCGAAGTGCTCCAAGTAGTAGGGTGCCATGAATGCTGCGACTCCGATTGCAGAGCGGATGCCGCCATAACCGAAATATCCTAGGTGTTGCAGGAACAGAGAGGTTCGCCAAACCTCAGGACCGGCGACAGGAAGCCTAAATAAATCCATATTGGCGAGCCCTTTCCAAACCTCGCGCGGTATGCGTCCATCCTGTTCCCAAGCATCAGCGTTTCGGGACATTAAGTCTGTTAGTAGGTTCGTAACAAAGTCGCTAAATTCTAGCTTCGAAACTGTGAGCAAGGTTTGATTAGACATTGGCGGCCTCCTTGATTGCCGCAACACGGTAGTCGGTGAGAATGTCAGTGATGGGCCGCGATACTTGAAACACCGCGTTGGGTGTTCCTGCAGCCGCCCAAACACCAACCAGATCAACTAAGTCCTGATCGACAATTACCTGAGATGGAACTTTATGGCCGATTGGCGGAACCCCCCCAATGGCAAAGCCAGTTGTCTCGCGCACAAAGTCTGGCTTAGCTCTCTTTATAGGTTCGCCGACAATTTCTGCGATGCGCTGCAAATCAACGCGATTTGGTCCGCTCACAAGAACTACAACGGGTTTTTTTCCTCCCCGAGTTTGAAAAACTAGCGACTTTACGATGTGCGTGACGTCGCAATCTAAGGCTTGGGCAGCGTCCATAGCGGAGCGAGTAGTTTCCGCAAGCTCTATCACCTTCGCATGTATGCCTTGCTCGGCCAGAAATGCCTGGATCTTTGCCGCACTTTTTTTTAAGCTGTTTCGATCCTCTGACAACATAGAAAGAAGAGCATTCTTGTCGATCTTGTTGGTTGCGGTTAATGGGAACGGAGATGTACGGGGGATCAACTGAGGTATCATGTAATTTGGAAGAGCGGCGCTCAATGCAGTTCTCAGTTTCCCGATGTCTGCCGCGTGCCCTTTGATCAAGACAAATGCAACTAGCTTGGTCTCACCGCTCGGCGACTTCGTTGTAGTCACATAACTTTGCTGAACTTCGTCAAGACTGTTCAAATGACCAGAGATCTCACCGAGTTCGATCCGAAACCCATTGACCTTTACCTGATCATCTTCACGTCCTAGGAATTCTATGTTTAGTTTTTGGTTGAGCCGCCCATAATCACCTGTGTCGTAAATTCGCTCAGGCAGTCCATTAAGCATGACAGTACGAAAGCGCAGTGCTGTCTGCTCAATGTTATTTGTATAGCCATTTGCCAAACCTGCGCCGGTAATGTGAATCACACCGGGTTCACCTACGTCACAAGCGCGATCACCATCCAAAACGTAAATCCCTGTCTCTTGGATCGGCGTGCCGATGGGAATTGAACGGTTGTTAGATGGGTCGGTATTAATTGGGAAGAAACTTGAGAATGTGGTGCACTCTGTCGGCCCATAAACACTTGATATTCTGTTCGGACCAAAGAGCTGAAAAGCATCTGCCATGTGTCGCACTGAGTGTGCTTCCCCTCCAGTCAACACATGATCGACCTTTTCCAGTGTTTGGGGGGCAACGTCTATAATTGTGTTAAACAGTGCTGTTGTGAGGAAAAGGGTATTGACGCCACCGTCCGAAATTTGCTGCGCCAAGTCAGTAAGCTGTATTACGTCTTTGTCATAAAGAACACAGGCTCCGCCGTTTAACAGTGGCCCCCAAATTTCAAAGGTTGCAGCATCAAAGGCAATGGGCGCCATTTGGAGCGTACGCGTATCGTGGTTGAGTGGAACGTAGATTGCGTCCTGGACCAACCGTAAGATACCCACATGAGGGGTTGGAACGCCCTTCGGAGTACCCGTCGATCCAGACGTAAAGTTGATGTAAGCGGTCGACTGCAACTCGCTGTTTGTTGGAGGGTTTTGAAAATCGTCTTTGATTTCTGAACAGTCGAGTTCCAATACTGTGGAAAAGGATGAGATAGCTTTGGCCGCATCACTAGATCCAACGATTGCAAACTTACAATCGACTGCTTCTAGTATCATCTTTATTCGGCTCTCAGGCCAGTTGCTGTCGAGAGGTACGTAAGCCGCGCCGCATTTCACAATGGCGATGAGGTTCTCAACCATGCCGATAGAGCGATGGTAGCTGATTGCCACCATGGAGCCCTTGGTGACGCCTCGTTGGACCAATGTATGTGCAATTGCATTGGCACGAGCATTCAGCTCCGAATAGGTGCGGCGTTCTGAACCACACACCAAAGCAACCCTATCCGGTGTTTTGCCAACCTGATTCTCAAAAGCCGACTGCACAGAAGAATTCTCATCGCGCTTCCGTTTGGGCCGGTTGAGTTTCTTGTAAAGGGCTAATGTGTCAGCTGAAAACTTAATGTCTTGCATGGGCTTTTTCCAGAATCTGATTTATGAAATCGGTGAACGCCGCTGGATCGTCGTCCAAGTTGAAATGGCCGCCGCGCACTTTATGGAAAGTGCAATCAGAGCTGGTTACGTCTGACCAGCCAGCAACTGAGTCTCCGCTTTCGATCGTGTCCTCGCTGCCCAAGATCACATGTATTGGAGCACTGATCTTACTTGCGTGGCTATGCTTCCAAATTTCAGAAAGCATGATATCGGCCCGCACTGTCGGAAGCATGAGCCGAAGTATCTCGCTATTTTCCAATACAGCTCTAGGAGTGCCATCCATGGTCTTGATCGCCTGCCGAAAACCGTCATCGGTAAGCCTGTGCATCAAGGGTTGTTTTTGAGGGTATTGCGGGCTCCTACATCCAGAAATGATTAACGTATTGGTCGCTGACGACTTGCGGTTTCGCTGAGCGAGTTCATAGGCAATACGACCACCAAAACTGTGCCCAAACAGGACATGTGGTGTCTTTAGCCAAGGATCAATTTGCTCGATTATATCACCCAAGAGGTCGTCCCAATTTGTGAAGGGAGGTTGCGCCATTCTCGTGCCTCGACCTGGCAGGGTCGGTGCAAGGATGTCGAATCTGCCCCCCAAGCGCTTTCCCCACTTTTGGAAAAGTGTGGGGCTCCCGCCAGCGTAGGGAAAACAAATCAAAGTTGTTCTTCCAGTTGGTTCGGTCATGGCTTTGGGGGACAGATCATTCATGCAGTTGCACGCTCGTTCGCGATGTTGGCGTGTATGGTTTGCGCAATTTGTGTCACTGTTGGACGCTCAAACAAATCTACTGGCGGAAGGGTGTATGAGCCGTATTTCTCATCCACCATCGCGATCAACTTGATAGCCAATAGCGACGAGCCACCCGCCTCGAAGAAGTCAGTTTGTGCATCGTCCCCTTGGATACCGAGCTCATTGAACTGAGAGGATACCCAGGCCTCAATGTCTTGTTGAGAATGCTGTTTCACTGTTGAATTCCTTTTGGGTTGGGAGTTAACGACTTACGAAGGGCTTGCCTGACACAGTTTCCGAGCGAAATTTGTTGTGACCAAATTCGTCAGAGCCTGAAGTCTGTACGCAACCAAATTTGTCGAGAGAAACCTCGCCCCCAAATTCTTCGAGGCTGTTCGAGTATGGATAGACCTTGACTGAGTTGGGCAAATACCTACACGCAAACCCAAGACGCATGTCTGAGGTTTTTCCAGCGTGTGGGTGCGAGGCGTGCATAAGCGTTGACCAAAAGATGACAAATTGCCCCTGTTTCATCACGATAGATTTGGCGTTTGCTTCGTCAGGCTCCCAATCAGGGTCGATTTGGAGTTGTCGGTAGTCATATCCAAAAAAGCCACGTTTCGTGCCACCTTTTTCAACTTGGTTGATGGACTCGGCATCGTAGGTCATCTCTTTGGACTCATCGTAGTTCATGCTCTTGTGAGAACCAGGGATGAACTGAAGGCAACCCATATCGATTGACGCATCCGTAAATGCTGTCCAGACCGTGATTGTACCGCCAAATTCGGCATCTTCAGGCCAAACAATCTGCGGATGCTTTGAGCCGGCTACATTTGAGAAATTATCAGCCTGATGCCAATCAGTGCCTTCATCGCCAGGATATTTAGGAAAGAATTCAGAGCGCCAACACAGTGTATCCCGGCCTAGAATGCTGGACACGCGATCGACAATTTCTGGACGCGTTATATGGTCGGCGAGAAAATCAATATCCAGATGGCGGTCGTAGCTAGAGAGGTTTGTCCCACCAGACACCGCTTTGTCAGCGTCATAAATGGCGTTGCGAGTGTCTAACAGCTGAGGTTTGAGGGCTTTTAGCTTCGCGGCCATTTCCCCAGCTTCATAAAGATCGAACGGCCCGATAAACCCGTTCGTATAAAATTGCTGCAACTCATCCTCGGTGAGGTTGAAGGATTTTTGGGCTGCTTTGTCTAACATTGGAGGCTCCTATTGATGCGACATCGGTCACGTAAAAACCGACGCTTGTATCCCAACGATATGCTTGGATACAATTGAGGTCAATTGACAACATCTTGGGGCGGGTGAGTCAATACGAAACTTTCAATTACAGGTGGTTTGTATGACTGTAAGCACGATGGCGCTTGTCTGGTATGTAAGGGTCCCGATGAACTCGCGATTTGTACATAAAAATATGTACTTACTTACTCCGGAAGAGCGAGCTCGTTGGCGATCTTTCGGATGCTCTATTGATCAGGCGCTTTTTGCAGCCGCACACCAGATCATTCGCTTTGCTGTCGCACAGTATTTGGAATGTAACGTTGATTCTGTGGTGATCGACCAAAAGTGCAACACTTGTGGGGGCGCGCATGGCAAGCCGAGCATCCGGGGAAATGAACAAATTTTCATCTCTTGGTCTCATACGCCTGGCGCGGTTCTAGTCGGAGTTTCGAACACACCTATTGGTGTTGACGTCGAAGGAAATGATGTTGATTGCGAAACAGCCGTATCACTCGCTCCGCGGGTGTTTTCGTAT
>PDWI01010104.1_pt1 | contig 11555 bp, 10 predicted proteins | sample 1430891 | NCBI WGS metagenome assembly PDWI01 (sample SAMN01162508, study PRJNA174530) | Oral metagenome, whole genome shotgun sequencing project. | biome: Marine environment; feature: Marine mammal; material: Swab sample of the gingival sulcus; isolation source: swab sample of gingival sulcus...
ATACTTTTTTTAATTTTAATCTTATATAGTTTTACACTTTTTGCACAAGAAAAAGACGTAAAAAAGCCTGAATATGTAATCATTGCAGACAATAAAATTATAACTAAAGAAAAGCTTGCTGAATTAGGTAAGCAAGGTTTTATTAAAGAAATGAACAAAGGAGTAACCGAAGATGAACGAAATAAACTTGCAGAAAAATTTGGTGACAAAATTGGAGATAGGGAGTTTATAATAAAGGTTGATTTATTTTCAGATAAAGAAAAAGCAGAACATAAAAAACAAAAAACTTCAAACAATAAAAAAGCAATTAAAGAAAAAAAGCAAAAAGATGAATTACACTTAAACATTAATGATACCGCAAGTGAATTTACAGTCCAAATGATTGACGGACAAAAAATTAATCTTTCGGATTTAAAAGGTAAAGTAGTTCTTATAAATTATTGGGCTACTTGGTGTGCACCTTGCTTAATGGAATTTGTAGAATTTCCGGAAAAAATACTTAATCCTTATAAAAATAAAGATTTTGTTTTATTAGCAATATCTATTGGTGAAAATAAGAAAAAGGTAGAACAGAAAATGTATAAAATGAAAAAATATGGAGTTGAGTTCAATGTAGGTATTGATCCAACAAAAGAAATTTGGAATAAATATGCAACTGGATCTATTCCAAAAAGTTTTTTAATTGACCAAAATGGAATTATAAAATATATTTCAATTGGAAATGCAGATGGAAATGTTGACAAATTAGCAACTGAAATTAATAAATTACTTAAGAAATAAAACTACTGGCAACAAAATATAACCGCAATTACGGCGAATTCGACTTCGTCCGAGTCCGCTCTGTAATTACTCTCGTCTATGAGTAATCCAAAAGTTTTCGCTAACTTAGCCACAACTAACGGTTATACGTAACGTTACAGGCCATTTAAAAGAAACACACACTACATATTATGAAACGATTTATTTATTTGATTTTAGTACTACTAATCGGATGTTCCGAATCCAATACAGATTTTGTTGTTAAACTTGATTCACAAGAAGGATATGGAATATTTATGCCTGGAAATGTAATTTTGTGGCCAAGCAACGATACTTTATCATATGTAAATGTTCCGAAAGATATTGAAGAATATGTTGTTAGAAGTATACCATTACAACCAGCTCAATATTATTGGAATAAATATTTGATTGGCGAAATAAACAAAGAGCGATTCGATAAAATTGCAGATCACTACAAGATTGACACAACAAAACTTAGTAATTCTCAGGTTGACTGTGAGGTCTTGTTTTTAATTGGTACCAAATCAGACAAAAGGATAATAATTATTGACACTGACAATGATGAGGATTTTGGAAATGAAGAAATTCTTGAATACGAATATCCATTAACCAAAGAAAGACAAAAAGAAATTGAAAATACTCTCCCCATTGTTTCGGTTCAATATAATTATTTTGAAAACAACAAATTAGTTGCAAAAGTAACTAAGATTAAACCTTGTCCATATAAAGGTTCTCTGGGGATAACATTTAATACAGACAATGAAACAGAAAAGAAATATTACCTTTTTGCAAGTTTCCCAGAATATAAAAAAGGACACATTGATTTAAAAGGCTTGGATTATGACATTTTCGTATCAAATGGATTTTTAAGAGTAAATTACGCAGCAGATAGATTATCAGTTTTCATAACACCACAATCAGATTCATTGCCATCAGAATTAAATGGTGATATTCCTTATGAAATAGGAGATGTTTTTAATGTAAAAGGTCATGATTATTTAATTGATTCCGTTACAAATTGGGGAGATGAAATATTCATTAAGTATGTTGGTGAAAACACAAAACCAGTTGGAATTACTGAAGGATATTACATGCCAAAATTTGAAGCAAAACATCTTGACAATTCTGTCTTTGAATTAAAACAACATCCTGATAAATATATTCTGCTTGACTTCTGGGGAACATGGTGTAATCCGTGTATAAAACTAATACCTGAACTAAAAAAAATAAACACAGAGTATTCTAACGATAAATTTGTACTAGTCAGTGTTGCATATGACAGTGACCAGAAAAAAATTGCTGATTTCATTAGTAGAGAAAATATGGATTGGGAACATATATTTGTTAATCAAAACCAAGAGAACAAAAACTCATTGATTGAGAAACTAAAGATTACAAGTTATCCTTCGACTATCTTGATTGACCCAAATGGAAAAATTATTGCACGAAACAAGACTATGAATGAATTAGAGGAAATAATAAAAAACGCCCTGTAACAATGTATATACAAAATAGGCGAAATAGTAGTAAATTCAACGGTCGTAGCCCACTTCAACATTGTAACGGTTTGATAGGTTTGAAGCCCGCAATCGCCTACTTTGCATATACTTACCGTTGGCAGTAATTAGACTCAACATTGCGAGTAAATGAAATATGAATTAAAACCTTTTTGGAATAAATATTTTAGATTCGATTGGAAGTTTGGACTGTTGTTACTTTTAATTGTTTGTGCTACTCGATTTGCTTTAGTCCTAAAAGCAAATGAGACTGAAAATTATAGTTTAATTGGTTTAGTAATGTTTATTTCTGCAATAATTCCATTTGTGTTTTTAAGCAAGTACGGAAGAGATAAAATAGGAATAAAAACGACTAAAAAATTGAATTATTTAATTCTAGCCTTGGGAATCGGAATAATATTTAGTGTCATTTTACACTTTTTGGGGCAAGGTTTATATGGAAAATCTTATGAAAATTGGTATGAATATATCGGAAAATCATATAATATTCCTGAAAACATTTCTGCTCAAGCTAAAAGGACAATGTTTTTAATAATGGCAATAACTGGAATGATTTTCAGCCCAATTGGAGAGGAATTATTTTTTAGAGGAATAGTACACGGAAGTTTTGCAAAATCTGTTGGAAATAGAAAAGCATCAATTATAGATAGCTCTGCTTTTGCATTAACCCATATTTCCCATTTTGGATTGGTTTTCGTGAATAAAAGTTGGGACTTTTATTTAGTTCCAACACTAATTTGGGTTTTTGGAATGTTCATTACGAGTTTAATATTCTTTGAAATGAAAAAAAGAACTAACTCAATATTGGGAGCAATAATATGCCATTCAGGTTTCAATTTAGGAATGATTTACTGTATATTTTATTTGATATGAAAAAATAACTACCGCCAAAAATGTATAACCGCAATTACGGCGAATTCGACTTCGTCCGAATCCGCTCTGTAATTGCTCTTGCCTATAAATAATCCGAAAGTTTTCGCTAACTTAGCCGCAACTGAGGGTTATAAGTAACGTTGTAAAGCATTAATTAAACGATAATGAAAAAAATAATTTTAATAACATTCATCTTAATTAGTTACTTTTCCTATTCTCAAGATTGGGATTTTGAAAAGCCTAATTACAAGAAAATCGAGAAAAACATTAAAAATAAAAAATCTAATCTCTTCTACAAATCTTTGATGAATAGATTCCAAAATGCAGATTCAACAATGACTTTAGAGGAAAAAAGACATTTGTATTATGGCTATACATTTGATAAAAATTACTCGCCTTATTCAAGGTCTAATTATGGAGATAGTTTAAGAGTTGTTTTGGAAAAGGAAAAATTAGACAGCTTAGACTTAATTAAAGTAGTAGATTTTACAGATAAAATGCTTTTAGACAATCCTTTTGATTTGAATGCAATTAATTATCAATTATATTCATTGGAGCAAATGGGAAATAAAACGACTTTAAATAAAAAAGTTACTCAATTTAGAACTATTATTGATGCTTTGATGAGCTCTGGTAATGGAAAAAGTAAAAAAGAAGCATTTTATGTAATTTACACCTCACATGAATATGTTTTGTTGAATATTCTTGGGTTTCAATTTGGAGGAACTCAAAGTTTAATAGACCATTATGATTATTTGACTCTTGCTGAGAATGAAGCAAAAATGGAAGGATTATATTTTGATGTAAGTCCTTGTTTGAATTCGATGTCAAAAATGTTTAAAGAATAAAAACGCTGTGCAACACAAGTGTATCCTAAAATCCGCAAGTAAAACCAACGAAATAAATAATGTTAAGATGATTTTAATGTTATATTAATCTTTTACATATTCCTAATACGATGAAATTACATCTATTTTTTGTTCTATTTTTCACCATAAACCTGTCATTTTCACAAATTGAAATTAGCGGCAAAGTAATTAATGAACAAAATCAACCTATTGGTTACGCAGAAGTAAGATTACTAAATGCTGATTCAATAGCTGTAAAAAGTGAACTTACAAATGAGAAAGGCTTTTTTATTATCAGTTCTAAAAAAGGTAGCTATACCTTTCAGGTCTCACAATTTGGAGAAATTATCTACAGTAATAAAATTACAATTTTTAGCAATTTAGATTTAGGTGTTCTAAAATTAAATAATGCTATAAATCTAAAAGAGGTTATTGTTACAGGAAAAAAGAAACTAATAGAAGTAAAAGTTGACAGAATAGTTTATAATATCTCTGACGATCCGTTCAATAAAGGTTCTAACTTAATGATGGCATTACAAAGGACACCTCGGTTGCAGGTTTATAATGATGCAATAAAAATAATAGGAAAAACAGGGTTTCCCATAATTTTAATTGATGGTAAGGTTCAAAATATACCCGAAGATGCTCTAATAGCCAAGATAAAAAGTTTAACTACTGAACAAATTAAGCAAATAGAAATTATACCTACACCTTCTTCTAAATATAGTGCCGAAGGTGATTCTGGAATGCTAAATATTATTTTAAAACCAGATGCCAATTTAGGATTAAAAGGCAATTTTACTTCCGGCTCCAATTTGCGAATTGATAACAGAAAAATTTCTACTAATCTAAGACTAAATTTAGACTATAATTCCAAATTAATTGATATGAGTTTAAACCTTTACAATTATGATGGGAATAATTCAAATCTGGCTACAACAACCAGCAATTTTGAGAAACGCATTATTAAATCTGTAAGCAATCCTGAATTTGAATATAATAATCCCGGAATTAGCTCTGTAGTTAAATTCAAAATATCAGAAAAAATGGATATAGGCACAACTTTTGGTTATTCTAAAAGTAACTCTAATTCAGAAAATCAGTCCAAAACAGATTATTTTAACAAAGCCTTAAGTGCTTCTGATTCCATCTTAATTTCAGATATTAAAAACAAGATTACAAATAAATCCACCTATTTTTCTGCATATTATGATTACATAATTGATAGTCTGGGTAAAAAGGTAAGTTTAAATTATACCTATTCTAATAACCACAGAAATTCTGCTTCAGCTACTTTTTCAAATATTATAAACGGCAACGCAGGTAATAATGATTTTAAAACCAAGGGGCTAAACAAATATCAAATTAATTCTGTGTTTTTAGATGTAAGTTTACCATTTACATTTGGTAATATTGAAACCGGAGCAGCATACACAAAGGTTAATAATGATAATGTTTACAATTTCTATAATCTGATAAATAATAAGCAAATATTAGATAATACAAGAACAAATACATTTGAATATACTGAAAATACATGGGCAGGTTATGTCTCTTTTAATAAAAATTTGAGAGATAATTGGAGCATAAAATTGGGCATCCGCTATGAAAATACAGAAGTAATAGGATATTCGCCAACGCTTGATTTAACCAATAAAAATTCTTATGGCAAACTATTTCCAACTTTTTTTACCTCATATAAGATAAATAAGAACAACTCCCTTTCGTTATCTTATTCCAGAAGAATAGAGCGTCCCCGTTTTTACGATTTAAACCCGTTTAGATATTATTCAAGTGCCTATCAATATGCTTCCGGAAATCCTTTTTTATTACCTAATTTTAAACATAATTTAGAGATAAATTACAATTATAAAAACAAGTTAAATATTACTCCATACGTTTCCCGTCTTACTGATGGCATCTCTTATATATCTCAATTTGATTCTGACAACATTAACAGCATTACTCCCAGTAACTTATATACAAGAGACGATATAGGTTCTATAATCAGTTATAGTTTTGAAATAACCAAATGGTGGCAAATTTATACAAGATTTTTTGGATATTATACAAATGTCAAATACCAAAGCAATATTTTTGGCACTAAAAACACAAACGGATATGGTGGCTATTTCAGTATTCGTAATTCTATTAATTTAAATAAATCAAACACTTCGTTTTTGCAGGTTTATTTTAATAATTATTTTCCTTCTACGGCATTTTCAGGAGATTATAATTCAAAAAGTTTTAGATTCTTTTCGCTTAATTTTAAACAACTTTTTTTAAAGAAAAAATTAACATTCAATTTATGGATTGAAGATATTTTCAGGCAAAATATAAGTATAACCGAAAGAAGCTATGATACTTTTAATATGAATACAACAACAGATGCATTTAATAGATATATCGGTTTTTCATTAAACTATTCATTTGGAAATAAAAAAGTAAGTGGCGTTTATCGCGATTCAAAAAATACTGAAAATTACAGAACCAGTAAGTGATGATACAAAAACAATCAATAAGGGAAAATTATACCAAATCCAATATAGCATTATATATTAACCTGAGTTCGGTTAATCTTGTTTTCACAGAACGTATAGAATACTTTAGATTTGGTATTAATCACCTATCCCGCTCAAAATTTAAAATCCCTTTTTCTAGCCAGGCGTAGTATTCATCTACATCCGGAGTGTAGCCTACAGGTTCCGTTAAGTTCTCTTCTTCGTGATTTATCAGAACATAGAATGGCTGTGTATTGGCTTTATAGCGAATGGTTTGGAACTCACTCCATTTCTGGCCTATATTTTTCAGTTTTTTTCCCGGCCTTAGTTTGGAAGATTTATCTTCGCCATCGGGTAATGTGCGTTGATCGTCCACATAAAGCGATATCAGCACTACTTTATTTTTAAGAATGTCCAATATTTTTGGTTTTACCCAAACATTTTGCTCCATTCTTCTACAATTTACACAGGCCCATCCGGTAAAATCAAGCATGGCCGGCTTACCTGCTTTTTTGGCATAAGCCATACCTTTTTCGTAATCGTTAAACGCTAAAATATCATGTGGAGCCAGTAAATGTCCACCATCCGGTAATTCATCCGAATGGGCTATACCTCCACCGCCCATTTTGGAATAACCTACACCATAAGAAGATTCACTATACTCTATAGGTGGTGGAAAAGCACTAATCAAATTTAAAGGTGCCCCCCACAATCCAGGTATCATATAAATAGTAAAGGCCGAAACTAAAAGGGCTAAACTCAACCGCCCCACCGAAATATGGGTCAACGGAGAGTCATGCGGCAGTTGTATTTTACCAAACAGATACATGGCCAATGCCCCAAAAACAGCTATCCATATAGCAATAAACACTTCGCGTTCTAACCAGTGTAATTGTAAAACTAAATCAGCCTGAGAAAGGAATTTAAAGGCTAAAGCCAATTCTAAAAACCCCAAGACTACTTTTACCGTATTGAGCCATCCACCGGATTTTGGCAGGGAGTTTAACCAACCCGGAAATGCGGCAAAAACGGCAAATACTAATGCAATAGACGTAGAGAAGCCCAACATGCCTATAATAGGAGCTATACCACCTTTAGTAGCTGCTTCTACCAAAATATAACCTACTATAGGCCCGGTACATGAAAATGAAACAATAGCCAATGCCAATGCCATAAAAAAGATACCTATATAACCACCTTTATCCGCCTGAGCATCTACTTTGGTAGCCCAGGAACTGGGTAGTTGTAATTCAAAAGCTCCAAGGAACGAAACAGCAAAAACTACCAACAACAAAAAGAATATAAGGTTAAACCAAACATTGGTGGCCAATTCGTTTAAAGCACTGGCACCAAAAATGGCGGTTACAAACGTACCTAATAATACGTAAATAATAATAATTGAAATACCATATACAACAGCATTTCGCAAGCCTTTGGTCTTATTTTTACTTTGTTTGGTAAAAAAACTTACCGTCATAGGTATCATGGGGAATACACAAGGTGTAAAGATGGCGGTAAACCCAAATAGAAATGATACTATAAAAATACCCCAGAGGCTGCGTTTGGTTTCTTTTTTCTTAATTTTTTTTAAGCCGGATACATCTTTATCATTAGTGGTAACAGGTGTTTTACCTACCGCATCGTTTTCCTCAGCGTTGTCTGGTTTGGCGATGTTACCTGATGTTACTTTATCAAGATTAAAAACCAAATCTTTTGTGGTAGGTGGTGTGCACTGCTTATCATTACATGCCATGTATTCCACTTCCCCATTCACTCCACTTAGTTTTTCATTAAATACTTTAATCCGTTGTTTAAACGTTGTTTGGTTGTCAAAGTACTTAATTTCCATTTTAAAAACCTCGTCAAATACAGTATGCCCTTCTTCTTCGGTTGTGTTTCCTATTAATTCAAAATCTTCATTGGTATAAAAAGTAAACAACGTAGGGTTTGGCCCGTTTTCCGGTACATTCTGAGAATACAAATGCCAAGTTGGTTCTATAATGGCTTTGGCGATAAGTGTGTATTCCGCCTCAGTATCCTTTACTACAGAAGTTTCCCATTTTATCGGGTTTAAAATTTGAGAATGCGTTGAAAACGAGACAACTAAAAAAAAGAGCAGAGAAATCAGGTATCTTAACATCAGGAGGATAATTTTTCTAAAACTTCAATTTATTGAAAAAAGAATAGGTAAAATTTAATTTAAGTTAAACTCCAAATCAACTAAGGTTGGAGGTAAACATTGACTGTCATCACATACCATAAATTCTACTTCAGCATCAATTTTTTTAATTGGCTTTAAGATTTTTATGCGTTGTGTAAAGGTAGCTTTATCTTCAAAGAATTTAATTTTCATCTTAAAAACAGGGTCGTCCAATATTTTTCCTTCTTCCTCCTTAGTATTGCCTTTTTTGGCATAAGCGGCATTACTTTTAAATGTAAATGTGGTGGGAACAGGGCCGTTTTCGGAAATATTTTGAGAATACAAATGCCATCCGGGTTCTATTTCAGCATTTATAATTAATTCATATTCTGAGTCGGAAATCTTTTTTACATCTGTGGACCAATCTACAGGTTCCAAAATTTGAGAATAGAGCAAATGGGTAGAAATAACTAAAAATAAGACGAAAAATATTTTTCTCATGAGTAATAGTTTTTTATTGAATTGCAAATATACATTTTATTCACGACGTAAGAACTTGGTCTATGCCAATAGCATCTTAAATAAATTTGTTCATTCTTTTATTGAACTCATTTTGACTTTTTCTATTTTGTAGAACCTTAAACACAAATATTTCTCATTTAAAAAGAAATACCTTACTTTTGCTGCACCAAAAAAATAGAAATGAGAACAGACAGAACTTTTACCATGTTAAAACCCGATGCGGTAGAGAAAGGAAACATTGGTGCCATACTAAAAAAAATAGATGCTTCAGGATTTAAAATTGTAGCTATGAAACTGACGCAACTTACCGAACGCGATGCCAAGGAATTCTATGCCATCCACAAAGAGCGGCCTTTTTACAATGACTTGGTAAAATATATGACCCGCGGGCCAATAGTAGCTGCAGTGCTTGAAAAAGACAATGCAGTGGAAGATTTTAGGGCTTTAATAGGAGCTACTAATCCGGAAGAGGCAGCTGAAGGTACAATTAGAAAACTCTATGCAAAATCTATTAACGAAAATGCCATTCACGGCAGTGACAGTGACGAAAACGCGGCTATAGAATGTGCTTTCCATTTTTCGGAAAGAGAAATGTTTTAATGAACACCTCTGCAACATTTGAAATTGTATGGAAATAACTAAAATAAATACCGTACAATTAAAAGATCTTGGCCTTAAAGACTACAAAACAATCTGGGATTACCAAGAGCAGCTTTTTAATGAAATCATCGCCTTAAAAAGAGCTGATGTCTCCCAACCTACCCCGGGATATTTACTATTGGTAGAGCATCCACATGTTTATACCTTAGGCAAAAGTGGCAACAAAGCCAATCTATTAATAAACGATGCCAAATTAGAAGAAATTAAGGCTAAGTTTTATCATATTAACCGCGGTGGAGATATTACCTATCATGGGCCCGGCCAGCTCGTAGGCTACCCTATTCTGGACCTGGATAATTTTTTTAATGATATTGGCAAATACATGCGATTATTAGAAGAAACCATTATTCGTGTTCTGTCAGATTACGGTTTAAAAGGCGAACGCAGCAAGGGTGAAACCGGTGTCTGGTTAGATACAGGAACGCCTTTTGCCCGAAAAATATGTGCCTTGGGCGTAAAGTGCAGCCGTTGGGTAACCATGCACGGTTTTGCACTAAACGTAAATACAAATCTTGGCTATTTTGACCATATTATACCCTGCGGAATAAAAGGAAAAGCCGTTACTTCAATTCAAACGGAATTGAATAAAGAAATTGATATGCAAGAGGTTAAAAATAAAATTATAACCTATTTTGGCGATGTTTTTCAAGCCAATATCAATAAGTAGAATATCAACAAATATTTTTAACCTGAGTTCGGTTAATCTTGTTTTCACAGAACGTATAGAATACTTTAGATTTGTACTTAAAAGCATGAAGAAATATTAAGAATATTTCAAAGGTTTTTAAGTACAATCTCCTCGTAATATCTCGATATTACTCGAAAATTTTATAAAATTTCTAATCAAAAATAAAGAAAGCTGTGATCATAATATTAATCGAATTCAGGTTTTTAATACCTGACTACATCTTCGCAAATTCCACAGGTCTAGGTCTATTCTTCTAATACCAAGTCTAATATATAATGCTATATTGGATTTGGGTGTGAATTTTTACTTATACAAGGCAAAAAACGCAGACATAGCCTTAGCTATGGCGAGTATTATTGGCACCCTATGCTTGTAAATTAAAAAAATCTTTTTTTAAAACGCTATCTCCAACTGATGAGGCAACAGCCTAAAAGTCTTTCTGTGATGTTTTGTAATGCCATAATCAATTATAGCTTGCCGGTGCTCTGCGGTAGGATAGCCCTTATTTCTTTGCCAATTATAATATGGAAAATCATGGTGAATTTTTTCCATATATTCATCACGGTAGGTTTTTGCCAGTATAGAAGCTGCTGCTATACTCAAATATTTACTATCTCCTTTAACTATGGTTTGATGGCCTATGTTTTCATAAGGCTTAAATTTATTACCATCCACAATAATAAATTCAGGAATGTTTTTTAATGCCTTAATGGACTGGTGCATGGCGAGAATAGAAGCATTAAGGATATTTATTTTATCAATTTCATCTTGCCACACAAAATTAACGGCATAGCTCAGGGCGTGCTTCTCAATATACGGCCGTAGTTTATTTCGCTGATTTTTAGTAAGCTGTTTAGAGTCCGTCAATAAATCATGGGTAAAATTTTTTGGTAAAATAACCGCAGCTGCTACTACCGGACCGGCTAGGCATCCCCTACCCGCTTCATCTGTACCGGCTTCCAGAAGTTTTCCGGAAAAATTTTGTAGTAACATGGTTTAATCTAAAAAAAATTTACGGCCAATAAT
>PDWI01016705.1_pt1 | contig 11555 bp, 7 predicted proteins | sample 1430891 | NCBI WGS metagenome assembly PDWI01 (sample SAMN01162508, study PRJNA174530) | Oral metagenome, whole genome shotgun sequencing project. | biome: Marine environment; feature: Marine mammal; material: Swab sample of the gingival sulcus; isolation source: swab sample of gingival sulcus...
CGGTCTGGGCGATGGGCTGCAAAGGGCCCTGGATCGCCTGTCCCCCAGACAACGGGCCGCGTTGCTCCTGCGCGAACTGGAGGACCTGCCCTTTGCCGAGATCGCCGACAGCCTGGGCTGCAGCGAAGCCACGGCGCGGGTCCACCATCACCGTGCTTGCGCGAATCTCAGGCGGTGGCTTGAAACGGGCGAGGACCTGATTTTCGGAGCCGGCACGGAAGGGATGATGTCATGAAACGCTATCTGCAGAAAAATCGCTTCGAATTGGACGCGCACGAGAAAGAGCACATCTGGAACGCCGTGAGAAACGGCGCGCCGGAACCGGGGTCGTCGGCCTCCGGTCGGATCTCCTTCCGCCCGGCTCTGGGGCTGTCCACCGTGACGGTGGCCCTCCTGGCGGCGGGGCTGTGGTGGCTGGCCGGTCCCCGCGGCGGACCCGCGCCGGAGCCCACAACAACCTTGGCCGACAACATCTTGAGGCCCGAGCCGGAAAAGGTGACGGAAGTGGAAATCGCCATGGGGCCCCTTTCCGTCGCTGAGCGGGAGATCTCGGAAGAGGTCGATCTCGGATGGGAGCAGGATGCCGTCAGCAAGCGGGCCGAACCGTTCTCTCCCTCCGGAAACAGCATCACCAAGGGCGGCATCCTCCGCGATCCCGTCTCCCAAGACCGCGTCACTGCGGGCAGCGTCACCGGAGGCACCACCCCGCCCAACGGCCAGCCGGCGGAGCTGATGTACTTCGACCACACGGGCGTCAATCCCTTCGTGGCCACCGAGGACGACAGCCTCTCCACCTTTGCCGTGGACGTGGACAATGCCTCCTATACCATCGCCCGGCGCTATCTGACGGACGGGAATCTCCCCCCCGAGGACGCCATCCGGGTGGAGGAGTTCGTCAACGCCTTCGCCGCCGGATACGAAAGGAGCACCGACCAGGAATTCGGCATCCACCTGGACGGCGCGCCGTCCCGCTTCGGCCGGGGCTACCATTTGGTGCGCGTGGGGCTGCAGGGCATGGACATCGCCGCGGAAGACCGCAAGCCCGCCAATCTGGTCTTCCTCATCGATGTTTCCGGTTCCATGTCCGGCGGCAACCGCCTCGGCCTGGTCAAGAGGAGCCTGCATGTCCTGCTGGATGAGCTGCGGGAGGGCGACCGGGTGGGCATCATCGTCTACGGCGATTACGCCGACACACGTTTGCCTCTGACCGGGATCGACCATCGGGAGCGGATCCGCGAGGCCATCGATGCCCTGGACACCGGCGGCTCCACCAACGCCTACGACGGCCTGCGGATGGCCTTCGGCATGGCCCGCGAGGGTTACGAGGCCACCAAGATCAACCGCATCATCCTCTGTTCCGACGGCGTGGCCAACATGGGAAGCAGCACCGAAGCCGAGGAGATGCTGAAGCAGATCCGCCAGGCCTCGGACGAGGGCATCACCCTGTCGGCCATCGGTTTCGGCATGGGCAACTACAACGATGTGCTCATGGAGAAGCTGGCCGACCAGGGCGACGGCAACTACTACTACGTGGACGGCCCCGAGGAAGCCGAGCGGGTCTTCCGCGAGAACCTGACGGGCCTGATGCAGACCATCGCGCGGCAGGTGAAGGTGCAGGTGGCCTTCAAGGGGCAGGCTGTCCAGCGCTGGCGTCTGCTGGGGTATGAGAACCGCGATGTGGCCGATCGCGATTTCCGCAACGACGACGTGGACGCGGGCGAGGTGGGCGCCGGCCATCAGGTCACCGCCCTGTACGAGCTGAAACTGGCCACCGAATCTTCCGATGTGTCCCTGGGCGTGGTGCGGACGCGCTACGAACTACCCCACCACCATCCGCAGGCCGGGCAGGTCCGGGAGATCAGCCGCGCGCTGACCCGCGCTGACCTGATGCCCGCGTTCGACCAGACCCCGCCCCGCTACCGGTTGCAGGCCGTGGCCGCGGAATTTGCGGAGATTCTGCGCGGCAGCTACTGGGCCAAGGAAAGCACCTGCGCCGATCTGGTGCCGGTGGCCGACGCCGTGGCCGCGGAACTGGTCGGCGACGAACAAGCCGCCGAATTGGCCCGCCTCATCCGCCTGGCCGCGGATCTGGAGGCGCGGCGGGACTGATACCCGCGGCGGGTATTATCCGATGATCTTTCCCCGTGGGCGCGGGGCCGCGTAGCGGAATCCCTATCCGCTCAGAAACGCATCCCCGCGCCCACCTGGATCAGATGGGTCTTGGTCCCGTCTTCGGGCAGATCGTCGCCGGCGGCCTTGCCCGTCTTGCTGAAACGGGTATCCCGGTAGACCACGCCCCCCTGCAGCCCGGCGGAGTAACGCGCGTCCACAAAATGGCGGCCGAACACAACGCTCAGCCCCAGGTGCGCCTGAAGACCCAGATCCTCGTAACCCAGATCAAAGCCTTTTTTCCCGTCGGGCTCATCCCAGGCTTCGGCCATTTTCAACAGCAGGGAAGCGCCACCGTACAGGCGGATCCGCTGCCCGCCAACGGGCAGATCCACGGCCAGGAAACCCGCCGGTTGCAGGCAATGCAACCCCACCGTCCCCCAATCCTGGCGCAGGCCGTAGCTGGGGCTGGTGTAGTTGAAGACCTGGCTGCCCCGGCGCAACTGGTACTCCGCCGAGCCGATGAAGACCAAAGGCCCCCGGCCCACGGGCCACGTCTCCTGGGCTCCCAGGTAGAAGCCGGTCTTCTTCTCGGCCAGACCCAGATCCGCGCGGGTCATGCCGCCAACCAGCTCCCAGGCCAGGGCGGCGGGCACGAAGGCCAGGTTCAGCAGCAGACCAAGACAGACGGAGCGGAGCAGATGGCGGGACATGAGGCATCCTTTCGGCATGGGGTTTATTTGAAAATAGAGCGCCGGAGAAAGAAAAACCACCGGCGATCCGAAGACCACCGGTGGTTTTGGTCGATCCCGCCACGGGGCGCCGGACGAAGGGCGCCCCGGGCAGATGGTCCCAGCTAGCGGACCAGAACCATGCTCTTGACGCTGGTCTCGTTGCCGGCGATCAGACGCATGAAGTAGGTACCGGAAGCCACGGACTTGCCGGCGTTGTCACGACCCCAGACGACCGGAGATGTCGTAGATCTTCAGGCTGACACGAGCCTCTCGGGGCAGGCTGAACTTGATGTCGGTCATGGGGTTGAAGGGGTTCGGCACAGCGCCTTGCAGATGCAGGGCGGTGGGCAGACCCTGGACCGCGCTCAGGCCGTCGGTCACCACCATGGTCACCGGCAGTTCCAGCACGGAGTTGGTAGGATCGTTGGAGGAGACCACCAGCATGGCCTCGTACGTGCCGGCCGACAGACCCGTGGCGTCGAAGTGCAAGGTCACGTCCTCGCTACCGCCGACACTCACGGTTCCGCCAACGGGATCCGCCGTCACCCAGGTCAGGGGCGGCACGGTGGCAAAACGGATAGCCAGCTCATCGTGCAGGTAGTTGGCATTGGCCACGACCTCCAAGCCATCATCGCCGGCACCGTTCTCGATACCCACGGTGCAACCTTCACCAGCGGAGACGATCTTGTACTGGAAGACGATGCTGCCGTCGTTGTTGAAGATCACCTGGAAGGTTTCCGGGTTGGAGTCGTAGTAATGGGGCACGGCCTCGTACTGGACGATGAATTGGCTGTCCCTGGCCTCGTAGTAGATCGCGCCACCGGCACTGGGGTTCATGTCATCCCAGAAGGGCGCCACCAGGTTGTTGGGCTGGCCGCTGTTGGGAATGCCCTGGTTGTTGAAACTGGCCACCGTGGACGTGAAACTGAGCCAGCCGTTGGTGCAGATGTTCACGCTGTCGAAGGTCTGCCCGTAGAAGGTGAAATCGAAGCCCAGTTCAAAGGGACCGAAGTTGCCGTCATCACCGGAGCCGGGCACGGTGCCGGTGCCGCTGATGTCGATCCAGTTGTAGACCGGACCGCCGGCCTCATCGCTGTCCATCCAGGTGTAGCCGAAGGCATCCGGGCCACCGGAACCGGTCAGGGGGCTCTGCCCCACGCGGGGATCGGACTCACCCTTGGCCAGTTCCATGGGCTCGATGGAGGCCTGCGGAGCGGTCTGCATGGGGTCGATCTCGTACAGGCTCAGACCGTAGCGCAGATCCGTATCCCCATTGTTGCTGATGGTCAGCGTCTGGTCGGTCATGCCGCCCACTTCCACGGTGGCCGCGAAGCTTTCAGCGCTCAAGGCGATGACGGGAGTGCCCGGGTTGAAATCGATGAAATCCACATAACCCGCATCGTCACCATGGCTCACCGAACCGTCCTTGGTATAGGTCCAGGTCAGGGTGTGGGTGCCGGCGGGAATCTCGACCTCGTGCATGGTCCAGGACACGTTGCCGGACCAGGAAGCCACCTCCGCACCGTCGACGGAGAAGCGCAGGAAGTCGTAGCCGTTCTCACTGCTGACCTTGTACATGAAGGTCAACGGGGTGTTCTGGAAGAAGTCCCAGGTCACGGACATCGCGCTGCTCTGGCCGTCGCCGATGTTGCCGCTCTTGGCGCAGTACTGGCCCTCGTAGGGGCTGTTGGTGCTGATGACCCAGGGGTTGGTCCCCATGACCCAGGGGTAGGACGCGAAGTCTCCGCTTTCGAAGTCCTCGGCCGTCAGCACGGGCAGGTTGAAGTCCAGGGTCAGATTACCCGTCACCTCGACGGTCTGCGTCTGGAAGCCCAGGCCGTTGGCCCTGCCGCGCAGCACAAAGGTCTCGCCCTGGGGCAAAGCCAAGCTGTAGGCGCCGTTCAGGTCGGACACGGCAGGATCCAGGGGGGTGTCCAGGGCGCTGATAGTGGCACCGGCGACCAATTCGCCCGAAGGGCCGTAAACCACACCACTGACCGTGGCGGTGGGCAGCTGGACCAGGGAGTAGTCTCCGTTGACGGTGCTGTTGTCATCGGGAATGGTCACGCTGAAGTTGCCCTCGTTGTAACCGAAGTAAGTGACCGTGAAGTCCGCGGCGCCCGCAGGCATGGTCATGCTGTAGTAACCGTTCGCATCGGTGGTGGCCCTGTTGTTGGCGCCCACCTTACGCACCACGGCACCCTCGATGGGCTGCCCCGTGGCGCTGTCGGTCACGTAACCGGCCACGGTGCCGACACCGTCCATGACGGCCAGCACGGCCTCGTAAGCGTCCACGAAACCGTGACCGTAGGTGTTGTCCTCACCCGCAGGCCCCAGATCGATGGCGGTGTCCATCAGGATCTGCTTGACCGTGATGACGTCCAGATCGGGATTGGCCGCGCGCATCAGGGCCACCACACCGGCCAGGTGCGGACCGGCCATGGAGGTACCGCTCATGTAGGTGTACCCGCCGCCGGCCTGGACACTGTAGATGTCGCTGCCGGGGGCCACGATCTCAGGCTTCATGGCCCACTCGCCACCACAACCACTGGGGCCGCGGCTGGAGAAGCTGCTGATGGTGTAGGGAGCGGAGGTCAGGGTGGAGCCCACGCTGAAACAGTTGGTGGGGCTGGCGGCGCGGTCGGCGGGCGAACGCATGGACTGGGCGCCGGGGCCCTCGTTACCGGCGGACCAGGTCAGGACCACACCGGCGGCCTCGCAGTTGTCGATGGCGTCCCACCAGCGGCTGTCACAGTCGTAGTAGTTGGGGAAGTTCTCATTCACGCCCCAGCTGTTCTGGACCACGGCGGGCAAATCGGCCGTGGTCTGGGGGTTGCCGTCAGGATCGGTCATGAATTCCAGACTGACGAGCACGCCGTTGTCGAAATCCCCGCCGGTGCTCATGTTGATCACGTTGGAGGCGATCCAGGTGGCGCCGGGAGCCACGCCGATGGTGTCATCGGCGGCCAGACCGGTGATGGTGCCCATGACGTGGGAACCGTGGCCGTGGCTGTCCTGGGGGGTCTCATGGCCCAGACCCGCGGCGTCGATCCAGCAGTAGTCCGGGTTCGAGAAGTTGCCCTGCCAGCGGTCGGTCAAAGCCACATGGTTGCCGTCCACACCGGTGTCCAGCACGCCAACGATGACGCCGTTGCCATTGATACCCAGTTCATTCCACACGCGGCGGGCACCAACGGCCACCACACCGGGGGTGATGCCGATGCCGCGGTTGTTCCTGTCCGCCACGACATCCTTCTGGTCCACGGGCTCGATCAGCTCGACCACCAGGTCGGCCTCGATACGCTCCACGTCGGCGCGACGACTCAGCTCACGCACCTTGGCCACGGTGGCCTTGACCACGACGGAGTTGACGATCCAGTGTTCGCTGAACCCCAGGACGTCCCCGCCGGCCTTGGCGCTGTTCAGATCGCCCAGCAGAGCGTCCTGACTTTCCTTGGCCTGACGTTGCAGGGTCTCCACAACCATCTTGTGGCGATAATCCAGGCCGGCTTTCTGATCGTGCAACTGCCAGTCCAGTTCACGAATGTCGGCCTGTTGCTTCATGACCACCAGAACCTTGACGTAATCGTCGTCCTGCATGGTCTGAAGTTGGCTTTCCAGCCCGGGGGTGATGAAACCGGCCTGGGCGATCCCGGCGGTCATCAGCACCAGAAGGCTGAGCGTGAGAAATTTTAGCATTTTCATGAAGAAGACCCCTTTTTCTGCAATTAAGCACACGGTTGGCGGAGCGAAGGAAAACGAAAAATTAAACTTTATCACAAGAACATCACAATAAAGCCATTTTTCCATCTTCCATAGGTATTTTCAATGGATTATACCATGTTTTTTACAATATAATCAATGGGAATCCCCCGCCAGGGCTTTCTTCCGGAATATGATCCGCCATGGTGGCGGGCACGATGTGGTGAGTTTTCAGGAAGCGGGTATGGGCGCAACCAGGATCAGGAAAATCAATCAGGAAACGTGGCCCGCAAGATCAGGAAGACCATCACCATGGCCAGGGCGTGTTTGATGAAAATGGCCATCAGGCGCCCCAGAAAGGCCTGGCCGCCAATGCGCAGGCTGGGTTCCAGGCCCCGGTTGTTCAGGTACTCTCCCAAGACCGCGCCCCCGAAGGCCCCCACGAAGCTACCCAGGACCGCGCCGACCACCAGCACCACTTGATTGCCCAGCATGGCTCCCGCCAGGCCCCCCAGAAAGGCCAGGATCACGCCGGAACGGGAGGCGCCCTGCTTGGCCGCGTAGAAGGTGCCGACCAGGAACTCGAGGCCCTCGCCCAGCAGAGCGATGCCCAGCAGCACAGCCAGCAGCGGCCAGCCGATGGGATCGAAACCCGTCAGCAGGGCATGCACCAGCGCCAACCCCACGATGATGAAGTTGCCCCCCAGCCCCAGGTAGACGAAGAGCGACGCCAGCACCAGCAGCAGCGCCCACAGGACGAACCCCGTCCAGATGCCGATTCCTTGCAGGACCGCCACCGATCAAGGATCCTGGCTGAATGCCTTTTCCCCCGCGTTGACGGGGAAGGGCAGGGTGTTGCCCACGGGCGGCAGGGTGCAGTTGTAGCGTTCGGCATTGTAATCGCACAGGGGGTTGTAGCAGAAGTTGAAATCCAGATCGACCATGCCCTCCTCGTCCACCTCGATGTCCAGGTAACGGCCGCCGCCATAGGTCTCCTGACCGCTGGTGGCGTCGAAGAAGGGCAGCCAGAGATAGTCCTCGCCCTGGGGGCTGACGGGGCCGAAAACGTCCAGGCTATGGTCTTCGTCCCGCCAGCGGAAGCGCACGGTGCCGCGTTTGATGTAGGGCACCTCCTGGCCCGCCCGCTTGGTGAGCAGAACGGTGTCGGCGCCGGCCTCGGCCAGGAAGGGGGTGCGGAAGCGCATCTCCGGCACGGGCAGGTAGTAGTTCAGGCCCTCGAAATCTTCCAGGGCGGCGGTGGGCAGGGGCGTGCGCCGGGGATCGGCAAAGGCTTCGTTCTTCTCGATGCGCATCTCCACCAGGGAGATTTCCCAGGCTTCATGTTGCGCTTCATCCATGGTCAGGCTGCCGGGCACCGCGCCGTCAACGGTGGCGGCGGAAGAATTCTGGTCCGAACCGGAACCCCCACAGGCTCCCAACACCAGGATCAGGGAAATCAGGATCGGGAACATCAGGGCCAGGGAGAATTGGCGGGGCATCGGCGACCTGCACTCTCGTTTGGGGTGGTGAACAGCCTCTGGACGACCGGCACATTATAACCCCAACGGGTTCCGGTTTCAAAACCCCTCTTGGGGCATTATCTTCAGGGACGAATTCCCCCGGAACCGAAAGTGAAACACTGTGAACATCACCGAAGACAGCCTCACACCCCGTTTCATGGGCACCGCCGAGGCCACGCCCCAGCGCCCCGACCCGCTGGTGGACATCCTGGTGGCCGCGGCCGCCCTGCTGGGCCGTTTGCCCGCCCTGGGTGCCTGGTGGAACCTGGACGATTGGGGCCTGCTGGGGCGCGCCGCCGGTCTGATCGGCGGCGACGGTACCCTGCCCGCGCGCATCCTCAGCCAACGCTGGTATTGGGATCTGACCTGGCCCCTGTTGGGCCTGAACGCCGACGCCCACGCCATCGTGCGCATGCTGCTGCACGCCCTGGCCGCGGTGCTGGTGACCCGCATCGCCGCCCGCGCGGGCCTGGGCAGCCTGGGGCGGCTGGTGGCCGGCCTGCTGGTGGTGGCCTCGCCTCTGGTTTTCACGCCCCTGTACTGGGCGGCCGGCATCCAGGAACTGCTGGGCGCCGTGCTGGCCCTGGCCGCGGTGGAGCGCTGGCTGGCCGGCGGCACCCGGCGTAACATCCTGCTGGCCATCTTCCTGGCGGCCCTGTCCATGCTGGCCAAGGAGGCCGGTCTGGGCCTGCCCGTTTTCTTCGTGCTGATGCTGATGACAGGCGTGGGACCGCGTCCGGCAGACCGCGCCTTCGCCTGGGGTCTGTGCGTGCTGCTGACACCCGTGGCCATCGCTGAGGGGATGCTGCTGATGCAGCACTTCGGCACCGACGCCGGAGAGGCCTACGCCCTGGGCGGTCCCCTGCAGATGGGTGCCAATCTGGGGCGCATGGGCTGGTGGCTGGTCACGCCCGGCCCCCTCTTGCCCCCCGCTCTCAGCCCGCTGCAGGCCACGGCGGGCGCCATGGTCTTCGTGCTGTGGGGGCTGTGGGGCGTGGCGCGCTATCAGCAGGGTAGCCGGCTGGCGCTGTTGACTTTCCTGGCCGCGCTGATCAGCCTGGTCCCCGCCTTGCCCCTGCAGCGGCAGCTGCACCCTTATCTGGGGTACGTGGCCCTGTGCGCCGGGGCCGTCGCCCTGGGTTCGGCCCTGCCCCGGCGGCTGAAACCGAGGACGCCCTGGCTGGCGGGGCTGGCCCTGCTGGGCGCGGCCTGGGCCTTCCTGGGCATGGAGGTGCGCCTGAAACAGCGCGATGCCCAGGGCTTGCCCGCCGATCCGGTGGTCCGCGCCACGGCCCTTTCCTGGCAAAGCAGCCGCATGCTGACCAACCTGCCTCTGGAGGAAAACCAGAGCCTGATTTTCCTGCAGATCCCCCGCACCCACCGGCAACTGGAGATGGCCGGCCGGATGGGCCCGAACTGGGTGGCGGGCACCCACCTGCATGAGAGCATCGGTGGCGCCATCGGGCCTCGGCTGGTGCTGCGGGATCGGCAGACCGTCCGCTGGGTCAACGCGCTGGACAAGACGCCGGCCGACGCCCTCGTGCTCTGCGAACAGGGCCCCGGTTTCAAGCACTGGGGGCGCACGCCCAACGCCGCCTTCTACGCCGCCCTGGCGAGTGTGGGCATGGGCAACTTCGAGCGGGCCCGCCGGGATCTGGTGCGGGGCGCGGTCCTGAACCGGAAGACCGTGGCCTTCGCCTTCGATCCGGGCCAGATGGTGGTGCGGCCGGAGGTGGTGCTGGCCCGCAAGGAGGAGTTCATGGACTGGACGGTGGGCCTGCTCGACGGCACGGCTTCGCCCCAGGAAGTGGGCGGGCTGCAGGAAATGTTCCTGCAACTGCTGAGCGCCTGCACGGGCCAGAGCATGGAGGAACTGCAAGCCGGCAGCACCGTGCTGATCGAGGAGCACACCATCAGGGGCTCGCAGCCCCTGGTTCCCGAGGAGTAGAACGTGGCATTCCTGGAGCATCTTGCGGAGCGGACCATCGGGCCCTGGCCCCTGGTGCATCTGCTGACGGCCTTCGGCTTTCTGGTGGGCGGTTTCCTGCTGCGGGCCGCGTTCAACGCCATCGTCGCGCGCCGCCTGAAGAGCGTGGCCGAAAAAACGGCGACCGAGGCTGACGACATGGCCGTGGCCGCCCTCGTCAGCCCCCTCGGGGTGATCCTGCCGGTGCTGGGCATCTTCCTGGCGGCACGCCTGCTGCTGAACGTCCAACCGAAGTGGCTGCATTACGCGGATACCGGCTTCCGGATCGCCACCATCATCGTGGTGGCCTGGACGGTGCTGCGCATGATCGACGCGGCGGCGGTCCTCTTTGCCGACATGAGCACGCGCACCCGCAGCAAGGGCCGGCCTAGGCATCGGTGGCCTGGCCCTGGCCATGGCGGCCAAGGACACCCTGGCCAACCTGTTCGGATCCTTGATGATCCTCATCGACCAGCCCTTCCACGTGGGCGACTGGATAACCTTCCCCGGCGGCGACGGCGTGGTCGAGGAGATCGGCCTGCGCAGCACCCGGGTGCGGACCTTCGCCAAGACCGTCGTGAGCATCCCCAACCATGCCCTGGCCAACGCCACGGTGGAGAACCATTCGCTGATGCCCAAGCGGCGTATCAAGTTCACCCTGGGCGTGACCTACGATTCCAGCGTGGAGCAGATCCGGCAGCTGGTGGCCGACATCGAAAACTACCTGCGCAGCAACGGCGATATCGAACAGGAATTCATGCTCGTCAAGTTCACCACCTTCAACGAATGCAGCCTCGACCTGTTCGTCTACTGCTTCACCGTCACCACGGACTGGACGCAGCATCTGGCCGTGCGGCAAGAGCATGCAGATGGTCGAGGATTTGGGTATGAGCATCGCCTTCCCGACGCAGACCATTCATCTGGCTCAGGAGGCCGGTCAGGAAACGCCGTAATGATGGCGCGGTATCCCGCAAAAAGGCCCGCCAATCAGCTTGGCGGGCCTTTTCGCGTGTGTCATGGACGGGTTATCAGGGCACCAGAACCAGCTTCGTGACACGGCTCCAGCCCGAGCCCGCGGCGCGGCAGAAATACATCCCCGCGGGCTGGCGCCGGCCGGCATCGGTGTCCCGCCATGTCGTACACGGCCACGCCCACGCGCTCGGGATGCTTCAGAGACAGGGCGATGGTGGTCTGCGGGTTGAAGGGGTTGGGCGCGGCCGCCAAATGGGCGCGCCCCGGCGTGGTCGGCACCGCGGACACGGGCACGTCCACCACCGAGAAGACGCCGTTCTCCACGTTCCGCAATTCCAGGGTCTCGGGATCGGCCAGCAGGCCGGAGAAGGTGCCCTCGAAGCTTTCGTCGCTCGCGGCGGTGACCACCACCTCGCCGCTGGTGGAACCGAAGCGGTTGGTCGCCTCCAGGTTCTCGAACCATTCCATCAGGTTCGCGCCATCTTCGGGGATGCTCAGATTGCTGACGTTGTCGATGAAGGCGAAACCCACCGACCCGTTGGTCGCGTCCAC
>PDWI01009025.1_pt1 | contig 11554 bp, 1 predicted proteins | sample 1430891 | NCBI WGS metagenome assembly PDWI01 (sample SAMN01162508, study PRJNA174530) | Oral metagenome, whole genome shotgun sequencing project. | biome: Marine environment; feature: Marine mammal; material: Swab sample of the gingival sulcus; isolation source: swab sample of gingival sulcus...
GAGGATAGTCAAAATTGACTTCCTAAATATGTTGCAAAAATAGTAAAAAATAATTAAAAATTAATTTGGATTTAAACACAGTATCTGACAGGTTTTTAAAACCTGTTCAGGTCTAAGTATTTACAGCTAAAAGATTTTAATATTTTACTAAAAAAAAGACCTCAAAGGTTTCAAAAACCTTTGAGGTCTAGATAGTTAATAGATTCAATCCGTTATCAAATTATCGTGTTAAAAAAGGTAGTCCTTGCCAAGAATTAAGAGGCGCAAGCTACTTTCAACTTTATAAACTTTACAACCTTTTAACACATTTCCACATTAAAAAATCAATCTCCCTAGCCCTCTTCGCCAAGAGGGAATAAGCGCGGGCAACTTTACAACCTTAAAACTTTCAACCCTTACAACCTTTTAACATTCTACAAAAAAAAAGACCTCAAAGGCTTTAAAAACCTTTGAGAGCTAGACAGTTAACAAATTCAATCCGTTATCAAATTATCGTATTAAAAAAGATAGCCCTTGCCAAGAATTAAGAGGTGCAAACTACTTTCAAACCTTACAAACTTGTAACACATTTCCACATTAAAAGTTCAATCTCCCTAACCCTCTTCGCCAAGAGGGAATGAACGCGGGCAACTTTACAACCTTAAAACTTTCAAACCTTACAAGCTTTTAACATTCGACTAAAAAAAGACCTCAAAGGTTTCAAAAACCTTTGAGGTCTAGATAGTTAAATATAAAACCGATTAACTTTCAAGTCTTATTTTTTAATAATCTTAAAGTTAGAGTGTTCTGTTTTCAAGATATAGGTACCTGCAGGTAAGCTACTTAAATCTAACAATAAGTGGTCTTTAGCTTGTATCTGCTGATTGACTTGAGACATCACATTCTGTCCTAGAACGTTAATTAACTGTAAGCTTCTAACATCGCCGTAATCGCCTCTTACGTGGATTCTATCACGGGTAGGGTTAGGACTTAATACGATATGTCCAGCTCCGTCAGAAGACGATATATAAACATAACGCACGCCTAATTCTTCGTGAGTACCATCGTAATCTGTTTGCTCTAAGCGATAGTAGTTAGCGCCTTGGTAAGGATTATTATCTACTAAGCTGTAAGACTGCTGAACAATGCTATTGCCCATACCGCTTACTTCTTCTAAGAACTCCCAGTTAAGACCATCTGTAGAACGGTAAATAGTGTAATGGTCGTTATTAATTTCTACTGAAGAAACCCACTCCAAGAGAACAGTTTGGTCGGCTTGCTCTGACACCTCAAAGCTTAACAGCTCAATAGGGGCTATTTTAGCACACATCTGTGAAAGATTATCGCCCAGAATTAATAAGGAATTATTCTGTAGCTCTAAACGAGCATCTTCTGCCAGCTCGCCTCCGTAATCTAAGCCCTCTACTCCTAAATCTAAACCTGCAAAAGAGGTATGCTGAGTATTATACGCCCAACCTATCAAAGTAGCATTATAGTTCTCGCAAGATAAACCGGAATTATCCAACATTTTGGTAAAACCACAACACTGGTCGCCGGCTCTGTCTGCTCCCTCTACCATTCCTACTAAAGGCGGTTCGCACTGTCCTGCCAATAAATCCCAATTGGCTAAAGACTGATTAAAGGAATAAGCATTTTCAAACATACTACAGAAATACTGCCCTTTGCTTACATCCCAGTGCTTTAAAGACTGATTGAATAGACTGGCATTTCTAAACATAGACTTAAAATTGGTTCCTTTGCTGACATCCCAAGTATCTATAAACTGATTGAATGAACGGGCATCTTCAAACATATATGAAAAATTGGTTCCTTTGCTGACATCCCAAGTATTTAAAGGCTTATTAAAACTACTTGCTCCAATAAACATTCCCATAAAATCGGTTGCATTACTTACATTCCAAGAATTGATATTTTGGTCAAAAGCTTTTGCAAAAGCAAACATATTTATAAAACTAGTAGCATTGCTCACATCCCAATTATCTAAAGGCTGATTAAATTTTGTAGCTTGCTGAAACATCCATTTAAAATTGGTAACATTACTCACATCCCAATGGTTAATATTACTATTGAATTTAGAACATCTACTAAAAGTATGTTGCAAGCTGGTTACACCACTCAAATCAGGGGCATCGGTAGCGGACATTTCCATATTTTCACAGCCTTGGAAGGCGAATTTTAGACTCGTCCAGTGTGTATTACCCCATTGCTCTACATCTATCAATTTTTCGGGTGTTTTGGCTACTCCAAGAGCACTATGGTCTAAACCTGTTAAACCATTGGCTTTAATTCTATAGGTTCCCGAACCTGTTGATGGGAAAGCTATGTTTTGAGGGTTACCGGCTGTTCCATTACCTATTAACGTACCATTTATAGAAGGATCGTTTACATCTTCCCAGTAAATTCTATAATCAGAACCTATTCCCGGAAATACGACTCTAGGAGTGGTGTTAGGGTCTCCGGAAACATTGGTATTCCAAACGGTCACAAAGGCATTAGGGTCGCAAGATACGCCATAGCTGTCGCCATTAATCGTCCAAGCTTTACCGGTGACTAAAGCATTACGCGCCTCAACATCTCCATACTTTAGACCTTGAGCACCCAACTGTAAGTTACTTGGCGTAGCAGAATTATTTGCCCAACCCTGCAAAGTAGAGGTGTAATTTTCACAAGACAGAGCGGTATGGTTTAACATCTGTCTTAGACCTGTTAAATCATTATTGGTTCTTCCGTCATCTACAGCAGATGCTAAATTCCAAGTACCTAAGTTTTGGTCAAAATGGCTTGCACCGTTAAACATAAAAGAAAAATCGGTTCCTTTGCTGACATCCCAGTTGCTTAAGGGCTGATTGAAAACATCTGCCTGAGCAAACATTAACGAAAAATTCGTTCCTTTACTTACATTCCAACTGTTCAGTGGTTGGTTAAATGCTTTGGCTCCATTAAACATAGCACCAAAATCTTCTCCTTTGCTTACATTCCAGTTTAAAGATTGGTTGAATACAATAGCATTGTTAAACATAGAATTAAAATCAACTCCATTACTGACATCCCAAGAATTTAAAGGCTGATTGAAAGCTTCTGCATCGTCAAACATGGCTCTAAAAGAAGTTCCACTGCTTACGTCCCAAGAATTTAAAGGTTTATTAAACGCCTTTGCCTCCCAAAACATAGCAGCAAAATCTTCTCCTTTGCTTACATCCCAAGAATTGATGTTCTGATTAAATGCATATGCAAAAGCAAACATACCATAAAAATTGGTACCTTTACTAACATCCCAATTGTTGAGGGGTTGGTTAAATACCTCTGCCCCAAAAAACATAGCAGAAAAATCGGTTCCCTTACTTACATCCCAAGAGTTGATATCTTGATTAAACACTTTTGCACCATAGAGCATCGAACTAAAATCTGTTCCACTGCTAACATCCCAACTATCTAAAGGTTGATTAAATTGCTCATTTAAATAAAACATAAGAGCAAAATTATTTACTGTACTTACATCCCAATGATTAATGTTGGTATTGAATTTTTTACACTGAGAAAACATACGCTTCAAGTCAGTTACTCCGCTTAGGTCAGGGGCATCGGTTGCGGACATTTCCATATTCTCACAACCATGGAAAGCATCTTTTAGATACCACCAATTCGTATTTCCCCACTGTTCTACATCCACTAATTTTTTAGGGTCTTTCGTTGTAAAACTAACCTGATTATAAATATTAAATCCGCGCAATACTCCTGTTAGTTTATTAGCCACTACCCTATAAGTTCCTGCAGAAGGGAAGGTAATTTGATAAGGGTTAGAAGCTGATGAACTATTAACAACTATCGTTCCGTGATTGTCTGCCGGACTGCCTACTTTTTCCCAATAAATGGTATATCTTCCTCCTATGGCAGGGAAGTATATTTTATTGTTAGCAGATGCCCCCTCATTATCAGTTTTCCAAACAGTGATAAAAGAGTTTTCATCGCAATCAGCACTGTAGGTATCGCCTGTAATAGTCCAGCCTTTCTCAGTAATCAGCTTTTGGTGTGCACTTATATTACCATATTTTAAACCTTGTGCGCCCAATTTTAGGTTGCTCGGTGTAGCTAGATTATTCGCCCAACCCTCTAAAGTAGCGTTGTAGTTCTCGCAGGAAATGGCGGTACTTTGTAGCATAAAACGAACACCTGTCTGAGAGCTACCACCGGTATTACCAATATAATCACTGCCATTGTCCTGAACCGATGACAAGTTCCAAGCGCCTAAGTCTTGGTTGAAAGCATCAGCTCCATAAAACATATAGCCTAAATTAGTTGCGCTGCTGACATCCCAATTATTAAGAGGCTGATTAAAAGCTTTTGCTGAATGAAACATTCCTAAAAAACGAGTTCCATTACTTACGTCCCAAGTATTTAAGGCTTGGTTAAATATATCTGTAGAAGCAAACATATTAGAAAAATTAGTACCACTGCTTACATCCCAATTATTTAATGGTTGGTTAAAAGCTTTTGCTGAATTAAACATACCATTAAAATCCTTACCCTTGCTTACATCCCAAGAGTTGATGTTTTGATTGAAAGCTAACGCATACCAAAACATTTGTGAAAAATTAACTCCACTGCCTACATTCCAATCATTTAAAGGCTGATTGAATACCAGTGTTCCAAGAAACATGCCTCTAAACTGTTCCCCCTTACTTACATCCCAAGAATTAATGTTCTGATTAAAAGCTTTTGCCATATAAAACATTTGTGAAAAATCAACGCCACTGCTTACAACCCAACTATTTAATGGCTGGTTAAATACTTTTGCACCCAAAAACATACCGGAAAAATCTTCCCCCTTGCTTACGTCCCAAGAGTTGATGTTCTGATTGAAGGCTTCTGCATACCAAAACATATTTGAAAAACTAGTTCCATTGCCTACATCCCAAGTATTTAAAGGCTGATTAAAGGTTTTACATCCCGTAAACATTTGAGAAAATTGAGTTCCATTGCTTACATCCCAATTATTTAATGGTTGGTTAAAAGCTTTTGCTTGTGCAAACATATCTCCAAAATTAGTTATAGTGCTTACATCCCAATGATTGATATTGCTATTGAATATTTTACAGTTCTTAAACATACGCCGTAGAGAACTTACCCCACTCAAATCAGGCGCATCAGTAGCACTCATTTCCATATTCTCACAACCATAAAAGGCATCTGATAAGTCTGTCCAATGCGTATTTCCCCATTGTTGTACATTTTTTAATTTTAATGGGTCTTCATCATTATTAATACCACCGGGAAAATGAAACCTTGTCAGACTACCTGCGCCTTTGTTGGCTACAACTCGGTAAGTTCCGGCAGAGGGGAAAGTTAATAAGTAAGGTTCTGAGGATGAAGAACTAGCCACTGTTAGCGTATCGTGATTAGCGCTTGGGTTATTTACATCTTCCCAGTAAATGGTGTAATTGGTTCCTGTGGCAGGAAATAAAATAGATTTATTATCGGAAGCACCCTCGTTATCGGTCTTCCACACAGTGATAAAGGAATTTTCGTCACAGTCAGGGCTGTAACCTGCATCTTGAATTTCCCAGCCTTTGGTTTGGGTCAGTTTGTCGTGTCCCTCAAAGTTACCATATTTTAAATTGCTTGCGCCCAACTTTAGGTTGCTCGGCGTGTTGGGATTGTTTGCCCAACCGATTAGGGTGGAGTCGTAATTGGCACAAGAAAGAGCGGTAGCGTTTAGCATACTTCTTAAACCTGTTCGGTCATTATCTGTTCTACCATCATCTACGGCAGAAGACAAATTCCACATTCCTAAGTTCTGATTGAAAGATTCTGCCATACTAAACATACCATAAAAATCGGTAGCTTTACTAACGTCCCAAGTATTTAATGGTTGGTTGAAGGCTCCGGTTTGGCTAAACATATAACCAAAATCAGTTCCATTGCTGACATCCCAAGAATTTAGGGGTTGATTAAATACGTTTGTGTTATTAAACATTTCACTAAAGTCGGTACCGCTACTTACGTCCCAAGAACTGATATCTTGATTAAAAGCACTGGCTGAGGAAAACATAGACCTAAAAGCCGTTCCTTTACTAACATCCCAATTGTTTAAAGGCTGGTTAAATGCTGTTGCTCTAAAAAACATATGAGAAAAGTTGATTCCTTTTCCTACATTCCACGAATTGATGTTTTGATTAAATGCTTCTGCTCCTAAAAACATAGAGGAAAAAGAAGTTCCTTGACTAACATCCCAATTGTTTAAGGGCTGATTAAATACCTTTGCGCCTGAAAACATAGCATGAAAAGAAGTTCCTTGACTCACATCCCAAGAGTTTAAAGGCTGATTGAAAGTTGCTGCATCATAAAACATTACAGAAAAATTCTTAATAGTACTTACGTCCCAATGGTCAATATTGGTATTAAACTTTTTACAATTAAAAAACATACAACTCAAGTCATTTACAGCAGTTAAATCAGGCTTATCTGTAGCGCTCATTTCCATATTCTCACAATCTCGGAACGCATCGTCCAAGTCTTCCCAATTCGCTGTTCCCCATTGATTTACGTCTAACAATTTTTTATTGTCCTTTAAGTTGGTAGAGTTAGAGCCTGTGTAATAACTAAAACCCGTCAAAGAACCTGTACCTGCACATGCTACCACCTTATAGGTTCCAGAATGTGGAAAAGTAATTAATTTAGGGTCTTGGTCAGTTGTAAAACCGGAAGTTACATTACCCATAACATTATGATTAGAAGTATTTCCTACTTCTTCCCAATAAATAGAATACCCTGTTCCCTTAGCAGGGAAATATATTTGGTTATTATTAGAAGCACCCTCGTTATCCGTCTTCCACACAGTAATAAAAGAAGCCTCATCGCAGTCTTCACTGTAAGCATCGCCTTGAATTTCCCAGCCTTTGGTGTCGATAAGGGCAATGTGCGCTCCAATACCTCCTCCGTAGTTTAGTCCAACAGCCCCCAGTGTTAAATTATTTGGCGTGTTAGGGTTATTTGCCCAACCTATTAGGGTAGAGTCGTAGTTTTCGCAGGAAAGGGCGGTGTTGTCTAACATCTTTCTTAGACCACCGTATATAGCGTTTGAATTATCTATAAGAGAAGTAAAATTCCACATTCCTAAATTTTGATTGTAGTTTACTGCTCCTTTAAACATACTTCCAAAAGCTTCTCCTTTACTTACATCCCAATTATTCAATGGTTGATTAAATGATGCTGCTTTTTTGAACATTGCGTAAAAGGCCTCTCCTTTGCTTACATCCCAATTATTAAGAGGTTGATTGAAAGCTTCTGCCCTTTCAAACATGTTTGAAAAATAGGTGCCTTTACTTACATCCCAGTCATTTAATGGCTGATTGAAAGCTGTAGCACCCGAAAACATCTCTGAAAAATAGGTACCTTTACTTACATCCCAATTATTAATGTTCTGATTGAATGCTTGGGTTCCTGTAAACATACCTCCAAATTGAGTCCCTTGTCCTACATTCCAGTTATTTAAAGGCTGATTAAATATTGTTGCACCTTTAAACATATAATTAAAGTTAGTTCCTTTACTAACATTCCAGCCATTTAATGGTTGATTGAAAGCCGATGCCCCAAGAAACATAGATTCAAAATTAGTCCCCTTACTTACATTCCAAGAATTGATGTTTTGATTAAATGCTTTTGCTCCATCAAACATACTATTAAATTTAATTCCATTACTTACATTCCAAGCGTCTAAAGGGTGATTAAACAGTTCTGTGTTTTCAAACATAGCTGAAAAATCAATTATAGTACTAACATCCCAATGGTTAATATTCGTATTGAATTTTTTACAACCGGAAAACATTCGATACAAGTGTGTAACTTCACTCAAATCAGGCGCATCGGTTGCAGACATTGTCATATTTTCACAGCGAAAAAAAGCATCAACAAGCAATCTCCATTTATTTGTTCCCCATTGTTCTACGTCAATCAATTTGTTTCTATCTCCATCAGAAAGTCCACTATCATAAAAATCCAAACCGGTTAAATTTCCTGCTCCATTGCTTGCAACTAATCGATACGTTCCTGCACTTGGGAAAGTTATCAAATTAGCTGTGTCAGTAGAATTTGTTACTACTTTTTGACCATTATTACTTGGATTGTTTATTTCTTCCCAATAAATAATATAGTTTGTCCCTAGACCTTGAAAGTAAACTTGGTTATTATTAGAAGTACCCTCATTATCCGTCTTCCACACAGTAATAAAAGAAGCCTCATCGCAGTCTTCACTGTAAACATCGCCTGTAATTTCCCAGCCTTTGGTTTCGGTAAGGACAATATGAGCTCCAATACCTCCTCCATATCTTAAATTTTGTGCGCCCAATTTCAAGTTATCAGGCGTGTTGGGGTTATTTGCCCAACCTATTAGGGTAGAGTCGTAGTTTTGGCAGGAAAGGGCGGTAGAGTTTAGCATTTCTCTTAGACCTGTTTGGTCATTATTGGTTCTTCCGTCATCTACGGCAGATGTTAAATCCCAATTTCCTAAGTTTTGATTGAAAGAATTAGCACCATGAAACATCCTATAAAATTCCGTTCCCTTGCTTACGTCCCAAGAATTTAATGGTTGGTTAAATGCTTTTGCGTAATAAAACATATAATCAAATCGCTCTCCTTTACTTACATCCCAAGTATTTAGGGCTTGGTTAAATGCAGTTGTACTCCTGAACATATTATTAAATTTTATTCCATTACCCACATTCCAGTTATCCAAAGGTTGATTAAACACCTTTGCTCCAAGAAACATTTGACCAAAATTGGTTCCATTACTTACATTCCACGCATTGATGTTCTGATTGAATGCTTTTGCTGATTCAAACATAGCGAAAAATCCCGTTCCACTACTTGGTTGCCAATTGCTAATATTTTCGTTAAAGACCTCTGTACTAGCAAACATACGAGAAAAGTCTTTTCCCTTACTTACGTCCCAATTATTCAATGGTTGGTTGAATGCTTTTGTACCACAGAACATATATTTAAAGTTGATTCCGTTTCCTACTTCCCAAGAGTTTAATGGTTGGTTAAATACTTTTGTATAATAAAACATTCCATCAAAATATTTTCCCTTACTTACGTCCCAAGAATCAATATTTTGATTAAAAGCATCTGTACTAGCAAACATATAGGAGAAAACGGTTCCGTTTCCTACTTCCCAATTGTCTAGAGGCTGGTTAAATGCTGCTGCGTCATTAAACATATGGCCAAAATTAGTTCCTTCACTTACATCCCAAGAATTTAAAGGTTGATTAAAATCTTCTGCATCGGCAAACATATTACCAAAATTGGTACCTTTGCTGACATCCCAATTACTGATATTCTGATTAAACTTCTTACAATCTCTAAACATACCATAAAAATCGGTACCTTTACTAACATCCCAATTGTTGAGGGGTTGGTTAAAAATATCGGCTCCTTGAAACATTTGGGAGAAACGAGCCACATGGCTAACGTCCCAATGGTTGATGTTGGTATTGAATTTCTTACAATTAAGAAACATATTAAACAATTCGCTTACCTCGCTTAAATCGGGGGCACCGGTGGCGGTGTACTCCATATTTATACAGTGACTAAACGCATAGCTTAAATGTCTCCAGTGGGTGGTTCCCCATTGGGCTACTTCCACTAATTTTTTGGGGTCTTTTTCGGTAAATGTGCCATAGTGGAAGATATCAAATCCATCCAAAACACCTGCACCTTTGTTGGCTACCACTTTGTAGGTTCCTGCAGAAGGAAAGGTAATCAGAACAGGGTGATTACTTGCTGAACTAGTTACATGTATGGTATCGTTGGTATTAGAGCTTCCTACCTTTTCCCAATAAATAGTATAGTTAGTTCCCTCGGCAGGGAAATATATTTGATTGTTAGCAGAAGCGCCCTCATTATCAGTTTTCCAAACAGTAATAAAAGAGTTTTCGTCGCAGTCGGCACTGTAACCTGCATCTTGAATAGTCCAGCCTTTGGTTTGGGTCAGTTTGTCATGCCCCTCAAAATTACCATATTTTAAAGTGAATGCGCCCAACTTTAGATTGCTCGGCGTGTTGGGATTGTTTGCCCAACCGATTAGGGTGGAGTCGTAGTTTTGGCAGGAAAGGGCGGTAGAGTTTAGCATATTTCTTAAACCTTGATAATTACTTTCTCCTCCATCATCCGTAATAGAAACTAAGTTCCAAGCACCTAAATTTTGATTAAAAGAGGTTGCACCATTAAACATATAAGAACAATCTTCCACTTTAGAAACATCCCAAGCATCTAAAGGTTGATTGAAAGAAATTGCACCTGAAAACATAATCCTCAATATTCTCCCTTTATCCAAATTCCAAGAATTTAAAGGTTGGTTGAAATTTATTGCATCTCTAAACATTTGATTAAAATATATTCCATTGCTTACATTCCAATTATTTAAAGGTTGGTTAAATACTGTTGCGCCCTCAAACATCATAACAAAGTGAGTACTATTACCTACATCCCATGAATTTAAAGGTTGATTAAAAGAAGAATTATGATAAAACATATTGGAAAAATCCGTTCCTTTACTCACATCCCAACTGTTTATGTTTTGATTAAAAGGTGTCTCAGAAAACATCCCAGAAAAATGAGCTCCATTACTTACATCCCAAGAATTTAATGGTTGATTAAATAAACTAGCACCACTAAAAAAAGCATAAAAATTAGTTATAGTACTTACATCCCAATGATTGATATTAGTATTAAACTTCTTACAATTATAAAACATACAATTCAAATCGGTTATTCCGCTTAAATCAGGGGCATCAGTAGCCGTCATCTCCATCTTTTCACAACCACGAAAAGCATTTTGTAAATGCGTCCAGTGGGTGGTTCCCCATTGTTGTACGTCTATCAACTTCAAAGGGTCTTTATTGGTGTAATTTTCTTGGTTATAAATATCGAAGCCTGTTAAAGTACCCGAGCCTGCACTTGCTTTTACTCTATAAGTTCCTGCAGCACCAAAGTCGAGCAAATAAGGATTATTAGCTGAAGAGCTAGCCACTGTTATGGTTTGGTGATTGTTAGCCTCGTTTCCTACCTGTTCCCAATAAATGGTATAATTAGTTCCTATGGCAGGAAAATAAATAGATTGATTGTTGGAACCTTGATTACCTGTTGGATTATCGGTCTTCCAAACGGTGATAAATTCGTTTTGCGCTGTTGCGGTCAAAGAAAATAAGCCGGCACAAAATAAAGTCAAGAAAAATAGGTTTTTCTTGATGTTTAAACCTCGCAAAAGGTTATTAACTGAATGTGTAAAAATGGTATTCATAAGCATTTTAATTAACGTGAAAATTGCTCAAAGACACATCAACAAGAACGAAATGTTTTTTACTTAAACAGGCTTAAACCTTATCTGCTAAATATTAGATTTCTGCAATAAACGAAAAATATAATATCTAAAAAGAGTAAGAAGCTTTAATAACTGTCTTATTTTTGTGTCTGAAAGACAACTGTTTTATTCCTTGCAAAAGTAAACTATAAAAATCTATAAATTATAGTATTCTGCAACAAAATAAACAAAAAAAAA
>PDWI01009026.1_pt1 | contig 11554 bp, 11 predicted proteins | sample 1430891 | NCBI WGS metagenome assembly PDWI01 (sample SAMN01162508, study PRJNA174530) | Oral metagenome, whole genome shotgun sequencing project. | biome: Marine environment; feature: Marine mammal; material: Swab sample of the gingival sulcus; isolation source: swab sample of gingival sulcus...
TGTAATGACAAAAGCGTATTACAAAAAATAGGGGAATCGGACAGTGATTTGATCACAGTTTGATACTGTGTCTGTCAGAGTAAATGTAGAGTTTTACACATTTTGACCGGCACGAGTTTGCCTGTAAATGCGGCTGCGGTTTTGCGGCTGTGGACGTTGAGCTGTAGGGTTGCTTGAAGAACTTGGACCAGCTCTTTAACGCTTTGGTGCATCTTAACTGCGCTTGTCGCTGCCTGGCTCATAATGGACAATAAAAAAGAGTAAGGGTACCTCAAAGCATATGTAAGGGGGCTGGCTGCTGATTTTTGGGTTGAGGGGGGTAACTCCCTGTAGGATGGCGGCTTTAAATCAATGTTGCTAAACAAGAGCTGTTTTAAAGCCTCAAAAAAGAAAGCCGAGCAGTGTTTAACTACTCGGCTTTACTTGTTATTTTATGGTCGGGATGAGAGGATTTGAACCTCCGACCCCATGTCCCCCAGACATGTGCGCTAACCAGACTGCGCTACATCCCGACTGTGCAACTCTTTCTACCACTGGAATAAAAAACTGTCAATAGAACCTGTTTAACAAAAGATATTTTTTCTACAGGGAGATGATCTTTTTTCTACAGGGAGATGATCTTTTGAATATCAGCCACCTCCTTCTTTATTTGCTGAAGTTTTTTAAACGTCGAATTTGGCTGTTTTTTTTTCGTATTCACAGCGCTTTCTTCTTTTGCCAGCAGTCTTTTTGCCCCGGAGATGGTATACCCTTTCTCATGCAATAAAACCCTAAGCTCAAGCAGATGTTCAACATCTGCCTTTTTGTATAAACGCTGTCCAGAGTTTGTCCGCCGGGGAGCAACGGTGACAAACTCTGACTCCCAGTAACGCAACACATGGGAGGGAACCCCGACAATCCTCGCAACTTCGCCAATTTTAAAATAGAGCTTGTTCGGCAATTTGGACATGATCGTTCTCAGGTAACAGAAAAAAGACTGCGTTGGATGCCGTTTTTCACTATTTTACGGAAAAACAGAAGAAAATCAAGCTATTGATTAACTTGCTCACGCAATTTTTTACTTGGCCGAAAACTTATTGCCTGTCTTTTTTTGATAGTGATTGTCTCCCCTGTACGTGGATTTCTACCCCGTCGTGGAGATTTATCCCGTACGGTGAATGTTCCAAAATGAACAAGTTTTACAGATTCTCCCTCCAGCATGGTGTTTTTGACATTTTCAAGGAAACTGTCAACAAGCTGGGAACAGTTGCTTTGAGAAAAACCCAGTTTACTGGCGAGGGTTTCTGCCAGTTCCTTGCGAGTAAGATTCTTCTTTTTTTCATTATGCATCGCGAAAACTTCCCCCAAATTGGTTTGTTAGCATACGGACAACTTTGGCGTGGGACTTCTCCACATTTTTTTCCGTAAGCGTTTTTGTTAAAGAACGGTATGTGATGCGCATGGATACGCTCTTATATCCCTGCGGTATTTTTGCCCCGGTAAATGTATCAAAAATTTCTGCATCTTCAATAAGTTTCTCCTTGTGGTTTCTTATTGCAGCAAGCAGGACACCTCCTTCAACCTCCTGAGAAACAACAAGCGAAATATCCCGACGTACAGCCGGATATATCGGAAGAGAAGCAAACTTCTTCGGACTATTTTCTACCCCGCACAAGGTGTCGTAGTCAAGATCAAAATAAAACACATCGTTTTTTATCGAATAGTTATGCAAGATCTCTTTCCTGAACTTGCCAACAGAGCCTATTGGTGTCTCCCCGCAAATAATATTAAGGGTATAGCCCTCTTCTGCAAAAGGCTCCAGCGTGTCTGCTGCTGGCCGCTGAAAGGAGAGAGCTTCCTGCCTGCTGCCTGTTTGCAGCCGCATCGCTCTGGCAATAAACTCCACACAGCCCTTGGCATCATAAATATCAACGTTTTCTTCTTTGAAGTGGAGAGGAGGAGCCATATTACCAAAACGCTGTCCAGAGAGGACTCCAGCCAGTCTTGTTTTCTCAATCGGTTTTTGATTTTCCTGTGGGAAAAACACCTTGCCAATTTCAAAAAGTTTAATGGCCGCAGTCTGAAAATTGATATTGCGTCGCACATTTGCCAGCAGACCGGGAAGAAGGGTGGTGCGCATCACTCCCTGTTCCTCACTAAGAGGATTGAGCAGACGTACCGGCGTGTTACGGGCATCTATTGCCGCCAACTCCAGCCCGGCAAGCTCCTTTTCTCCAATAAAACTGTAGTTGATCGCCTCAAAAAAACCGATGCTGGTCAGTTCTTTGGCGATGGAAAGTCGTTTTATTCGGCTCTCTTCCTGATGAGGGAATTCCAGTTGCGCTGATGGCAGAGTAACGGGAATATTATCGTAACCGTACATTCTTGCCACCTCTTCCACCAGATCGGCATCTCTTTCCAGATCAATCCGAAATGATGGAATGTCTGCCTCAATAGTGTCTTCGTCTCTGGTGCGGCAGGTGATCGCAATGGATTCCAGCAGTTTTATTATTTCTGGCTGTTTAAGCTGTAACCCCAGTACGGTATTGGTGCGTTTTACGCTGAGGGCTAGAGTAAGAGGCTCTTTTTTTCCGGGGAAATCGTCAATGCCAGCATTTTCAGCTTTTGTTTGACCAAGCTCACAAATAAGCTGTGTTGCCCGCTCCAGTGCATTGATGGTTACCAGCGGGTCAACTCCACGTTCAAAACGGTAGGATGCATCAGTTGATATATTGAGCTTTTTGGCCGATCTGCGGATGGATACCGGGTTAAAACAGGCACTTTCCAGCAAGATATCAGTTGTTGTCGTGGAAACTTCTGAATTTTCTCCTCCCATAATTCCGGCGATCGCAACCGGCTTTTCCGCATCACAGATAAGCAGCGTGTTTTGCGGCAGGGAGCGGTTTGTTCCATCAAGGGTGGTAAAGGAGGTCTCCTCTGTCCGGGGTTCTCTGACGACTATTTTTCCTCCGGCAAGTTTATCAAAGTCGAAAGCGTGAAGAGGCTGCCCATATTCCAGCATAACAAAATTGGTTATATCAACCACGTTATTGATCGGGCGCAAACCAACACTCAGAAGTTTTTTACGTAGCCACCAGGGGGATGGGGCAATTTTTACATCCCTGATCAGTTTTGCGGCATATCGAGGACACAGTTCAGGAGCTTGTATATCAACATCGAACTCGTTGCTGCGGTTGCTGATTGAAGCTTCTGCCACCGGAGTGTTAAGAGTGCTGCCGCTGATTGCAGCCACTTCCCGGGCAATACCGATCACCGAAGCGCAGTCTGCCCGATTGGGGGTAAGATCAACCTCAATGCAGTCATCATCAATGCCCATAACTTCAGAAAATAACAACCCATCTTTTGTATCGGTGGGTAGTTCCATAATTCCTTTATGGGCATCACTTAACCCCAGTTCTCTTTCCGAGCAGAGCATACCGCCAGAAGCAACACCCCTGATTTTTGACTTGCCGATTTTGAAATCTCCGGGAAGAGTGGTGCCGGGAAGGGCAACAGTCACTTTCAGTCCAGTGCGGACATTGGGAGCGCCGCAAACAATCTGGTGTGTTTCGGTACCAATCTTTACCTGACAAACACTGAGTTTATCGGCATTTGGATGTTTTTCACAAGAGAGGACCTCTCCTGTGCGCAGGGAGGCAAGTTCCTGAAAAATGGGTGTAACAGAGTCCACTTCCAGTCCAAGCATGGTCAAACGGTCTGCAACTTCCTGCGCAGACATTCCTTTGCAATCTACATATTCTTTAAGCCAGCCGAGAGTAAACTTCATAATTGTTCGTATTTATATGAATTGAGAGAGGAAACGTTGATCATTCTCATAGTAGAGACGAATATCGTTAATGCCGTATTTAAGCATCGCAATACGTTCAACACCAAGACCAAAGGCAAAACCGCTATAGAGCTGTGGATCGTAGCCAACATGTTTGAACACTTCCGGGTCTACCATACCGGCACCAAGGATTTCAATCCAGCCCGTTTTTTTGCATACCCGGCAACCGTCACCTTCGCAGATAACACAGGCAATATCCACCTCGGCACTTGGCTCGGTAAAGGGAAAGAAAGAGGGGCGAAAACGCAGAGGGAGATCTTTTGCAAACATTTTTTGGGTGAATATGGTGAGAATGCCCTTGAGGTCGGCAAAGGAGATGTTTTTATCCACCACCAGTCCTTCCACCTGATGAAACATTGGTGTATGCGTCATATCCGAATCGCTACGAAAAACCTTGCCGGGGGCAATCATACGCAACGGCGGTTGTCTGGTTTCCATCACTCGAGCCTGCATTGGCGAAGTATGGGTGCGTAGCAGGAGGGTGTCGTTAAGGTAAAAGGTGTCGTGCATATCCCTTGCCGGATGATGGGGCGGGATATTGAGTGCATCAAAATTATAGTGGCTCTCCTCTATCTCCGGCCCTTCAGCAACAAAGAACCCCAGGTTTTCAAAGATGGTGCATATCTCTTCCATTATCTGGGTGACAGGATGTAGCCCACCCAGAGGAGGAATACGCCCCGGCAGGGAGAGATCGGGATATTCCTTCTGATTGCCTGATCCTTGCTGGAGTTCGGCACGTTTTTCGCTAAAAAGGGTTTCTATTTCTGCCTTAATGCTGTTGGCAAGCTGGCCAAGACGCGGCCTGTCTTCCTTGGCAACAGAGCCGAGAGAGCGCATAATGGCAGTAAATTTGCCTTTTCGTCCCAGAAAACGTACTCTAAACTCCTCTGCTGCTGCAGTATCCTGTAGTGAGGGGAGCAGGGCGAGAGCTTCTGATTTGAGTTTTGCTAATTCCTTGTCCATAATTTGTGAAAAAGAGCAGAGTTAGAAGAGGGAGCGCAGATAAGCGAATGAAACATCGTTAGCTGCGGTGGCAAGACATTGCTTTTTCTCTGGAAGAATATAGCTGGAACGTAAACCACCCCACACCCCCTGGAATAACTATGCCGGATTTGGTAGAGACCAAAACCGGCATAGTAATAAAAAAATAAGACAAACAGATTGGAATACAATCATATTACAACCTACAGGCTGTTGTTTGTCAGCCTAGGCAAGAGCCTCTTTGGCAAGTTGAACGATTCTGGAGAAAGCAGGAGCATCAAGAATTGCCATATTGGCAAGGACCTTACGGTCCAGAGAGATGTTTGCTTTCTTTAAACCACCCATAAGTTTGGAATAACTGATTCCGTTGCAGCGGGCACCAGCATTAATCCGGGCAATCCACAGCTGACGAAATTCTCTCTTTTTAACCTTTCTATCCCGATAGGCATAGGTCAAGGCACGATCAACCGCCTCTGTTGCAGTTCTATAGAGGCGGGAGCGGCCACCCCGGTACCCTTTTGCCAACTTTAATACTCTGTTTCTTCTTCTTCGGGCCTTAAACCCTCTGGTCACTCTAGGCATCGTAAACTCCTTTATACATCTTGAAAGCTCTCCTCTTCAAAAGGAGAGAATCAGTCGTTTCAGTAAAATATCTGTTCTACAGGTACGGCAGAATGCGTTTTATATTCTTCTGATCACTCGCATCAACAAGCCCTGCCTGTCTGAGACCGCGTTTCTGCTTTGTTGATTTGTGGGTCAGGATATGGCTGGTATAGGCCTTACCCCGCTTCAGTTTTCCAGAACCTGTTGCCTTGAAGCGTTTCGCAGCACCACGCTTGGTCTTCATTTTTGGCATAATATCTACTCCTTATCTCTTTCTGTTCGTTTTGGTAAAACGAAATATTGTGTCATTGTCTGCCGGGAAAGATCCCTCTCAGCAATTTATCATAAACAACATATACTTTATGTAATGTTCAACCATACAGCATTTTTATTTTGGACCAACAACCATAACCAGTTGCCGGCCTTCCATATGCGGAGGCTGGATAATCTGGGCATCCTCTTCAAGAGATGCGGCAAGTTTTTGCATCGCTTCCAGACCAATGGTTTCACTGTAGACAATTTCCCGCCCGCGAAACCGCATGGTCAATTTCACCTTGTTTTTTGCAGCAAGAAACTTGCGAACATTTTTCAACTTGAAGTTAAGATCATGTTCCTCTGTCTTGGGGCGAAACTTGATCTCCTTTGTCTCTGTTGTAACCTGTTTTTTTCTTGCTTCCTGCTGTTTTTTCTTCTGTTCGTAGCGGAACTTGTCGTAATTCATTATTCGGCAAACCGGCGGATTCGCCTGTTCCGCAACCAATACCAGATCAAGCCCGGCTTCTTCGGCAATGGATCTGGCCTCCGCACTGGAGACAACCCCCTGTTGTGCGCCATTTTCATCAATCAGGCGCACCTTGGGGAAGCGAATAGCCTCATTCGTCAATCCCTTGTCATCACGCTGTGGAGAGTGTCCTTTATCTCTTCTGATAGCCATACCTCGTCTGCTGTTAAAACAATAAAAAGTAAGTACGTTTTTTTATCCTTTGAAGAAAAAACTAATACCCACGACCTTGTACCACTTCTTCATGAATTTTGCGAGCAAATTCTGCAACAGGCATGGCAGGAAGGTTTTCGCCATTTTTCAGGCGAACAGTAACCGTCCCTTCAGTCTTTTCCTTATCGCCAATAATCAGCATGTAGGGAATCTTTGCCTTTTGTGCCTCGCGGATCTTGTAATTCAATTTCTCGTTACGCAGATCTTTCTCGATTCGGATTCCTGCTTTGCGCAACGTTTTATATACCTCTTCACAATATTCCGCCTGATCGTCAGTGATATTGAGAATACGGGCCTGCACCGGTGCAAACCAGATCGGAAATGCCCCCGCATAATGTTCAATAAGAACACCAATAAACCGTTCCAGAGATCCCATCAGCGCCCGGTGAATCATGATGGGCTGATGCATTGCGTTATCTGCGCCGACATATTCAAGGTTAAAACGATCCGGCAGGTTAAAGTCTACCTGGACGGTAGAACACTGCCATGAGCGCCCCAGTTTGTCCTTGATTTTTATATCAATTTTTGGCCCGTAAAAGACCCCTTCGCCGGGGTCAATCTCATAGTCTAACCCCTTTTGCTCAAGAGCAAATTTTAACGCTTCGGTGGCTCTCTCCCAGTTCTCATCGGAGCCGACTGATTTTTCCGGTCTGGTGGAGAGATAGACATCATATTCTGCAAAACCAAACGAGCGCAGGATATGAAGGTTAAGGTCAAGAATATTCACAATCTCATCTGCAAGCTGATCCGGGCGGCAGAAGATATGCGCATCGTCCTGGGTAAACCCCCGCACCCGCAACAGTCCATGCAGGGCACCAGCTCTTTCATAGCGATAGACAGTTCCCAGTTCTGCCCAGCGCATTGGAAATTCCCGATAGCTGCGTCTGGAACTGGTAAAAACGCCAATGTGAAAAGGACAGTTCATCGGTTTGAGCTGATACTTCACCTCGTCAATATCCATTGCGGAATACATATTTTCGCTATAGAAATCAAGGTGCCCCGAGGTCTTCCACAGATCCTGACGGGCAATATGCGGGGTGTAGAGCAGCTCATACCCGTGGCGGTAATGCTCATCTTTCCAGAAGTCTTCAATCAGTCTGCGTAACTGGGAACCCTTGGGCAACCAGAGTGTCAGCCCCGGGCCAATCTGGTCTTCCATGGTAAAAAGCTGCAACTCCTTGCCAAGTTTACGGTGATCGCGTTTTTTGGCTTCCTCAAGGGCAGCAAGATGTTTTTTTAGCTCTTTTTTATCAAAAAAGGCAGTGCCATAGATTCGTTGCAATACATCCCTGTTTTCATCACCGCGCCAGTATGCCCCGGCAACCCGCAACAGTTTAAAGGCTCTGGCAAAGGAGGTGTTGGGGAGATGTGGGCCTCTGCACAGGTCAACAAAGTCTCCTACCTGATAAAAAGAGACTGTTTCGGCACCAAGATCCTCAATTAATTCTACTTTAAAACTCTCTCCCAGCTCCTTGAAATGTGCAATGGCATCAGCACTTGCCATTGTTGTTCTGGTAAAGGGCAGCGCAGCACGGACAATTTCTTCCATACGTGTTTCAATACGGTCAAAATCATCGGGGGTAAACGGTTCGCTACGCTGGAAATCATAGTAGTAGCCATCGTCAATGGAGGGGCCGATGGCAACCTTTACCTCATCACCAAAAATATCCCGCACCGCAAGAGCCATGATATGAGATGTGCTATGGCGTAAAACCTCAAGTGCTTCCCTTGTGCCTATCTGAACCGGCTCAAGGGTTGTATCGGTGTTGAGAACGGTGGTGAAATCAACCAGGTTATCGTCAATCCTAGCGGCAACCGTCTGTTTTCTCTGTTTGTTGGACAACAAGGCCCCCAGTGCATCTCCAACAGATACGCCCACCTCCATTGAAGCGGAATCTCCATCCTTTACTGATACGGTAATTGTACTCATAATCTCGCTCATCAAGAAAAACAAAGGCTAAAGCGATACACCCAACGGTGCAGAACTTTAGCCTTTACAGGAACCACAAGTAATCCTTCTCTTCTGAATCCTTGCGATTCCCTCTATCTGGTAGGCACGGACGGGATTGAACCGACGACATCCACCACGTCAAGGTGGCGCTCTCCCACTGAGCTACGCGCCTAAAAGTTTTGGCCGCTGTCATTTGACAACAGATCACACTACTTAGCATAAAAAAAAAGAGAGTGCAATATTTTTTCCTGCTGCCATTGGCAGAAGAGAAAAAGGGTGGTACTGCTTCATCTACGTAGTGGAATATCGTCCCTCAATCGCTTTGGCAAGGGTATATTTATCTGCATATTTAATATCCATACCCATTGGAATGCCGCAGGCAATCCGGCTTATCGGGATATTTGTCTTTTGCAGACTGTCTATGAGATATGATGCCGTTGCCTCCCCTGGCACAGTGGAGCTGGTGGCAATGATGATCTCGCTGATCTCCTCGGTTGCAATCCTGCGGAGGAGTTCCTTCACCTTTAATTCATCAGGGCCGATACCGTCTATTGGTGCCAGAGCGCCGTGCAGTACGTGGTATACGCCCTGAAAACTCGCTGTTTTTTCAATGGCCAGCAGGTCGGCAGATTGCTCGACCACACAAACAATATTTTTTTTGCGTCGGGTATTGCCACAGATAGCACAGGGATCAGTTTCCGAGAAGGTGAAACAGGTGGAACAAAGCCTGATCGACTGATGTAGTCTGGCCAGCGCCTGTGATAACTCCCGTGCCTGTGCTTCCGGTCTGCGCAGAATGTTCAAGGCCAGACGAATGGCAGTTTTCTTGCCAATTCCGGGCAGACGGGAAAGCTGGTCAACCAGATGTTCAAGAGCCGGAGGAAGAACCTGCATTTCAGCGGATAAAGTTACTGAGTCCGGGAATGTTCAAACCACCGGTAAGCTGGCCAAGTTCCTGTTTGCTCAGTTCCTTGGCCTTGTTCAGGGCGTCGTTTGTTGCCGAGGTGATCAGATCCTCAAGCATTGCTGCTTCCTGCGGATTGATTGCAATCTCCTCAATTTTTACTGCAATAACTTCTCCCTGGCCGTTTACCGTAACCTGTACCATGCCACCCCCGGCACTGCCAGTGATTGTCTTTCTGGCGAGGTCGTCCTGAATTTTTGCCATTTTCTCCTGCATGGCCTTTGCCTGTTCCATTATATTGCCAAGATCCATTTTCTTATCTCCCTTATTGTCTGTTATTTCGTTGAATCCTGTTGGTTTGCAAGGCGAATGGCCGATACGCTGCCACGAAAAATATCTTCTGTCATCTGCACCAGCGGGTTATGGGCAAGAGCCTTACGGCGCATTTGCGGCGAATTCTTGTCTGCCTTGTCAAAATTTTCAGGATGATGCAGTTTTATGGTAAGTCTTTTTTTAAAGAAATCTACCGCAAGAGCCGTGAGTTTTTGCAGGTTCTCCGGGCGGGCAAGAAGGATTGTCTCCTTGCGTTCAGGAAAATAGAGATGCAGTGTTGGTTCTGCCCCGTCAAAGGTGAACTGCCATCTTTCTGCGTTGCTGGTTGCTGTTGCCAGCCAGATGGTATCCTGTTCGAGATATTCAAGAAAACCGGGCCATTTTTTTTGCAGATCTTCCTGAGAAAAGGCGTTACTGTTATCTTTGCTGTCTTTGCTGTCTTTGCTGTCTTTGCTGTTTGTGTTGCTTGGCTTATCTGTCTGCTGCGTCGTCTGCGAGGGTATTTTTTTTTTATCCTCTATCTGTCCAGTTCCTGATATATTTATCTTTTTTTCTGGAACCTCTTTATTCACCAGCGTATATGGTCTGGTGGCCGGTGTCTCTGTTGTTGCAACAGATTGGGCAGAAGGCGTGGCGGCAGGTCTGTGTTGTTCGGTCAGCCCGGGGAGCAGTCTGTCGAATTGACCAAGCAGGGTGGCAACCGGTGTTATATGACCCGCTTCAATACTTTTGAGCAGGGATATTTCAATGGTTAATCTGGGCTGGGGGGAGTATTGTAGTTTTTCGGCGGCCTCCATCAGCAGAGAGAGCTGGAGATGCAGCGTTTCCGTTGTTGTTTTGGCGGCGATAGATTGGAGGTCGGCCAGTTCTTCGGTCGGAATATCAACCAGATTTTCTCCGTTGCGGATAGAGCAGAGCAGCAGGTTACGAAAGGTTTCCAGCAGATCGTCCATAAAGCGCCGGGTATTGACGCCATAAGCAAAAACCCTGTCAAGGCAGGAGAACACCTGTTGTCTGTTGCCATCCAGCAGGGCGGTGGCAATCTGCATAATGGTGTGTCGCCCGATAAGCCCCAGTACTTCCACAACATCCTGTTCTGTAACCTTCTTTTCGCCGAAAGAGAACATCTGGTCGAGCAGGGAGAGCCCGTCCCGCACCGAACCTGCCGCTTCCCGTACAATCAGGGAGAGTGCTGCCGGTTCTACCGCAACGCCCTCGTTTTCGGCAAGTTTTGCGAAATGTGTCGTTAACTCTTCCGCCGAAATTTTTTTTAATTCAAACTGCTGGCATCGGGAGAGGATGGTAACCGGTATCTTGTGGATTTCGGTGGTGGCAAACATAAAATAGACATGCGGTGGCGGCTCTTCCAGCGTTTTCAACAGCGCGTTAAAGGCCTCCGTTGTCAGCATATGCACTTCGTCAATGATGATCACCTTATATGCTGAGTGTGCTGGCATGAATTTCAGGTTTTCCTTTAGTTCCCGAATCTGCTCAATGCCCCGGTTGGAAGCACCGTCTATTTCGGTGAGGTCAAGGAAACGGCCTGCAGCAATATCGTTGCATGACTGGCAGGCATCACATGGCTTTTCTCCTTTTTGCGCCTGGCAGTTGATAGCCTTGGCCATAATGCGCGCCAGTGTTGTCTTGCCCACTCCCCGCACCCCGGAAAAGAGAATGGCATGGGCAATGCGCCCCCGGGCAATGCTGTTTTGAAGGGTTTTTACCACCGCCTGCTGGCCGACAACTTCAGCAAAGGTTTGCGGGCGGGATTTTCTGGCAAGAACGAGATAGGACATTTTCTGGAGAAGGTAATAGCGGTAATAAAAATTTAATTATCTATAAAAAAAAGCCGGGTAACCTGCACACACACATAAAGATTCGCTACCGTTGCTTCCTCCCGGACCTGGCGGGGTTTACGATTTTATGTTGCGCAGGGCCCGGCATAATTGTCGAACACTGAAA
>PDWI01009523.1_pt1 | contig 11554 bp, 1 predicted proteins | sample 1430891 | NCBI WGS metagenome assembly PDWI01 (sample SAMN01162508, study PRJNA174530) | Oral metagenome, whole genome shotgun sequencing project. | biome: Marine environment; feature: Marine mammal; material: Swab sample of the gingival sulcus; isolation source: swab sample of gingival sulcus...
GTGCATTTGTACTGAGAAGAGCGATCAAGAAGGCTACATACTAGTAAATCAATAGCAACAAAAGAGACAGAAAAAACTGCCGATTTTCGGCAGTTTTTTTTGTGGTATATAAATAGCTTTTTTAGAGCAAAAAAGTAACAAAATTACTTATAAAGTGCCAATAAAATGCCGATACTCTTTTGAAGACTAAATTATTCTGATAACCAAAAGCATTTAACATGGTTTTAGTGTAATGGTGTGAATATGCTGGGTTTAAACAAGGAAAGGAAAGAGGAAATGAAAAGAACAACAATTAAAAACAAACTATCCAAAATAGGCGTAGTGTTTCTAGCTTTGCTTTTGGTGTTTGGCAGCTTACCATTTAATCTTATTGGCGCAGGGCAAGTATTTGCTGACGACGATGCGTATGAGGTTAATGATGATCCCGTTGCAAATACATTTCACATAAAGTCCAAAATAACGGGTGTAACCTACATGATTGAAGTAGAGCATCAAAATGGCACTAAAGAAATGGTAGACATTACAACTGTACAGCCTACTGATATAATTCCTAAAAATGCCAATTTAAGAATCACGTATAATTGGCAGATGCCAGTGACTATGTCAAATACTTCTGGTACGGCAATTAGTATTCAGACCTTAACAGGTTCTGCTGTAGCTGTTACTTATGATGGTCAGACAAATAACTATAATCATATCGTGGCAGACGACTTAGTGGTTAACTTAACTGATCAATTTGATTTTCCAACTGCTGACAACCAGCAACCGTCAGGACTTTTAGGTCAATATGGTTATTTTGCTGGTGAGAACGGCGAAAAAGTGACGCTTCATTTTAACGATTCATTTATGACGAAAAAGAATATTCATGGCACTTTCGTATTGGATTATACAATTAATAGTGATACGGATATTCATTCGGTGATTGAAGAGATTGAATTGCCCTTTGCAGATGGTACCACTCAAACGGTTACGCTTAATTTTGAAGGCCCTACAGGTTCTGCGATTACTAAAAAAGCCTCGAAAGTTGATGACGACAATTTTAATTGGGAAATTGACATCAACACAAATTTAGCTAAAGTAGCTAAAGCTGATGCCGTTTTGGTTGACACTTACGATGCTAAGCTCGATTTATCTGCGGATGATGTACATGTTTACAAACTAACAGTTATGACAGATGGTACGCTTGTAGAAGGCGACGAGATTACGACTGGTTTTGTAAAAACTGTTGATAACGATCTCAAGCAATTAGTTATCGCATTTGATGATGCAATTGATGCTACAGCCTATCGAATAAAATATCAAACAACAGTCAACAACGCTGACCTAACCGTGGATAGTGCTGCAATCAATAACAATAATGTCAGTTTTACATTTAAAAACAATGCGGTTTTTCCGGTTGGTGGAACGCCAGTTTCTAGAGAAATTAATATAGACAAAGGCAAGTTAATTGAAAAAACTGCTGACAATGTTGACTATAATGCCAACCAAATTACTTGGCATATTAAGTTTAACGAAGCGGGTTTATCACTGACTGATCCAGTGCTAGTTGATACATTACCTGCTGGCTTAGTTAGTTTTAATGCAGAAGATGATGTTGCATTTACAGTTGTGCCCAATACAGTTAACTTTACACCTCAAAATACGGCTGACGGTTTTAAAATTCAAATTAATGGCTCATTAAATGAAGCAGTTGAATTTACCTATACAACTGAAATAGATAAGTCAGAGGGCAGTTTGTTTTATGATGACACAACCGGAAGTTTAGATTTCAAAAATGAAGTGGTTTATTTATACGACCCCTTAACAAAATTTAAATCTGATGAAAATGTAACTGTGGACAAGGGAACGCGCTTAACTAAAATTGGCGATCTTGTTACCAATTACACAGATAATGAAAAATATGTTGAATGGCAGGTGTTTATTAATCGAGATGAAGTTGACTTAGGTAAAGTTGTTTATGAAGACTTTATCACTGGTGCAAATCATGAACTTATCGTCGGTTCTGTAGAGATTAGTAAGGTTACGCCGACGGGTGATAATTCTTATGATAATGCTACTGATGTGACAGCAGACCATACAATTCGCTATGCTCAAGCGGGCGGTGATCAGTATGATGGTTCTAATAAAGATGCGACCAAGCCGCTAGCTACTTTAACGGGTCAAGACACGCCACCGATAAAATACTTTGATGTTGAATTTAATCAACCGGTTACAGGAACCTACCTTATTAAGTATAAAACTAAAGTTACTGGACTTGGCAATGGTGGTTCAACCACATTAGAACTTGATAATTATGGCGAAATTTGGCATAAACCATGGGTTGATGGTTCAAACGGCTGGGGTTCCACTACTGATTGGAATGTTAAAAAGGTCGATCGACCTTTCGCTCAAACCATTACAAATTCATTTAAAAAATATACTTACAATTTAGCTGTACAACGCGATAATAATGGCGTTGCAACCGGGTTTGCCGGCTCTGTTTTAGATAGCCACAATATTGATTATTCTGATAATAATTCAATGGATTGGGTAATCGAAATTAAGCCATTAAACAATCAGATTAATACGCCAACAGTTAAGGACAATTTTACTGAAGGCCTATATATTCCGATTCCAGAAGGTTCAAATGCAAGTGCTGAATTGGCCAAACATATTTATGTCACTAAAGGCAATTCATCTTCTACTGGTGCATCTTTTGCGAACAGCACAGTTTTAGCATCAGGCTACACTTTAACACCGCTGTTAAATGCAAGCAATGATAAAATTGTAGGTTTTGAAGTCGCATTTACGATTGATTTAAAAAATAAAAACTATTATGTTGCCTATACAAACTATCTGGATCCTGATGTGACAACACAGGGCTTATCCTATGATAATACGGCTACTTTACATCAGGGGGCAACGCAAATTGGCAATGCACATGCAGCACCGGTTTTAAAGCCAATCGATCAAACTGAAGGCGATAAGGTAGGCAGCCCAGTTGCACTACAACCCGATCAACGCGAAATGACTTGGACCGTGCGCGTCAATCATTTGGCCAAGAATATTAGTGGTCCAAATTATGATGATAGCTATTTAAATAGCGAATACGATTACTTTAATACAATCGTCGATCAAATTCAGGGTTATCAAAAAATTGTTGACGGATCAGTTAAGATATACACATATGATTTAGCAGCTGATGGTTCAGAAATTAATCTATCTGAAGTTACTAACCAAACGGTAGGAACAGATGACAATTCAGTAGCGTCGGCAAGTTATGAAATTGTTAAAGCACCCGTAATGGTTAATGGCGTTACAAAAGAAGTTGAAACGCTAATTGTCAAACTGGCAAAGACAATATCAAGACGCTATAAAGTCGTATATAAAACTGAAAGATATGGTATTTCGCAATACAAGTATCAAAATACAGCGTTATTTAATAACGATAGAAGTTATCAAGCAGAAATAACCTATACTAAAGGTCAAACGCATGTTCACAAAGGCAGTAATGGTTCTGGCAACGTAGCTGGTAGATTGTATGCTGACTGGCAAATTGATATTAACGAAAGCAAATCAGATGTCACAGAATTATTATTAACAGATACTGTATCAGTCGGAGCTGAAATTGATCCAACTACAATCGTGCTCAAAAAAGATGGTACAAATGTTAACTTTACAGATTATTTTGCACTTATCGGCCCTGAGTTATATCAAGATAACAATGGTGACTTATGGAATAAATACACGTTTGAAATGACAAACAGTGATCCTGACTTTGTGCTGCAAGATCATCTTGTATTGACGTATAGAACGTGGATTAATGTCGCGCAATTATTGGATGACACGGTAACAAATAATATTGAATTGGCGGGTAAATACAAAGATTATCAGGTAACACAAACAGAAACTGGTGGCAGTGTTACATTTAACTCTGCTTCTGGTTCTGGTAGCGGTCAAAAAAGTGGGTTCATCCTAACCAAGACAGATAGTGTCGATGGCAGCAAATTGCCGGGCGTTGAGTTTTTATTAGAAGTAAAAGATGATAATGGCAATTATGGTCCATATTTAAATTTGGGAAATCAGGGCGTTTTAACGACGAATGCTTCTGGCCAGATTGCAGAGCTTAAACTACCGTATGGTGATTACAGGATTACTGAAAAAACCCCCAAAGATAATTACCAATTAGGCAGTGGTTCAACAGATTTTACTACCAATACTACGCAAAAATATCACACTTTAAATCTTACCAATGATAGAATTAGAAAGATTGTCGTTACCAAACAAGATGTTGATACAGACGACTATTTAGCAGATTTTACTTTTGAGCTATATAAAATTCAACATAATTCTAATTTATTTGTAGCCAAGGGTGTTACAGGTGGCGATGACAATTCTGATGGTGTTATTTCAGCATCAGAAAATAAAATTGTCTTTGATAGATTTACTGATTTAAATGGTGGGCCGCTACAAAATGTACGGTATCTTGAACCGGGTCGATATAAATTAATTGAGTCTTATACTAGCGCAACTAAACCATATCAAGTACATCAGATTAGCGAATTTGATTTAACTGATACGGATTTAACTTATGACTCAGGCTTTACCAAGACAGTTGAAGTAAAAAATGAAAAAGCGCGCAAGCTACAAGTAATTAAGCACTCAGATGCCGATACGTTAGTTGATCCGAACCAAGGTTTAATTGGTGCGACCTATATTGTCGAACAAGTCACCAACGTTGTTCGAGATGCGAACGGAAATATTACAAGTGGAACGCCAGTAGCAGGTACAGTGCAGACACTTGTAACAGATAAAGATGGCAACAGCACGACATTAGCAAGTGTTGAAAAGGGCAATGTATATCGCATTCATGAAACTGTCGCACCACAAGGGCATGAAATAGACGCGACGCCAAGATATGTAGAAATTGATGCTAATAGTTCATTTATCACGACTGTTCACTTTATTAACAAATCACAAAGGTTGTTAGTCTTTAAAAAACTTGGCGTTCATAAGTTAAATGGTGGCGCAGCTACTGCTATGTTATCAGGTGCTCAATTTAAGCTTGAAAAGAAAGATGACAATGGTACATATCAGTTGTATGGTACGTATTCATCTAACAGCGATGCACAAAATGAAGTTGTGCTGACGGCGGGCGCCTACAAGTTGACGGAAATAGCTGCCCCTTCTGGCTATAAATTATCCGCTAAAGTGCTAGACGCACAGGATAATGCTGTGTCGAATTCAACTTCTGTAGAGTTTGAGTTTACTACTAACAACAGTACAACAACACCAATTGCTGAATATCAGTTTAGTTTTATTAATGAACTAGAAAGGAAAATTCAAATCACCAAAAAAGACATCGATAGTAAAACTGACGTTAAGAAAGCGGGGATTCAATTTGAAATTTACGAGGCAAATGCTGATATTACTAATGATGTGCCAGTTGACACAGTAACAACAGATATCAATGGTGTTGCAACTTCCAAAGTATTGCCAAAGGGTGATTACAAAGTTGTTGAAACTGTCGCACCAACTGGTTACTTTGGTAGCGATTTACAGCTTTCTGTATCAATTACCGATGATGATCCGGCGCTTGTCAAAATTGATTTCGAAAACGAAAGACAACGCAGTATTAAAATTATAAAACTTGATGATCGCAGTACAACGTTTAATCAAATCACATTGAAAGGTGCAAAATTTGATGTTTACACAAGTCAAGATCTAGCGCCCAATAGTAAAATTAACACACAACCATTGGTTACAAATGACGATGGTTATGTCATATTATCTGAATTAGTAAAGGGTACTTACTATGTAGTAGAAACAGAAGCACCACAGTTTTATCATCTTAGTAGCACGCCACAGATTATCGTAATTGATAAAGATTCTGCTACTGTAGTTGATGTTAAAATTGAAAACGCACCTAAAACCTACAAACTGGGTGACTATGTCTGGTATGATACCAATAAAGATGGTATTCAAAACGACGGTTTGGACAGTGGCGTTGCAGGCGTTACGGTAACGTTGACAAAATCTGATGGCACAACAGAGACTACGACGACAGATGCTGATGGTAAATATCAATTTACAGATTTACCAAATGGTGACTATAAAGTCGTATTTAGTAACTTGCCGACTGACTATGAAGAGACATTAACTGGTCAAGGAAGTGACCACGCGTTAGATTCTAATGGTCTAACGACAACTTTAACAATCGCTGGCGCTGACAACATGACAATCGACCTTGGTATTAAGCAAAAAGTTGTTATACCACCGACGCCAAGCACTTACAAATTGGGCGACTATGTATGGTATGACACTGACGTAAATGGCCTTCAAGATACTGGTGAAACAGGCGTTAAAGACGTAATTGCAGCCCTTTATAAAAAGGATACGTCAGGTAACTATCTAGCAACAGGCGCTACGACGACGACTGATAGTAATGGTTATTACGAGTTTACTGGCTTGACGAATGGCGAATACCAAGTTGTATTTAGCAACTTACCGCCTAGTTACGTACCAACGACAACGGGTGTAGGTACAGATGACGCCAAAGATTCAGATGGTCTTAGCCCAACAGGTGAGATTAAAGACGCTGACAATATGACACTTGACTTAGGCATTTACAGTGGCGCAGTGCTGCCAGTTAAACCATACAAACTGGGTGACTATGTCTGGTACGACACGGATAAAGACGGCCTTCAAGATATTGGTGAAGCAGGCGTTAAAGACGTAATTGCAACCCTTTATAAAATGGATACGTCAGGTAACTATCTAGCAACAGGCGCTACGACGACGACCGATAGCAATGGTTATTACGAGTTTACTGGCTTAACGAATGGCGAATACCAAGTTGTGTTTAGCAACTTACCGCCTAGTTACATACCAACGAAAACGGGTGTAGGTACAGATGACGCCAAAGATTCAGATGGTCTTAGCCCAACAGGTCAAATTAAAGACGCCGACAATATGACACTTGACCTCGGTATTGTTAAAAACAGTACAACTTTGCCATCTGAAACGACCACAAAAACGCAGAAAGAAACGGCAACTGAAACGACGACAGCATCAACAGAAACGGCAACTGAAACGACGACAGCGCCAACGGAAACAGCATCTGAAACGACGACAGTGCCAACAGAAACAGCATCTGAAACAACGGCAGTGTCAACAGAAGTCTCAACGCTTCCGACGACAACAGAGCCAACTTATATTTCTGGTAACACACCAGATCCAAATAGAGCTGAAAGTCCAGAAGTGATCGTTGTGATTGATGAAAATGGTACACCACTTGGCACATACCGTAAGAAAGTAGCACCAAATGGTGATTTCATCTATGTTGATGATAATGGTGTTCCGTTGGGAACAACAAAGGTTGTCAAGACGGGCAATGACTTCCCAGAAGTGATCTTTATGATGATAGCAGTCTTGTCATTAATTGGTGCATTTGTACTGAGAAGAGCGATCAAGAAGGCTACATACTAGTAAGCTAATAGCAACAAAAGAAACAAAAAACTGCCGATTTTCGGCAGTTTTTTTTGTGGTATATAAATAGCTTATTTAGAGCAAAAAAGTAACAAAATTAGCTTATAAGGCGCCCAAAAATGCCGATGCTATTTTTAGAGATTAAATTTTTCTGGAACTAATTATATTGGCAAAGCCTAACTTAGTTTTTGTGCAGTGGTGTAAATATGCTAGTTTAAACAAGGGAAGGTAAGAGGAAATGAAAAGAACAACAACTAAAAACAAACTATCCAAAATAGGCGCAGTTTTTCTAGTGTTGCTTTTGGTGTTTGGCAGTGTACCATTTAGTTTTACTGGTGCAGGGCAAGTATTTGCGGACGCTTTAACAAGTCAAAATCTTGCAGATTTTTTGAAAGTTTTGACGATTGATGCTGAGAAGAATAAACAGGGTCAGTACATCGTTAAACCGGGCGTAGAATATGCCTTGCACATGAACTTTACAGAACAGCAAGATTTACAATTTGCTAATAGTGGATGGCTAATTTACGACTTTCCACAGGGGATTAACGTAGATAGTATTGGCGAAACTGGTTTTGATATTAAATTTAACAACGGTCAAACAACCATTAGTGGCAACACCTACAAAGTTGAGAGCAATCAATTAAAAATCAAATTTACTGATGACAAAGATTTACAGTCAGCTGCAAATGTAGAATTTACCATCGATATTCAAGCTAAATTTGTAGAGGTTGAAAAGGTCGAATTTAGTCCAAATGTTGAAATAACTTTTGATTATGGCACGGCACTAACTATTAAAAAGACCGGTGTGTACAACAAGACTGAAGGCAAAATTAACTATAAGCTTAAGGTTAAAGCAGACGGTGCACAAACCAATCTCATCATTAAAGATGTTATTGAGGGCACAGCGTTAACCCTTGATAGTAATAGCGTAGTTGCAACTTCTAACTTAAGTGGTCATAATTTAAATGAAGCGGTTTTAACCACCCCTTTTAATAATAGTAATGCATTTTCATGGCAAATTGGTTCTGTTGCACATGAAGAAGAAATTACGCTTACATACAGTGCGACAATTGATTTTAATAAAATTACCCTCAACAAAGATGGTGTAAAGTGGGGCTCAGTTGCTGAGACAAATAATACTGCAACAGCTGATAGTGCTGAGTCAGATGAAGTTTCTACGAGCCTAGATTTTGCAGGCAAAATAAAATTTAGCACAATGTACAAAAGCAATAAGATTGTAGATGCCAATGATCCAGCCAATGCCAAGCGCGTAGATTGGACGATTACAGTTAACTCTAATTTTAAACTCAATATGAATAACCGTGAGGTCATGGATTTCTTGACACCTAGTGCTAAAACAAGAATGCATTTTACGGGTCAGGGTGTTGAAGTTAAAGTGTATGAAGAAGGTAATCCTGATGCAATAAGTACTTATAATGTTTCTTGGAGCGAGTTAAGTCCTACATATAAGTTACCTAATGATAATACATCACCAATTGTCGGTTGGACATATAAGATATCAAATGATCATAATTACAAGTATGTCATTAAGGTACGAGCAGTAGCAGATGTGTCTGATATTACTGCTGGTGGCTTCAATTTTAGAAATGGTATAAAACTTCTTGATACGTCTACAGGTGATATGATTACGTCTACAAATAATAGTGTACTATTACAGGGTAACAATCACATGACCATTGAAAAAGAGGTGCGCGAAGTATCAGGCAAAAAAATCAAATGGCAAATTACTTTATCGGGTATTCCTAAAGAAGGCTTTAGTACGGAGACAAGACTAATTGATAGTTTTCCAAAATTGTATTCATGGAATGACACGGCAATTATGGATACGATCAATGTAGTGGGGCTAATCAACAGTGAGTCGTTTAAACTTGTACCAAGTACAGATCCTAAACATAATGAGCTAAACTTCTATTTTTACAAAGATCAAGCTCAGAATGAACCCGGTTTAAGTAGTAGCGATAAAGAGCGAACAATTACGATAACTATAGAATCTACAGTTGATCAAGACTGGTTAAATGCAGCCGCAAAGGCAAAATATAAGAATTCGACATATAATCGACATAAAAATGCTGCAACATTTAGAACAAGATTAGCGGATAACCATACAACCTATTTATATGATAATGCTGTTGCTATACCTAAAGAACAAGTGCTAACAAAGACATTTAGCAACATGACGATGGCAGAAGTTAATAGTGTGGACTACCCCGTATTTAACTATCAACTTGAACTACTTAACCCACAGGCTGAACCAGCTGTTATTAATGATGTCTTTGACACAACTTATTTGAAATTCTATGATGATCCAAATGTTTTTATTAAACTCGAAGCAATAGATGGTAATGGTGATGTCGCTGCCACATGGGACAATGTTGACAATTTAGGTGTCTTCACAGTAAATCAAACAGATTCTGGTGCGGACATAACGATTGCTCAGTTTCCGAAAGATCATAATAAGTATTATTCACGTTACAAATTATGCTATGCTTTAATCGTTAAAGATAAAACTGCGCTTGATGACTTAAAGGCGGCAGCAGAAGTTGTAAATGAAGGTGGCTTTAAGTTAGCTAATACGGCAACTTGGGGCGTTGCTGAACCAGCTACGGCCACTGCAGAATATGTCTTTTCGCCCAAAATTGACAAGTTAATGCTTGCTCAGCCAAGTAGTGCAAATGGCTACAATGGAAAGTTTAAAATTGTCGTTAACGAAAATGGTGAAAAATTAAACTCTTTGCAGCCAGATGAAACACTGGTAATTGTTGATCGATTATCACCTAATCTTAGATTTAAGCTAGAAACACTTAAATATATTCCTGATTTATCTACAAGTATTCAGGTTCACTATGATCAAGATGCTAATGCAGTAACATTTTCTAATATTCCAAATCAAAAAAAAGTTTTAATTACTTACGATGTAAGAGTTCTAGGTGCTAGTAATACTAGTCAAGATATTTGGAATGAAGTTTCATTAGGTAGCTTTATGAGAAAAGTTACTAAGAAAATTAAAATAGAATCTTCTGGTTCTGGTAGCGCGAGCAACCCAAGTATTACAATTAGAAAAATTGATAAGGATACGAATATTGGGTTGCCAGGTGCAAAGTTTGATTTGTATAAAGTAGATGGTACTAATGAAACCAGAGTAAAAGACAAACATGATGTCGCTGTATCATTTACAACTGGTGATAATGGCACAGTACTTGTTGAAGGTAATCAATCTACAAAGGGTTGGGTACTAATAGAAGATACTAAATACCGTCTAAAAGAAGTTATCTATCCTGAGGGTTATGTTGAAGATGGTACCGTTATTGATTTTGTGCTTAAGAAGGACCCAGTAAATAAAAAACTAGATTATGAGTTAATAGGTGCTACAATTAACATTGAAAACACCAAAAAGACTTACAAGCTAGGTAATTATGTTTGGTATGACAACAACAGAGACGGTTTACAAAACGATGGTACAAACGGCGCTGTTGAAGGTGTTGGTGCAGCAGGTGTTAAAGTAGAGCTGTTTGAAAAAGTTGGAAATGACTATGTATCGACGAATCGTACAACGACAACTAATGATGATGGTTACTACGAATTTGACGGTCTGGTGAATGGCGATTACCAGGTTAAGTTCACAGAACTACCAGAGGGTTATAGTGGCGATGATACTAACGACTCAGATGGTTTAACACCATTTGGCCCAATTGCCGATGCTGATAATATGACGCTTGACTTAGGTATTGTTAAAGAGCAAATTGAAATAGAGGTCAAAAAAGCATGGGTAGGTCCGGCAGCAGATTCTGTGATAGTTAAGTTGTTTGCTGATGATGATCAAAAAGATTCAATTGAACTTAATGTAGCAAATAATTGGAAACACACTTTTGATAATCTTGACAAGTACAATGCTAATGGCGTAGAAATTAATTACACAGTTACAGAAGAACCAGTCGCTGGTTACGATGCAATAATTAGTGGTAGTGTGAAAGACGGTTTTGTTATAACAAATACCAAAACTGGCAAAATATCAATACCAGTTGAAAAGAAATGGGTTGGTCCTGAATTAGATGCGGTCACTGTCAAC
>PDWI01009027.1_pt1 | contig 11553 bp, 7 predicted proteins | sample 1430891 | NCBI WGS metagenome assembly PDWI01 (sample SAMN01162508, study PRJNA174530) | Oral metagenome, whole genome shotgun sequencing project. | biome: Marine environment; feature: Marine mammal; material: Swab sample of the gingival sulcus; isolation source: swab sample of gingival sulcus...
TTTATGTCAAGGCCGAGATGTTTTAAGTACGTATTGATGTTGTTTGCATAAAATACATTGGGGCACTTTTATTCCCTGTCTTTCTCACATATCTATTCGACATTCGTAAGGCTGGTCCGGTTGTTACGGTCAAAAACGGCCTCTAAAAGAATGGATCTTGTTTTGATTTTTCAAATCAAAACAAAAAATCAGGAACAAGGTTCGGCGGAATAAAATGCACGGACTTTCGGGTAAGTAAAAAACCTGCTATCGCTTATACACCGTGTTACCTGCAAGCTGAAAAAACCAACCGTACAAATAGCACATTTGGTTTTTTCCGACACACAAATCCAACGCCATAAAAACAAAAGGGCTATTTTAGCCAACGCACAGAATAAATGAAAATAAAAGAACTAGATAAAACATGTCAGAAGACCAAAAGAAAATTTTAGAATCACAACTTTGGGGAATAGCCAACCTGTTAAGAGGTAAGATCAGTGCAGACGACTACCGGGACTATATCCTCGGTTTTATCTTTTATAAATACCTGAGCGAAAAGCAATATTTATATGCCAACGATTTGCTTATAGGCGAAGAAGTAACAGACTATAAAGAAGTAACAGACAAAGAAACACTTGCGGTTATAAAAGAAGAGTCGCTTTTAAAATTGGGGTACTTTTTACAGCCAAAAGAATTGTTTTCAGCATTGGCAAAGAAAGGAAATGCAGATACCGAAAGCGAAAGCAACTATATCATTGAGGATTTGCAAGCTGTGATGAACCATATTGAGCAAAGCACTATGGGAACAGAGTCGGAAGACGATTTTAATGCTTTGTTTGAGGATTTGGATTTGACTTCCACAAAAATAGGTAGAACCGTTGGTGCAAGAAACGAGGTAATTGTAAAAATATTAAACCATCTTGATAAAATTGATTTTAAACTAAACGACATAAATGCCGATGTTTTAGGGGACGCTTACGAATATTTGATTGCGAAATTTGCCGCCGGTGCAGGAAAATCGGCAGGTGAATTTTATACACCTCAACAGGTTTCCAAAATATTGGCAAAGATTGTTGCAACGGGCAAAACAAAGCTGAAATCGGTGTACGACCCTGCTTGTGGTTCCGGTTCTTTGCTTTTGCGTGTGGCACGGGAAGTAAAAAATATAAGCGAATTTTACGGACAGGAACTCAACCGTACAACCTACAACTTGGCTCGTATGAATATGATTTTGCACGGTGTGCATTATCGTGAATTTGACATACGCCAAGAGGACACTTTAGAAAATCCGCAACATGTGGACAAGCGTTTTGAAGCGGTTGTTGCCAATCCTCCATTCTCGGCACATTGGAAAAGCGATGCCAACCCGCTAAACAGTACAGACGAGCGTTTTAGCCAATATGGAAGATTAGCCCCAAAAACCAAAGCAGACTATGCCTTTGTGTTGCACATGATACATCAATTGGCAGACAATGGAACTATGGCAACCGTGCTGCCGCATGGTGTATTGTTCAGAGGTGCTGCCGAAGGGGTGATTCGTAAATATCTGATTAGTGAGTTGAACTATCTGGATGCCGTTATTGGTTTGCCCGCCAATATTTTTTATGGCACAAGTATTCCAACCTGTATTTTGGTTTTTAAAAAATGCCGTGAAGCGGACGACAATGTTGTTTTTATTGATGCAAGCGGTGAAAACCATTTTATTAAAAACGGCAAACAAAACGAATTGCGCGACGAAGATGTACAAGCCATTATTGACACCTACCGAGCTAGGGAAACCAAAGACAAATACAGCTATGTAGCCACCTTGGAAGAAATTGCCGAAAACGATTACAACCTCAATATTCCGCGCTATGTAGATACCTTTGAGGAGGAAGCCGAAATTGATTTAGCAGAAGTATCTGAACGATTGATTGGTTTGGATAATGAACTTAAAGCTGTAAATGCCGAAATTCTTGGTTTTTGCAATGAGTTAGGTCTTGTTCCACCTTTTAAAATTAACGAAGATGGAAAATAAAATGATACCGAAATTAAGATTTCCTGAGTTTAAGGGAGCGTGGAATCTTGACAAACTTGGCTTAGTTGCTAAATTTAGTAAAGGAAAAGGTATTGCGAAAGCGGATATTACAGAAAATGGTTCAACTGAATGCATTAGGTACGGAGAATTATATACGGAATATTCAGAAGTAATCACAGATATTGTTTCTAAAACAAATATTGATGAAACAGAGCTTATTTTAAGTGAAGAAAACGATGTAATAATTCCTGCATCTGGCGAAACACAAATTGATATTGCAACTGCATCTTGTGTAACAAAATCTGGCGTTGCTTTAGGAGGGGATTTAAATATAATTAAATCTACCATTAACGGTATTTTTCTTTCGTATTATTTAAACAATGCTCAAAAAACAAACATTGCACGACTATCACAAGGAATTTCAGTTGTTCATCTATATGCAAGCCAATTAAAATCATTAAATATTCATACTCCTGAACCAGAAGAACAAACCAAAATAGCCCATTTTCTTACAGTAGTTGACAAACGGATACACCTATTGCAAAAAAAGAAAGCTGCAATGGAGCAATACAAAAAAGGCGTAATGCAAAAATTATTTTCGCAAAGCATTCGCTTTAAAGATAACAATGGCAATGATTTTCCTGATTGGGAGGAGAAGAGGTTGGGGGAAATAGGAAATACTTTCAATGGGTTAACAGGAAAAACAAAGAATGATTTTGGTGAAGGAAAGCCATACATCCAGTATATGCAGATTTTTAATGATTCAAAAATTAATGCTTCAATGTTTGGCTTGGTTCAAATTGAGAAAGGTGAAAATCAAAATTTAGTACAATATGGCGATATATTTTTTACAACATCCTCAGAAACACCAAATGAAATAGGAACAGCATCTGTTTTAACTGAACAAGTTGAAGAAGTTTATCTAAATAGCTTTTGTTTTGGATATAGACCAAACTCATTAGATGAATTAGTGCCTAAGTTTTCACAATTCTTTTTTAGGAGTAATCAAGTACGAAAAGAAATTATAAAATTGGCACAAGGAAGCACTCGTTTTAATATGTCAAAAGTTGAATTAATGAAACTTAAATTTGATTTTCCTAAAAAAGAAGAACAACAAAAAATTGCCAATTTTCTATCAGCCATAGATAAATCCATTGAAAAATTGGGTAATCAAATATATGATACGGAAATGTTTAAAAAAGGATTATTGCAAAAAATGTTTGTGTGAAAATTGTCTTTAACACGATTTAAAGGATTATCAAGAATACAGGATTAGAAAAAATACAAGATGAAAAGAAGTAAGGAAGATATTGACAAATTAACACATAAAATTATTGGATGTGCTATGCAAGTGCATCGTACCCTAGGAAATGGATTTCAGGAGGTTATTTACCAAAGGGCGTTAGCAATAGAATTTCAATATCAAAATATAGAATTTAAAAGAGAGATGGAGATGGATATAAAGTATCGGGGGCATGACATCGGTACTCGTAGAGTTGATTTTTTTATAGAAAATTGCGTAATGCTCGAAATAAAGGCCGTTGAAAAACTAGAGAACGTACATAAAGCACAAGCCATAAACTATTGCGAGGCCTACCATATTGCAGATGGGCTATTAATTAATTTTGGCGGTCAAAGTCTCGATTTCAAACGAGTGTATAACAAAAGACTACGTGATAAATAAATAATCGTGTATTCCTGTAATCAAATAATCCTGTTTAGACAATTGAATGAATATATTATAATGCCCAGTCATTTACACGCCATTGTTATTATTGACAATCCCGATGGGATTGTAGAGACGCACGGCCGTGCGTCCGTACGGGATTATCAATCCCCAAAAAATAATATGCCAATCCGTTTGCCAAAATCAATATCGTCATTTATGGCGGGTTTCAAATCGGCGGTAAATTCCAAAATTGATGATTTTATTGATGAAAATAATTTGGATATACCCAAATACAATCGAAACAATCATTTTTTTCAATCAAATTATCACGACCGTATTATCCGTAACAATATTGAATTTCAACGCATCAAAAATTACATTATCAATAATCCAAAAAAATGGGATGCGGATACAATGGATAACCAATCATAATTGTACGGTATCAACAGAACTGCCGTTCGTCCCAACAACCAATACACACCCGTTTTTTTGCAAAAGATAGGTTTTGCACTTATTTTTATAGTCGAACGCATGATTTTTACTATATTGCACTTAAAATTTTATAAAAGTGGCTAAAAACACTCGTTTTTCTACATTGGCACGCGTTTTTAACGGAACAACATTTCCAGAAGAATGTTGGATTTCGGGTTACGCAGCTATTATACATAAATTGCAACTAGCCATTCCATTTCCCAATAAACTATTTGCGGTCAATACAAAATCTACTGCACGGGAAACGAACGCCTATTCCATACTTCCCAATGCCTATCGGGTAAACGACACCAACAAGCTTAGTGAAATAGAGGCATTGTATCATCATTTGGTTTTTGCCCTAAAATACGAAGGGGTTAATTTACTGGTGTTCAGCCAACTTACCAAACACTATACGTTGCAACAATTGGCAAGCTTAGTTACTTTAGAACCTTCGGGGCAATATTCAAGAAGAATATGGTTTTTACTAGAATGGCTTTTGGGCAGAGAACTGCCCAATGTACCCAATCTAACCCGAAAAACTTACGTTAAGGTGGTTGACACCAAATTACAATTTGCCGTAGAAGGTGTAAAATCGCAACGCCATTTGGTGATTAATAACCTTTCGGGAACCATAGATTTTTGTCCGCTCATTCGCAAAACGAAAAAACTTACCGATTACATTGAAAAAAATATAACAGCACAGAATAATAGCTTTCTCGATAAGGTACATAAAGCAATAATGCAACGAGCCTCTGCTTTTTTATTATTAAAAGATTCAAAAGCTTCTTTTACGATTGAAGGCGAAAGTCCCAAAAGCAAACGAGCCGCTCGGTGGGGACAAGCCATAGGACAAGCAGGTTCCAAAAAGTTAAGTCACGAAGAACTTGAACGATTGCAACAAATGGTTATAGAAAATCCTCGCTTTTTAAAAATGGGTTATCGAACAGAAGGTGGTTTTATTGGAGAAAGGGACCGTGATACTTTTTCGCCATTACCCGACCATATTTCAGCCAGGCAAGATGACCTTGAAAGGTTAATGAACGGTTGGTTGCAAACCAGTGAACTACTTATAAATAGTGATTACGATGCGGTTTTAGCTGCTGCAACCTTGTCTTTTGGTTTTGTGTTTATTCATCCTTTTGTTGATGGAAATGGTAGGATTCACCGTTATTTGATGCACCATATATTGGCCGTTAAAAAAAGTACACCACAAGGTATTATTTTTCCTGTTTCGGCGTCTATATTGGATAATATTCAAGATTACAAAACAACTTTAGAAGCATACTCTTTGCCTTTACTCGATTTTATTGAATGGGAGGAAACAGCAAACCACAATGTATCTGTTACGAACGAAACCATCGATTTCTATCGTTATTTTGACGCCACTGAACAAGCAGGGTTTTTGTACGATTGCGTAAACGATACTATTGAACGCATTATACCAGAGGAAGTGGATTATTTAATAAAATACGATGCGTTTAAATCCTATTTAGACGATAATTTTGAAATGCCGGACAATATGGTAGCCCTAATAGTCCATTTTTTGGAACAAGGCAATGGAATATTACCAAAACGAACTAAAGAAAAAGAATTTCAAGCCTTAACAGCAGCAGAAATAAACACCATAGAAGAACAATACAAACTAATATTTTTATCTTAATGACATCACAACCCGAACAAATATTAGAAAATAATCTTGTTGCCCAATTGCAAGAGTTGGGTTACAAAAAAGTCGTTATAAAAGATGAAGATGACTTATTGGCTAATTTAAAATCGCAATTGGAAGTTCATAACAAAACCGAACTTTCTGAAAACGATTTTAAGCAAATTCTAAATTTCATAAATAAGGGAAATGTTTTTGAACGGGCTAAGATATTACGCGACCGTGTTCCCTACACCAATGATAAAGGCGAACACAAAACCATTGAACTGATCAATCAAATTCATTGGTGCCAAAACCAATTTCAGGTTACGCAGCAGGTAACTATGGAAGGGTCTTATAAAAATCGTTACGATGTTACCCTACTGATAAATGGTTTGCCTTTGGTTCAGATAGAACTAAAACGCAGAGGGCTGGAATTAAAAGAAGCCTTCAATCAAACCAATCGTTACGAAAGACATTCCTATTGGGCAGGGCATGGTTTGTTTCAATTTATTCAAATATTTGTAATCAGCAATGGCGTAAATACAAAGTATTATGCCAACAGCCCGTTAAAAGCACGCTCTTTCAAGCAGACGTTCTATTGGAGCGATATCAATAATAAACTAATCACCCAACTTGCCGATTTTACCGATGTATTTTTAGAGCCTTGCCATATCTCTAAAATGATTACCAAATACATTGTAATTCACGAATCGGATAAAATATTGATGGTGCTTCGTCCTTATCAGTTTTACGCAGTAGAAGCCATTGTAGAACGAGTGCAAACCACTAATAAGTTCGGTTATATTTGGCACACTACAGGCTCGGGTAAAACCCTAACTTCGTTTAAAACGGCTCAAATTCTCACCAATTTCCCGAAAGTACATAAAGTGGTTTTTGTGGTTGACCGTAGGGATTTGGATTATCAAACCACCAAAGAATTTAACGCTTTTAGCAAGGGTAGTATCGACGGCACCAACAACACCAATACCTTGGTAGAACAAATGATTGGCGACAACCGATTAATTGTAACTACCATTCAGAAACTAAATTCGGCCATTAGCAAAAGCAGGTATTTGAACAGAATGGAAACATTGAAAGAGAAACGAATTGTTTTTATTTTTGATGAGTGTCATCGTTCACAGTTTGGCAAAACGCACGAAGACATTAAAAACTTCTTCTCAGCTAGTCAGATGTTTGGTTTTACGGGTACACCCATATTTGAAAAGAATGCAGGAAAAAATGAATATGGCAAACGCACCACGGCGATGTTGTTTGATAAAAAATTGCATCAATACGTTATTACCGATGCTATTCGCGATGAAAATGTTTTAAAATTCTCTGTTGAGTACATTAGCACATTCAAAAAGAAAGACAATATTGTAGATATTGATGTGGAAGCCATTGACGAAGCCGAAGTAATGAACGCACCGGAGCGTTTGAATAACATTGTCGATTACATTATCCTAAACCACAACAGGAAAACACACAGCAGAGCATTTACAAGTATTTTTGCTGTTTCAAGTGTCGACACTTTGATTGAATATTACAAATTGTTCCATCAGAAAAAAGAAGCCGGTGAACATAATTTACGAGTAGCCACCATATTTTCATACCAAGCAAACGAAGATGATAAAGAAGCCGTAGGAGATACTTTTGTTGATGATGAATTTTTAAATAACGACACCTACAGTATTGCAGCAGAGCCACAAGTGAAATACGGCAGCAAGCATTCCAGGGATTATTTGGAAGAGTTTATTGGTTATTACAACAAGCAATTCAGTACCAACTATACCACCAAGGACAGTCAAAGTTTTTACAACTACTACAACGATATCTCAAAACGGGTAAAACACAAACAAATTGATGTTTTATTGGTGGTTAATATGTTTTTAACGGGTTTCGACAGCAAGGCATTGAATACGCTTTACGTTGACAAGAACTTGAAATTTCATGGATTGATTCAGGCTTATTCACGAACAAACAGGATTTTAAACGAATTAAAATCGCAAGGAAATATTGTTTGCTTCCGAAATTTGAAATCTGCAACCGATGAGGCAATTTCGCTTTTCTCAAATATCAATGCCAAGGATGAAATCATTATGCAACCGTATGAAGAATATGTTGCTAAGTTCAATCAGGCATTTAGTGATTTGTTGCAGATTACACCAACCGTAAATAGCGTAAATGATTTGCAAGATGAAGAAAAGGAGCTTGAATTTATTAAAGCTTTCAGGGAATTAATGCGTTTAAAAAATGTATTGGCTACATTCACAGAGTTTGATTATGCCGATTTATCAATGGATGGGCAAAAATTTGAAGATTACAAAAGCAAATATCTTGACCTTTATGACAAGGCACGCTCGGTACACCAAAAAGAAAAAGTTTCGATTCTTGGAGATGTTGATTTTGAACTGGAATTAATTCATCGTGACGAGATAAATGTTGCCTATATCTTGAAATTGCTTGCAAAACTGAAGGATGCTACCGAAGAGGAACAGGAAAAGCAGAAAAAAGCCATCATTGAAATTATGACCGGCGATGCCCAAATGCGTAGTAAGCGAGAATTGATAGAACGATTTATTCAAGAAAACTTACCACATATTGATGATTCGGATAATATACCGGAAGAATTTGAGAACTATTGGAGCAAAGAAAGACTTTTAGCCATTGAGAGTTTGAGTAAAGATGAAAACTTAAATGCTGAAAAATTGCAAGAGGTTATCGGAAACTATTTGTTCACGGAGAAAAAACCCTTAAGGGACGATATCATTGGAATGATGAATGAGCGTCCAAGTTTGAAAGACCGAAAAACAGTTGCAAAAAGAGTAACGGATAAAATAATTGGATTTGTAGAAACATTTATTAGTGGAATAATAAGACCATAATGATTGCCCATGTTAAAACCGTACACATTACCCAAAAGTTTTATTTATTTTTTAGGTGTTCGTGAATACTTCCTATTTGCCAAGTCTCACGAAAATAGCCGAGCGGAATAAAGCCAGCAGCTAACAATGTGTATAACCAATAGCGGTTTAAATGCCAAAATGAAACGAAATGTATATTAATAAAGGTAAGTGTTAATCTAAAAGTGAGTGGGAGAAAACCCGCTATCGCTTATACGTTACTGTTCTACCACGTATTTTCCACCTACCGATCATATTCCGTTCCAAAAAACAAATCTTTTTCCTTAACTAACACAATAACCGTTATTATGCTCAAAATAACGGTTTGTATAACTTTACTATCAGGGTGGGTGGCAAATATTTCGTTTGATATATTCGCTGACAAATGAAAAAATATAGTGATTAAAATATTACGGTTTGTTTTATAATAGAGCCAGTTCATCAAAAGAACGAACACAAAAAGACTACATATAAAATTGACAGCATATATCCAGCCTTCCGCAACCATATTGCTATGGTAATAACCTTTTATGAAAGATAACGGAAGATGCCAAAATGTCCAGTAAACAGCAAAAACCATAGAGGTTTTGAATAAGTTGGATTTCCTTCTTAAAGTATCTGTTCCGTATGAATGCCACGCTAATTCCTCTACGATAGGGGCAAAAATAAGTATAAACCAAGGCGAAAATAATGCTGATGAAAAACTTGGGGTTCCCGATATGTAAAACTGGTTTAAACTGTGTCCGAATAACACCGAAATCAACTGTGACAGAACCATCGACATAAAGATGAGAAAAATCGAAAGCATGGCATAAATTGGATTGAAACCCTTGAAATGAAATAGTCTTTGCCTTAAATCGGCAAGCAATTCCTTATCTGAATAAAACAGATAGGTAGCAACAAAAACAGGAGACAATAAACCTAATAATCCTAAAAAGCCTTGTAGCAAGACTAAATTAGTTGAATGATGACTAATATAGGCCGTTAAAGACCAAAGCAACCAAGGAATTAGTAATGATAATCCGTAGAAAAAAAGCGTTCTGTTATATTTTGCAAGCATATTAATTGGTGTTTTCTTCCAAAGACTAATTATTAGAATTCTATTTTGTAACTAAGGTTGGGAATCATATTCTGTCCGTATTTTTTCCCTATCTTTTGGGTGTTTTGATTGAATATGTGTGTTTGAAACTCTTTTGTATTAGTGGCATTCAATATTTGCAGTGTTAAAACGGAAGCGTATTTGCGATGATTTCTTCGATGGGAAATTGTAAAAGATACTATTGGCAAGTCCTCGTGTTTTTGCTCAAAAGCGATATTGCCATTGGTTTCTCCGTATATTGCCTCTTGCTGTAACAGACTTTGGGTTTCGTCAATAAGGTCGGCTCTGTTTCCTCCCAAATAATTAAATCTGAGATTGGCACTGATGAAATTATTTTTGCTTCTGCCTACTTGCCATTCCTTACCTATCAACGCATTGATAACATAGTTTTTATTAAATCGAGTATTCCTTTCGATGCCGTCAATCGGTGTATATTTTGAGTCGAAAAGCGAAGCCGTGAACATATAGTAAAGTCCATTCTTCAAGTAACGCTCCAGCGTAAGATCCACACCCATATTTCTGCCTGTACCTTTGCTTACCAATGCTTGATTGAAAAACAGGTTATCTTTATTATTCAGAGTAGAAATATAACTGTCAGGAGCTACAGGAACATCGGTCAAATACTGAAAATAAGGCTCTATGGTAATATTGATATTTTCAGAAAGCATAGAGGAAAATGCCAATACAAAATGATGCGATTTCATAATATCTAAGTTCCTGTTGGGCTGATTGCCTAAATTGTCCGTAATAAAATAAATGGCAAGAGGCTCTATTTTACTATGCAGTCCGTAAGCCAAAGAAAAACTATTTCGGTCGTTTAACTTGTATTTTATGGCTGTTCTTGGCTCTATAGTGTATTTATTGTTCAATCCAAAATATTGCGAATGCAAACCCATATTTAGGGAAAAAGCGGAGTTCAGCTGAAATTTTGATTGCGTATAAAACTGCAATAACATCGACGACCCTTTTTCGCTTACAATATCCTGTAAATGGGTATATTTTGCGTTTTTATCAGCAAGATTGAAATCATAAAACAAACTGTTTGTATAGAAGCCTGTATGATTTATGTGTTTATCGGAAAAATAGGTTTTTAAAGCTGATTGAAAAGTTAATTTATAGTCGTATTTAGATGCTTTGGATTTGGGTGTTTCTACCATTTTATCATTTAGTAAGCCTACTTTGTGCGACAATCCATAACCGGATAATGACAATGATGTATTAAGAAAGGACTTTGAAGCAATTGCCAACTTATGATTAATACTTGTTGCGAAAAGACCAAGGTATGTTGTTCCGTTTTCTCTATCGCCAACCTCTTTCCAGTCTTTTTTGTCAAGGGCTTTGGTTTTTATGCCATCGTAGGCACCAATGCCCCAAATGGATAATTTCCCTAATTTTTGAGTGGGAATGTTTATCTTGAATGACACATCTTGATAAGTAATATGCTCGTCTGAAGGAAATAAAGAACTTACCAAACCAAGTGTGGAATATCTGTAATTCAATAAATAAGAGGATTGTTTCCCTTCTCTAAAAGGTCCTTCGGCGGCAAAATCCAAACCCAACAAACCCGCTCCCAAAGTATATTCCCGTTTGGTGTTATTTCCCGTTCTTAAATGAATATCAAATACGCCCGATGTTGCATTACCATATTCGGCAGGAAATGCACCCGTGAAAAAATCGCTGTTACCAAGCATCTGACTGCTTAAAACGGTTAATAATCCTGAACCTGCTATAATTAAATCGGCAAAATGATTGGGCGAAGGTACTTCT
>PDWI01009029.1_pt1 | contig 11551 bp, 8 predicted proteins | sample 1430891 | NCBI WGS metagenome assembly PDWI01 (sample SAMN01162508, study PRJNA174530) | Oral metagenome, whole genome shotgun sequencing project. | biome: Marine environment; feature: Marine mammal; material: Swab sample of the gingival sulcus; isolation source: swab sample of gingival sulcus...
ATGATAATAGGAGCAATAAACTCTTCTTTTTGAACATTCTTGTCATAATTTATATGTTTAACTTTTGTTTAATTCGTTATTGATTGATAATCTTTAATCAGCCTATTGACGATACTGCCAGCTTGTTCGTAGCTGTAACCTCGTGAGAGAGCATAACGCATCAGTCTATCATAAGCTTTCTGTCGCTCCAAGCCTTGCGGTAGCGTTTTATATTTCTTATCTAGTAACTGAATAAGCTGTTCTTTCTCATCAAACTCTTCTCTCAATTCATTTAGAGTTTCATTAATTGTTGCTGTGCTAATTGACTTCATTGAGAGTTCGTCTTTGATTCTCCTAAAGCCCCAGCCATTGAATCTGAACTTATCTCTAGCAAAAGCTAGAGCGTAGCGTTCTTCGTCTATAAATTGAGTTTCTAGCAGTTTGCTAATGAGCTCTTCTTGCTGACTTTTGTCCGTGATTTTCCAGTCCCAAAACTTTCGTTTTAGATCAGATACACAACGCTCAGCCTTGAGGCAGTAACGCTCAGCTTTCTCTAGCTTTTTCTTGAAGTCGTCTGCCTTAGTCATTAGCTAGTCTGATGTAGATGAAACGTTTTTTTCTACTCATATCTAGGACGATTTGACTCTCGCTAAGCTTCCGAGATATGATTGTTTTCATATTTTCTAATGTCTCCTCTGCATAGAGCGGATTAATCTCTAGGAAGATTTCACCTTGTGGGGCTAAATAACCCATATTGACTAGCTCGGCAATAGTGTCATAGAAAATTGTAGGTCTGTCCTCGGGAGCGAAGAGTGCCATTGTCGGCTCAAAGTCTTTGACTGATTTGTGCATAGCCTCAGCCTCCTTAGGGTGGATATATGGTGGATTGCTGATGATGATGTCATAAGATGTAAGAGCTTCTTTTTTTACTAGCTCAAATAAATCATCTTTGATTAAGTTGATTTGGCTCTTGTATTTAGCTTCGTAATGACTGAAGTTCTCTTGAGCAATATCTTGAGCTTCAGGCGAAACTTCCAATGCCGATAGGAGTACTTGATCCTTCAACTGCGAAGCAATAGCACAAGGTATGCAACCACTACCTGTCCCCACATCTAGAATGCGTAATTTATGAGGAAGTACAAGCCTAGACTTTATTTTGTTTAGTAGTATTTCAACAAGTTCCTCTGTCTCTGGGCGAGGAATAAGTACGCCCTTTCTTACGACCAGTTTGTCCTTATAGAAATAAGTCTCCCCAATAACGTATTGCAAAGGCTCGCCTTGCTCCAAGCGTTGTACTTGCTCTAAGAATAGTTTTTCCTCATTCTCAGAGAATACTTTATCTTTGTTGAGGAATAATAACGAATTGTTAGAGGACAAAGACAGTGTATTACATAGTAATTCTTGTAATATAACATCTATCTCTGAGCTATCATAAAGACTTTTTAGCCTTTGATGAAGTAAAATTTGGGTAGATTGAACTGTTGTCTTATTCATTATAATACAAAAATAACAATAATTTATGGTCAATCCTTATATATATATGAAAAGAGCCTTAGATTTGGCAGTCTTAGGCAAGCGATTTGTAGCTCCCAACCCAATGGTTGGGGCAGTCATTGTACATAATGATAGAATTATCGGAGAGGGTTATCATCATCAATATGGGCAAGCACACGCTGAAGTGATGGCGGTAAACGCTGTTAAGGATAAGCGTCTGTTGAAAGACTCTACTATTTACGTTACACTTGAGCCTTGTGCTCACTATGGTAAAACGCCTCCGTGTGCTGAATTGATAATAAAAGTAGGTATTCCTCGTGTGGTGGTGGCTATGCAAGACCCATTCTCAGCAGTGGCAGGCCGTGGTATTGCGATGTTGCGTGAGGCTGGTGTAGAGGTAAGTGTGGGACTAATGGAAGACGAAGCTCGTCAGCTCAATAAACATTTCCTATCTCAACATCAATCAGGGCGACCTTACATCAAACTCAAGTGGGCAGAGAGCTGTGATGGTTTCATTGATAGGCTGAGAGAGAACTCAAATGAAGCTACTATGGTCTTCTCTTCTAGTCTAAGACAGCGAATTGTTCATCGTGATAGAGCCTATTATCAAGCTATATTAGTTGGTTTTCGTACGGCTCTACTAGATAACCCCTCATTAGTTAATCGTTATTGGTCTAGTAGGGGAATTGTAAGGATAATACTGGATCGGAATTTGAGTCTACCAAAGGATTATCAAGTCTTTACCGATGATCTAGCTCAAACGTTAATCTGCTATGACAAGTCTTTAGTGAAGGATGAAGCTTTGCAAAGTAGCCATTCGTCAGCTGTGGAATATGTCGCTATAGATTATAATGACTTAACTAATGCTCTAATAAAATTATTACAAGCAAAGAAGATTAATTCTTTGTATGTAGAGGGAGGTTCAGCAACGCATAAATTATTTATAGACAACTCTTGTTTTGACGAAATAGAACGGGAATTATCTACAATCTCACTTGGTAGTGGTATTCCCTCAGCGATGAAATAGATTAGGATATGTTTGGATAAATCCATATCTTTGCGGTATGGAAGAACTAGGTCTTGCTAAGTATGTGCTTAGCAAGACCTTTGTTTTTTTATATTAGAACTGAAAAGTTGAAAAATTGAGTTGATTTTAGCTTTAGATTGAGCTGAAAAAAGAAAAGATTGTCCTCACGATTTTTGAAAACTCAGCTCAATCTTTTTTATTGCTAGGACAAATTGCATAATAAATGACTACTCGTCGTGGCTCACGACCTCGCTGTCGGTTGCACCGACCTTAAAATAGAGAGTATGCGAAATGTCATAAAAAATTACTGACATTTAGTGCAGTTTTGTGTAGAGCTAATTCTTAATTTCTTTAGGATATATTTGTCACTTTTTATAGAGTTTTTACATTGTATAAGGATGAAGAACATTTCATAAAATAAAGTATGTTATCTTTGTAGTAAAATGAATATATATGGAAATAAGTAAGAAAAAAGCACTTATTACAGGTATCACAGGACAAGACGGAGCATATCTGGCAGAATATCTCTTGGACTTGGGTTATGAAGTTCACGGCATCAAACGTCGTTCGTCCTTGTTTAATACGCAAAGGATAGACCACCTCTATGAAGATCCTCATAAGCGTGGTCGTCGTCTGATTTTACATTATGGCGATCTCTCTGACTCCTTGAATATCACACGTATTATTCAAGAGGTACAACCTGATGAAATCTATAATCTTGGGGCTATGAGCCATGTGAAAGTGAGTTTTGATAGCCCAGAATATACTGCCGATGTAGATGGCTTGGGCTGTCTGAGGATTTTGGAAGCTATTCATCTGCTAGGATTAGAGGAGAAAACACGTTTCTATCAAGCCTCAACGAGTGAGCTATATGGTCTCGTGCAAGAGACACCTCAGTCAGAGCGGACACCTTTTTATCCCCGTAGCCCTTACGCTTGTGCGAAGCTCTACGCTTATTGGATCACGGTAAACTATCGTGAAGCTTATAAAATGTATGCTTGTAATGGTATCCTCTTTAATCACGAGTCGCCTCTGCGTGGCGAGACTTTTGTTACTCGCAAGATCACACGTAGTGCCTGCCGTATCGCTCTTGGCGAACAGCAAAGGCTTTACCTCGGTAATCTCTCAGCTATGCGAGATTGGGGGCACGCTAAGGACTATGTGAGGGCAATGCACTTAATCTTACAGCAAGACAAGGCTGAAGATTTTGTTATCGCAACAGGTATTAGCACGACGGTAAGAGATTTTGCTCAGAAAAGTTTTGCCTCTCTTGGACTTATTCTCCAGTTTGAGGGGGAAGGCTTGGACGAAGTGGCTAGATTGTCTGCCATTGATGAAGCGTTATTCTCTCAGCGAGTAGGAGCGGATAAGTTGGATACTATGCGAAAGCTTGTAGGTGAGACGCTTATTTCGTTAGATCCTAATTACTTCCGCCCAACAGAGGTGGATCTTCTGCTCGGTGATCCTACTAAAGCACAACAGCAACTCTGCTGGCAACCTGAATACAGCCTTGATGAGCTGATAGAGGATATGATACTGAGTGATATAGAGGAAGCCAAACGTGAGCTATTCCTTAAACTAGGTGGCTATAAAATCTCTAATCCACAAGAGTAATGGAACTGAATGCTAAAATATACGTTGCGGGGCATAGAGGCTTGGTAGGCTCTGCTATATGGAAAGAGCTGGAGGCTAAGGGTTATACGAACTTAGTCGGTAGAAGTCATTCGGAGCTAGACTTGAGAGACAGACGAGCCGTAGAGGAGTTCTTCCAAGAAGAGAAACCTGAGTATGTCTTCCTAGCTGCTGCCTATGTAGGGGGTATTATGGCGAATAATATCGAGCGAGCGGACTTTCTGCTCAATAACTTAGAAATACAAAACAACGTCATCAGTCTCAGTCATCGCTACGGCGTGAAGAAATTACTCTTCCTTGGTAGTACCTGTATCTATCCACGAGAGGCAGAGCAACCAATACAAGAATCTGCATTGCTCACAGACGAACTAGAATACACCAACGAACCCTATGCTGTGGCTAAGATCGCTGGAATGAAACTCTGTGAAAGTTATAACCTTCAGTATGGAACGAACTTTATCTCCGTGATGCCGACGAACCTCTACGGCTATAATGATAATTTTGACCTCAAGAAGTCGCACGTTCTGCCTGCGATGATACGTAAGATTTATCTGAGTAAGCTGGTGCAAGAAGAGAAGTTCTCGGCTATTCGTCAAGATTTGGCACTGCGTCCTATTGCGGGGGTGGAAGAGGTGGAGAGCTTATCTGATGATGACTTGCTGAAGCTCCTTAGCGAGATGTTTGGTATCAAAAAGAATGCTCTGGAACTATGGGGAACAGGTCAGCCATTGAGAGAGTTTATGTGGAGTGAAGATATGGCTAAGGCTTGTATCTATATTATGGAGCGAATAAACTTTAGTGACTTACTCACAGAGGGGCAACTACCACGTAATACACATATTAATATTGGTACAGGCGAGGAGGTTAGCATTAAGGTTTTGGCAGAGATGATTGCCGAAGAGATGGATTATAAAGGGGAAATTGTTTTTGACGCTGTTCATCCTGACGGCACGATGAGGAAGCTGTCGGATATTTCACGTCTGAAGTCCTTAGGCTTTACGCATCAAGTAAGTCTGAAGGAAGGTGTCAAACGACTGGTGAAATGGTATAATCTTACTGTTTCTTAGATGAATAAATTCCCCTCCAACGGAGGAGAATTTTGAGGAACTTTAAGGGAATTTATGATTTTACTTAACTCGGTTGATGATACGATACTTTAGTTTTTGTAGAGATTAGAGAATTTGAAATAGAATATGATTATATAAAATAAGCTGTAAAATAAAGAATAAATTATGTTGAGAATAAAATTTAATGCAATATTAGTTGGGGTGCTAGCTCTATTGAGCTTATCATCTTGTGACAGCTCTGTCGGTGGACTTGTCGGAGCAACAGGTACACCTGGGGAAGTGATGCTCGTAATGGATAATCAGTATTTCAATGCTCAAGTAGGGGATCGCTTAGTTCAAGTGCTAGAAGCACCTGCTCCTGCATTGCCTCAAGATGAACCTCAGTTAAGACTGAGCCACGTAGAGCATAAGGGCTTTGAGAGCTTTTTGAAGTTAGTGCGTAATGTCTTGATTGTTAATATTAATGCTGACGAATATACAGAACCTAAAATAAAAGTAGCTTACGACACGTGGGCTAATGGTCAGCAAGTGGTTTATCTCAATAGTCCTAGTGCAGATGCCCTTATTGAGTACCTTATTAAGAAAGAATCTACATTAGTTAATTTAATACTTAGGCACGAAACTTATCGTTATGTTCAGAAGTTGGAGGAAAGCTCTAGCCCTAAAGCCCAGCTTTTGGTGGATAGTATCTTCGGCTATACGATCAATGTGCCTAAGCCTATCTCTCATTACAAGGTAGCTAAAGACTTTTTGTGGATGAGTAATGGTCAGATGCGTAAGAGACAAGACTTGCTCGTCTATACTTATCCTTATAATGATGTTAAGGATTTGGAGATAGATCGTATGATCGCCAAGCGAGATTCTGTCCTCAAGGCAAATATAGTAGGGGAGTTTGAAGGCTCTTATCCTACGACAGCCGAATTGCCAACGCTGTATCGTGTCATCAAGTTCCCTAATGGTAAGATGAGAAGTGAGATGAGGGGCTTGTGGGAAATGCGAGGTGGAGCGATGATGGGTGGTCCATTCGTTTCGCAGTCATTCTTGGATATGCAGAACCGTCGTGTCTTAGTTGTTGAGGGATTCGTCTATAATCCTAATGAAGATAAGTTGAATTTGATTCGTACGATGGAGGCTAGTCTATACACGTTCCGTCCTTCTGATGAGAAGTTAGACGCTAAGGCTGTGCTAGATGTTTACTTTGGGCGTAACTTGTGGTCTGAATAGGAATGGAGAAAAGAAAGATAAAGGTTGCTATCAGCCACGGCGATATTAATGGTGCGAACTATGAGCTACTCTTGAAGTGCTTTGCTAATGCTAGTATCTTAGAATTATTCACGCCCATCGTCTATGGTTCGCAGAAGGCCTATGAGTTTTGGCGAGAGAAACTGAAGTTTGAGAATGCCCAGTGGCATATCTGCAAAAGTCCAAGGGACATAAGCTTGACAGCTGTCAATCTTATTAATTGTGATGAGGGAGAGGTCTCGGTAGAGGTAGGACAGCCGACGGATTTAGCTGGGCGATTGGCATATATAGCTCTAGAGAGAGCGGTCAGAGATGTGCTTAATAAAGAAGCTGATGTGCTGGTTACTGCTCCAATTAATAAAGCGACAATGCCTCAGGATGTCTTCCCATACAAAGGACACACAAAGTATCTAGAGGTGATGTCCGCAGAGCAAGAGGGCAAGAGCTTGATGTTGCTCACTGCACGTGACTGCCGTGTGGCTCTCGCTACGGAGCATTTGCCTATAAAAGAGGTTAGCCAAGCTCTGACTATTGAGACAATAGTGGATAAGGTACGTACTCTAGATGCAGGGCTTAAGCAAGACTTTACTATTAACAAGCCTCGTATAGCTATGCTTTCGCTCAATCCTCACGCAGGAGATGCTGGCTTGCTCGGTGATGAAGAGGAGACGATCATTCGTCCAGCAATGAAGCAACTCAAGGAAGAGGGCATTCTGTGTTACGGTCCATATCCAGCAGATGGCTATTTTTCAACTGATTTGCTAGATACTTTTGATGCTGTCCTTGCGATGTATCACGATCAAGGTCTAGCTCCGTTTAAGGCAATGTATATGAATGAGGGGGTTAATTGTACTTTGGGATTGAAGATTATCCGCACATCGCCTGACCACGGCACTGCTTATGACATTGCTGGAAAAGGTGTAGCAGACCCTACTTCGCTTAAAGAATCGATCTATCTAGCTATCGATATGTATCGTGCGAGAAGAAACGACCGTTATGCACGACGTAATCCACTTAGAAACACCTATCGTATCAGAGGGCGAGATGACGAACGCATTGATTTGACAAAAGATTATTATGACAGTTATTAGTCTTGTCTTATGGCCGAAAAGAAACAACTGAAGATTTTTACAGCCTCAGCAGGTTCAGGTAAAACGTTCCAACTGACACGAGAGTTCTTGCTACTCATCCTCTCGCCAGAGAGTGATGACTATACATTCTCTAGCGTTCAGGCTGTAACCTTTACCAATAAGGCGACCGAAGAGATGAAACATCGTATCTTGGAGGAGCTTTATCTATTGAGTGGACTTGCCCCTGAAACAAAAGTATCGGCTCATCAAAGTTTCTTATTAGATGAATTTAGTAAGGTTGCTAAGGTAGGATACTCATTGCCTAACTTACAAGCGAAGGCAAGAGCTGTACTACTAACAATCCTACAAGACTATAATAGCTTTAGGGTCAAAACGATTGACTCATTCTTCCAAGAAGTCTTGAGAGTTTTAGCAAGGGAACTAGGTCTGCAAGGGAACTTCCGTCCGCAGATAGAGACGGCAGATGTCTTTGAGCAAGCTACTTTAAAAGTCTTGACGGACTTAGACAATCCCACGCATAAGAATAAGAATAGTCTGATGAGCATTGGACTGATTAGAGACTTGATGAAAAGTCTCATCAGCGATGGTAAAGGCTCTGACCCTAGAGCAACGATAAGAGGACTTGTTGCTGAATTAAAGAATGAGGAGGTATATATTCATCAGAAAGAAGGTCGTCTGATGACAGCTGATGAAGTTAAGTCGTTTAAGAAATGCTGTCAAGTGCTGAAAAAACAGCTGTTGGGCGACATTGAGACTTGGATAAAGAACTTTGTCAGCTTGATTAGTGCTAATTTCTCTGTTACAGATGATCTATATGGAAAGTCTCGTCATGCATTTGTACCATTTTTTACTTTGGCTAGTCTAAGTCAAGTAGAGCTTTCTGCTAAGCTGAAAGATAGTAAGTTTTCGCCTATAGGAACTAACTTGAGAGCTTATCTTGACAATGGAGATACGTCTAAGGTCATCAAAAAAGATTCTACGAAACATACCCTATTGTCTAGTCTAGATATTGAGGGTGAGCTTGCCGAGTTCCAAAAGATGCATAGCTTATTTGTATCAATATTACTAGCACTTAATTTAGTTGATAGCTATACTTTCCTTGCAATGGTGCAGGAGAAAGTCAAGGAGATACAGAAAGAGGAGAATATTATTCTCTTGAACGACACTTCACATCTGATTAATGAGATCTTGAGTGATTCATCAGGTGTACATTTCTTGTATGAAAAACTTGGGACGAAGATTAAATATCATATGATTGATGAGTTTCAAGATACGAGTACTTTGCAATATCTTAACTTCTTGCCACTACTGGACGAGGCTATGGCTAATGGACAAGGGCAGAACTTAGTCGTGGGAGATGTCAAGCAGAGTATTTATCGCTTTAGAAACTCAAATAGTGCTCTCTTGCATTCTGTCTTGCCGTCATATTATGAGCATTCTGATAGCTTAGAGCAGATTGTTCTAGCTGACAATTGGCGTAGCTTGGCAAAGATTGTGAACTTTAACAATGACTTCTATACACGTTTTCCAAAGCTCCTTAGTCAGGATTTCCTTAATGCTTGTTATGGTTTTGCAGATAGTACGATTGAAGAATATTATGAAGCTGAGCGAGTACAACAGCATATTCAACGAGGAGGCTCGGAGGGTAGAGTGGTGTTTTACGAACTAGAAGAAACTAAAGATAAAAATAAAGAGGAGGGAGAGGTCTCAGCAGTGCCAAAGTCATTCCTAAAAGTTCTAGCTGAATTGCAACAAGATGGGCGAAGACCTTCGGATATTGTCATTCTTGTGCGTAATAGGAAGGAAGCGGTTCTGGTGGGTGAGGCTTTGGTGCAGGCTAGTCTAGAGCAAGATGAAAATAGCTCAGTGTCTTATGACTTTATCAGTTCAGAGGCTTTGGAGTTACAGAGTGCGGTTTCGGTGAGCTTTATTGTGGCTCTATTGGATTGTATCGCTAATCCTTCGTCTCAACTGCCTAGACTGAGTGTGTCATTACTCTTAAAAGAACTTATTGATCCAACGAATGAAGCCCATAAGACTTATGTTGATTGCTTTAAGTTGGATGATGTGGCAAGCTTTGAGGAGCTATATAGCCATGCCTCTCGTGGCTTATATGAGCTAGTGGAACTGTTGTTTAAGAAATATGATGCCTTATTCCCTAAGGGTGAGATACCTTATAGGGTTAAGTTCCTAGATTTGGTGCTGATGTTCCAAAAGAATAAGACTGCAGACCTCTTGGACTTCCTAGAGATGTATCACAATGAGGGGTGTACACAGAATATCACAAGTCCGTATGACCCAACGAAGCTCATATTGATGACGGTACACAAGTCTAAGGGCTTGGGCTTTCCTGTAGTCTTACTGCCTTTTGCTACGTGGACGACGATGCCTAAGACTTCGGGGAATAATATTTGGAGTTCTTGCGAGCCATTAGTAGACTTGGGAGGATTGCCAGTGCAATTCAAGGAAAAAGTTCTACCTATATCATTCTCTTCTGCTCTGCTGGGGTCTTGTTTTAAGCAAGATTATGTAAATGAGGTGGAGAAGACAAGCTTAGATGAACTGAATATCTTATATGTGGCGACGACACGTGCCAAAGATGAGTTACACATATGGTATCCTCGTAAGACAGGTGAGAAGCAGTTCGAGAATATCTCGGGTTGGCTAACAATTTATACAGACCTATTAAATCAGAATGACCAGAGAGAGGACTTGATAGAGTTCTATAAAGATGAAGAGTATGCTGATGGTGAACTAGAGGCGATATCTACACAAACTAAGGCTGAGGAGCAAGCTATAGAAGAGGAGACAAATATAGAGATTAGTGATCTGAGTTCGTATGATGTTCAGGATAGAATAGCAACTTTGAGACAAGGGCTGAGTATCTTTGATGAAGATAGCAAGCGTCAGTATGGTAATGTGATGCATTATATCTTGTCTAATATTATTACAAGGGAGGACTTGACAGAGGCTATTGAGAAAGCTTTGGCTCTAGGATTGCTATCAAGTGAGTGGTTGGAGGATATAAGGCTGGATTTGGAGCAAGCTTTTGAGCAAGTAAAAGGCTATCCTCATTGGTTTGACGGCTCGGCAACGATCCTTAATGAGAATGCAATCCTTGGTGGCGAGAATGGTGTGCGACGTCCTGATAGGGTAGTGTGCAATGCTGATGGCTCTATTGAAGTGATAGATTACAAGTTCGGTAGCCCTAAAAATTTCCATAAAAAGCAAGTTTTGGGCTATGCAGAGCTAATTAAAAGGATGGGTTATGACGATGTCAAGGCTTATTTGTGGTATGTCAATGCTGAGAAAGAGGCTATACGTCAGCTGATGTAGAAAAAATATTTGCTTAATAATAAATGCTTTAAGAAAATATCTTAAAAAATATTAGCTTAAAATTTGGAAGTAATACAAAAAAGCTATACCTTTGCATACGAATTCAAGGGGTAACACCAAATAAGAATTCAAGGTTAATATTAAATACGGATTGGCTCCGTAGCTCAACTGAATAGAGCATCTGACTACGGATCAGAAGGTTACAGGTTTGAATCCTGTCGGGGTCACAAATAAAAGAAGAAGTCTGAGAGGACTTCTTCTTTTATTTTATGCTAGTTAGACTTTTCTTTTCAGACAAACTTGATGTTATAAGAGCAAGAGCGTGGATGTACGACTTGTATTAATTTGCTTCATTGGGACAAGTTATTGAATGATGATAGATTTTCTGTCGAAAAAATAAGAATATCTAAATCTTACAAGCTTATATGTTAGCTAATGTAAGTGTGTTGTATCTAGTTTTTTAGCTTGTAGCTTTTACTTAATATGGAGTAGTGTGTTTTAGAAAAAGTGATATTTTGGCAATATTATTTGTCAATTTATTTGGATATAATAAAAAAATATACTAATTTTGCAGTCGTTACAACTCTGAGGAGGGGAAGATCAAGACTCCGTAGCTCAGTTGGTAGAGCAAATGACTCTTAATCATTGGGTCGTGAGTTCGAGCCTCACCGGGGTCACTCATT
>PDWI01009030.1_pt1 | contig 11550 bp, 6 predicted proteins | sample 1430891 | NCBI WGS metagenome assembly PDWI01 (sample SAMN01162508, study PRJNA174530) | Oral metagenome, whole genome shotgun sequencing project. | biome: Marine environment; feature: Marine mammal; material: Swab sample of the gingival sulcus; isolation source: swab sample of gingival sulcus...
GTATTCAGGACAACTCGCCGTCATCAAGGCATCCATCAAGGAACATGCGGCAGAGGTGGCCTATATCCGCGACATGCTTGCCCGCACATCCATTGAAGCCCCCATGGACGGGGTCGCTATCTTCAACGACAAGAGCGAGCTGGAAGGGCGGCCCGTTCACATGGGTGAACGCATCCTTGCGGTGACACCGCCCACCGATGGGCGTCTTGTTATCTGGCTTTCCACCCAGGACGCCATAACCCTTGATCCTGGCTCCAAGGTGCTTTTTTTCCTGAACACCAACCCCGATAGCCCGATTGCCGCCGAACTTTCCCGGGCCGCGTTTACCGCCTCCCCGCGACCGGAAGGGTTTATGGCCTACCGCCTTGAAGCGGAGTTTGACAAAAATGCGATCCCACTCCGTGTCGGCCTGCGTGGGGTGGCCAAAGTCTATGGCGAGTATACCTCCCTTGGCTACTATCTCTTGCGGCGGCCATTGACCGCATTACGGCAATGGTTGGGAGTCTAGGGCATGGAAAGCCTTCTTCTGGCAAATCCCCCTGAGGAGAAGAAACTGTGCCTGTTGCGGCAAGACCTGGAGTTGCATCCGGGACCAAGTGATATCGTGCGCGAACCCACATGGACGGTTCATGACCCGTCTTCCGGGCATTTTTACCGGATCGGCTGGCGCGAGTACGCCATTCTCAGCCGGTGGCATCTGGCCGATGCTGCGGCTATCGTACAGGCCGTGGACCAAACGACCCCTTTGCGTGTTACCGAGGAGGACGTTTGGCGCGTGGACACCTTTTTACGCAACAGCTTTCTCTGTCGGCCCACGCTTCAGGACGCCCCAAAGTTTGCCAAGGCCGCTGCTGCCGGGAAGTTTAATTTTACCAAACTGTTGCGGAGCTACCTGTTTTTTAAAATCCCCCTGTGTCGACCCGACAGGTTCCTTGAAGCTGTCTTGCCCTGGGTGCGCTGGATATTTACCCGAACCTTTGTCTATGCCATTTTGGGCCTCACCCTCATAAGTCTCTGGTTGATTTTTCGCCAATGGGAGGTCTTTACCGGGACGTTTGCAACATTCTTTCGGCTGGAAGGATTATTTGCCTACGGCGCGGCCCTGGTTTTCAGCAAAATTCTGCATGAATTTGCCCATGCCATAACGGCAAAGCACTACGGTTTGCGCGTTCCCACGTTGGGGTTTGCGCTACTCGTTTTTTGGCCTCTGCTCTATACGGATGCCAGCCAGTCGTGGAAAATTGCCAGCCGTCGCAAACGAATGGTCATTACCGGGGCCGGGATTCTTTCCGAACTGGCCCTTGCGGCTGTGGCCGGTATTGTCTGGACATTTCTGGATGACGGTTCCTGGCGCAACGCCTTTTTCATGCTGGCCAGCACCAACTGGATAACAACGATAATTTTCAACATGAACCCCTTCATGCGGTTTGATGGCTACTTTTTGCTCGCCGACCTCATGAATATGGAAAACCTGCAAGGTCGGGCATTCGCGTATTTTCGCTGGTGGACAGGTGAATTGTTGTTTGGCTTCGGTGACGCGGCTCCCGAACGGATGCCCCGGCGTCTGAAAACGCCCCTGCTTCTGTATGCCGTATCCACCTTTATCTATCGCATCGGTATTATTGTCGGTATATCCCTACTTGTTTATCATTTGTTTTTTAAGGTTCTCGGAATACTTATGCTCCTGTTGCAGATCTGGCAGGCGGTGCTTGTTCCCCTTTTCAAGGGCGGGGGGAAACTCTGGGCCCGGCGTTCTGAAATGCAGTTCTCGCGGACCGCCATCACCGTTGTCGTGTTCGGGGGATTGTTGGCCTTGCTGTTTGTGCCGCTACCATCTTTTGTGGAGTCGCAGGCATTGCTGACTGCCGATGATTCCACGGCATTGTACGCGCAGGAAGCGGGCCGCCTTGAGTTTGTCGTGCCTCCCGCCACCACCACGGTTCGGGAGAATCATACGCTTTTTGTGTTGAACTCCCCGGAGTTGCAATATCTGCAACAAGTGAATGTGAGTCGGTTGGAGCGTATTCGGCATGAATTGTCCGTTCTCGGCTTTTCATCGGAAGGGCGGGAGCGGCGCTTGTTGTTGCTTGCCGAATTGAGACAGGCGGAGGCCAGAGAAGAAAATCTTGCTCGCCGAGAGGAGCGTTTGACCATTCGGGCCAGCATGAGTGGGCAGGTGGAGTTTCCTTTTCCCATGCCGCAAAAAGGGGATTGGGTGGCCAAGGAACAACTCCTGGCCCGGATAGTCAATCCCGCTTCCCAACGGTTGACAACCTATGTGCAGGAGTTTGAACTCCACCGCATTGCCGTGGGCGCATCGGCAAAATTTTTCTCGTCCGACGGGGAAGGGGGGCGCATGAACGCCGTTGTCGCCTCCATTGATGAACACCCGGCAAATACGTTGGTTCATCCGCTTTTTCTTGCAAGATATGGCGGTCGGCACCTGGCCGGGGATTCTGAAACCCTGGCCCCGCAGGACAGTTTGTACCGGGTTGACCTTGTCCTTGAAGAGCCGTTGCCACTCCTGGCCGGAGAGCGGGACGGAACCGTTTTTATCGACAGTCCTCCACGTATTCCCATGGTGCGTATCTGGAAAAAATTATGGGGAACCTTGTTGCGCGAGACCGTTTTTTAGGTTTATCCGTTTCAAGTGTCCTTTTATCCATGAGAACGCGTGTGGCGAAGCTGCCAAAGCAAACGATTGTTCACGCGTTTGATCAGCCAGGAAGCGCGGAAGGCCCAGGCCGCGCTGGCTCCGCGTCAGCCGTCCGCTTCGCTCCCGGCTGACGCGCGGTAAAGGATGCGCCCATTCGGACGGATGAAGATCAAACAAGCAGGGCTCTGCCCTGCACCCGCATCGCTGCTGTCCAAAGGAGCGAAGCCCCTTTTGAATCCCCATCTGCGCCTTCGGCGCAAGTACGTTTTTGCTGCAGGCGCGAATTGTTGTAACCTTGGCTTCTTCGTACCCCGGCTCTATGTGCCTTTCTTCTCCCTGACCACATGAGATTCCATGCGCCCTTCTATTCCGACACTGTGAGATTCCATGCGTCCACCTCTCCCCGACCCCGTAAAATCCCATGCGCCTTTCTCTCTCCGCCTCCGTGACCCCATGCGTCCTCCTATACCGCCCACGTAAAATCCCATGCGTCCTTCTCGCCTCCGACACCGTGAGGCTTCATGCGTCTTCCTTCCCCCGACAGCATCGGATTCTATGCGTCCTCCTCGCCCCCGACACCGTGAGGCTTGCAAGAGTGGTGCAGCTACAAGGCGCCAGCCCTGTTTTAACCGCAGGCGTAGCAGCGCTACGTTGAGGATTAAAACAGGTCTGGCAACGCAGTAGATGTGCCGCTATTGCAAGCCGACGCCCCGTGGTAGACAGGTCCGGCAACGCTGTCAGATGTGCCGCTATCGCGAGCCGGCGCCCCGTGGCGTCTATACTTGCTAAAAAGATTGCTCTGTATTACCTTGCCGTGAAGTAAAAACGGTACAACTATCGGGAATTATAAGACGATGTCGAAACAGACTGCGAAGGCGATTCGGGAAGATATTGCTCGCTCGCGTGCCTATGCAAAGAAAAATGATTATTTGCGCACTCTGGAATGTCTTGCCAATGCGATCAATGGACTGGTGGCAAGTCAAATCTTCGGGGCAGAAAAGTTTGAAATCCATGCACACCTTGATGAGGCGATACGTGATCTCAACAAGATGAAAATGATAAAGAAACTTTTCCCCCAAGGCCTTGCCTTTCAAAAAGGTAAGGAAAAGGCCTTTTGCGAGAAACTCAGACGCTTGCACAGAAAATTGAAAGAGGCCATGGACAACGCCCGTCTGGCAAAGATGCGCAAACGACTTGCCGTGCTGGACGACAACATGATCAAGGCCGCCAATCTCATCAAGGCCGATCAGCCCATTGAAGCACGGAAACTCTATAGAAAAATTTCAGAATATTTTCAGGATATAGAAGGTATTGACTCCGACATCGGCAATCGATTGGCGACCTTTGGCATGTTTCCCGAAGCCATGGAATATCTCTCCAGTTCGTTGGCAAAGTCGCCCAAGGATGCCCGTGCCCATAATGCGCTCATCCTTTGTTACGAAGGCATGAATGAAGTGGAAAAGGGCGTGGAGGCGATCAAAAATGCCATGCGCCATATTGGAACCAGCGAGGGACTCTATCTCCGGTTGGCAAGATTATACCTTGCACAGCGAAATTGGGGGGCGGTTTTCAACAATGCCAAGGCCGCGTTAGACCTCAATCCCCTTAACGGGGAAGCCCAAAAGTTGATGAAACAGGCCCAGCCCAAAGTCTTTTCCACGCCGTCGGACAAAGGAACGACCACGGAGGGAGCAAAATCAACAGGCACGGAAAAATCCAGCAAGAAAGTGCATGATCGGAACGTGTAACTTGAAACCGTCTGCCGAACTTCCGTCTCGCCGGTGGGCAAACCAGTTCCGATAATGATTTGAAACAGTGGAACCGCCTGCCGAGCTTTCGTCTCGCCGGTGGAGTGTCTTTGACGAGTCGGGAACCTCTTCGTCAGATTGCTGATACAGCACCGTCTGCGTCGTTGTTTCAAAAAGCTCAACTTCTTGCGTATATTGAACCACCACCGGTCCTGATCGTTCTTCGTACCTTGCAATCGGGATTATCCGTATATGGCCCCACCCCGAAGTCAAGAGGATAATTCAGCGACAACATGAATCGGATGCAAACGTATATCCGTTTGAGGGTACATTTCCATCATAGATCCCGCGCCGACAGGTGCATCCTTATACCGCGCGTTAGCCGGGAGCGAAGCGGACGGCTCTGCGGAGCTAGCGCGGCCTGGCCCTCCCGCGCTTCTTGGCAGATCAAACGCGTGAACAATCGTTTGCTTTGGCAACTTCGCCACTACGCGCTCTCATGGATAAAAGGACGCTTGAAACGGAAGAACTGCAATCGGCATCCTTCAGAATCTTTTGTCGCCCGCTCTGCGCGAAGGTTTGCCGCAAGGCAAAACTCCCTGACTGGATTTTACCTGGAGAACGTGATCGATGGTATTCTGTATCGAAGTACATTTTTTTTGATTTATCGCCTTGACTCTTTGGTGGGTGTGTTTATCTTTCATCAAGCCTGACGACCCGGCCTGTGCCGTGGTCGCGCTGTCGGAGCCGCCAGGGCGAACTCCGTTGAAACGACAATCATTTATTGGAGGTATAGAGGAATGAAACTGAAACCGCTGAATGATCGTGTTCTGGTCAAGCGTCTCGAGATGGAAGAGAAAACAGCAGGTGGTATCTACATCCCGGATTCTGCCAAGGAAAAACCCATGAAGGGTGAAATCGTGGCTGCCGGGCCCGGCAAGCTGGATGACAAGGGAGAACGTGTCGCCATGACCGTCAAGGCCGGAGATACGGTGCTGTTCGCCAAGTACGCCGGTTCGGAAGTCGCCATCGACGGTGAAGAGATTCTGGTCATGCGTGAGGACGACATCCTCGCTATCGTCGAATAGTTGCAACATCAAGTTCATATTCAATACAAACAAATTTCGTTGTAAGGAGAAGAGACAATGTCGAAAGAAATTCTTTTCGATGCCAAGGCTCGTGAAAAGTTGAAAGCCGGTGTCGACAAATTGGCTGATGCCGTTAAAGTCACCCTCGGCCCCAAAGGTCGAAATGTCGTCATGGAGAAATCCTTTGGTTCTCCCGTCATCACCAAAGACGGCGTTTCCGTTGCCAAGGAAATCGAGCTGGAAGACAAGTTCGAGAACATGGGCGCACAGATGGTCAAAGAAGTTGCCTCCAAAACTTCTGATGTCGCTGGTGACGGTACCACCACCGCTACGGTTCTGGCACAAGCCATCTTTACCGAAGGCGTAAAGCTCGTTGCCGCTGGCCGCTCCCCCATGTCCATCAAACGCGGTATCGACAAGGCCGTTGACGCCATCGTTGCCGAGCTCGGCAAAGTGTCCAAGCCCACCCGCGACCAAAAAGAAATCGCACAGGTCGGCACTATCTCCGCCAACAACGACGCAACCATCGGTAACATCATTGCCGAAGCCATGAACAAGGTCGGCAAGGAAGGCGTCATCACCGTGGAAGAGGCTAAAGGACTCGATACGACCCTCGACGTTGTCGAAGGCATGCAGTTTGATCGTGGTTACCTTTCCCCCTATTTTGTCACCAACACCGAGCGTATGACCTGCGAAATGGAAGAGCCGCTGATCCTGATCAAGGAGACCAAAATCTCCAACATGAAGGAACTCCTGCCCGTCCTTGAGCAGTGCGCCAAGATGTCCAAGCCCCTCATGCTTATCGCCGAAGATATCGAAGGCGAAGCTCTGGCCACGCTTGTTGTCAACAAGTTGCGCGGCACTCTGAATGTGGTTGCCGTCAAGGCTCCCGGTTTCGGCGAACGCCGCAAGGCCATGCTCAAAGACATCGCCGTCCTCACTGGCGGACAGGTTGTCTCCGAAGACCTTGGCATCAAGATGGAAAACCTCACGGTCAACGACCTTGGCTCCTGCAAGCGCATTGTCATTGACAAGGAAAATACCACCATCGTTGACGGTGCAGGAAAGGCCGACGAAATCAAGGGCCGTATCAATGCCATCCGGGCCGAGATCGCCGACTCCACCTCTGACTATGATCGGGAAAAACTCCAGGAGCGCCTTGCCAAGATCGTCGGCGGTGTTGCTGTCATCAATGTCGGTGCTGCCACTGAAACAGAGATGAAGGAAAAGAAAGCACGTGTCGAAGATGCCCTCAACGCGACCCGTGCCGCTGTTGAAGAAGGCATTGTTCCCGGTGGCGGGGTCGTCCTTGCCCGTTCCGGTCAGGCCGCCCTCAAGGTCAAGGCGGTTGATGATGACGAACAGGCCGGTATCAACATCATTGCCCGCTCCGTTGAAGAGCCCCTCCGTCAGATCGCTGCCAATGCTGGTCTCGAAGGCTCCATCGTTGTCGAGAAGATCAAGGAAGGCAAAGGTGGCATGGGCTACAACGCTGCTACCGACAAGTACGAAGACCTTATCAAGGCCGGTGTTATCGATCCCAAGAAGGTCACCCGCACGGCCCTTCAAAACGCTGCTTCCGTCGCTGGGTTGCTCCTCACTACTGAGTGCGCCATAGCTGATAAGCCCGAACCTGCTCCCGCAGCCCCGGCAATGCCCGGCGGCATGGGCGGCGGCATGGGCGGTATGGGCGGCATGGGTGGTATGTACTAAACATATCCGACACAAGCCGATATCAGCCGGTCCGCGAGGAGTCGCGGGCCGGCTTTTTGATGGGCAAAAAAATCGAATATTCGGGGCAGGGGTGTCATGCATATTTGTGTTTACGACAACCATGATTGTGATGAAATCATCACGCTTATAACGACCATTCAGGTTCAGGAATTTGGTGTTGCCATTTCCGCAAAGGAGCAACCGGACCTCCTTGATATACTGGGTTGTTATCAGCGGGAGGGCGGTAATTTCTGGCTTGCTCTTGTGGATGGAATCCTTGTTGGAACCATTGCCCTCAAGAATTGCGGCGGTGGTGTGGGGGCCCTGAAAAAAATGTTTGTGAAAAAAGAGTACCGGGGCAAGGAGAACGGCATTGCGGCTACCTTGTTGCGGACGCTGATGCAATGGGCACAACAGGCGGGCATTGCGGTTATCTATCTCGGCACTGTCGATGTGTATCATGCGGCCCATCGGTTTTATGAGAAGAACGGGTTTGTGGAGGTGGCCCGCCATGAAGTACCGGATTCCGTTCCACTTATGGATGTGGATCGAAAGTACTACCGTTACGTGGTGTGACGGGCTGTTCGGTAGGTATCGGCGTTGCCTTCATCCGGTTCATATTCTTCTGTGTATTCCCGTTGAAGACGAGACAAGAATACCGGTATCGGAGACTGCGTCAGTTTATAGCGATCCTCTTGCACTGCGCCCCTTTGGGTATAAAAAGATGTATTTGGGGGCTATCGACTACAGCATGATCGAGATGGTTGGCCAGGTAGGCTATGGGCTGGTTTTCAAACTTTTTGCCGGGGTTGATAAAGGTGCGGCAGTACATTTCTCCCCAATTGGTCGTATAGATCGTCGCAACCTGTTCGATATTTTGGAGATTCGTTTCGGTCAGATTAAAAATCAGGAAAATCCGTGTGACGCGCTCGGCTTCGAGTCCTTCGTTGATGTCTCGTTCAAAGGTGTCTTCAAAAGGAAAAAATTCGTACATGGCGGGCAAGAGTTTTTGCAAGTCGGCAATGGACAGGGGAGCAATGGTTAAATCTGCTTGCAGCAGGCTTTGGGGCGTATAAAGCCGATTGGCCAATAGCCATGTTAACATGACCACGGGATCGCCGCTACGATGCAGGAACTGCAATGAGTTTGCAGACTTCTTCGCCTCGGCACGAGAACCGCCACGTGCAATCCAACTGGGCTTTTTCCCCGGAGCTTTTTCCCCGGACAGGTGCAGGATATGAAATCCTTCCCCTTTGGTGTCCATAAAGGGTACCCGCATTATCTTGTACGGCTTTTGGGAGAAATTGGCCCCTATGCGTCTTCCCATTCTCGTCAAATCTTTGGCATTGATGAATGTCTGATTGCTGCCACGTTTTTTGAGTGCATCTTGTATATGTTGATAGGTGGTTATCATATAACGCCGAACCGCACCGCCCATCTTGAGCACGTTGCTGAATGTATGCAAATCATTGCAATTATAGTATTTTTGGGGGTCAATGCAGGCTTTCCCGAACATGGCACGAATAAGGCTGGCATCATCTTTTCTGGCCGGAAGATTCATGAAAAACGGCATGTCACAAAGATTGGTCTTGAACAGGAATGATTCTGTCAGCAATTGAGCGGTTTTTTCGTCATCACGCCCAACGTAATACGCATGTAATGTAAAAAAGAGCGTTGCGTATGGGTCAGTTTTGCGAACATCCTTTTGGCGCATGAACAGGGTGTGCTTGATGCGTTCGCATAAAGGAAGTTGTGATGTTTTGGGGTCTGCGTAGGTTGCAAGCAGGCCGAGTTTGAGTACGGATTTGAAAGGGGAATGGACGGCTTTGACCATTTGCCACAGGGAGCCTCCGAAGTATTCGTCGGGCGGGATCGGGGCAAGGTGGCCGAAATCTTCCATTCGCGGTTGTCCGGTGAGGGGGTAGCATCGTGCCGTTGCAATGTATTTATCGTAGGTGGTCTTGTTGATGCCTGCGGGGGTGAGCCACCATGCAAGGTCTTTGCCGGCAATGCGTAAGGCGGTACGATAAAATTCCTCTTTAAGTAGCAATGCTTGGGCAGAGCCGGAGCTTTCCTCATCCCCAGAGGAGAATTTATTGGCCCGTATGTCTTCCATACGCATGGGGAAAAAATGTGCTTCAACGCCAAATTCCCTTTCTGCCCAAAGGCTGAGTGCGTCGAGTTTGCGCTTAAGTCCAGCTTCGTCTTTTGGTGCAATATCTCCTTCATAACAGACCCAGCAGTCAATATCGGATTGGGCGGTTTGGGCAACGGTCCCAAGGCTACCCATGGTATACACGGCCAGTATGCATATATCGGGCGTTGTTGTGGCAGGGGCGTGGTCAGGGAAAAACGGTGCAGCTAACTCCATGGCCGTCAAGCTGGGGGTGTATCCCCAAATTTCACATGACGGAATCCCTTGCAGATTGAATTTTTGTTCAAATGCATCGGTGGTCAGCAGGTAGGGCAAGATACGAAGAAATACCTGTTTATCCCGTTTGAGGCTGTGTATGGCACGGGAAAGTCGGGCACGATTGTACGCCTGCATACGTTCTTCCCGCCGAAGGAATGTGATTTCCCTTATCCACGCCCGGAGCACCTTTTTGGCTGTTTTCCGGGGAACAGGATTGGAATCAGGAAGAGGGGCGGTCGCTGCCTGACAGGCCTGGTTGGGAAATTGGTGAACCCGGTTGGAGAGAAACAATGAATGTGGCAGATCGCAATGGGATATCCGGCATCCATGGACGGTGCTTCCGGGCATATTTACTGCGTAAAGGTGAGTGCCGGTAAAGGTCGCATCCAGTATCACGGAATCAATGAATTCCACTCCTTTGAACGTTGAATCGATAAATTTTGTTGAGGAAAAGTCGGTGCTTTCAAATCGTGAAGATGTCGCGTCGATTTCAGAAAAAACTGCCCCGGAAAACACGGATGCGGACATGCTGGTTCGTCGTATTTTCCCCTTCAAAAAATCGACACCGTCCATGGTGCAGCCCTGGAATCGGCAATCGGCAAATGTGCAGTTGGAAAGTGCTGAATGAGTAAAGTCGCAGTCGTTGAATACGCATTGGGAAAAAACAACATCGGTGAAGTCAGATTCGGAGAAGTTTGTCTTCGTGTAGGTGGTTCCGACATGTTTCCCGCCTGTGAATGTTGTTTTTCTTATTGTACAGGACGAGAGTTTGGAGCGAATAAATTGTACATTGGTGAACGTGGATTTTGAGAGATCGCTGGAGGTTAGTTCCCGACCTTCCACTGTCTCGTTTTTCATATTGGAGCACATCACATCCATGTCACGGATATTTTGAAATTGTAGGATCACTTTTTCCAATGTGTTTTTTCGCGGACCAAAAAAACGGGCAAAAAAACCTGGCCTTGCAGAGGCGCTTTCCGCCTGTCCCGTCCTGGAAGAATCTTTTTCTTTCAGCGGATTGGTTGAGACTGGCGCTGGTGTTATTTTTGTTTTTGTCAGGGCTTCCACAAAGTCGGGAGCGATGGAGAGCAAGGCTGAAAAAGCATCCTTTTCGGCTGTTTCCCGTTGTTTTTCGGGAAGTGCGGCAAGGTAGTCGGCATATGCCTTGCCGCTTAAAAACGGGACACGCGCATTGGCGGTTTTCCGCATGGCGGGCGTTTGTCTGCGGATGGTGGCCAGCAGTTTGCCGATGGTCGATGCCTGTTGGTGGATGAGACCGTCCAGACAGGCTCCTGCCAAATCCTTATTTGAGGAGTTCAAGACCGTGTGAAACATATCAATAACGGCCTTGTCTCCAGCTTCGGCAAGGTTGCTGACAGCATGCAGGGCCATAGGAGTGGGGGCAATGTTGCCCGTCATGATGGCTTGAGAGAGAAGCGTGGCGTATTGGGGGTCATTCAAAGCCAAAAGCGTATGACAGAGTTGGTCCAGCGGAACACCCTTGGCTCCGGTTTTCAAGGTCGTTGTCAACCACTTCCCGAAGAATTCGCCTGTAATAACGGTTTTTGCAGGGAAGGCCAGAGTCTCCCCCTGCTTACTGAGGGAGACCAAAAAGGGAAGCAACTTCATGGGGTCGGCGGCGGCAAGAGGCTGCATGATGGCTTCGAGCCAACGGATGTCGTTTTTATCGAGATTGCCTGGATAGTCGGTTAGCATTTCATGTGCCAGAGCCAGACGATCACGGGCCGGAAAGGTGGTTATTATATCGGTCAATTGCCGCAAGGACAACGCTTTACTGTGTATGAACCGGACGGCCAGAATACGCCCGAACCGGTCAAAGCGGAGTAGTGCTATGAGGCAGGTTTTGATGATATCCGGCGCTTTGGATTTTTGGATTATACGATAATAATTGAGGACAATAGCTGTGAGGAT
>PDWI01009031.1_pt1 | contig 11550 bp, 13 predicted proteins | sample 1430891 | NCBI WGS metagenome assembly PDWI01 (sample SAMN01162508, study PRJNA174530) | Oral metagenome, whole genome shotgun sequencing project. | biome: Marine environment; feature: Marine mammal; material: Swab sample of the gingival sulcus; isolation source: swab sample of gingival sulcus...
AATATAATCACAATCCGTCTTATTTGCTAACACTGCATCCAAATCATCTGCTTCGTAGACAACATCAAGCGGAATAGAAAGAATTTCACCGTAGGTTTTCAATTGGTCAACTGCTGCTATTCTATAAGTATCTGCTGTAATTAAAGAAACTTTTTTCTTATCAATTAAAGCGAGTTTAGCGGCAATTTTAGCAATCGTCGTCGTTTTTCCGACGCCTGTTGGCCCAACAAAATAATAAATTTTTTGTCCAGAAGCAGCATTGTCAGCATCATAACTATCGCCAAGCATCTGCTTAAGCTCTATTGTTAAAAACTGCTTAACCGCTTCATCATCGTTAATATTTAATCCTTGTTCGAAAAATCGTTGTTCTAAATCGGATAAAATTTCTGCTACTATGCCATGTGCTCTGAGATTTTGAATATACTGTTGCTGCATGAAAGGCGACTGCGCTTCGCCTTGATTTACTTGCAAAGATACGCGTGAAATCATTGATTTCAATTCTGAAATCTCCGACTTTAACTCTTTAAATTCACCCTCGTCAGACGTTGCTCTTCTATTATCAATAGGCTTTTTTTGATAGGCAGATAATGCAGCATTGGTCTTGTTTACACCACTTCTTTTCGTATCTACACCTAATGAACGCATCTCTGCCAATAACTTCGCGCCTTCACCTTCATTACTTGTTTTCTTAACAGGCGGTTTCTCCTCTATTGCCGCTACTACCTCAACTAAGGGCTTAGCAAAAAATCGCTTCAGCCCTTTTTGTTTGATTTTCCGCGTATGTAAAATTACCGCTTCGCTACCAAGCTCACGCTTTACTTTTAGCATCGCATCACTATTATCTTTACCAATAAATCGTTGTACGTTCATTATACATTCACCACACCAATCGCTTCAACATCAACATCATTTTCAATTTCATTATAAGAAAGTACGATTAAGTCAGGAATGGTGGGTTCTGTCAACTGTTTAAAATAAAATCTAACAATTGGCGCGGTTAACACTACAGGTTGTTCACCCATAGAAAGTAGCCTCTGAATTTCGCCCGCCAACACATCAATTATGGCGTTAGTGCGCATAGGGTCTAAGGCTATATAAGTGCCATTTTCCGACTGTTTAATCGACTGCATTAATTCTTCCTCGAGTTCAGTGCTAAGGCTTACAACATTTGCCTTCTTGTTTGGAAAATACTGCACTGTTAGCTGGCGCTTTAACGCCTGCCTTACGTATTCTGTCAAAACGTTTGTATCTCTCGTAATACCTGCATAATCAGCTAGCGTTTCTAAAATTGTCACCAAATCTCTAACGGAGACGAACTCACGCAAAAGATTCATCAACACTTTCTGCACATCGCCGACAGACATCAAATTAGGAATAAGTTCACTAACAAGCGCTTGATTATTTTCCTCAACATTATCAATCAACGCTTTCGTATCCTGTCTAGTCAAGAGTTCATAAGCGTGGTGCTTAATCACTTCTGTCAAATGCGTAGAAATAATAGATGACGGGTCAACAACGGTATAGCCGAACAATTCAGCTTTTTCTCTATCGCTTGCCTTAATCCATTTCGCTGGCAAACCAAAGGCAGGTTCAACCGTATCTATTCCTTCAATTTCGCCCTCAACTTCACCTGGCGACATCGCTAGGAAATGATCAAAGACGATTTCGTCAAGAGCAACACTAGCGCCCTTGACCTTAATACTATATTGATTAGGTTGCAATTGTATATTATCTCTTAACCTTATCATAGGCACAATCACGCCAAACTCTAAGGCGATTTGACGTCTAATCATAACTAATCTATCAAATAAATCGCCGCCTTGATTAGGGTCAGCTAGTGGAATAATACCATAACCAAACTCTAATTCAATAGGGTCAACCTGTAAGAGCGGCACAATATTTTCTGGTCTGCGCAAATCGCCCGTTTCCTCTGCCATTTGTTCTTCTTCCAAAACGGCTTCGTCGACAAAATGTTCTTTTAACTGACGTCTATACATCCACCCTAAATAACCGAAAATAGCAGCTAAAATAAACATAGGTAAGGTTGGCAATGGCGTCAAACCAAGCATAAATAAAACGCCTGATACAATCATCAATACCATCGGCTGTCTAAACATCTGCTTCACTAAATCATTAGACAAACTACCGTCAGAGGCAGCACGCGTAACAACGATACCCGTACCAACGGAAATCATTAGCGCAGGCACTTGTGAAACAAGACCGTCACCAACTGTTAAAACGGTATACTTTGCCATTGACTCTGACAATGTCAAGCCCATACGAGTGGCGCCGATCAAAAAACCTGCTGCTATATTAATTACAGTAATAATGATGCCCGCAATCGCATCACCTTTAACAAACTTAGACGCACCATCCATGGCGCCGTAAAAATCGGACTCTCTTTGTATCTTAGAACGTCTTTCACGCGCCTGCGCTTCATCGATCAGCCCTGAATTAAGATCGGCGTCTATCGCCATTTGCTTACCAGGCATAGCGTCCAAAGTAAAGCGAGCTGCAACTTCAGAAACACGTTCAGAACCTTTGGTAATAACCAAAAACTGTACAATAATAATAATTAAAAATATAATAAAACCAACGATAGCATCGTTGCCAATAACAAAATCGCCAAAAGCGTTAATTACTCCGCCTGCATTTCCATCTCTCAAAATCAAACGCGTCGTCGAAACGTTTAGTCCCAAACGAAAAACTGTCGTTATCAAAAGCATAGATGGAAAGATAGAAAAATCCAAGGCTTCTGTATTAAACATCGCTAATAGTAAAATCAATAATGCCACACCAATATTAACAGTCAAAAAGAAATCGATAAATTGAGTGGGAACAGGAATAACTATTAATAATACAATTAATACCACCACTATTGGTATCATTATTTCTGTTAAACGGCGCATTAAACACTCCTATTTTTAATCCTATAAACATAAGCCAAGACATCGGCAACCGCTTCAAATAAGTCGGGGGTAATTGACTCACCGACTTCAATATTGCTATAAAGCGTGCGTGCAAGTGGTTTATTTTCAACTATTGGTACATCATTTTGATTCGCGATTTTTTTAATATTAGCCGCAATCAAATCCTTGCCTTTTGCCACAACTACTGGCGCATCGGCGGATTGTTTATCATAAGTTAAAGCGACAGCATAATGCGTCGGGTTTGTGATAACAACATCAGCATTAGGCACTTCTTGCATCATACGGCTCATTGCCATCTGTCGTTGTTTTTCTTTTCTTTTACCCTTAATAAAAGGGTCACCTTCCATTAACTTATATTCGTCTTTTACTTCTTGTTTAGACATTTTGAGTTGGCGTTCATTTTCCCATTTTTTATAAATATAATCGGCAATAGCCACTACAAAGAGAAAGATTGCACTACGTAAGACGACATTAAAGGCAATATCCCACAAAAGAGCGAGCGCTGACCTTAATTCTATCATCGAAACGGCAAGAACGTCGTTAATTCTGCCTATAACATAGGTATAGGCTATGTAAAGTACACCTGCAGCTTTTAAAATCGATTTCACTAATTCCACCAAGGATTTTAAAGAAAACAATCTTTTGAATCCACTAATGGGATTGAGTTTATCCAACTTGAATTTTAAAGGCTCAACAGTAAATAAAAAACCAACTTGAAAATAAGATAATAATAAACCCACACTAAGCGTAATCAATAGCAAAGGTAAGATAACCTTGAACATAGATGCGACTATTGACAACCATAAATTTTGAAAAGCACCTATATCTGTTGTCGCTCTAACATCGCCTATTGCCATTAAAATTTGATTTAATATAGCGAAAATTTCTCGCAAAAAATATTCAGAAGAATATGTTAGTACAACGAATACTACAAGCAAAACAATAGATGCAGCTATGTCTTTAGACTGCACCACCTGACCTTTTTGCCTTGCATCTCGTCTTTTTTTCGGCGTCGCCTTTTCTGTTTTTTCACCGTCAAATAAATCAAGCCTAAGTTTTAGAAAAAACAAATTGCACCGCCTTGCTACATTGCGCTAAGATTGTCACGCTACTTTTGTTGCGTTTCTCGCAAGTCCTAAGATCCTCACGCTTCGCTCAGGATGACAGGACTTGTTGCTCACATATGCCATTACTACATCGCGTTAATCATCTTTCCGCGAACTAAACAGCGATGAGCAAAAATAGTATTTGGAAAAAATAAAATACTTGTATTTTATTTTTCAACAAAAGCTATTTTTATTGAGCGCGCTAGCGCGAACGAGCGCAGCACCATAGGTGCGAAGCGAGGCTCAACGCTTTTAATTACGGTAAAGGTATCAATCCTACATTGCATTTATCATTTGAGATAGATAATCTATCATTCTAATTAAAATATTGCCAATTAATTTAAAAGTAATAGGTAGTGCTATCATTACTGTCGATAAGCCAATAAAAATCTTAAAAGGCATACCAACCATAAAAACATTTAACCCAGGCATAGCCTTTGACAACAAACCCAAAATAATATTAGCGATAAGTACAGTTAAAATAACAGGCATAGCTAGGCGAAAACCAATCACAAAGGTTTCACGCATAATTTCAACTATACCAACACTGTGCAAACGACTAACAGCCATAACACCGAGTTCCGTTCGTTTCAACGATAAGGCAAATGCTCTAATCATCAAATGATGTGTATTGGTAACAACAAAGAGCAAACTAATCATCAAGAAATAAAAATTAGAACTAAGCGCTATTCTATCGCCGCTCATCGGCGAAACGACCTTTGCCATACCAAAGCCCATATTGAGGTCTATCATATGCCCCGCTATATAAATGGAATTGAGCATGGCTACGACGACAAAACCCATAGCAAGGCCATTTAAGACTTCACTAAAAACACCTGCCCCTATTGCCAGAAAATTGTCACTAGCAATATTCAATGTATAGCTATTTCCTAAGCTCAAAACAAAACTAAAAATGATGATAAAAGCCATTTTAAAGCGGGCGGGAAGATTTCTTTTACCAAACAAAGGAATTAAAGCCAGAGCAGACCCTATACGCGCCATAATCAAAACGAATGCCACAACCTTATTTGCTAAGTAAGCTTCCATAAAAACATCACCTAATTTGAGTGATGGCATTAAAAATACTTGAAGCAAATTCAACTACAGTCGCCATAATCCAAGGGCCAATGATAATCAAAACTAAAAAAATAGCGATAATTTTAGGCACAAAAGCCAAGGTTTGTTCTTGAATTTGCGTCGTTGCCTGAAAAATCGCTACTGCCAAACCGACAACCAGTGCAGCAACTAGCATTGGCGCCGAAGTTATCATTATTGTATAAATAGCTCTCGTAAAAAAATCGAGCAACATTTGTTCAGTCATTAGTTAAACCCCGCAAGTATAGCCTTGACCAGCAAATTCCAACCATCTAACATAATAAATAACAAAATTTTGAAAGGCATAGAAATCATTACTGGCGGTAACATCATCATACCAAGCGCCATCAAAGTCGAAGCAACTATCATATCAATGACAATAAAAGGAATAAAGAGCATGAAACCTATAATGAAAGCGGTTTTCAGTTCACTAATGATAAAAGCAGGAATCAAAGCCGTATTGCTTACGCTTTCTAAATCCGTCACCTCTGTATCTGCTTCCAATTCAACAAAAAGTGCTAAATCTTCTGTTCTAACCTGCTTAAACATAAAGTTTCTAATTGGCTCCATTGCAGCAGTTAATGCTTCTTCCTCTGTAATTTCATTAGCCGCTAGCGGCAAATAAGCATCTTGGTAGATGTTAGTAAAGACAGGGCTCATCACAAAAAAAGTTAAAAACAGCGCCAAACCAACAATCACCTGATTCGGTGGTGTTGTTTGTAAAGCCAGCGCTTTTCTAACAAAAGACAAAATTATCACTATACGCGTAAAACTACTCATCATAATAAGTATCGATGGCGCTAGCGTCAGTATTGTCAGCAAAAGAATTATTTGTACTGTCGTCGATGCCCCTGCTTGTTCACCGCCAACCGTAATGCCGATATTAGGCAAGACTTCAGCAAAAACCAGCGATGAACGAGTGAGTAAAAGCATTACAAGTAAAAGGCTTTTGCTGAGTTTACTCTTCATCAATTTTATCCCCATTCTTAACTCTTTTAGTTAAAAGCTCGAAAAAATTGCTACCTGCTTCTTCGTCAGTTTTATTTTCAACGAGTTTAAGCGTTGTATTATCAATCTTATCAAGCTTAGTCAAACCATTTTTATCGATATAGAGAAAATAATAGTTATCACCAAGTTCAACAAGCCACAAACTGCGGTCTGCGGCTAAATTGATTTTCTCTATAAGCTTAATATTTCTGCCGCTTATTCCACTCTTGTAATAACGTGCTAGTAAAATTGTTGACAAATATGCAAGTCCCGCAATAAATACTAAAATCGCAATATAGCGCCAAACTAGCCCGCCCCAAGAATAAGTGCTACTAGAAATATCTGCTGTCAGATATAACATTAGCCAATTACTTTTTTGACGGCTTCTAAAACCCTATCTGGCTGGAAAGGCTTAACAATGAAATCTTTGGCACCAGCTTGTATACTTTCGATAACCATAGCTTGTTGACCCATAGCCGAGCACATAACAATCTTTGCGTTAGCATCGTGCGCTTTGATTTCTTTTACAGCCTGAATGCCATCAACTTCTGGCATAGTAATGTCCATAACCACTAGGTCAGGCGTCAATTCCTTATACTTTTCAATTGCCTTTTGTCCGTTTTCTGCTTCACCGACAATTTCATAACCGTTCTTAGAGAGCACATCTTTTACCATCATTCGCATAAAAGCTGCATCATCTACTATTAAAACGCGTTTTGACATTTTTTCCTCCTTATATAACGCTAATTAGCTCCCCAACGATGTTGAGGTATAACAATTTCTGTGATTCTAACACCATAATTTTCATCAACTACTACTACTTCGCCCTTGGCAATAACTCTGCCGTTAGCAAGTATATCTAAAGATTCACCGACTATTCTGTCGAGTTCTACTACCGAACCAGCAGAAAAATCTAAAATTTCGCTGATTTTACGACTAGTTCTACCAAGCTCAACTGTAATCTCTAACGGAACTTCTTGAATTAAGCTGATGTCACCATTGACACCCTCAACATTGCCCTGACCAAAGTTTTGAAACTGCACGTTTTGTGCATTAATTGCTTGCGCTTGTTGTGGTGGCGCTTGATAAACTGGTGCAGGAGCTGGTGCTGCTGGCGCAGGAGCTGGTGCTGGTGCTGCCGTTGGAGTCGGAGCAGGAGCTGGCGCTGCCGCCGCTGGTGCTGGCGCAGGAGCTGCTGGTTTCTCCTCCTCATGCAAATTACTAACCAATTGTTTTGCCGTTTTAACAGGCATCAACTGGAAAATTTCTGAATCGATTAAATCGCCAACTTTCATTGCGAAAGCAATTAAAATTATTTTCTCTTCTGGATCTATGCCAACTACGTCTTGTGTCAAATTTTCTAAGTCGTCATAAATCGTTTCTGGCGGCGAAATATCGACTTTTCTACCAATCATTTCAGAAATCGACGTCGAAGCTGAACCTATCATTTGATTCATCGCTTCGCCAATAGCGCTGAGATGAAGCTCTTCTAAAGTCTCAGCAATATTACTACCATCGCCGCCCATCATTAAATCGGTGATGACTTTAACATCTCTTTCGTTCATTACCAGAACATTTTGACCTTCTAGCCCAACTGTATATTCAACCTTAATTGTCACACATGGATTATCAAAGGTACTGACTAAATCGACAAAACTTTTCTCCGATACGCGCGGCGTCGTAATGACGACTTTATGGCCTAGAAGCGTATAAAGCGTCGTTGCCGCCGTACCCATGCTAATATTGCCAATCTCGCCTAATACATCTCTCTCTTTAGGCGTCAAAAGACCAGTCGTTTCCTCCTCGGTTTTTGCACCAGAATCGACAGAACCTAATAGTGCATTAATTTCATCTTGCGATACCATATCAGCCATCGATCTCTATTCCTTTCTCTTCTACTACCTCTGTAATTTTAACTGCCATTTTATTACGTGAAATGCCAGGCATACCACGGAATTTCAATTCATCTTTCACATAAATATCTAACTCTTGATTTTTATGACTATTTAAAACTAATACATCACCTAAACAAAGCGTTAGCAATTCATAAATATTAATATCAGACTTACCGACTACAGCTCTAACAGGCACATAAGATGATTTCAAACTGCCAACCAAAGCCGCCGTTTCAATCTTATCTTTATCGCGTTTATGTCCACTTGCAAACCACAACCTAGAAGATAAATTAGGTAAAATCGGTTCAATTACATAATGCGGAATGCCGAGATTGATCATACCTTCTATATCGCCAATCTTAATATTATAAGTCACTAGAGCGATAGAATCGCTAGGCGAAGCGATTTGTGCAAACTGCGAATTGGTTTCGATATTGACTAAACGTGGAGCGAGTTCAATGATAGTAGACCACGGTTCCAACATATACTCAATAAACTTATTCATAATATTTTTAATCAATACGCTTTCTATCTCTGTCAATTCACGCGGTTCTTTCAACTTGCTAGCGCTTTGACAGCCTAGCAGTTTTTCAACCATACAAAAAGCGATATCATTATTGATTTCTAAAATAATTTGTCCATCTAACGGTTTGAAATCAACTATACCTAAAATAGCTGGATTGGAAATGGAGTTACTAAACTCACTATATACCATACTTTCTGTTGAAATAACTTCTATTTCAACTACAGAACGCAAATAGCCACTAAGGAAGTTGTTTACCAATCTACCGATGTTGTCGTGAATAATTTCTAACGTTCTTAGTTGGTCTTTAGCGAATTTGTCTGGTCGTCTGAAGTCGTACTGCTTAACCTTTTTTTCTTTCGTTTCATCCATGTCGTTGACATCGACTTCGCCAGCACTAAGCGCACTCAGAAGATCATCTATTTCGCTTTGGCTCATTACATCAGACACGACACTCACCCCCTTCACTTCTCACAATGTTGTGCTTTAATTACCATTAAGCTGTGTCATAAAATTTTAATATTTCGCGCTGTCATACTGAGCGCAAAGCGCGTGAGTATCTTAGCGCGGAATATTACAAGCAAGGTTTAAGATTCTCACGCACTCCGTGCTCAGAATGACAAACCTTGCAACCATACATATAAGCTTTTATGACAGCGCGGCGATAACTATTGTATTATAAACTCCGTAAATAGAACATTATCTATCTGTTCGGGGTCAGCTTCTAAAGTTTCTATTACTATATCTGTTAAATCCTCTTGCACTCTTTCTAAGTTTCCAAGCTGTTCTTTATTTCTATGCATAAAATACTTGCGAAACTCATTGACAATGTCCGTTTTATTAGAATTAATTAAAGCAAATGTTTCTTCGCTATCTGCATATTTAATCACAGGACAAAACTTGAGTACTTTCTCTCTTGTTCCATTTTTTGTGTCCTCATCTGGCTTGATATTTGTATACTGAACTTCAAGCGAAAATTCCTTATAGTTAACTGTTTTCGCTTTTTCTTTATTGCCACCCAAAATCAGAACAGCAGCACCTATACCGCCACCAACTAAAATGACGACTGCTACAATTGCAATAATAATTTTCTTATTCATAACACACCTCTACTAATCAGGTTCTTTTTCGGTTTCTTCTGCCGTTAAAACCACGAGTTCAACACGCCTATTTTTAGCCCTACCTTCGGCTGTATCATTACTAGCCACAGGTCTATTGTCGCCATAGCCAGTAGGGGCAAAACGCGTTTGTTCCATGCCTCTTTTTTCGGTGAAATAGCGAACTACCCTTGATGCCCTACCAGTAGAGAGTTCCCAGTTAGATGGGAAACGCAAGGTGTTGATAGGAACATTATCCGTATGCCCCTCTATCCTAATCGCACGCTTGGCAAAATCGCCACCGTTTAGAATTTCACTCATATAATCCAAGAGTTCGTAAGCTTCAGCTTTGATGTCCGCGCTACCTGGGTCAAACAAGACATTATCAGGAAAGGTGATTTTTACACCGCGTTTGCCAACATCAACTTGAAAGTCAAACTCCTTAGATTTTTCTTTTTTAAATTTTTCCAATGCCTTTTTTAGTGCTTCGGCTTCTCGCCTTTGTCTAATCGATTCTTGGTCTAAAGTCTGCTTACTCTCTGGCATGCCATCAAATATAAACTCACTAGGAGTAATGGACATACCACTTTGAAGCACACCCGCCGACCCTTGAAAGGATTGCATAACAGCTGTAAACTTCTGATTATCAACTGTTGAAAAAGCGAATAGTAAGACAAAAAAACACATCAGCAAGGTAACCAAGTCGCCATAGGTGGTCATCCACGCAGGAGCACCTGCTGCGGCTTCCTCAGGTTTTTTCTTTCTACTCATTACTCTCCCCCGCACCAGCGTTATCGGTGGTTAGCGTTTTACGAATAGTAGGCGATAAGAACGCCTTTAGTTTTTCCTCTATTATTCTAGGGTTTTCGCCCGCTTGAATAGAAAGCAAGCCTTCAACCATTATTTCCTTTGTCAAAAGTTCTTGCTCACTTTTAACCGCCAACTTCATAGAAACTGGAATAAAAATCAAGTTAGCAAGAAGTGAACCATAAAAAGTAGTCAAAAGGGCAACAGACATCGATGGTCCAATAGCTTTAGGATCAGAAAGATTTTGAAGCATCGCAACCAAACCAATCAAAGTACCAATCATACCAAAAGCTGGAGCTAATGCGCCAAGCGCATCAAACATCTTTCGTCCACCCGTGTGTCTACCGTCTATATATGCCATTTCTGTTTCTAAAATCGATTTTACAAGTTCAGGGTCTGTTCCATCTACAATTAACATGACACCTTTTTTAAGAAAGTCATCTTGAATCGCTGTGACAGCTTCTTCTAAAGCTAAAAGTCCTTCGCGTCTAGCGACGTTGGCGAGTTCAATGATTTTTTTGATAATTTCACCCGCATTGTCATTGCTATTATTCATCGCTTTTCCAAAAACCTTGCCTATGCCTAAAATGTTACCAATAGGAATTGCAACAAAACTCGCGGCAAATGTACCACCAATAACGATGATAATTGAAGGCGGGTCTATATAAGAGCCTATGCCCGCGCCACCTGACACTATTCCCCAAAATATGAGGGCTAAACCGACGACTATGCCGCCTAGAGTACCTATATCCACTATAACACCTCTTCTCTAACCAGTTCGCCGCAATCAGGCAAAACTCTTGTTTTTCTCTGATAAGCAATAATTCTAGCAATTATTTCATCCACGTCTTCCCTCACAATGATTTTTTTATCATTATTCATAGAGATGACAGTATCAGGAGTTGACTCCACAAACTCAATTAGTTCAGAATTTATATATAATTCTTTGTCATTTAATCTAGTAACTTTTATCATTTTGACTAACCTGTTATTAAGCCGTGTCATACCATTCAAATATTTCACACTGTCATACTGAGTGCGAAGCGCATGAGTATCTTAGCGTGGAATATTACCAGCAAGGCTTAAGATTCTCACGCTTCGCTCAGAATG
>PDWI01010525.1_pt1 | contig 11549 bp, 25 predicted proteins | sample 1430891 | NCBI WGS metagenome assembly PDWI01 (sample SAMN01162508, study PRJNA174530) | Oral metagenome, whole genome shotgun sequencing project. | biome: Marine environment; feature: Marine mammal; material: Swab sample of the gingival sulcus; isolation source: swab sample of gingival sulcus...
TATCACTGATAATGGTCACTCGTCTGGTTCTGTGCACTTTATGCAACTGTTTGAGACATTGATTAGTGTGGTAAGTCAGGGGTCTACTCGTCGTGGACATTTGGCACCATACTTGCCACTCGAACATCCTGATGCTGATGAATTCCTCAACATCGGTACGGAGGGAAACCCTATCCAAAAACTCACACACGGGGTAACAGTCTGAGATAAGCGATTGGAAGAAATGGTAAATGGTGATACCGAAAAAAGAAAACTCTGGGCGAAAGTAATCCAAAGAAGAGGTGAAATGGGGTATCCATATATTTTGTTTTCAGACAATGCGAACAAGGGAACGGTTGATGTGTATAAGGACAAGGGTTTGAAGATTTATGCTTCGAATATGTGTTCGGAGATTATGTTGCCATCGAAGGAGGATTGGTCGTTCGTGTGTTGTTTGTCGTCTATGAACTTGGAGAAATATGATGAATGGAAGGACACTGATGTCGTTGAGGTAATGACGTACTTCTTGGATGCTGTGATGCAAGAGTTTATCGATAAGCTTGAAGTGTATAGAGATAGTGATAATCCTGAGGACAACCAGACATTTGAGTTTATGAAGAGAACATACAATTTCGCTGTGCAGAACAGAGCGTTGGGTCTCGGAGCGTTGGGTTGGCATTCGTACTTGCAATCGAAGATGATCGCTTTCGAGAGTCAGGAAGCTATGCTTTTGAACCAACAAATCTTCAAGGATATTAGCGAAAAAGCACTCAAAGCGTCACAACAGATGGCTGAGGAATATGGTGAGCCAGAGATTCTCAAAGGATACGGTCGCAGAAATACGACTCTGATGGCTGTGGCACCAAACACATCATCAGCATTTATTCTGGGGCAGGTATCGCAGGGTATCGAGCCACGATGGTCCAACTACTATGTAAAAGATGTTGCCAAAGCGAAAATCTCTATCAAGAACAAGGTTTTGCAAAAATTGTTGGCAGACAAGGGTCACGACACGAGAGAAGTATGGCAGTCTATTCGTGACAACGACGGTTCGGTTCAGCACTTAGATGTATTGACTGATGAAGAGAAGGAAGTGTTCAAGACATTTGCTGAAATCAATCAGTTTACTGTGATAGACCAAGCGGCTGATAGACAAAAATATATCGATCAAGGACAATCACTGAATGTGATGGTGCACCCAGATACTCCTGTGAAAGATATTAATAATCTTTATCTTGATGCTTGGAAACAAGGAATTAAAGCGCTCTACTACCAACACTCAAAATCTGCTGCTCAGCAGTTGAGTAGAAAGATTATTAGTTGTGTGGGGTGTGAGGGATAGGAGCTATAAGTAATAAGCTGTAGGTGAGATTATCTTTTATTTGTTGTTTTTGGTTATATGTTCATAGTGAGAGTGATGGTGACTGTGCTGGCTACTATTACGTATGTGCGAGCATTGTATTCCTTTGGTTTTCCTCTGAGTCTTTTTGCAGATTATGCGGGGCCGTGACCTGGCAAGAGTTTTTTTGTGACATTATTTTTGTTGTTTAGTAGTTTGTATTTTGTGCACATTATTTTGGTATGGGGGTGAGTGATGCAGAAGAGAGCGCCTCTATGTTCGATGGTGATTAAAATAATAACTACACTGTTTTCTAGTATTTTGTTCGTGAAATCTGTATATTATGGTATTGATGACATAGTGGAAAAATATATTCGAAGATGAATATTTGATTGGGATACGTTGCATTATGTTCTGTTTTTTATATCTTTGTATTTGGTGTGTATGTTGTTTATGTGGGACAAGAAAGAACACAGATTGCCAAAGGACGTTTAGGTCTTGCTTTTTCTATGATAATGTATATGATCTGTGAAAATAAAAATTATAAAAATTATGAAAGGTTATTTCCTAAATTATGATGGTTCTCTGATGTATGAGAACTGTGACGAAAGATCGAGGGTGTGGGCTGGTGTTGTTGTTCACAAAAAAGAACAGCAACTGAGGCGCAATTTGATGATAGTGGCAATATTATTACCCACCATATTGTTGGGTTCGTCATATCTTTTGATGCAAGAGGGATATGAGATTGCTAGTATGGTACTTTGTGCTGTGCTGGGTGCTATCATTGGTATCCTCTTGTTGTTCGTATTGTTTATCGCCTATATATCCGATAGGATATGGCAATAAACTCTTGTTTATAAAAGTATCATCTTTATACTGGGTGATACTTTTTTATTTATATGTTTTGTGATGAGTCAGAAGGCTATTTTTTTGATGTGAGTGTCGGGTAGTGGAAAATCAACTATACAACCTCTTCTGTTGGCGAGCGATGATTTACGTTTGAGGCAGGTGAATACGACCACCACACGTCCAATGAGAGACGGGGAAGTGCAAGGGGAGATGTACGATTTCGTGTCTGATGAAGTTTTTGAAAAAATGAAAAATGACGATGCGTTCGTAGAATATGCGCTTGTGCATCAGAAATATTATTATGCGACACCCAAACAGGCCATTCAAGATGTTTTTTCAGAGGACTACAGTGTGCTCAAACAGGTCGATATTTATGGTTGGGAACAGATTATAGAACAAGATGATGTCAGACGCTATTCACGTAGTGTGTTTATGGATGTGTCCGACGAGACGATGAGGGCGAGAATGGTTGCGAGAGATGCGTCGATTACCGAAGAGGAAGTGGCTCGTAGACTAGAAAGTGCTCAGTATGAGAGATTGAAGGCGCAGGAGTTGTGTGATGTGGTGATAGATGTGGACGGAATGGGTGTAGAAGAACAGTTTGCTGTGGCAAAGGGTGCTATTGAGGATCTTTTGTAGAGATTATTGGCATTTCAATCCTGAGGAACAGATGATTTTTCCTGTGGTTTTGTGCTTATTTTTTTGGAGGAGTTGGGAAATGGTAAGGAAACCAAATCATTCGTTTTTGAGTTTGATAATAAGTGGCTCGATGGCATCGATGCTGGTTTGGTAGATGTCGTGAAAGAGGATGATGTCGCCATTTTTTATAGTGCCGATGTTGGCAAGGATTTTGTTAGTGTTTCTGTATTGTCGGTCTCTGGTGTCTACATTTCGTAAAATAAGTGGTCTATTGAAAAGGTCGATAACAGTTTTGTTTTTGGAGCCGTAGGGTGGGCGATAGGTTGCCGGTGGTGTGCCGACTGTTTTGGTTATGATGTTGTCGGTTCGTTCTTTTTGTTTGTGGAGTTCTTGTGATGAGACACGAGTGAGTTGTTTGTGGTCTCGACTGTGGTTTCCGATGTCGTGTCCCTCGTTGGCGATTTGTTTGACGATACCTGTGTGTGCTGCTGCATTTTTCCCGAGGAGATAGAAAGAGGCGGGGACATTATGTTTTTTGAGAATGGCGAGAAGTTGGGGCGTGAACGTGCGATGTGGTCCGTCGTCGAATGTGAGGGCGACGAATTTGGTGGTCTGGTGATTTTTGGAAATGTATGTATACGGTATGTGAATGGTTGGTATTCCGCTGGATCAGGGGGCGATTTGGTATTTTTGGAAGATAAAAATGATGCCGTTTTTATCGACGTAAAAGGTGGGATTTTTGAGAAATGTTTGGATTCATTGTATGACCTTTTCTTTTTCGAAGAGAGCAAAATTATGTTTTTGATTTTTGAGTCCTTCGTAGATTTTTTCAGCTGTAATTCACGGTGCGAAATCAGTGAGTTTTTTGAGGTTTCCTTTTTTGTCGAAGGTGAATGTTTTGATGATGTTTTCCTCGTTTGCTCCACCAAGATATTTATAGAGCGAATAGACGACGCTGACACCATTATCGTACGGTTTCACTTCAAAACTTCCGTGTAATTCGGGTTTTGTATCGTCTGGTAGGGTGATGGTTTCTTCGGCGATATAGGTGCGAGTTTGTTCGATGTGGTTGTTTACTCGTCCGCTAATGATGTTGGTGTCAATTCACGATAACGATGGGTATTCGGTGTGTACGAGGAGACTATCTGGTCGTGATTGATTAACGTTCGATGTGTTTGATGTGCTTGAAGAGCATCACACTAGTAATAGTGTCGTAAGGAGTGCTATGTATCTCATATTTTTATAGTGGAAGTAAAGTGTTGAGTAGTATTATCAGAATTCGTCGTCCGATGATGATGCCGGGAAGGAAGGCGATGGTTTGTCAGGATTTCTTTTTGTTGAGAATGAGTGCTATGATGAGACTGACGATACCGGCGATAGTGAGGAGCCAAAAGAAAAGTTGTATTGTTGCTGTAAGCTGTAAGCTGTAAGCTGTAAGCTGTGGCACAAGAAGTCAAAGAATGGCAACTATCATCACATCGCCACTGCCGATGCCTTCTGATTGTCCGTACTGTTTCTGGGCATAGAGGCGGGCGAGTCGCCAAATGAGCAACATTATTCAGCCTCGAATTAAGAAACTGTAAGCTGTAAGTTGTAGGCTTGAAGCTGTCAGGAGACTCGGTCCGATAAATCCTACTACAATGGCCGCTAGAAGATAGTAAAGGGCTATATGGAGATACTGTGTCAGGAGGTCGTAGACGAGAATGAGGAAGAGAAGTCGATTGATGACTGTTCGTCGAAAGAGGTCTGCGATGGCAATCTCTGTCGTGATACCTCGTATATAGGTCAGTACAAAAACCAATCCAGACCCCACTTCCACTCGTAGATACCATTGAGGTATGGCTGACTGACAGTGCGAGCATTTTCCCTTGGAGCGAAGTCGGCTTACTATGGGAATGAGTTCGTATCGTGCGAGGATTCTTTGGTCAGGACATCACGAACAATGTGAGCGACCTATGAGAATGTTTTTTATGGTTTTTCGTGAACAGTCATCGGCAAGTCTTTCGATAAGCACTCAGCCAAATGAGCCGAAGAGTGTGCCGAGAATGAAGAGCAATAAGCTGTAAGCAATAAGCTGTAAGCTATAAGACATTGTATGTGGTGGTTAGTGATGAAGTGGGATATTTTTCTTGACATTGGTATTATTTTTCTTTATTATTATTTTTACCCTGCTTTTCATTGGAGAGATTTTGTAGGGTATCTAATTTTTTTCAATTCGGAGGGAATTTTCCCCTCCGTTTTTTGTTATGCTCATTTTTCTATACAAGCGGCGAAGTCTTTTCCTCTTTCGGACATCGATGTTCGGAGGGAGAATGATTTGGCTCAGGGGCTAAGGAGACAGATTTTTTCTTTTGGAGTGTGGGTATTTGTGATGCTGACGGCCTCGGACATGCTGGACACAATGTGGACAGCGAATGTGTCGTCGGGTCTGATGTGTTTTGTGAAATCTTCGATAGTGTCTGGGAAGAGGATGAGATGCTGGATAGTGGGATATTGGCGGATGGTGTCGAGTACGGGAGCGTAGTCGAAGTGGCTCTGGTAGCCACCGAGCATCATGGTGCCGATATCTTCGCCAAAGGTGCGAACGGCCGTGATACAGGTGGACGGATTGGTGGATTGGGAGTCGTCAATTCGTCTGATGTTGTTTTTGGTAGAAATGAGTTGGAGGCGGTGTGGAAGTCCCGTAAATGTGCGGACGGTTTGGTAGATGGTCTCGGGGTCGATGGCGAGGTGATGCATCAGGGCATTGATGAGGCAGATGTTTTCGCGGTTGTGGTTGCCAGGGAGAGCGATGTCAGTCGGATAGTGTCGCTCGGGTGTCATAAAGTTTTCGTCATCGAAGTCGTATTCGGTGCCTGAACCTGCAAAAGTGGTATTGGCGTGGTCGATATAATCTACGGTCGATGCGTGGGTGAAAAGCGTAGTGTCAGGTCCGACGATGTTGAGTTTGGAGGCGTAGTAGTGTTCGCGAGAGCCGTGTCGGTCGAGGTGGTCTTCGAGGAGGTTGGTAATGATTGCGTAGGTTGGGTTGATGTCTGCCTCTGTGAGTTGGAAACTACTGAGTTCGTAGATGATATAGTCAGGATTTTTGGAGGTGTCAAAAAGGTCGATATCAGACAAAACGGGATTTCCGATGTTGCCGACTAGTTGGGTGGTGTGTCACGCTGCTTGGAGGATGTGGTGGATGAGTGTAGAGGTGGTGGATTTTCCTTTGGTGCCTGTGACCCCTATGGTGACGCCTGTGTAGTTGGCGAAAAAGATGGCGGTCTGACTGGTGATTTTGTCAGCATAGTTAGCCAAAGGTCAGGTGTGTGGTGTGATGCCTGCTGTGCGGATGATGACATCGTACTCGTTGAGGTGGTTTTTTCGTGACTCTTGGTCGTGGACGTGAGGGTGGTCTGTGTCTATTTTTGCATCATCAGCTAGTGTGATGTGGTTGGTGATGTTATTTTTCACGAGTCGTTCGTGGGTGGATTTTCCTTCGCGACCATAGCCGAGGACGCAGATGTGTTTGTTAGTGAGTTGGGAGATTTTCATGATGTCGATGTAATAAATGAATATGTTTATGAATATGTTTATGAATATGTTATGGATTTGCTTTTATAAAGCAATATGTTGGTTATTTTTTGACAAAATTGCTTTGTATCCGTATACTTGTGGGTAGTTTATTGTTTTGCCTACTTTCATGGAAACATTATCTCATAGCATTGTGAATAATAGAAAGATGCGCAATTTTTTGGCTGGTTCTATGTTGGCTCTTTGTTCTGTATTGAATACGTCTTGCAGTAGTGATCGTACGAAATATGTTGTTCAGGATGGTGATGTTGTCAGCACTATTTTGGTAAAACATGGTTTTTCTCCTACGAAAAAAAATATACATCATTTTTGTGAGGTGAATGATATTGACCCTTCTACTTATATTATTCATCTTTGAGACGAGGTGTTTTTTGACGATGATTTGGATAGAAGTTCTGTTGGTAACGTAGATGTGAAAGATGATGATCATCGTGAGAGCAATGCTTCCCTGTCTAATGATATGGAGTCTTATAGATGACATTATTCTGTATATTCTAGTCTTCGTGCTATGAAAAATGGTAATAATTATTTTGCTAGGAAATTATCACGTGATAAGGTGACAGCTTCTAAATTGAAGAAACATTTTCGTCAGGGTCACAAAATTTGTGTACCAGAACCTATGGAAAACAGAGATAATCCTTCTCTTTCCGTGGAGGATATTACTCGCCCTGATCGTCTTTTGGATCATACATTGCAATGAAAAAGATTTGTATTGGATCCGTGACATGGAGGTTTGGATATTGGATCGGTTGCTATGCCAAAGTTTGGTACAGAAAAAGATCATCCTGACGAATATATGGTAGTCTACGAAAGTCCTGTTGTTATGGATTTTACGTACAGGGTTGCAAAACTCATTAGAGCTCATGGTGGAGAGATTATGCTTACCCATCACTATAATAAGAGATGAATAGTAGATCAATCTGATCTTCCACCTGCGTCAAGATCTTTTGATAATGATGGTAAGGAGGTTTTTCAGGATATTTTTGCTGATACTCATTCCGATGATGGAGAGGTGATTAGGGCAGGTGGAAGGTGTCTTAGAAAAAGGGTTTCTCTTGCCAATGCATGAGGTGATTTCGATGCCTTTATATCGTTTCATTCTGATGTAGCTACATCTGGTCATGATGATAAAACTCTTGAAATTCTGTATAATGATCATTTTCCTTCGTCTCAGTCTTTGGCTCATGATCTTTTGGAGAATGGATTCTGTTATGAATACCAAGGTAAAAAATCAGAGGCTGTGGATTATGGTACAAAAGTTCGCAATAAGCTCTGCGTATTAAAAAATAAAAAAGGTCCATCGATTTTGGTTGAACTTGCCAATATGAATTGTGATGAACAGGCATATTTTTTGAGGAAGCCAGAAAATCGTCAGCAGCTTGCTGAATCGTTTGTAAAGAGTCTTTTAGCTACCTATGCTCAATAATGTTGGATATACCATTGTCGTGGAATGATGCCAAGAAGGCGTTGTGTGTTTGATTGGTTTCGTGTAGCCTTGCTTCGTGTTTGAGTGGACATTCTGATGCCAATAAACAGAAAAATCTTACAAAAAAAGATAATCTTATAGAAGTGTCAGCTATTCCCTGAAAGGGTATTGATGCCATTTTGCAATCTCATCACTTATCTCTTACGAAAGAGAATAGAAAAAAATTTCTTTCCTTAAATAATATGGAAAGTGATGATGTTATTTCTTTGGACCGTACGTATTATGTGTGGTCTGATGATGTGTCTTCTGTCACTATACATAAGCCTCATTCTGATCAGGAGCATACATTAACTTCTATGAAAGATTATTTTCGTCAGGCCGAGAAGCGCTATCAGAAATATCATACTGCTCTTGATCTGCCGCTCGTGGATTATCGTGGTATTGTGTCTCTTGCTACGAAGGAATCTAATGGGCGTTTTGATGCTGTCAGTAATACGGGCGCAAGGGGATATGGTGGACTAAAATCATCGGCTATTGCTGACGTGAAAAAATATCTGCACGACCACGGTGTGTCTGATGCTTTTGACCCTCTTCACAATGAGGTTGATCATTGCTTTTTCGTGTATGTGTATTTTGGTATGATACAGCAACAATTATCTCGCGCATGAGTGTCTGCTAGCGATAAGGATATGTTTCTTTTTAGTTTGTTGTCGTATAACGGTTGATATAATAAGTTTTTGGCGCTCTATAAGGCAGCGTGATCTCCTGCGACCTGTGATGAGCTTGTGTTGTATATAGTGAAGAAACTGATGCATTTATCGTGAGTGCCAGTTATGAAAAATGATGCTACATATAATGTTCCTTATGGGGATTATTTTACGCAAAAGTTCTCTGATACAAATGTTATTTTTCGTGGTCGTTATGGATCATATCCGATCAGACTCACTGCTGGCAAGGCAAAGGAAATGATAAGGTATGTGGAAATTATCTCTGCTCTTATGCAGAAGGATTAGATATTAATATGCTTGACTGATAAGGATTGTCCGTAGATGTGGGCAATCTTTTTTTCAAAATCGGAGGCAGACCCTGTTGTGTAGTGGTTCGTGGTTCAGTGCCTGGATAGTGTTTTTTCGATTTCTGAATGTTTGGTGAGGTAGTCGGCGAGCTTGGTAGCGGTGTCGAGACCTGGGTCGATGATGGGTCAGGTTCGATGACGAGCTATGATGTCGTGTACGATAGGAAAGTGTGTGCAACCGAGAATAAGTGTGTCGTTTGTATTGGTGCGGGAGAAATGTTTTGTGATGATATTTTCGATGGTAGTTGTGGTACTGTTTGGGTTTTCGATGGCTGTGACGAGGTCATTGGCGGCAATATTGGTTATGTTGCCTGTGAAGTTGTGTCTAGCGAGGAGATCTTCGTAGATGCCTGAGTCTATTGTGGCTTGGGTGGCGAGGAGGGTGAGGTTTTGATTATGATTGCCTGCGATGGTTTCGATGCCTGGTATGGTGACAGAAAGTGCCTTTTTTTCTGGGTGTTGGGATTGTCGTTTGCGGATAGAGTATGCCGCTGCTGTGTTGCAGGCGATGATGACAAGGGTGCATCCGTGGTCAAAAAGTCGATTGAGTGCCTGGAAAGTGTATGTTTGGATTTGTTCGGGGGTTTTGTCACCGTAGGGAACGTGGGCGTTGTCGGCGAGGAAGACGTAGTCGTAGTCGGGCAGTTGTTTTTGGATATAGTTCAGGGTTTGGATGCCTCAAAGTCCGCTATCAAAAATACCTATCATACTCTCTATTGTGTGATATAAATTAGTTGTAGGTTAGTGTTTTTTCTTGTAAGATGCAAGTGGTAGTTGATTTTTTGACATTTTTCTTCTTTTTCTGTATAATGATATTATGTTTTATTATATATGTATTATTCGATGACATTATCCCAATTGTCTGAGTCAGCAGAAACTTTAGAATCAGTTTCATTTGATGTGGAGGAAATACCTACATTGAAACATGATGTGGAAAAAACAGAACTACTGGATGCAGAAAGAATTAATGTAAGAGTTCGCGATAATATTAGACATATTGATCAGATTTTTGATTGGAATGCAGAAAGTGTAACAATGGATGATCCGTGAAATCCCCTTTCTGGTGCATCTCTTACTTTGCACGATAATGGATTGACATATCATTTTTCTGAATATTTTGATGATGGTTGATCTATGGCTTCTATGGAAGTTCGCAAAGGAAAGCAACTTTTATGTAAGGCTGAATTTAGTGCAAATAGTTGATGAGATGGATGTGTTGCAGCATACACTATACCGACACTAAAAAATCCATCATATACGACATCTATAGATAATGTAGATACTACGTCTAATGATGCTATTGATATTGAAACATTTAGGAAATATGAAAAACAGTATCAAAAATATTATCAAAAACTTTTAGGTTAATCTATGAAGTGACCAATGGTGGTCACTTTTTCTTTTTGTGTTCGAGAAATCATTGGCACAAGAAACGGTGATGGTACGATGTGCTGTGAATAGTGTCTGGTGAGTTTTTTTCTGATGAGGAGTGTGCTGAGATATTTGAGGGTGGTGAGTGGTCGCATATATCGTGGGCTTTCGCGAAGTCGTCCGAGAAGTCAGGGTTTGACTTGGTTGGTGTGGTGGACATGAGAGGGGAAGGGGTGCATCAGACCCAAATCGTGATAGGTCACTCGTGCTTCGCCATATGGATTGCGAACGATGCCTGCGTGGCCGATATTGCGAAGGACGCTATGGTATCGGACGAGGTCGGGTTCGTGTGTGTGGATTGCTTGGGTGATTTTTTTTCTGAGAAGGGGATTTCGGACGGTTCCTGCGAGTTGGAGGTATTTTTTTCGTGTGGCGTTTTTTTCTCTCTGTCCGCCGACGATATGAACTTCGCATCCGTGTGATTCGAGGAGGTCTTTGAGTTTGTAGAGGTAGGTTTCGATACCGCCGAGGAGGTTGATGTAGTCGGAGACGAGGACTATCTTTTGGGGGAGATGGCCGTGATGGAGGTCGGTGATGTTTTTGATAAAAGCATCAGAAGTGTAGCGACTAGCGATAGATAGCGATTCTTCTCTGAGCGCTGTTTGGTTGAGAAGATGATGGTCTTTTATGAGATGTTGGAGCTGTTCGAAGATGGTGTCGTATTTGAAGAGGTCGAGTCCATTGAGAATAAAGGGTTCTAGACCCCCTTGACGATAGCCTATGACCGGGACGCCTTGGGCGAGGGATTCGAGTGCAGTGAGTCCAAATGTCTCCAAGAAGAGCGATGGCATCAGGGCATAATCAGTATGTTTGAGTTGTTTTTGGATGGTTTTGAGAGATTGTCGGCCGTGGTAGAAAATTTGGTGAGGATAGCGAGCGGCGAGGTCGACGACTTCATCTTTGTGTTCACCATCGCCATAGATGTGTACGACGAACGGGGGAGTGTCGGAGGACTCACAGAGGGAGCGGAGCGCGGGGAGGAGTCTGGCTCGTCATTTTTCGGTATCTAAGCGACCTCGTGAGGCAAAAGTGATAGGCTGCATACGGTAAGTTAGCACATAAATGATTTTTTTATACAGAATCTCTTGCAATAGGCAAGGTAATCTCTATTCTATGTTCACGCTGTTCTTTTTGTGTAATCAAGAAGAAGCCAGACGGCAACGATGGGGTATCGTCTAATCGGTAGGACAGCGGCCTTTGAAGCCGTCAGTCAAGGTTCGAGTCCTTGTACCCCA
>PDWI01013530.1_pt1 | contig 11549 bp, 11 predicted proteins | sample 1430891 | NCBI WGS metagenome assembly PDWI01 (sample SAMN01162508, study PRJNA174530) | Oral metagenome, whole genome shotgun sequencing project. | biome: Marine environment; feature: Marine mammal; material: Swab sample of the gingival sulcus; isolation source: swab sample of gingival sulcus...
CGTCTTGGGCAGCGCGGTGGCTGGAAGTTTTTGCCGTAGATCTCCATGCCCTGGGCAGGGCAAGAAGAGTGCGGCCAACAATTTCAGGGGCACAACTTTAGTTTTCCGGACGAAGCGCCCGTGGGTACCCGATTGCGTGACCTCCCTTCATGCAGAACCCAGGTCTCTAACGGACCAGTGTCAAGCTACCCTGAGCCTGGACGGTCCCGGCCCGCAGCACATACAGGTAGCGCCCACTGGCCACGCCGGTACCCCGGTCATCGTTCCCGTTCCAGTCCACCATGACGTTACCGCCCTGGATGCGGCCACCATCGATACTGCGGACCCGGTGCCCACGCGCGTCGAAGACATCCAGACGGACCTGGCCCACCGTGCCGCTGGGCAGTTCCAGCGAGATAGTCGTGCGAGGGTTGCAGGGGTTGGGAAAAGCCTTGGCCGCATGGCGCATGACCTCGGCGGCAGGCCGCTCGGCCAGGAAACCACTCAGCAGGTCCATCAGGCCGTCCACCTGGTCCGGGAGTTCCAGCGCGCGGTTCTCGATGCTGCCGGTGCTGGTGGCCAGATCCCCGCCAAAGAGATGACGGAAATCCTCGGCCACGATCTCACGGGCACGGTTGGCGTGGGCCGCGGAGGGGCCGTTATCCTCGTTGGAGAGGCCCCGCAGCTCCATGTAGGCGCTCCAGCGGCTACTGCTGTTATCCATGAAAGCCCAAGTCAGGACGTGGCCCATCTCATGGGTCACGATGTAGGCCTGGGTGGAAGCGGCGATGGTGCCGGTGCCCGGGGCCAGGTAGATATTGTTGCCACTGGCGTAGCTGCTGGCCACGGCGGCCGGAGGGGCGGGCAGAAGGTAGACATCCACGTCCAGGGTCACGTCGAAGCCACGCATGGCCTCCAAGGCGGCCAGGACCTGGTCCTCGTCGTAAGGCACGTACCTGGCATCGGTCGCCGAGAGCGGGATACCACACAGGGAAGGCTGCGCAGCAATTTCAGCCGCGCCGTACAGATGAACCCGCAGCCCGTTGGCCATGGTCACCGATTCCGAACCCTGAACGCCCCCTGCGGACATGAGGAGAATGGCCAAGACCAGAATGGCGAGGGTGGGGCTCAGTTTTTTGGCGAACGTCATCATGATCCTTGTCCTTCCCTTTTGGGGAACCAGCCGGCTTCATCATCCATCACAAGCCACAGTGCTGGTCTTTACCCAGGAAAAGGCAGGATCCGTTCCTGAAACCCGGCATTTCCGGCCCTGATGGGTCCTATCTCCGCACCGGCCTTTGGATAAAATAAGTTATTAATTGGCAAAAACTTACAAAGATTCTTTTTTCGTGATATTTTGATTCCGGGCCAAAAGGGGGGAGCAAGTGTCTTAAATTTGTGTATTTTTACCCAAAACATAGGGAAAAACACGCACCCAAAAACACAAACACCAGCACAAAACCGAGCCCAACTGGGTTATTTGTCAAAAAATATGGGGAATAATTCGCAGAAGATATCTGCGGAGGTTATCGGGCGTATCCGAAGCGCCCCAGGAGCCAGCCGCCAAGCCCGCAAAGGAAGGCCACCAGTTTCAACCCCGCGCCGATAATGATCAGGCCCTGTGCACCGCTCTCGAAGCCGGGGAACAAGCCCGCCATGTGCCCCAGCAGGCTCACGGAGTCCAGCAGCAGCACCCCCACGACCAGCAGCAGCCAATCGTTCCCGCAGGACCCGGAGACGAGTTGGCAAACCCGGCGTCCGAGCACCACCGCCACCAGGGAGATGGACAGGACCCCCATCAGCAGCATCGCCACCAGGACCAGCAAAGCCACGGGAATGCCGATGACCGCCACCACCAGAATGCCGATAAGGATCGCCCCCAGCAGGGTCAGCACCAGGGAACCCACCGCTCCGACCAGGAAACTGGCTCCAGCCCGCGTGTTGAGGGTCTCCTGGACCCGTTCCAGATTCGCCCGCGGCGTCAGGGCCATGGTCATGAGGGACAGCATCAGGATCAGCAGCAACTCCCCCAGGGCCGACAATAGGCCCCAAGGCCCGCCGGTGATCAGCCAACCCAAATCTCCGTCCATCAAACCGGGCAGAGGGTCGACTACCGTCACATCGCTGATCTGCGCTCCCGGATCCTGGCTGATGAAGCCGCCCACGGTGACCACATCATCGGTGATTTCGGCCGTCTCGTCGATGACCAGATTGCCGAGTAACACGATCACCTTGCCATCCACCCGGCCACTGATCTGCGCGTCTCCCAGGACCACCACCACGTTGCCGCGCACATCCTGACCGGCTGTGATCTGCGCCCCTTCATGAATTTTGACGACATTACCTCGCACGATCTGGCGTTCGGGTGAGCTTTCCCGCTCCGCGGGCACGCCCCAGTTCCAGGAACGCCGCACCTCCTGCCGGGTGTCGTCCGGCATGTCCTGGAGGATGACCTCCTGCAGGATCTGAAACCCCTGCGAGATCTGCTCATCCAGATTCTCCGGCACGTCGATGACGATCCCTTCACCCGTCGGGTCCAGGAAGCTGATGCGGTTGTTGGATATCTCCAGTTCCATCTCCCCCAGTTCCTGACCGATGCCCTCGACCACGGTGGTGAAATCCTCGATGGATTCCCGCAAGCGGGCCCGCTGCTCTTCCGAAAGCTGAATATCCAGTTCATCAAGGGACAGGCTGTCCCGCAGGCCGCTGATGGCCCGGGAATAAAGCTCGATCTTGCGACGCAAGCTGTCCCGCGCGGCCGCCTGGCCCTGGTCGGAGGTGAAGACGAAAGCACGCGATGGACGGGAAGACGAAGGCGGGGTGGCTTCCTGAGCGATGGCTTCCCCGATCACAACCAGCAAACCGAGCAGAAATACGCAGACGACAACCCGGCTTCTCATGGAAGCCCGTTCTGCTCCGTATTGCCGACATCCGATGCCCATGGTCTGTCCTAACGTCATGATCAACGACCGGTGTTCCGAGCCCAGGCCATGCCCAGAGCCACCCGCCGGCCGACGGCCTGCAAGCGCACCAGCAACTCCGGCAAAATTCCCACGACCGCGGCCGCGTCCAGATAAGTCGGCGCGTCCAAGACGAACCGGGCGCCCACGGCGGTCACCGCCAGCACCAGTCCCGCGATGCGGATACCCCGGGCCCGCACGAAAGCCGGCAAGGACTCCTCCTCCAGGAAGGCCGGCACCCGCGCGCGGCGGATCCCCTCCATGGCCTTATATCCGGCGTAGTTCACGGACGCGAGGATTTTCTCGTCGAAGTCGATCGGCGGTTCGTGATCCGGCAGATCGCCCAGCAAGCGGAAAAGACCAGCCAGCCGGTCGTGCTCCGCCTGGCACTCGGCGCAAGCGCGCATGTGGAGAAAGACGGAAAGCCCGCTGGTCTTGTCCAGGGTCCCGTCCAGGTATTCCTGCATCTGGTCGCGGCACGCCCCGCATTCCAGGGGCGCGCCTCCAGGGTTATCTTTGCGGACCATGATCACCTCCTCCTCAAGTGGTGGGACGTCGCCTCTCCGGATGGCATGGGTCATGGCAGCCCATCCGGCAAATCCGTTGGCTTAGGTGGTTGCCACCGGCTTGGAGCCGACAGCAACCACCCAGAGAACAGGCGTCTTGTCCCCCGACATTGAATGGATCGCCTGTCTGTGGCCCAATACGGGGCTCTCCGGCCATTGTTTCACAAAAAAATCGACCGTCAGATTTCATACGAACGGGCCTTCAGCATCTGCTGGATCATGTTGCGGGCCCGGTGGATACGAGCCTTGACCGTGCCCAAGGGCAAGTCCAGCACCTCGGCGATCTCCTCGTAACTGAGCTGCTGATCGTGCCGCAACAGGGTGATGGCCTTGTAATGCGGGGGCAGATCCGCGATGACCTCCTCCAGCCGGCTGAGGGCCTCTTTGCGCTGCAGTACCGTGTCCGGAGCGGGGCCGGGGTCGGGCAGCTGGAGCTCGAATTCTTCCCCATCGGCCCCCATGCTGCTTTCGATGGACTGGAAATGCAAGCGCTTGCGGCGCAGGAAATCGATGCAGTGGTTGGTGGCGATGCGGAAGAACCAGTTGCTGAAGGCGTAGTTCTCGTCGAAGCGATCCAGGAGGTTGAAAACCTTGATGAAGACCTCCTGCCCCAGATCGACGGCATCCTCCTGGTTGCGCGTCATGCGGTAGCAGAGGTTGTAGATGGGAGTCCGGTACGTGGCCAGGATCTCGGCGAACGCCGCCTCGTCGCCGCGTTTGCAGCGGCGGATGAGGCGTAGATCCTTTTGCCGGTCGAACATGAATACTCCTGCGGACTTGGACTAGACTGGACTGGACTGGACTGAGATTGAACTGGGCTAGATCAACCGCTGCGAAAATAGAGCCAAGTCCCCCGAAAGGTCAACCGTCACGCGCGTACCGGGCACGGTCCACCTTGACACCCCACCGTGACGGACCTATCCTCCCGACGAACAGGAACTAGAACCCGAACGGGAATCGCATGGGAGGCATGGCATGAGCAACATCGAAATCATTCAGGCACGGGAAATTCTGGACTCGCGGGGCAACCCCACCATCGAGGTGGATGTGTTCTTGGAAGATGGCAGCGTGGGCCGGGCCGGAGTGCCCAGCGGCGCCAGCACCGGCGAGCATGAGGCCATCGAGCTGCGGGACGGAGTCAAGGACCGCTACCTGGGCAAGGGCGTGCTGGATGCCGTGGGTAACGTGCGCAGTCTGGAAGAGGAACTGGTGGGCGTGGACGCCACGGATCAACTGCTGGTGGACCGCATCATGCTGGAGATGGACAGCACCCCCAACAAGAGCAAGCTGGGCGCCAACGCCATCCTGGGCGTGAGCCTGGCCGTGGCCAAGGCCGCCGCCGAGTCCGTGGGCCTGCCCCTGTACCAGTACATCGGCGGCACCGGCGCGCGCACCCTGCCCGTGCCCATGATGAACGTGCTGAACGGCGGCAGCCATGCCGACAACAACGTGGACATCCAGGAATTCATGATCATGCCCGTGGGCGCCCCCACCTTCGCCGAGGCGTTGCGCTACGGTGCCGAGACCTTCCACACCCTCAAGAAGCTGCTGAGCGAGAAGGGCCTGGCCACCAGTGTCGGGGATGAGGGCGGCTTCGCCCCCAACCTGGGCAGCAACCGCGAGGCCCTGGACTTCCTGACCATGGCCATCGAGAAGGCCGGCTACAAGCCCGGCGAGGAAATCGTCCTGGCCCTGGACGTGGCCAGCAGCGAACTCCACAAGGACGGCAAGTACCACCTGGAGGCCGAAGGCGGCGAGGACTGGGAACCCGAGCGACTGGTCGAGTTCTACAAGGAGCTGGTGAACGCCTACCCCATCATGAGCATCGAGGATGGCCTGGATGAGAACGACTGGGCCGGCTGGGGCAAGATGTACGAGGCCCTCGGTGGCCGGGTCCAGATCGTGGGCGACGACCTGTTCGTCACCAATCCGGAGCGACTGCGCCGCGGCATCGTCGAAGGCTGCGCCAACAGCATCCTGATCAAGCTGAACCAGATCGGCAGCCTGAGCGAGACCCTGGAGACCATCGACATCGCCAAGAAGGCCCGCTACACCAACGTGATCAGCCACCGTAGCGGCGAGACCGCCGACACCACCATCGCCGACCTGGCCGTGGCCACCAACGCCGGCCAGATCAAGACGGGCAGCCTGTGCCGCAGCGATCGCATCGCCAAGTACAACCAGCTGCTGCGCATCGAAGAAGAGCTGGAAGACCTGGCGGTGTACCCCGGTCTGGGTTGTTTCTACAACCTGCGCTAGGGAGGCCGGCGCGTGTTTTCACGAACCCCAGGCAAGCGCCCGGTTGGCCGGAACTATCCGGCCAACCGGCGGGCCCGGGATCGCAACCGGCTGATCGTGTTCGTGGCCGCGGTCGGGCTGGTCCTCTTGCTGATGGCCCAGCTGGGCGAGGATGGCCTGGCCACCTTGCTGAAGCTGCGCAACCAGGAAACGGAGCTGACCGGTATCGTGCAGCGTCTGGAGAAGGACAACGCCGATCTGGAGGAGAAACTGCATGGCCTGGCCACGGATCCGGCGGTGCTGGAGAAGCGGGCGCGCGAGGAGCACAACATGCAGAAGCCGGGCGAGGAAGTCTTGACCGTTCGGCAGGGTGAAGAACCGGAACGCTAGCCGGCGGCGGGGGCTGGAGGAAGCCTTCTTATCTTGGAGTATTTTTTTTGACAGCTCCGGTGAGGTTTCCTATATTGCGCCCACCAAACGAATATGGATGCGGGGTGGAGCAGTCTGGTAGCTCGTTGGGCTCATAACCCAAAGGTCACAGGTTCAAATCCTGTCCCCGCTACCACTTTGAAAGAGTCCTCGATGCCTTGAGTATCGGGGATTCTTTTTATGTGGAGTTTGTCGGTGCCGGCATTCGGTGCGTGGGAGGGCTCCCGAAATGGTCATTCCGGTTGTCCGCATGGACGGGGACGCCGTCATGCTCGGCTGCGGTCCCTATGCGATTCCCGCTCGCTACTTTGACGCGATCGTCGAACTGCGGGAGCGCATCGCCCGCAACCGCGAAGTGAACGCCGAATCGCTCCACGACTACGATCTCGAATTGCGCCAGCTCTACCTGAACGTGCGCGAGGACATCGTCAACCCGGTGCCCCATGACCTTCAGAACACCGACGGCGACCCCCTCCAGATGACGCGCATCGACTACGTGATGGACTGCCCGCCGCAGGAGGCGTTCTCGGCCCTTGAACTGAACACTTCGTCAGTCCAACCGCCTGATCCTGCCAGACAAAACCGAAGGCTCAGCGAATCCCCAACTCCCCATCCGACGAATACCCCATCGCCCGATACCCTTTCATCCTCCGCTCGAACATCCGCGCCAACATGGGCACCTGCCGATCGACGTAATCGTAGATCCTCACCTCGCTCTTGCCGCGGCACTGCCGATGCAACCGCCCGGCATACTGCACAAGCGTCCCCTTCCATGAAACCGGCAGGGCAAGAAAGAGAGTGTCAAGCCGCGCGTCATCGAATCCTTCCCCGAGGAACCGCCCCGTAGCCAGCAGCAACCGCTCCTCCCCCGCCGGGATACTCGCCAACTGTGCGGCCACCTCCCGACGCTGTTTGGCCCCCATGCCGCCTCGCAAGACAACCAGGTGGCGCACACGATCCCGCAAGCGCTCAGCAAAGTACTCGAGGTGATCCCTCCGTTCCGTGATCAAGACCGGTGACCGCCCCTCAGCCAGCACCTTCTTCACGTCGTCGAGGATCATGCCATTTCGCGCTCGATCCGTTGCCAATGCGCCATAGAGTTCCTGGATCCCTGGCATCTCCCCATCCGCGACTCGGAACATCGTCTCTTGAACCACGAGCCGATGATCAAACAAATGGTCCGCTGCGGCACTTCTGGAATCTATGGCAAAGCGCACCGGCCCAAGTTGGAACTCCAGAATCGGCTGATGGCCGTCACGCCGTTGCGGAGTAGCTGTCAAACCGGTGACGAACCGCGCCCGCACTTCCTGCATGACCCGCTCAAACGACACCGCCGGCACGTGGTGGCATTCATCCACAACCACATGCCCATAATCTCCAACGATTTCAGCGATATTTTCGCGACGCACAAGAGACTGCAGCATCGCCACATCCAGACGCCCGTTGGGCTTGAATTTGCCACCACCGATCTGCCCGATCTCGCCTGGTTTGAGGCCCAGGAACAGCGCCAGCTGCGCTCGCCACTGATCGAGCAGAGGTGTCCGATGAACGAGAACCAGCGTATTGCGGGAGCGCCTGGCGATGACCTCTATACCAACAACGGTTTTGCCCATTCCCGGCGGTGCTACAAAGACGCCGATCTCATGGGCCAGCAAAGCGCTAGAGGCCTTTTCCTGAATGTCCGTCAACTGGCCTTCGAATCCGATTTCAAGGGAATCACCATCGGTGCGAAGGTCTTCGACTTTCAGTTTCGCGCCGCACTCGGCGAACAGGCCCTCCAAGGCGGCCAGGCAACCGCGCGGCAAAGCCACGTGCTTCGGGAGATCCTCGGCACAGTTGATGATCCGTGGCGTCATAGCCGTCGACAAGCGCATGGCCTGCTTCTTGAAAAACTCCGGGTTCTGGAAAGCGGCCAGGCGTTTGAGCTGATTGATTATCGCAGGTGGCAGGTCCTTCTTGGCCACGAAGATTCGTTGAGCCACGACAACCCCGATCTCGTCCGGCAGTGCCCCTACCTCACGAACCCATGAATGCGTACGTGGGTTCGGGCGAAGCCAGGGCTCATCCACATCTTCAGAATCCGCAATACGCAGGCCGACAACTCGCCCTCCGGAAGTGGCGTCCCGGACAATCTCCTGCACACGCTGTGTCGAGATTCGATCCACAGTTGCCAAGCGTCCCCACTGATCTGGATATGGAATGAAATCGTCATCTACGAAGACAGTGTTGCCAACCTGCCGCGCCTTGTACTGCAAAGGCAGGGCAATCAGATTGCCGAATCCCCCTCGCGGCATCGTGTCCTGGTTGGGGAACAGCCGGTCATACGAGCGCATGGACAGCTCATGGCGCCGCTCCATCGTCTCGGTGATGAGATGGCAACCAAGCCGCCGTGCTATGACGGAGGCCACGGGTTCCGAGAAGAAGAACCAGGCATGGGCCCCATCCCCGGATCGCGACCTTTCGACTGCCGGGTCGAGTCCAAAACGGCGACTCGTCTCTGCGTGGGGTACATCCCCATGACCAGCCGACCGCGCAGGTGCTCCGTAACGATTTCATCTGTCACGGGAATAAACGCCTGATCAGGGCACTCTCCGCACTTCACACGCGGCTTTTCACAGATGCCTCGGACCCACTCGTTTCGGCAGGCTGGAGCATATCCCTTCCGCCCGGTCTTGGGATTCTGCCAGAATTTCGCGAAGACGTCGTTTCGGCCAGCGAAGAGGGAGCGGAAGAGGGCGACCTTTTCGGCGGGGGACCGCGGTGCCGCTTCGGTGGTGACCGGTACGCTAGTTCTTTCGGATGTCTGGGCATTGGCCAATTTGGCGCGTAGCTCGCGAAGTTCGGCCTCTACGTCGGCCTGCTCGCTTGCCAACTCCGCCAGGCGAGCCTCCGCACGTACGATCCTATCGCGCAATGACTTTGACATTCGAAACCTTGTCTTGATCAATGGGTCCGATTCCGTCTCTAAGACTGGTGCTCCCTGGCGTTCAGAACCTTCCATTGAAGCGGCGGCCACTTCCCAAACCGTTCTCGCATTTCAGCGTCTTCAGGGAAAAGGAGATCCAGACTCAGATCCCCGACCTGGAGTTGATCCACAAACTCCCGCTCCATATCATCGAGGTCTAACAGCGGGGCGACAGCACTCCAAGCAGAATCTATGAGTTCGGTCCGGTCGACCTTAACCTGTCCGCCTAGCATGGGCATAAGCTCAGCCTTAATGTCTATATCACGAACCCGTTCGAAGCGGTCACGCCCATAAGCGTGAAGGGGATGATCGAGAGTTCCCGTGAAGGCAATGACAAACTTCTTAAAAGTGGCACTACCCCAAAACGCCGAACTCGCCTTCGGTAACCGGATCACGTCGAAGAAATCGCGCGACTTGTATCGGTCCAAAAATGCGTTGATCTTCCCGGCAGCAATCTCTTGTAGCCCGCAAAGCTGAACCTTCGGCTGATTCAAATCTCCGGGTTGCCACATCACCGTCTTCCGCAGGGGAACCAAAGGGAGACGCTGCAGGAAATTCAAATCGACTTCTATGCGGTCAGGAGTTCCGCTCACGCTGACATAATTAAGGTACACTTTGCCGCCAGCAAATCCCTCGCGAGATCGCTGAACCCGATATTTCAACTCACGGGCAATCGCATCGATGGCTCGCTCCACATCGGACCGCTCACGCTGCATTTCCTCTCGATCCAACGCCCCTATGTAGTTGAAATCCAGATCCACTGATAATCTCGACGGCGGGCCATCGAACAGATTAAGGGCCGTTCCTCCTTTTAGCGCCAGCACTCGCGAGAGTAGAGGATGTCGCCCCACTGCAGCAGCCACCTCACCAAGACGGATGACCTTTTCGAGCGGCCCAGGAGGGAAACCACTCTCCAATGACAGGGAACTGATCAAATCACGGTCCATGATCTCCACCATATCCAGCCCCACCAACACCATCGTCGCCATGCATGCTTCTCTGCAAATGCACCGGCACGACGAGATTCCAGTCTTTGGCCAACACTCCCCCCCGCTGACCCGGGACCAGATAGACCCGTGTCCTGGGCCGATGCTTCTGAAATTCATTCAAGATCGAGGCATCCAGGAATAGGTCCTTCAGCCTCCTCTGCAGATACCACCCGACAGCCGCCCAAAGACGACTTTTACCATTGGCTCTCAGGATTTCCTTGAGCACTTCCGTGTTTAATGTGGCGAAGCCGTCCATCGACTCCACCAACTCATCGAGACCTCCCACCAGGCTTAATTCCCTGAATCCATCTACCAGGGTCCGCTCGGGGGTCGTGACCCGCAGGATTTTTCCCCCGCGGGTAAGCTCGGTCGTCCAAGGAACCTTGGTCCCCTCTCCCGAAGAACGCGTTCCGACTCGAGGCAGCGCAGCCTTCGGGTGCGATAGGAATTTGATCGTGGTTTGCCCCACCACGACGGGCGAGCGCCGCCGCGCTGTGCAGACAGTACAGGTCCACCAGACCGAATGCCCCTGCCCGTGGAGATCCAGGGCCGAATGATAGACGAAGACCGCATCGGGCCGAATGGCCGCAGCGGCCAAGAAGACATCCGGTTCGTAGCTCTCGGGGTTCATACCCACCGGAACGGTGGCATAGACCCCGTTGGCCAGACGCTTCAGACGCCCCTGCTTGAGGTAATAGCGCACCCGATACTCGGCGAGGCTCTTCTCTCCGCCAAGATGCCGACCGAACTCCTCGACGGTGAAGACCCGGTTCAACCCCATGAAGTCGGTAGTTCGCCGGGAATTACGTTGATGTTCAGCGCGTTTTTTCATGATATTTTTATCGGTTTTCCTCCTCAATGACAATACCGGAAACGACATCGTTTCCTCTGCGTGCAAAAAGCGATAGGATATTTATCATCTTTTGGACTGAACAGAAACAATTTACAGGCTAGGGTCAATGGCGTCAACAGGCCAATTGGGTGCCTCTGTCCTAACCCGGATCATTCACGAACCATACTATGAGGCCATTTCTTGACCCCATTCTTCAGCACCGGCATCCATAGTCGGGATCATTCTGGTTCCCGCTTTGTCTCTGGTTACTTCTCTCGGCCAAGGCAGAATTTTTCACCCATTTTGGGGTACACGGAGGCCCCGCTTCTTCTTGTTTCCCGATTTTGCAAAGGAAGCCCCAGGGCTACGTAGCGACCGCACCCCATGCTCGTGCCGCCCGCTGCCACTCCTTGGCCCAAGGATGGGCCGCAGCTAGGTGGACCACCACCCTCCGCACCGACCTGGTCACGCGCCCACCGATTTTCAACAGCTGAAGTCGCAAACTACCAGCTTGGCTCGTTTCCATTCCCAGCTTCGCCAGCCGCACACGCAACAACTGCATGATCACGAACGCAGCAGCCGACAAGAGCA
>PDWI01057427.1_pt1 | contig 11549 bp, 8 predicted proteins | sample 1430891 | NCBI WGS metagenome assembly PDWI01 (sample SAMN01162508, study PRJNA174530) | Oral metagenome, whole genome shotgun sequencing project. | biome: Marine environment; feature: Marine mammal; material: Swab sample of the gingival sulcus; isolation source: swab sample of gingival sulcus...
AAAACTAACAAATAATAATATCGTACTGCCAAACGATAATTGTTATTTTTAAGTGCGTTTTGAATTAATTTTTCAAAATCTGATTTTTCAATATTTTCACATTCTTCATAAATAAGTTGTTCTTTTTCTTTGGATTTTTTTCCAAATTTCCAAAAATTTGCATCACTTCCTAAGGCAAATTTAACAATAATCAAAATAACTAATAAACCTAATATATAAGGGAGTAAATTCCCTAAAAAATTAAAAAATTTACCAACGTATGAAATCGTTTTCTTATTAGGTTTAAAATTATTTTCTTTCGGCTTTTTCTTTTTTTCTTTGTATTCAAAACCATAAACATCGTTCAAATCCTTGTCAAACTTGCGAATTTTACGATAATTTGTACTTTTTTTACCTTTATATTCAGGTAAAACAGATTTTTCATCTTGCGAAAAACCAAAAGCAAAAAACAAACATAATAATATGGTAACAAACTTTTTCATTAGCGTAATTTATGTTTATTTGCTACCTTAAAAGGTAAAATTAAATAATAATAACTTATTGAAAATAAGCAAAATAAAATAATCGCATAACAAAAAACACTTGGTATTTTGTTATAAAGTCGTGTGACATAACCTTCTAAAAATCCAGCAATAAAAGTAAAAGGAATTGTACTAATAAATATAAAAAACGCTTCTCGCAAACCTTTTTTAAATGATTCTGAGCGTTTTAACGATTTCGGAAAAAGAATACTTGCACCGATAATATAGCCACAAGCAGACTCAATAACCATTGCAAAAATTTCGTAAGTTCCGTGTATCCAAATTCCTTTTATACTATCAAAAAAATTATTATGTTGGTAAAAAAACGCCTGAAAAACAGCAACCATAATTCCATTATGAATAATGTAAAACCCCGTCCCTATCCCTAAAAATAATCCTGAAAGAAACATTTTTAAACCAACCATAAGATTATTTTCAAAAATAGCAATGAAACTTCCCCAAGTACTTCCACCTTTGTAAATCGCAAGAGCATCGCCACTTTCTATGTTTCGCAAAGTTTCATTTACATAACTATTTCCCAAAACTTGACGAGCAAATGTTTGGTCGTTAAATGTTGATAATAAGCCGATAAAAAAACAGATAAAAAAGAAAATAAATGCTGTATAAATATAATTTCTATGTTTATAAACCAACAACGGCACAGTATCCATAAAAAAATTCAACAATGTTTTTTCTTGACTTTCTTTTTTGGTATGATAAATTTTTCCGTAACTTTGTTTTGCAAGTTTATTAAGATAAATAGTCACTTTGCTTTTTGGATAAAACGTTTGGGCATACGCCAAATCATTAGTGATTTTGATATGTAAATCAGCTATTTCGTCTGGGCTTTTTTTAATATTATTTGAAATTATTTGTTCTAATTCAAGCCAAATTTCTTTATTTTGCTTTATGAAAGCGACTTCTCTCATTCAGGAGTTTAATTTTCTACAAATATATGAAAACATTACAAATAAATACAACACAAAATGTACCTATAACTTTTAATGTTGCAGATGCAGGACACCGAATTTTAGCATTTATTATTGATAACATACTAAAAATAGGATATTTATATTTGGTTCTTTATTCATTATCTGAATATAATTTTGGTTGGGACACATGGTCTCAACGAGCATTTTTTGTTATAATTTGTCTTCCTATAACATTTTATACATTATTTTCTGAAATGTTAATGAACGGACAAACCATAGGAAAAAAGATTTTAAAAATAAAAGTTGTAAATATCGAGGGGTTTAAACCTTCAAAAGCAGATTATATAATTCGCTGGTTTTTAAGAATTGTAGATTTTAATTTTTGGCTTTTGCTTTTTATTTATGCGTATAGTTTAGGAATTTTAAGAAAGTCTAATTACGAATTTATTATTTTAATTATATTCATTTTTGGGAAATTAGTTGGATTTTTAAGTATTCTTATCACTAAAAACAATCAACGTTTGGGCGATTTAGCAGGAAATACGGTTGTAATTTCATTAAAAGATGACGTACGATTTTCTCAAACTATTTTAGTAAATTTATCCGAAACCTATACGCCAACGTATCCAAATGTAATTTTACTTTCGGACAACGACCTACGAATTATAAAAGAAAATTTCTTAACTGCACGAAAAGAAAAAGACATTACAATTACTATACGCAAGATATGTAATCAACTGATTTTATACCTATTAAAACTTGTATATTAAATTTAGAATAACTTTTTCTAAATATATTATGCATATTTAATATATTTTCTATATTTGCAAACTGTATTTAATCTAAATAAAGTTAATTGAATAGAAAAATATTAATATTGTTTGTGTTGTTAATTCAGCAAGTTTTTGCACAAAATATTGTTGTAAAAGGTGTTGTTTATAGTGCTGATACCAAAGAAGTTTTAGTTGGTGCTAATATTTTCAATATTAAAAAAACAGCATATACCACTACTGATTTTGAAGGGAAGTTTTCTATAAAATTAAAGAAAAATCAAGAGTTGATATTTTCTTACCTTGGATATAAAACAAAAAAATATAAAGCAAAAAAACAGGAAATAATAACGATATTTTTAGAACCTGATACCGAAGAATTAAATGAAGTCGTAATTAATGCAAAGAAAAATATAAATGATATTGATTTACGAAAAGTTACAAGTGCTATTTCAATTGTAAAGCCTAACAAAATTAAAGAACGTGTAAGTATTAATACGATTGAATCTTTACAAGGACAATTGGCAGGAGTTTCGGTAAAAACATCTGGGGAACTCGGAAGACCTGTAAAAATTAGAATTAGAGGAACTTCAACTTTACCTATTAAAAGAAAAGGAAAACTCAAACAAGAAGAAATTGAATTATTAGACAATCGTTTTAATCAGCCGTTGTTTGTGTTAGACGGACAAGTTATTAGTTACGAAACTTTTGAAACCTTAAATATCAACGATATAGAGGAAATAAAAGTGCTAAAAGACGCCTCGGCAAATGCTTTATATGGTGTAAAAGCGTCAAATGGAGTGATTGAGATAACAAGTAAACGAGGTAAAAATGGTAAAACTGAATATTATTTTTCATTGCAACAAGGGATTACTTTTAAAGGTAAGCCTACGCAAATAATGATGAATACCAAAGAAAAATTGGAGTTTGAACGTTTGTCAAAAAATAAAGAAACAGTAGGATATTATTCTTCGGAAGAATATGTACGTATTAAGTATCGTAACAATCCTAATTTGGATAAACTTATTGCAGAAGGTCAGCAAAAATTGGATTCTATTAGTAAAATAAATACAAATTGGTTTAACGAATTAGCAAGAATAAGCACTTATAATTCTTATAATGTTAGTACACGAGGAGGAAATGCTACAAATAAATTTTATGTTTCAGGGAATTTTTCAAAACAAGGCGGAAAGTTTGACGGAAATGATTTACAGGTTTTTAACGGACGATTAAATTATGAATACAAATTGTCCGAAAAGGTGTATTTAATGCTAAATTCTGGTTTTGGTTTTTCTGAAAATAACACGCCAAATTCTTCTAATTATTCGCCAGCACAACTGATGTACGAATTAAATCCGTACGAACAAAAAGAAAAAGGTTTGTTGGTTTCGTTTCCTGATAGAACATTTAAAAATTTAGTAAATCAGTTTAGTAAAAATACGGAAAAATCTAATTTTAATTTCTCTGTTAATATGAATGCTGAATTGATGAAAGATTTACACATTTCATCGGTTGCAGGTATGCAATACGGAATAGATGAAATGATTTCTATTGTTCCGCCTGATGCTTATTCGGAAAGAGATAAGGATTTGATTGAGAGAGGAATGGCAAAAAAGAATAAACTAAAAACAATAAATTACACAACAAATACAAGATTAAATTATCAAAAAACGTTTTCAAAACATAATATTTCGTTAAGTGCAAATATTGATTATTATAAAAATATTTATGACTATATCGGTATTTTGGGGTATGGTTTGCCAAGCAAATTAATGTCAGGAGCAGGAATTAACAATGATATTAAAGGTTCAAGAAGTTCAAAAACATCATCAAAAAACACAACAGATGCGACATTGGGTTATGGATTTTCGGCATTGTATGATTGGAATACCTTATTTAGCATTTATGGAAGTTTCAAAAAAGATGCTTCTTCATTATTGCCCAAAAACAAACGTTGGAATTCCTTTTATGCTGTTGGATTTGCAATTAATTTAGATGATAATTCGTTTTTAAAAAATGTTGATTTCTTGGAATCTGTAAAATTTAGAAGTAGTTATGGTAAAACTGCAAGTTTATCAGGAATTACTGCCTCGTTAGTTGTTCCGACTTTTGGTTATGGAGAAGGGATTTATCAAGGATTGCGTGAATTTTCATTGAAAGATTTATATAATAAAGATTTACGTCCCGAAAAAAGTACATCGGTGAATTTTGGGGTAGATTTTAGTTTTGCAAAAAGTTTTAGAATATCTGTTGATGCGTACAAAAGACGAACAAGTGATATGTTATTGACTGTTCCTATTCCGTCATCAAATGGATTTCATCAGCAGTTGAAAAATGTTGGTGTAATGGACAACAAAGGTATTGAACTTTCATTGTCGGCAATACTTATTAAAACGACTAATTTTATATGGAATACCTCTTTAAATTTGGGATATAATGACAATAAAGTGATTGATTTATATGACGGAACTACGCTTAATTTGAGTTTGAGTGATGCTCCATATCCTGATTATGAAGAGGGAAAATCGGCAAATATTTTATACGGATTGCGAAATTGGGGAATAAATCCTGCTGATGGAAAGCAATATTTTATACGAAAAAACGGAAAACGATTTAATGGACATACAGAAAAACCAAAACAAGAAGATTTTATCGTTTTAGGAACTACGTCTGCACCCTTAAATGGCGGTTGGTATCATAGTTTTTATTATAAAAATTTTCAACTTTCTTTTGATTTATATTATAGTTTTGGAGGCGTGGCGAAATATACAAATATGCCGAGAGGTTATAATAGGTCAGATGCAAATAAAAATTTACCTAAAAGTAAATTGGAGCAAACGTGGTTTAAGGTTGGCGATGAAGGGAAAAAATACCCAAATATGAATATTGGTTCTATTAAATATCAATGTGATAAGGATTATTTAGATATGGTATTTAAAGGTTATTTGAAAAATGCAAGTTGTTATTTTCAGTTAAAAAATGTAGGATATTGGTCTAATTTTGCTGGTGGAGACCCAGAAACAGCGAATGTTCAAGGTTCTTCGCAACCGATTTTAAGTTTTGGATTAAATGTAGGATTATGATAAAGAATTTAAAATACATATTTATTCTGTTTGTGCTTTCGGCTTGTTCGTTGGATTTTCCTGTGGAAGACCAAATTACTGGTTTTGACGCTATTGATGATGTTTTTATTGCAAATGAAACCTTATCAGGAATTTATATTTCCTATCCGAAAAATAAAATGGCGTTTTCAAAATTAGCAGATGATTTTTATCCTAATCACACAATTTATGATAATTTAACAGATTTTGAGTTTTATAATTGGAATCCTTATAGAATTCAGTTAATGTCCAACACGCTTTGGAATGATTATTATGCCACAATTTCAAAAGCAAATGTGTTATTAAGCCGATTTGATAAAATACAAACAGAATCAAACGAAGTTCAAAAATTAAAAAATATTAAGGCAGAAACCTTATGTTTAAAGGCGTTATGTTTTTTTGATTTAATTCAAATTTATGCAAAACCATATAACGAGGCAACTAAAAATGATTTAGGAATTATCATAAAACATAAAATTGAGTCGGAAAAATTGCCAAGAAGTTCGCTTGAAAAATCATACGAAGAAACAGAAAAATTATTGTTAGAGGCTATTTCTAATTTTTCAGATGAACAAAAAACAAGTTATCGTTTTTCAAAAATAGGAGCAAAAACCTTACTTGCAAAATTGTATTTTAATTGGCAAAAATATGATAAAGCAATTAGTTTGTGCGATGAAATTATAAGTCAAAAAAGTATCACTGCAACAAGTTTTGAAAAAATGTGGAACGACTTACAAAAAGATGATAAAGATAAAATTGTTTCGGAAATTATTTTGGCAATGGAGGAAAAAGTGTTCTATTTTTCTGAAATTTATGACGGAGTTCAGCACGAAGATGAATATTATTTGAACCAAAATATTGTTTTTGAAGATAACGATGTACGAAAAAAATCAGCAATTATTCCGCAGATGTTTAGAATTTCAAATGATACTGAAATACCTGTAAATCATTTAGGTAAATTAAGGAAAGAAATTCAGGATATTAAACCTAAATAGAGGTAGAGGCGAAAAGTGTTATAAATTCATTTTTGGAGTTGAGAAATACAAGTAAAATAAATTCGGTTGGAATTGCTTTTTTAAATGAATTATTAAAAGAAAAACAAAAAGAATTTATAGGCGAAGGCTTGCGATATTTTGATTTAAAACGAAATAAACTAAATGTCAATAGAGTAGATTATAGAAAAAATAAATTTACGTTTAGTATTTCTGAAACCGATTATCGTTGGGTGTTTCCTATAAATAAAACAGAAATGAAATATAACGAAAATATTAAAAATAACGAAGGGTGGTAAAAGTAAGACCTAACAAGTTTTTAAAACCTGTTAGGTCTGTGTAAAGCGTTATATTTAGAGATTTATCAATTATTGTAATAAAAAGTAAATAAATTAAATATAAACAAAAATGAGAGTAATTAAATCATTAGTATTGTTGTTTTTAGCAACATTAGTAGTATCTTGTAATGAAGAAACAGAAGTATTTACAGGAGATGTGTATGTAACATTAAAAGCAAAAGGAGGAAATTCCTTTGTAGAAGGGGAAGCAACAACATTAAATTATGATGTTGTTTTGAGTAAGTCTTTTCATAAAGATATAAAATTGGTATTTGATTTGGAAAAATTAACCGAATATCCAAATTTAGTAAACTTTAAAAAAGAAGTTGTAATTCCTAAAAATAAGACTATGGGAAGTCTTAAATTTACAGGAGTTAAAAAAGATATTCTTGATAATATTTTAACAGAAAATAAAAATTTTAAAATTTTATTGTCAAGTTCAGAAGGAATTACTAATAAAATTATTTTAGATAAGGATTATAAAATTCTTATTAAAAAAGGACAAACTATTGAAGGTTTAACACAAAGCCAAAAAGATTTGTTAAAAGGATACAAAAAGAAAGGTATTGATTTAACAAAATGGATTGGTGAAATTCCTGTGAAAGTTAAGGTTGCTACAAAGGCTATTGAAGGTTTTAAAGCTTTTACTGGAGGTGATAAAGAATATAGCGGAACTACTTATATTACTTTAAGTGAAAAGGCAACAGTAGATAAACCTATCTTAAAAATGGTAAAAAATGCTTTTGGGTTAAATGACTATTTACAATGGGTTTTCAGAGGAGAAACTCTTGATAATGAGTATTGGAATAATCCAGGAATGCCTTCTCCAACTGCTATAATGAAGGCTATTGGAGAAGAAAGAATGACAAAATGGAAAAATAATGAATATACATTTAATGTTATGGTTGATGATATAGAAGTAAATACCGATGGTACTATTACTTTTGTAAGAGAAAATGGAACATACGATAATTATACAGACTTCTTGAAAAAAGAAAGTGAAAGAGAAAGAAACCTTTCAGCTGTGGATTTTCAATATGAATTTCCTTTATGGGACGAATTGGTTAAATTAACAGAATCTGATGCTACTTTGAAAGACCATATTGCACAAGGAGGTTCTTTGCACCCTAATAACTATATAGGTGTTTCAACAATATTAACTAATGATTGGGAAGGAAGTAATTGGGTTGCACCAACAGGAAGTTATGACTCTAAAGAAATGAAATTTGCATTTACTTCTGACCATACTAATTCGGAAGATTATGACAAAATTGAAGTAACTTTTACTCCTAAAAAATAATTTTTTAATTCAATTTTAATTTAAAAATGAGTGTTGTTATGGTTTATTTTAAGAAAATAAAATTTATAATAGCACTCGTTTTTTTATAATTACCAAACAAATTAGATGTATTTCTTTTAAAAAATAAAACTAATCAAAAAGAAACCTTGTTTTATTTTTTGATAAAAACAGGGTCAATCAATGAAACCGATAAGCAGTTGGGGTACGCTCACTTATTGGAACATTTGGCATTTAAAAAAGGGAAAAACTTTAAAAAACAATCGGTTACAAATTTTTTAAAACAACAAGGTTTGCAAGTTGGCAAACATTATAATGCTGTTACAAATTACGATTACACTTTATATCAAGTAAAAATTCCTAATAACAATCTGCAATTGCAACGTAAAATTATTTTGTTTTTTGCCGATATTTTAAACGGATTACAATTCACAGAAAAAGACCTTGAAACTGAGAAAAAAATAGTTTTAGCCGAAAAAAATGCAAGAGAAAAACCTGATAAAATATTTAATCTAAAATTAGGAAATTCTTTATACAAAAAACGACTTCCTATCGGTACTGAAAAAAGTATTAAAAAGGCAACTACTCAAAAAATTAGAGCATTTTATAAAAAATGGTATCAACCTAAAAATTGTGCAATTTTTGTAGTTGGAAATATCAATTTAAAAAAAATATATACGGATATTAGTGATGTTTTAGGAACTATTTCTAATGGTAATTCTGAAATTTTTGAAACGAAATCTATTTTTGAAACATTAGAAAATAATACAACGATTTTTCAAAAAAATGACAAATTAAAACAAACAAAACTAACTATTTTATTGGCTTTAAAAAGAAGTGAAAATTCTGAAAAAGATATTTTTAATGCCATTTTAAGAAATAGAATTAAACGAGTTTTAGATGAAAATAATATCCAAAATACCATTTTTTACGATTATTTTCTTTCCGATGTTGGTTATTTTACAATTACTTCAAATACAGATAATAGCAAAGAAGTTTTACGGCTTATTTTTACAGAATTAAAGCGATTAAAAGACTTCAAAATTTCAAAAAAGGAGTTGGAATTTTATAAAAATAGAAATTCAAGAAAGAATGTAAAAAATGATTTTTCAAATATTTTTATAATGGACGAGGTTGTCAAAAATTATCTTAAAAATAAAACTTTTGAATATCAAAAAAATACAGATAAAAACATCACAATATCAGATATTGATAATTATAAAAAACTTTTTTTCGCAAACCTTAAAAATTTGATTTATATTGAAAATTCAACGGAAAAAATTACAAATCAAGATATCAAAAATTTATTACAAAACGTACAAAATCAATATATTGAACCATATAAATTTCAGAAAAAAACACAAAAGCAAAAAGTAATATCCAAAATAAAAGATTTAGAAATAAAAAAAATAACTCCTCAAAAACCTATAAGTATAAATTATTTTTCAAAACTTAATGTAACCAAATTGACGTATCAAAATGGAATAAATATATTGTTAAAACCTATTAAAAATGGAACTAAAAAATATAGTATTATAGCCAAAGCCAACGGAGGTTATAAAACTATTTCTGATAAAAATTATCATAAGTTTGAATCGGCAGAATCTTATGTTAGTTTGGGAGGTGTGGCAAATTTGAGTTCTACTGAAAAAGAAAATTATTTGTCGGATAAATCATTTGGTTTGTCACTAACTATTTTAGATTTTGAACGATTAATTCACGCACACACAACACAAAAAAATCAAAAAGATTTTTTTAAATTTTTAAATGCAACATTAACAGATGTAAAGCCTAATAAATATGAGTTTGATAAGGTTATAACCGAAAAAATTAATTATTTAAAAAACAAACCTATTAAAAGTCTGTCAAGTGATAAAGATAAATTAACTGCAACATTATTAGGCGATTATTTTCCGAATAGAAAATTAGAGAAATCGGAAAAAGATTATAAGGAATTAGATGTTTTTGAAATGAAAAAATTTTATGACAAAGCGTTCAAATACGCAAATAATTGGAATTATGTTATTGTTGGGGATTTTTCTGTTAATGAAATTATTCCATTGCTAAATAAATATATAGGTAGTTTGAAAACGACACTTAATTCTATTAAAAACACTGGTTTCAATTACTCTAAATTACCTGAATATCAAAAAAATAGAATTCACAATAAAAATAAAAACTATATTTTAGTTAGTTATTTTCATTATAATTGTATAAATTTAAAAGAGAATTTGTTGTTGTTAATGTATGAAAAATATTTACAACTAAAAATAACGGAATTACTACGGAAAAAGAGAGGATTTGTGTATGCTCCGTCAGTTGAACTTCATACAAAAAATGCTATTGCGATGTTAAAAATAGATTATTATTGTGATGTAAATTTATTTGAAAAATCAAAAAAAACAATTAATGATTATTTACGAAAAAGAAACAAATTTAAATTAAATGATATCCTTTTTGAGCAAGTAAAAATGCAAGTCAAATTAGAGTATAATAAATTTTTATCAAGTGAAGATTTATATTTATGGTCTTCAAAATTAATTGAAAATACTCAAAATATAAATGAATTAGAAAATATAAATAATCTGTTTGCCAACATAACAAAGGAAGATTTTTTTAATTTTATCATCAAGGCAAACAAAAATAAAGTTATTAAAACTATTGAATTTAATTAAAAGTAAGTCTTAATTAAAATTAATGTTTTATCTTTGGAGTTTCAATAATTTATTAAATTTTTATAAAAATGAAAGTATTAAAAATTGCCTTTATAGCACTTAAGACGGAACAATAACAGAAGTTTTAGTAAGTCTTGGTTACGAAAAACAAATTGTAGCAGTTGATATTACCAGTATTTATCCTGAAAGATTAAGAGAAAATAAAAATATTAAACAATTAGGACATACCACTGGGATAGGTATTGAGTCTATTTTGGCACAAAAACCAACACGAGTTTTTTCAACCGAAAAAGGGATTTCTGAAAAGTTAAAAGAACAATTAAAAAACTCTAAAATTCCTGTAACCTATTACAAAAAAAATAAAAGTGTAGAAGGAGCAAAACAACTTATTAAAAGTATTGCGAAAGACTTTAATCAAGAACAAAAAGCCGATGAAATCATAGCCAAAATAGATGAAGATATTAAGGGGTTAAAAGAAATTAAAAACAAACCAAAAGTAATGTTTGTTTATGCAAGAGGTGCAGGAACGCTATTTGTTTCGGGTACGGATACGCCTGTTACAGAGATGATTATTTTGGCGGGAGGCGAAAATGCTGTAACTTCTTACAAAGATTATAAACCATTAACTGCCGAGGCTGTAATCGCTTCAAACCCTGATGTTTTGTTGTTTTTCACTTCTGGATTAAAAAGTTTAGGAGGAATTGATGGACTAAAACAAGTGCCGTCACTGCTTAAAACAACTGCGGTTAAAAAGAAACAAATCATTGATATGAATGGACTATTTTTAACAGGTTTTGGTCCTCGTACGGGAAAGGCTATCAAAGAACTTAATGAAAAATTGTCGGTATATGCAAAATAAATTGCTTTATACATATACTATTTTAGGAATATTTATTTTAGTTGGATTGTTTTTTATTTCAATG
>PDWI01009033.1_pt1 | contig 11548 bp, 11 predicted proteins | sample 1430891 | NCBI WGS metagenome assembly PDWI01 (sample SAMN01162508, study PRJNA174530) | Oral metagenome, whole genome shotgun sequencing project. | biome: Marine environment; feature: Marine mammal; material: Swab sample of the gingival sulcus; isolation source: swab sample of gingival sulcus...
TTAGCAGCTCTTTATGTATAAAAACGAAAAGGACAGAATAGCTCAGTAGAATTTTTCATTGGCACCATGACCCAGTGCATTCCAAATTCTCTGAGCCTACTCTATCCTTTGTTAATTCTACATAAGTCGTGCAAGGCGTTTAAATGAATAAAATAAATTTCTCGACTAGGGCTTCAGTCGCTACGCTCCCTGCAGAAACGGTTCGAAATCCTTTTAAAAATTCTTAAAATATATAGTTGTATTCTTTTAGGAACGAGATTAGTATAAATAACTTCTACTCGCTAGCTCCGCGAATATCAATTACGACCATCGGTGGGTTATTCCCCTCTTTATCAATGGTATAATTACTGATTTTAACCGGTTTACTCATGGTCATTACAACCGATATCGAATTCTGGCTATCATTTATAATACTCACGTCTGTAAGCATATCGCTCCACCACGGAAGTGCAGGTGCCTGCACAAAATCCTCAATATTGTTTACATTCAATATTAATTTATAGCCTCCATCTGCAATCTCCAAAGAATAGGTTGGAGGAAGTTCTCCAGAAAAATCAAAAACCAAACGATGAAAATATGTATGATCCCCCATTCGGAAAGCAGACAAGACAGCGGTACTTGTCGAAGCGCCTCCTGTAAGCGTACCTTGAGAGACGAAATATCCGTCATCAAATCCGTCATCGCTATCGCTTTCAGCTTCACTTGAAGTCGTAGTGGTTTCTTCAGAGTTTTCTCCAGCACCCTGCTCACTGGTAGTTTCTGATTGCGCATCAGCTGTCAATACCCGTTTTTCTTCGTCCTTACTAGGATCAAAATCAGATTTTATTTCAACAACATCAAAATCACGCTCCGTAAGTACCACACTAAAATTCACTACTCTCTGATATTCCTCACCTTCTATCTTATTGAAAACCTTGGTATGGGCATCTACCATTCTATTATTTTCATCGTAATTTAAGTCTTTCACTTCCATTTTTGTCACTTCGATGTCTTTGAGCGGTTTTAATACATCAAATGCAATCGGCGGATTGATAAAATAAGAACTAACCGCAGTTTCATCATCTACTAAATAGTTTTCCAAACTCTCAAAAAATTCTCCAACACGCCCATCCTCCGCAAGCAAAATTTCTGTCGTAGCCTCTATACTCGCCGGCTCTACAACGCGATGGATTGGATCACTATTATTCGATGTCGCCTTAATCGCAATGTACACAAGTACTATAACAACAATCAACAACAAAATAATAACAATGGACAAAATTTCATCCACCTTACTTCTTCGTGCTTTTCTAGGCGCTTTCTCCTCTAAGTCGTCAATCGAAATTGGACGTAAATTCTCCGCCTCATCTTCCATATTAATGGAATCCGACGCCTGTTCATAAAGCGGAAGTGGCACACCATCATAACCATCTTCCTCTAAAGCCACAGAATTAGCATCATAAATAGCTGCTTTTTTATTTTTAATAGATTTGTCCAACTCCTCTTTTGGAGTCGATGTTTTTTTGTTTGAAGCGCTATGAGCTATCATGGGATTCACTCTTGCGGGATTCCCACCTTCAAACTCTTCTTTTTCGTTAAATTTTTCAGAACTCCTTTGATTTTGAGGGGTATTTGAGTCATTTGAACTAGACGCCGCCACTGACACACGCGGGATTTGACGCTTATTCTCCTCTTTTACACTTTCTAAAACTCCACTTTTCTCTCTATCTTCAAGTCGTCCAATTGATTCTTTATGAAGCAACTTCGTATCACCAGATGGCTCCTCCGTCGGAATTCGTCTAGTTAATTCGCTTGTCTCCGACTCCATCGGCTCCCACACTGGCTTTTTATTTGTTTTTACAGGTTTTTTTTCACTTTTTCTATCAATTGGTTTTTGAATCAAACTATGTTCCTTGCGAACACTAGGTTTGGCAATAATATCTTCCACTCGAACGCCATCTAAATCAGGGATAACAACCGTATCTCCACCTTGAAAAACACCTGTTTCTCCGCGTGGAACAGGTTCACGCCTTTTACGAACAACTTCCTCTTGACTTTCGCCCACTTGAAGTTCATCATCCTCATTATCCAAAGCTCTTATCTTATCAGCAAAAATCGCCTTAAGCGCTTCATCTAACATCATGGTGTCGTTTACAGCATCTGGACTATATTCTAAAGTCGTACCACAAATCCTACATCGTTCTGATTTCGCAGGATTTGCAAAAGCGCAATTTGGACATTTCATATAAGGCTCCTCCTATTTTTTTATACCTAATGTATTTCCCTCTGACAATAAATTTGTACTAACTGAACGAACAATACCGTGTTTTGCCCTGTGATTACGGTATGCAACACGCAGCAGCTCCTTTATCATCTCATCAAAACTTAAATCTGTCGCTTCCCAAAGGTAGAATGAAAGTGAACCAGGAATTGTATTTAGCTCACATAGATATGGTTTAAGCGTCTCTCTATCTACCAAAAAATCAATTCTTACAACTCCTGCACAATCCAGTAGCAAAAAACTCTTTCGCGCAATCTCTTCTACCTGATGTTTGAGGGCATCTGAAATATCTGCAGGAATCTCTCGCTTCGCCGCACTCATTCCTTTTTCTCCACCAACGTATTTATCCTCATAGGTCAAAAATTCATTTTGCGAAAGCGGTCTCTCAATAACCGATAAACGCTGTTCATAACGGTCGCCTAGTACAGATATATTAAGCTCCATATGATTTTCTAACTTATACTCTACAATCACTTTTGACGAAAACTGCGCCGAAAACTCCAATGATTCCGCCAACTCGGATTTATTTTTCGCCGTCGTGACACCAACGCTGGAACCAACATCTGCAGGTTTTACAATCATCGGAAATTTAAGATGTTTCACACACTCTTCAATCACCTCTTCAGGAGATTTATAAATCGTATCAGAGTAGAACCATCTGCTGTCAAGCTGTGGAATATCGTAACTGTTCAAAACTGATTTTGTAATAGTTTTGTCCATAGTAATTGCCGCAGCCACTGTACCGCAACCAATATAAGGCAGACCAATTAAATCTAGCTTTCCCTGTAGTGTTCCGTCTTCTCCACCCGTTCCGTGAATAATCGGAAACACCACATCAATGCGTTCCACAGTAATAACATCTTTATTTTTAGCTTCAAGCGGCATCAAACGAGCTGCATATTCTGTATCAGACGGAACAATATCAACACGTGCGCATTTTTTGAGAAGTTTCGGAATGTTTTTATAGTTCTCAATTTGATCCAGCCCTTCTCCAACATAAAACGCTCCATTTTTCGAGACATAGATCGGAATCGCTCTATACCCCTCCATTTTTTTTATAACCGAAAGCGCTTGAATCGCCGTAATAACAGAAACTTCGTGCTCTACGGATTGTCCCCCAAAAAGAACTGCTATATGTATCATAATTTCTCCTCAAACGCATCTGGCAAATCATTTTCTATTAGTACAACATCACCTGCACTGGTCATCTCACGTGCTAATTTTAACGCATCGCGCATTCCGCCGACAGTCGTGATTTTCTCTTGATTATAACCTGCTGAAACAAGCCCCACGCGAATATTTTTCGTCTGTTTTTTCGTCACCAAAATAACGGCATCTGCAACCTTAGCAATCTGCGCACCAAAGGTCTTGTGTATCGTTTCTTCTTGATCTCCTAGTTCAATCATACCAGGTGTAACAACAAGACGTTTCTTGGCCTCCATCAAAGAAAGCACATCCAGCGCCGCTTTCGCCCCCGCGGGGTTTGAATTAAAGGCATCCTCTAAAATCGTCACACCATTTTCGATTCTAGTAGAAAGTCTATTTTTCGTCGGTTTTAAACGTTTTACCGCAACTTGTATTGAGCTTGGTTTCGCACCTAGCACCAAAGCCATCGCCGAGGCTGCCAGAATATTTTGAACATTATGAGCACCTAAAAGACTTGTTTTAAGTGGGATTTCTCGGACTTCAGACACTTGCTTAGATGAGTTGTTTTCCGCTTTCCCTCCATCTTTATCAAACGATTTTTTAGTAGGTAAATTTCCCGCCGTTTTCTGCGCCGTTTTTCTAGCGTCTATCAACGTGAATTCCAATCCATTTCCGTTAACTACAATATCTTTCGCATAAATATCCGCTGTTTTCTGTGTCGAAATCCGCACAATATCCACGCCTTCTTTGATAGAAATACTGGCAATATTTTCGTCATCAATGTTTATAATCGCCGTTCCATTGGATTTTAAGCCATTAAAAACCTGTGATTTTTCTTTAATAATCGCTTCGAAATCACCAAACGTCTCCAAATGCTGCCCAGAAAGTGCAGTAATCAGCGATACATCAGGCGACAGCATATCAACTGTCTCCAAAATTTCACCGCGTTTTTTTGCGCCCATTTCAGCGACTAATATCTCTGTCGTCGGGCGTAGCTTCTCTCGAATTAAACGCGTCAAGCCAAGTTTCGTGTTGTAACTCGACGGTGGAACCAGTGTGTTAAAATCCGCCTTTAACATGTCGCCCAACATATTTTTTGTCGATGTTTTCGCATAACTCCCTGTAATGGCTACCACTTTTAAAAACGGCGCTTCAGCAACACATTTTTCCGCCTCTTTGTAATAGCCGTTGTTAATCATCAGCTCCATCGGACGGTTTATAAGGTTCGCCAGCACAATCCACACTGGTGTAAAAGCAAACAGCAAAATAAACTCTGCGTAGAGCACCGCCAGTCGCACCAGTTCATGATATGAATTACTGGTAATGGCATTATAAATCGCCAACAAAAAGAGAATCAGTAACGGAACAAAAAGTCGCTTTACCCGTTTTGTATACACCAAATCGTGCTTTGGATTTTCGTTTTTAAAAATAACAATCTGCGACACAAAAGAGACAAACGCAAATATGGTGCCCAGAATCGTGTAATCAAAGAACAACAGCAAACTGGCAATAAAAAAGAGTAAGTGGTCTGCCTTAATACCCATTAATTTGTGATGTCTTATATACGGCATCGCATAATAACCCATCTGCTGAAATTCACGCATTTCTTCCAATACGTGGAGAATCAGTACGACGGATAAAAATACAAACGATGTATAAAACAAGGTGTTTGCCATTATTTTTTCACTCCATTTTTCTCTGCATTTTCTGTTTCACTTTTATTTATCACTTCTTCGGGCGAAAAAAACGAATCAATAATCATCGCCACTTCTGCTGGCTTTTCACGATAAATATAGTGTGTTGCACCCTCTACTTCAACAAGCGCTGAACCCTCTACTAAACTTTCAATCAGGCGCCCACCACTAATCGGTGTCACGTCATCGTCTGTACCCCATACAAGAAGTGTCGGCGCTTTAATCTGCGCAAAATCGTGTTTTTGATCGTGATTTACCGCCATGACAAGCGCGTGTTTCATGTTTGCACTGGCATTTTTATAGTCATCGGAACTTCTCTTCGTTAAAAGCGCTTCCCTCTGACGCTTAAAGAGATGTCCTATCACTGGAATGGACGCTAAAAATTTCACGAATTTATAAAAGCCCAAACTCACGTGATACCCAAAACTACGTTTCGGTTTAATCCCTGCAGACGCAATAAATACAATCTTCGCAAATCGCTTAATTTTTGAAGTAACACGCCCCCCGTATGAATGTGAAATTACATACAGCTTCTCCCTTTCCTCAGGTGTCAACACCTTTGCAAGAAATGCTTCCGTCAAATCTGCATAATCTTGAACACTCCAAGATACTTCCGGCTCTGGTGATGCCCCAAATCCCGGAAGCGAAAATGCAATTAACTTATAGTCTCCTTTCATTCTCGACGCAATCGGCGTCAAACTTTCGAGACTACCTCCCCAACCATGCAAAAGCAGGACAGGCTGACCCTCTCCTGTGATTTTGTATTCAATTTTTTCTAAATCATAATTCATATTCAAATTATAGCACATTGAGATGGCTTCCCCAAGCAAAAAAACTTAAATCTATGAACTATTTTTGAGCTTTTAGAACTTCCCTTAAAAACTGCTATTTGATCTTTTGTGCAAGAAGCTCAACAGCCGCTAGTTTAAACAAAGCATGTGGAAAGGTCAGCGCTGAAATCGATATGCGTCGGTACGCTTTTTCTCTTACACGATCGTCCACACCATTACTTCCACCAATAATAAATACATTGTTTTCACTAAGCTTTATATCAGAAAAAGAGGTATCGCCAACCACGTCAAATAAAAACACGCGATCATCACGATTTATTTTTTCTAAAATCAAATCACTCTCTCGCTTTATAGCGCTTTTTTTGTCCTTATCCGAAAAATCCTGCACACTATCTAAAATAATACCAGCCGACTTCGCTTTTTTACCACATATGGCATCAATGTCCTTCGGCGCTTTTCCCACACTTAATAGTTTAATTTTCATTAATTTCCTAACCTATGAATTTGGAGACATCATAAAAAAGTATCCTTGTAAATATTCTAACACAAAACATTGAAGTCGCTTATATCACTTTAATTTTATAAAAACAGCTTTCATGAACAATTGTAATTCCTAAGCAACACTCAAAAATTACTCTTTCTGTTCGCTGAGCTGGTTCATAATAAAAGACACACTATCCGCCCACTTTGGATCCGTCGCATAACTTGATCCTACGGAATCTACGGATAATCCTTTAAAATGTGCACCACCTCTTTTTAAATATTCTTTTGACAAATATCCTGCAACATGGTTGATTCCATCTTCAAAATTTTTAAACCGCTTTGCGCTGGCATACGGTGAGTCGTCATACGCACAAAATCCAAATAAATTATTTTTATCATTGGCAATTTTAGAGGTGCCATATCCTGATTCTAAAGCAGCAATAGACGCTAAAAACCACGCGTTGACGCCGTGTTTTTTTTCTGCTTGCACAAAGGATTTTCCCAGTCCATTCAGTCTAGTTCCTGCAAACGCTCTGTCGATATCTTCCGCGGTCGCCCCACTTAGCATCGTAACATTTTCGCGATCAACCACTTTTTTCGCACCAAAATGCATTGGACTTTGAGGCATCACTTTCGTTCCACTGCCCAATTTTGTTCTGAGTATTTCATCAAACCGTTGCTCCGCTTTAAAGTAATCCGAGGATATATGGGAAGCATGCGATTCCATAATTTTTTTGATATTCACGGTAATCTCCTATTTGTATTATATACAAAAGCGCTCTGCATCGCAATCTTGAGCTTTTTTGAATACGTTTTAAAAAACAAAGTAGGTTTTAGATATGATATGCTACGTAAAATGAAATTTGGGGCTTTCCGTCAAATTTCTTTTTGTTGAATTATATATATTGAAAATCACTTCAGACGAAATTTTCGTTGGCGCCATGACCCAGCGCACTCCAATTTATCTGAAGCGATTTTCTTTTAGTAATATAAAAAAGAGCGGACTTGCTCATAAACATCATTTAAATTTGAATATTTTTGAGTTCTTTATATTTAAAAACTATATCAGTTTAAATATAAAAAAACATCAAGCATGCAATTTCGAAGCGGTTCTGTAGTGCCGACTATATGGAATTATGAACCCTAAAGCGATAGATTTAGAATTCTAATATTTCTTATTTTTTAAAAATTTATAAAATAAACACCTTAAAAATAAAAAACAAAAACGGCTATATGTGATATACTGTATTGGATTATTCAAAAATTTTGTCGTAAGACATAAAGAATGGGAGAAGAATATGAAAAAACGATTAATGGTCGGACTGCTCTGCGCGTTGCTTATTTTCAGCGTATCTTGTAGCAAAGAAAATACTACAACTACTGCCGAAACGACAGAAGCGTCAAAAACTTCTTCAGCGGAATCTACAGAACTATCATCAGAGGTCACTGAAGAAAGCTCAGAAGCATCCAAAACTAATGAAACAGAAGCTAAAGAAAGCTCTATAAATTCAGAGGAGGCATCGGCGGAAACCACAACATCAAGCAATGAAAATTCAAGTGAAAGCAAGGAGGAACAAGACATGTCAGAAGAACAAACTACACAAAACACAGAAGAGGTATACAGCACAAATGATGAAGAACAACAAGCAATCACCTATCAATTATCTGAAATTGCGGAGGGTGATGTCGTCGTTACAATTAAAACATCAATGGGCAATTTAAAAATCAAACTTTTCCCAGAGCAAGCGCCAAAAACTGTGGAGAACTTTGTGACACACGCAAAAAATGGATACTACGATGGTCAAATTTTCCATAGGGTTATCAACAACTTTATGATTCAAGGTGGAGACCCTACTGGAACAGGTATGGGCGGAGAAAGCATCTGGGGCGGAAGTTTCGCCGATGAAATCTATCCCGTTCTATTCCCTTATCGTGGAGCGCTTTGTATGGCAAATGCAGGTCCAAACACCAATGGCAGTCAGTTCTTTGTGGTTCAATCTTCGGAAGCGTCCGACGATTTCATAGAAGGCATGCAAGCTGGCGGATTCCCACAAGAGCTCATCGACAATTATCAAAAGCTAGGTGGTACTCCTTGGCTATACGGAAAACACACTGTGTTTGGACAACTTGTCGAAGGCTACGATGTACTTGATGCCATTGCAGCTGTGGAAGTTGGCGCAGGGGATAAACCGGTGGACGATGTGGTTATCGAAACAATCACAGTAGAAGAATAGAACAAATAGAAATTAAGAAAAATTCGCCACGAATTTCTCACCTAAGGCTTCGCGCCTCCATACAGTCGGCGCTGCAGAATCGGTTCGAAATTGTGCGAATTTTTCTTGTTTATAAATCAAATTATCTATTCTTTATATGATGTTTCTTGAAGACGAAGTATTTGTTGCACCATGACCCAGTGCATTCCGATTTGTCTGAGGGAATTTTATTTTTATGTATGAAAAAATCATTGATTCTTTATGTAATGCTTCTTAAAGACAAAAGTTCGAAATTGTACGAATTTTTCTTTTTTATTTTATATTCTTTTATGTGTTTTCCGCCTCATATACGAATAAAAATCAAATAATTGTGCTATACTTCTAAATAGGAGGGCGTTTGGAAAATAAATCATTGACTTTATACCACGGTTCTAAATCTGGTATAAATGGAAAAATCAAACCTTGTAGTCGCAAAGAATGCGATTTTGGCAAGGGGTTTTATGCAGGTACAATCTCTTCACAACCCCTTACTTTGATTTGCAATTATCCAAATGCCAAACTATATGAATTACAATGTGATTTAACCAACTTAAATATACTAAATATGGATATGAATATTGACTGGGCAATGCTAATTGCTTATAACCGCGGAAAATTGGATAATTTTAAAAACACAAAACTATATCATAAAATGCAAACACTTCAAGCTAGAAAAGATGTTATTAAAGGCAATATAGCCAATGACCGAATGTTTGTTGTTTTAGATCGTTTTTTCAGAGGAGAAATCACAGACAAAGCTCTACTTCACTCACTTTCAGCATTAAAATTAGGAGAGCAATATGCTTTTCTAACTGAAAAAGCTTGTAATAAAATACATATCCTTAGACAACAATCAATCTCACCAGAAGAGCGGAAAAAAATTCAGTTACAAAGTGAACGACAAAGAAAAGAGGGCATCAAATTAGCTGATCAAATTTGTAAAGAATATCGACGTGAAGGGTTATTCTTTGACGAAATCATTGAAGCGGAGAATTAATATGATACTAGGAACTTTAGAAAAACAGCTCTGCGATATTCAAGGCAGATTATTCGAACTCTCTTTAAAGAAAAGCTATGATTCTCCTACTTTTATTGCATCTTTTATGAATAGTGAAGTTGCTAAAGCGCTTGACAGCTCTTATGATCGCTTGCAGTGGGCTGGTGAAGAGTATCTCTTAGCCGAATTAAACGATGAAAGCAAAGGGATAAAGAACGCTGGAAAACTCTACGAAAACGAAGTTATGTACTGGATAGGATATCTATATCGTTATTGGCACTACTATAAAAAAACGAGCAGTGCAGAAATATACAAAATTGCCAATGAACATACGATGAATCAAGTTTATTTGGGATTTCACACACTGGATCCCAAAATGGCTATTGATCGACTAATCGAAAGCAAAAATCTAAAATTCTAGTGCCAAAAATTCAGCTGAACTGCTTCCACTATCATCAACATCATTTTTTAAAATTCCCGTAAGAGAATCTGTTAGATAGGATACTGAAGAATCCTCGGGAACAAAACGACCAACTTCATGACCGTTTTTCGTTATTATAATCTCTTGTCCAGACATAACAAGACAGAGGTATTTCCCGAAATTATTTTGAATTTCCATAGCAGTTTTGTAATCATACCCCAATTGTGAGGGCTATCCTATTATTTTTAAATGGGTAACCCCCGCCATAAGGCGAGGGCTGATGATTTTGATCTTGATATAAAAATCAATTCCATTATTTACAAAATTTCTAGAAGTTTTTCTTAGATGCTTGGATTTCTTCCAATTTCTCAGCTACTAGAGGAACTACTTTGTGTAGGTCTCCTACTAGACCAAGGTCTGCAACTTCGAAAATCTTCGCATTCTTGTCTTTGTTAACTGCGATGATGTACTCAGACTCTTCCATACCTGCAAGGTGCTGGATTGCTCCTGAGATACCAAGTGCAAAATACACATCAGGGCGAACTGTGCTACCAGTTTGTCCAACCTGTTGTGAATGAGGCTGCCAACCAGCGTCAACAGCTGCTCTTGATGCAGAAACTTCTGCGTCCATTGTAGCAGCAAGTCTTTCTAGTTTGTCATAGTTTGCAGCTGCGCCGACACCACGACCACCAGAAACAAGAATTCTAGCTTCTTTAATATCTTTCTTCTCTGATTTTTTCTCTTCAAACGAAAGGATTTCAACGTATTGAGAGTTCTTTTCAGGTGTAAAATCAACTTTCTCAATTTTACCTGTTCTTCCTTTCTCTCTTTCTAGTTTGCTCATAACACCTGGACGAACTGTAGACATTTGTGGTCTATGGTTCTTACAAGCGATTGTCGCCATGATGTTACCACCGAATGCTGGACGAGTCATCATCAACATACCGTCTTTAAGATCTAGTGAAGTACAGTCTGCTGTAAGACCTGTACCTACTCTAGAAGCAACACGTGGTGCAAGGTCACGACCAATTGATGTCGCACCTAGCAAAAGAATTTCAGGCTTTACTGTATCAATCGCATGGAAAAGCGCTTGAGTGTAAGGCTCTGTCATATAATAAGCATAATCAGGTGAAGAGTATTCAACAACTCTATCTGCACCATACTCAATTAGAGTTTGGCTAAGCTCATCTGCATGCTCTGCAATGTTTGCAGCGATAAGTTCTACTCCGAGTTCATCAGCAAGTCTTCTACCCTCGCCAAGGAGTTCTAAAGAAACGTTTTGGAGAGTTCCTCTTCTTTGCTCGATGTATACCATTACGCCTTTGTAATCTTTAATATCCATTTATACCTCCCTAAACGATGAACTTCTCTTGAAGCTTGTCAACAATTCTTTGAGCAAGCTCTTTTGGAGTTCCTTCATACACTTCGCCTGGCTCTTTCGCAGGTTTAGTGAATGATTTCTGTACTTGTGTAGCTGATCCCTTAAGACCAAGTCTCTCTGGTG
>PDWI01009034.1_pt1 | contig 11548 bp, 10 predicted proteins | sample 1430891 | NCBI WGS metagenome assembly PDWI01 (sample SAMN01162508, study PRJNA174530) | Oral metagenome, whole genome shotgun sequencing project. | biome: Marine environment; feature: Marine mammal; material: Swab sample of the gingival sulcus; isolation source: swab sample of gingival sulcus...
CATCGGCTTGACGACAAACTCGAAGAATCCTTTGCAGACAGAGGAAGTCTTGGTTAAACATATCCCAGACAAAGTTATCCCAAAGGCTCACCATTGGCTGATACTTCATGGACGCTACACCTGTTTGGCTCGCAAGCCTAAGTGCGATGCCTGTGGCATCACCGACTATTGCCGCCACTACGAACAAGCGTTGAAAATTAAGAATTAAAGAAACGATGAACGAAGACTTTGATATAAGAGCAGAGCAAGAATCTGTAGAGGAGCAGGATATAGACAAGGCTCTTCGTCCTCTGAGCTTTGATAGTTTTCAGGGACAAGAGAAGGCACTCACAAATTTGAAGATATTCGTTGAGGCGGCAAAAATGCGTGAAGAAGCCTTAGACCACGTCTTGCTTTACGGACCTCCTGGCTTAGGTAAGACAACACTTTCGCATATCATTGCCCAAGAACTGGGCGTAGGGATTAAGGTAACCTCGGGACCTGTCCTTGACAAACCTGGGGATTTGGCTGGCTTGCTCACTTCTCTTGAACCGAATGACGTCCTCTTTATTGACGAAATTCATCGTCTTAGTCCTATTGTAGAAGAATATCTATACTCTGCAATGGAAGATTATCGCATTGATATTATGCTGGATAAAGGTCCAAGTGCGAGGAGTATTCAGATTGACTTAAATCCTTTTACCCTCGTAGGGGCGACGACGCGAAGCGGTCTTTTGACAGCTCCTCTAAGGGCACGATTTGGGATTAACCTACACCTTGAGTATTATGATGTAAAAACGCTTTCAGGTATTCTACAACGCTCGGCAAATATTCTGGGAGTCCCTTGCTCATCAGAAGCGGCAGAAGAAGTCGCTGGTCGCTCACGTGGAACGCCACGTATCGCGAATGCCCTCTTAAGACGCGTGCGAGACTTTGCTCAAGTCAAAGGAAGTGGAGCGATTGATAAAAAGATTGCTTGCTTTGCTCTTGAGGCTCTAAACATTGATCGCTACGGCTTAGACTTTATTGACAATAAACTGCTTAGCACCATCATTGATAAATTTGCAGGAGGTCCTGTGGGTTTAACGACTATTGCCACAGCTCTTGGAGAAGATGCAGGAACAGTCGAAGAAGTGTACGAACCATATCTCATAAAGGAGGGATTCCTCAAACGAACACCACGAGGACGAGAAGCGACAATCCTTGCTTATCAGCACCTCGGTAAGGCTTTTTCTCCTAAAGTGGAGGATATATTTGAAGATTTATAAGACTCGAGAGCTTAAGAGCTATGGCATCGGTATTTGGACGTTTGTTTAAGGAGACTGCAACTTATGGGATCAGTAGTATTATTGGTCGCTTCCTAAACTGGCTCTTAACCTTCATCTACATTCATGTCATTCTTCAAGATGAACTCGGTCGTATGACAAGTCTCTATGCAGGGATCGCTATATTAATGGTAATCCTAACTTATGGCATGGAGACTGCATTCTTCCGTTTTAGCTCTACACATGAACGTCCCAAATTAGTCTATTCGACGGCTCTCTATTCTCTAGCCACGACGTCTCTGCTCTTTGTGGGACTAGGCTATCTCTTACGTGGAGAGCTTACAAGCTTCTATCACTTAGAAGACTTACCCTTAATTGTACCCATGTTTCTGCTCATCGTAGCACTTGATGCTTTCACAGCTCTACCATTAGCTTATCTACGCTATAGTCAGAGACCTGTACGCTTCATGGTCGTGCGAATGAGCTTTGTTTTGATTACAGTTATCTTAACTCTCTTCCTTTTCCTAGGACTACCCTACTTATCCGAAGTATACCCTTCGCTATTTGCTGGTTATTTTGACAAGAAGTATGCCCTATATTACATCTTAGGCATCAATCTCTTTGCGAATGTATGTCAATTAATCATGCTCAGCCCTACAATCAAACAGGCAGAAGGAGGCTTTGACTTTTCGCTCTGGAAGAAAATGATTGTCTATGCTTTCCCAATGCTTTTGCTTGGTTTAGCTGCCACTTTCTCCAATCAAGCAGACAAGATTATCTTTCCGAAGATGTTTGATGACATAAAGGAGGGAGACACGCAATTAGGAATCTATTCATTAGGATTTAAGATTGCGGTAATCTTAGTTATGTTTACTCAAGCCTTCCGCTATGCCTACGAACCATTTGTTTTTGCCAAGAGTAAAGACAACGAAACGGACGCAAAAGAAACCTATGCTCTCTCGATGCGTTACTACGTTTTAGTCACACTTATTGTCTTTTTGGGCGTAATGTCTTACCTAGACCTAGTAAGTATCTTCGTTCCTAATACCTACGACAGCAGTTTTCCTGTCGTACCCTATATCCTGACGGCACAGGTAATGCTAGGGATTTCACTAAATCTTTCTCTCTGGTACAAGCTCAAAGATATGACCTACTGGGGAGGGATCCTCTCTGTTATAGCGTGTACAGTAAACGTTTTGATGATTATATTCTTTGCAAAGTCATGGGGTTTTATGGCATGTGCTTGGGGTGCTATCGCGGCAAGTACCACAATGATGCTCCTGTCTTACGGCTTAGGTCAGAAGTATTATCCCATCAATTATCCCGTTAAAGCTATCATTTTTTATGCATCAATGCTTGCCCTTGCACTCTATTTGGAATCATACTTTGCAACGAACTTTGCAGGGAATAGTATTTTACTTAAACTAACTTTTAACACTCTAATATTTTCTTCTTTCTTAGGGCTAATTCTTTGGAAGGAAGTTCCAAGAGACTTATTCAAACTAAACAAACATGTCAATAATTAAGAGCATTCTAGATACTGATTTGTACAAATTTACTACGAGCTACGCCTATAGTAAACTTTACCCTCGAGCCATGGGGCAATATCGTTTCATTGATCGATCAAATACATCTTATCCAAAGGGCTTTGTAGAGCGACTCAAGGAAGAGATTATTGCAATGTCAAATCTCTCACTTTCAAGAGACGAAATGCTCTATTTAACACGAGAGCTAGCCTACTTACCACCTACCTATATTGACTTCTTACGTGGTTTTCGTTTTGATCCTAGTGAAATAGCTATTTCACAAGACGAAGAAGGACATTTAAGTATCGAAGCAGAGGGCTTATTGTATCGTGTAACTCTATGGGAAACTCCCATCCTCGCTCTTGTCAGTGAGCTCTACTATCAATTTCAGAAGAGTAAACCTGATATGATTTTTGCAGAGGAATCGATGATTTCTAAGGCAAGACGATTGAATAAAGAGGGGATAAGCTTTTCAATGTTTGGTATGCGTCGTCGCTTTAGTTTCGATGTTGAAAACAGAATGACCGAATTGCTCAAAGAGTATTCAGGAGAAAATTTCTATGGTACAAGTAACGTTTATATTGCTTATAAGCAAGGCTTACGTGTTTCTGGGACACATCCTCACGAATGGATCCAGTTTCATGGGGCATTATTTGGCTACAAGATGGCGAACTATATGGCAATGGAAGATTGGATTAACGTTTACGATGGCGATCTCGGTACTGTCTTAACCGATACTTATACCACAGATGTTTTCATGAGGAACTTCAGTAAGAAACATGCCATGCTCTTTACCAGTCTAAGACATGACAGCGGTGATCCATTTGCTTTCGCAGATAAAGTAATAGCTCGCTATCAAGAGCTCAAGGTTGATCCGACAATCAAGTACATTATTTTCTCAGACAGCCTAAACACTGAGCGTGCAATCGAAATTGCTGAGTACTGTAAAGGGCGAATTGGTGCAAGTTTTGGAATTGGTACGAACTTCTCTAATGATGTTGGCAACGGAATAAAGCCGATGAACATTGTGATGAAACTATGGAAATGTAAGATGACCGAAAAGGATCGTTGGCATCCATGTGTTAAGTTGAGCGATGTAGCTGGCAAACATACAGGAGAATTAGAAGAGATTGAGCTTGCCAAACAGACCTTAGATCTCATCTAAATTTTCTAAGGATAGAAAAAACATAAGTAAAACTCCTTTATAACTAGTAATTAATTATGAAAGAAGGCTGTAGAATACTCCACAGCCTTCTTTATTTTCTAATCTAAAACGACTTATTTGGCAAGAACTTTTAACTTAACCAATTGTAATATCTATAAGATGTTGTCTGATGATATGTCCCATATCTTGAAGCATATCATTCTTCACATCAGCACTAAGCAATTAAGTATGTTGGGTTATAAAAGTAATTCTCTTAAATAAACTATTTTAATGGTTAGATTAATCCAAAAAGAGGCTTGAGAAGAGCTTCTAAATTCGTAGGGAAAACTTTTTGGAATCGTAGGGAAGATTTCCAAAAGTTTTCCCTACGAATTTATGAAAAGTTCAGGAACTTTTTTCGAACAATTAATTTAAGTTTTTTTACTTTCTTTGAGTGGTTTTAAGTATTTGTTCCTTAGTTTTTTATGTTTTAATGGCTTGCTCTTGGTCTATTCTTATTTTGAGGGCAAGTAAAATAGCCTTATTTTTGTACAATATTTATATAGTAGATTTTTTATAAGAGTAAGACTTAATGGAGTCAATTAGACAGATTTTTCGTATTGGTTATGGCCCTAGTAGCAGTCATACGATGGGTCCAGTACGTGCTGCTGAGCAGTTTTTAGAGCGATGCCCAAATGCCGCTCGTTATGTAGTTCATTTGTATGGAAGTTTGGCTACAACGGGGAAGGGGCATATGACAGATGATGCCCTTATTCGGACACTTTCGAGGGTTGCTCCATGTGAGATTGATTGGCATTATGATATAGAATTGCCTTTTCATCCAAATGGTATGAAATTTCAAGGCTTTGACTCCGAAGACCATCTCCTCGATGAATATACTGTCTTCAGTATTGGAGGAGGTACGCTGGCTAATGAAGATTTTAATGAGCAGAAGTGTCAGCAGATTTATCCGAAGCATCGTATCAAGGATATCTTGATTGAGCTTAGTAAGGCTGGGAAATCTTTTTGGAGCTATGTGGATCAGTATGAAGATTCTGATATTTGGGACTATTTAGATGAGGTTTGGACTGTAATGCGTGCTGCCGTAGAAGATGGTTTAGAAGCCGATGGAACTCTTCCAGGGGGACTTGGACTTCATCGTAAAGCAGCCTCTTATTGGTCTAAAGCGATGGGATATGGCTCTCAGAGTATTCGTAATCGTGGACTTGTTTATGCTTATGCCTTAGCTGTTAGTGAGCAGAATGCTTCTGGAGCAAGGGTTGTAACAGCTCCAACATGCGGAAGTAGTGGCGTAATCCCAGCAATCCTCTATCATCTTGAACAAACCAAAGATTATGGCCGTAAACACATTTTGCGAGCTTTAGCTACGGCAGGTTTATTTGGTAATGTAGTTCGTACGAATGCTTCCATCTCTGGAGCAGAAGTAGGCTGTCAAGGTGAAGTAGGTGTCGCTTGTGCTATGGGAGCTGCCGCTTCATGTCAACTCTTTGGAGGCTCATTGTCTCAGATTGAATACTCAGCTGAGATGGGACTTGAGCATCACCTTGGGCTGACTTGTGATCCTGTTTGTGGACTTGTCCAGATTCCCTGTATCGAACGTAATGCCTTTGCCGCAGCTCGTGCCTTAGATGCAAATACTTTTGGCAGTTTTAGTGACGGAGTGCACCGTGTAAGTTTTGATCAGGTTGTAGAGGTTATGCGTAAGACTGGTAAGGATTTGCCAAGCCTTTATCGTGAAACATCTACAGGTGGGCTAGCAATTGAATATAAGATTGAGTAAAATCCCTTGAACTGATGTTAAGGCATTTAGGATTCTTTTTAGGAGTGCTGATACTTAAGCTTTCCTTTTTTACATCTCTTTCTTTTGCTCAAAAAGATGTAAAGCAAGATTCCCTAAAAGTTATTGTCTTACCTGAAGTAAATGTGCAAGCGAATGTCAAAGAGTTAAGTTCGCTCGAACGACAACGATACTGGAGGCGAATAAGAGATGTTAAGAAAGTTTTGCCTTATGCCCGTTACATTACTTCGGTCTTGGTAGAAACTTATGAATATCTCGATACCTTGCCCGAAGATGAGCGTGAAAATCATCTTGATCGTGTCAAGAATGATATGCAAAAGTACTTTGATCCTCTCATGCGTAAGCTCACAGTTAAACAAGGGCAACTCTTAATGAAGCTTATTCATCGAGAGTCAGGGACGATAAGCTACGAGTTGGTTAAGGTTTTTGTTGGAGGATTTAAGGCTTTTTGGTGGCAGGCATTTGCTAGAGTGATTGGTACAGATCTTAAAAGCCCTTACAATCCTAAAAAAAATCCTGATGACGCCTTGACAGAGCGTATTGTTCTCTTGAAAGATCGTCACTCATTGTAGAATAAATCTCTTTCATTAAAAAGAGTATATAGATTAGAAAAATGAAAATAAAGTCAGCAGAATTTGTTATCAGTAATACAGACGTTAAGCTATGTCCAGCGGGAACTTTACCTGAATATGCTTTCATCGGTCGAAGTAACGTTGGGAAGTCTTCGCTTATTAATATGCTCACGCAACACAAGGGACTCGCAATGACTTCTCAGAAGCCTGGGAAAACACAGCTGATAAATCACTTTCTAGTCAACAGAGAGTGGCACTTGGTTGATTTGCCTGGTTACGGATATGCTAGAATGAGTAAGGGAAATCGTGATAAGCTCAAACGCATCATCGAAGATTATATCTTGGAACGCCAACAGCTAACGAACCTATTCATTCTCTTAGACTGCCGTCACGAAGCTCAGAAGATTGACTTAGAGTTCATCGAGTGGGCGGGAGAAAATGATGTGCCTCTTGCCTTAATCTTCACAAAAGCAGACAAGCTAACAAAAGCAAAGCTTAAAGCAAATATTGAAGCCTATCAAGAGAAACTTTTAGAGCAATGGGCTGAATTACCTCCAATATTCGTTACCTCAAGCGAAAAAGGGCTTGGACGTGATGAAGTTCTAGGCTATATCGAAGAAATTAATCAAGGATTATAAAACAAAAAATAAATATGACAGATAGGCTTATAGGAAGGAAGGAAGGAAGGAAGGAAGGAAGGAAGGAAGGAAGGAAAATCCGTGACAGCAATATTGAACTTTTCCGAATTATCCTAATGTTTCTGATTATGGCTCATCACTACGTTGTGAATAGTGGGTTGATGGATCCTGTAAATGAAATTAGTGATATAACTTTTAATAAGTTATACTTACCCTTTTTGGGGGCATTTGGGAAAGCAGGGATAAATGCTTTTATTCTGATTACTGGATACTTTATGTGTACTCAGTTTTGCAGTTGGCTAAAGTTCTTAAAATTATTCTTGGAAGTCAAGTTCTACAAAATAGGGATATGGATGCTCTTTGTTATGGCAGGTATTGATTCTTTTTCCTCAAGCATACTATTTGATAAACTAACAGGTATATCATTAGGTTTAGGTAAAGGCTTTACTCCTGCTTTTATCTTCTTATTTTTGCTTATCCCCTATATTAACAAAATGATTGGAGCATTAAGCAAGATAGAGTTTCGGAGGTTATTGTTTATCTTGATTTTAATTCAATCTTTTATTGGGACATTTATTCTTAAAAGCACTTATTACGAATACTTACCTTGGTACATCACAATTTATTTAATTGGAGCCTATATTCGTTTGTACCCTAATCATTATATCAATAGTCTTAAATATACAAGAATAGCAATGATAACTTCAATCCTTGCTATTGGTCTAAGCACTTCTACTATCATCTATGTAAACTCCGTATTTTCAAGAACATTAAATGTATACTATTTTGTTGCAGACTCAAATAAAATCTTAGCCCTTGCTGTTGCAGTTTCTGCATTCTTGTTTTTCAAGAATATAAAAATAAAACCAAGTAGACCAATAAATGCTATTGCTTCTACGACATTTGGGATACTTTTAATTCACGGACATAGTGATCTGATGAGGGAACTTATTTGGAGAAAGCTATTTCGTAATGTAGAGTTCTACAATTCAGACTATCTTTGGTTGCACTCTATTATAGTTATAGCAACATTGTATGCTTTTTGTTCTGCACTTGATTATGTTAGAATTAAAGCATTAGAAAAACCATTATTTTCGTACTTATCAAACAAGTACCCTACATTAAATAAATCGTGGTAATAGAATATTATAAACACAAAATATAAAATAAAATGACTACAAAAGGAACAATCCTCGTAACTGGAGGAACAGGTTACATTGGTTCGCACACAACAGTTGAGCTTATCAACGCAGGTTATAAGGTTGTGTCAATGGACAACCTATCAAACTCAAACATCAATGTTTTGGACGGCATTGAGGCTATCACTGGCGTTCGTCCTAAGTTCTACGAAGCGGAATGCAACGACGAAGCAGCTGTTGAAAAGATTTTCTCTGAAAATCCCGACATCGTAGGGCTTATTCACTTCGCAGCTTCTAAGGCTGTAGGTGAGTCTGTTCAGCAACCGCTTAAATACTATCGCAATAATCTCCTTTCGCTCATCGTGATGCTTGAAGCAATGGAGCGTCACGGTACGAAGGGAATTGTTTTCTCTTCTTCTTGTACTGTCTATGGACAGCCTGAGATTTTGCCTGTAACTGAGGAAGCTCCCGTTCAGGAAGCCCTTTCGCCTTATGGTAACACCAAGCAAATCAACGAAGAGATTTTGCGTGATGTAATTTATGCTGGAGCGAAGTACAAGGTTATCCGTTTGCGTTACTTCAACCCAATTGGGGCTCATCCTTCTGCTCTTATCGGTGAATTGCCAATCGGTGTACCTCAGAACTTAATTCCTTATTTAACTCAGACTGCCGCAGGTATCCGCAAGGAGTTAAGCGTTTTTGGAGATGACTATAACACACCTGACGGCTCATGTATCCGAGATTATATCAACGTTGTGGACTTGGCTAAGGCACATGTGATTTCTATTGATCGCATCTTGGACGAAAAGTCTAAGGCTGATCCTATGGAAACGTTTAATATTGGTACTGGTCGTGGCGTGAGCGTTTTGGAACTTATCAATACATTTGAAGAAGTTACTGGCGTGAAAGTTCCACATAAGATTGTAGAACGTCGCGAAGGTGATATTGAGCAAGTTTGGGCTGAACCTCAGCATGCGAACGAAGTGCTGGGATGGAAAGCTCAAGAGACACTAGGAGATACTTTGAAGTCAGCATGGGCTTGGCAGGAGCGTCTCATGAAGCAGAATAAATAAAGCTTAAGATTATTTAGATTAAGCTTTCAGTTTATGAATAAAGGGCTAAGGATTTTAATCCTTAGCCCTTTATTCATAAATGTTTTTCTATTTGAGTGTTTTAACTATTCTAAGAAGAGTGTACTTTTAAGCAAAGAGTTTTTTCTTTTAGAGCTGACGACTATTCTGTAATAGGTAGAAGTCTGCAAGTGTCAGGCATGCCATTGCTTCAACAATGGGACAAACACGTGATAAGATAATAGGATCGTGTCGACCTTTAACTGAAAGAAGTTCCTGTTCTCCTTCAGCATTAAGTGTCATTTGGGACTTGCGAATACTTGCTGTGGGTTTAATTGCCAAACGAAAGTGAATCATTTCCCCATTGCTGATACCACCTAATATTCCTGAAGAATGGTTTGTTTTGTGTCGAAGTAAACCATTATTTATATACATGCAATCATTCACTTGAGAGCCAGTACGTTTTACTAAGTCGAAAGCATCTCCCAGTTCAAATGCTCGTACAGCATTGATAGACATCATGGCATAAGATAGTCGAGCTGATAGCTTATCGTAGATTGGCTCACCCCAGCCAGCTGGGATATTTGTGATACAACAGGCGACCGTTCCCCCAAGGCTATCGCCCTCTTTCAAGATCTTTTTGACTTCCTCTAGCATAAGATCTGTCTGCTCCTTTGCGGGGCAACGTAGTGGAGATGCCTCAATATCTTTTCGTTTAGGTGGAAGAGGGAAATCTTTATTGAGCTTAATCGTAGATAAACTTTCTGTATAAGCGACTATTTCAATCCCTAGAGGTGCTAGTAAAAAATGGGCTATTGCTCCAGCAATGACGCGAACAACCGTTTCTCTCGCGGAAGCTCTTCCTCCTCCCCGAGGATCACGAAAGCCATATTTTGCCTCGTAGGTGTAGTCTGCATGTGAAGGTCGATAGAGATTTTTGAGTGTATCATAATCTTCAGAATGCTGACCTTTATTCTCTACAAGGAAGGCAATTGGAGTACCGAGCGTTCGACCCTGATAAATCCCAGAGAGAATTTGTACCTTATCTTCTTCCTTTCGTGGACTTGTTAGATAGGATTGTCCTGGACGTCGTCTGTTTACTTGCTCTTGTACGTAATCTAAGTCTATCTCAATCCCAGCAGGCATTCCGTCTAATACTCCGCCTACTGCTTGTCCATGGGATTCTCCAAAACTTGTTAAGCGAAGTAATTGCCCAATACTATTCATCTTCTGATCTTTTCAAAGTAAAAAGGGAGCAAATACTTATTTACTCCCTTTTAGATATTTACATAGTTTTAATTAAGTTCATGCTTAGGCAAGACTAATCTCCACAACCACAGCATCCGCCACAGCCATCTTCTTCATGAGAATGTTCCTCTTCGTGTGAGCCACATCCGCAACCACCACCACAGCCTCCACCTCCGAAGAACTTAGACATTTCCTCTTCTGATGCGTCATGCTCCTCAATAACTTCTCCGATAAAGTGAAGCGTTTCTCCTGCTAGTGGGTGGTTAAAGTCCATGATTACGAACTCTTCCTTGATTTCTTTGACAAGACCTTGTACTGTGTGTCCATCTTGTGTACGCATTGGTACGATAGCTCCTTCTTTAACTTGCTCAGAATCAAAAACACCTTCATCATTCATAAAGATATTTTTTGGCAATTCAACTAGATTGTCGTCCGAATATTCTCCGTATGCTTGTTCTGCAGTCAAGACGAAATCGAACTTGTCTCCAACAGAAAGTCCGAATAGATTCTTCTCAAAATCAGGCAACATCATATTTAAACCATGGATATATTCCAATGGGCGTTCCTTAGTTGCTTTCTCTACTAGTTCAGGATTTTCTTCTTCTCCGATATAAAGTTCGTAAGTGCATTTGACGAACTTATTTAATGAGATACTCATATTACTTATTTTGTTTAGTGTTATTATACTTCCCAAAGATAAGGAAAATAATTTGTTATACCTTAGTTGTATTAAAAGATTGTAGGGAAAGAGCTTTTGGATACTAGAACTTCTTGGCTAAAGACCTCAAAGCTGAAAGTTTTGAAGCCTCTAAGCTTAAAGTCTTATTGTTCAAATGAATAATAGGTTTCTTTTGAGTGGTGGAAATCTTCCTAAGGAAAAGAGAAAATCTTCCCAAGGAATTTATCAAACCTTCCCATTGTTTTTTTCAGCTCTTACGAGCCTTATATCCAGTATTTCTCACAAAAAAATTGTACTTTTGCCTAAATAAAAATATTAGAGACTATAAAATCATGTTAAATCAAAGCATAAGGGTGCGTTTTGCACCTAGTCCAACGGGAGGATTACATATTGGAGGTGTCCGAACTGCCCTATATAATTATTTATTTGCTCAGGCAAATGGTGGAGATATGATTCTTCGAATAGAAGA
>PDWI01009429.1_pt1 | contig 11547 bp, 9 predicted proteins | sample 1430891 | NCBI WGS metagenome assembly PDWI01 (sample SAMN01162508, study PRJNA174530) | Oral metagenome, whole genome shotgun sequencing project. | biome: Marine environment; feature: Marine mammal; material: Swab sample of the gingival sulcus; isolation source: swab sample of gingival sulcus...
ATTATTTGGGTCAAATATTTCATTTACCCACATTACGGTTACCATATCGGTATCGCCTAAATTTTCAATGTTATGCGTGTAACCAACAGGAATATCAACGACCTCTAATTTTTCATCTGAAACAAAGTATTCGTAAACTTTTTCTTCATCAATTTTTCTAAAACGAATAACCCCTTTTCCTTTAACAACCAAAAACTTCTCATTTTTAGTATGATGCCAATGTTGCCCTTTTACGATATTTGGTTTTGATATATTAATAGAAACTTGTCCTCTATCATTTGATTTCAAAAACTCGGTAAAAGAACCCCTGTGGTCTTCATTCATTTTTAAGAAATAACTAAACTTATCCGTTGGTAAATAACTCAAATAAGTAGAATACAATTTCTTAACAATCGGTTTATCCATATTCGGCACTTGTAAGTTATTTCTACTCTCTTTAAAAGAATTTAACATCTCTACAATCTCGCCCAATTTTATTTTATGTTCGGTACGAACTTTACAAAACCGCCCTTCTTTATAGGCTTTTCCTTGTAAAGCATACAACATTTCTTCTACCAAATCATCAATATAAATCAAGGTCATTTCAACGCTTGGGTCATTGACTTGTATCGGTAAATCGTGGGCGATATTATTACAAAAAGTCGCTACGGCACTGTTGTAATTTGGTCGGCACCATTTTCCAAAAACATTCGGAAAACGATACACAAAAACTTCTGCTCCCATTTCTTTTGAATAATCAAATAACAAATCTTCACCTGCCTTTTTAGACAATCCATAAGGGTTATCTAATTCAGCTTGAATAGATGAAGAAATCATTATCGGACAAGTATTGTTATATTTTTTTAGCGTATCAAGCAAAGTAGAAGTAAAACCAAAATTTCCTTGCATAAACTCCTCTTGCTCTTTGGGTCTATTAACTCCCGCTAAATGAAATACAAAATCGGCTTTTTTGCAATATCCGTCTAGTAGATTATGCTCTGTATCAATATCATATTCAAAAATTTCAATATCAGAATCTATATCATATTTTTTAGTTTTTCCCTCTTTTATATTTTGTAATTCGGCAACTAAATTTTTACCAACAAAGCCTTTTGCACCGGTTATTAACACTTTCATTTTTAATCTCTTATTTTAAATTGTTCAATAGGGAAATTATGGTCATCATCAACTTCGCCTAAACCATAGTCCGACATTGATAATAATCTTGCATCATCAGTTTTCGCTTGTATTGCTGTTGCATAACCTGCTGGAATATGTAATACATCTAAACTTTCTTCAGTAATATGAAACTTCATCATTTCTATGTTATTTTCAAGACATTCCCAATCCTCCATTTTCACACAAAAAATATCAAACTCACCTTGTACTGCGACAAACCATCGTTGTTCTATTTTATGCCCTTTCCAACCTCTAATAAATTGCGTATCACAATTTTTAACGGCATAAATTCGCTTTACTCCCAAGGCATTAAAATCATTATTAAACGACAATTCCCCTCTTTCATCAGAGAAATGCCCACCCTTTATTATATTTGGTTTCATCATCATTTACTCTGGGTATTGCATTACATCTTCGCCCAACACTTCTTTACGAATTAAAGGCAATTTCAATAATAACTTTTTCATTCCTTCCACATCTTGTTGCTCGGTATTGTGTGAATGATAATCTTCTATTTTAGAAACATCTTCCGCTCCTTCTGAAAAATATTGTGCGTAATTCAAATCACGATTATCCGCAGGAATTCTATAGAAATCGCCCATATCTTCGGCTTTTATCATTTCTTCTCTCGTACAAAGGGTTTCGTACAATTTTTCGCCGTGACGAGTTCCGATAATCTTAATTTCATTATCAGCCTTAAACATTTCTTTTAAGGCTTGTGCCAAATCACCAATCGTTCCTGCGGGTGCTTTATTTACAAATAAATCTCCTGCATTTCCGTGTTCAAAAGCAAACAATACCAAATCCACAGCCTCCTCTAATGACATTAAAAATCGTGTCATATTTGGGTCTGTGATAGTCAAAGGATTACCACTTTTTATTTGTTTAACAAACAATGGAATTACCGAACCACGAGATGCCATTACATTTCCGTATCGAGTCAAACAAACCGTTGTTTCATCTAAATTTCGTGCCGCTGCAACGGCTACTTTTTCCATCATTGCTTTGGAAATTCCCATTGCATTGATAGGATAGGCTGCCTTATCGGTACTCAAACAAATTACTTTTTTTACTTTGTTTGCCGCCGCCACTTTAATTACATTTTCCGTTCCAAATACATTTGTTTTTACCGCTTGAATAGGGAAAAACTCACACGAAGGCACTTGCTTTAAGGCTGCTGCGTGAAAAACATAATCCACACCACGCATCGCTGGTTCTACGCTATCAAAATCTCTCACATCACCGATATAGAATTTCAGTTTGTCATTTTTAAACTGATTTCTCATATCATCTTGTTTTTTCTCATCACGAGAGAAAATACGAATTTCTCTAAAATGGTCTGTATTAATAAATTTTCTCAATACCGCCGTGCCAAACGAACCTGTACCACCTGTAATTAGTAATACTTTATCTTTTATTTTCATTGTTTAATTTTCCATTTCCTTAATCTTTAATAAAATAGCTTCTTATTTTACGATGTGCATTTTTATTGAACTTGTATTTCTGCTTCCCTAATAATTTACTAGTAGAAATACTTTCGCTATGTATCACTTCTAGCTCAGGAGCATAAAGTTGAATACCACCCGTACCTTTTATTTGTTTTGATAAAAACGCTTCTTCTCCATATAAAAATGTATCATTTGGTAATGATTCATTATATTTAAAATAATTTTTTGTTAAAAAATAAATAGCACCTATTCCAATAAAAATTTCTTGTTCTTTGTTATCTTTTTTAACTCTTGAATCTGCACCTAAACCCAATGCTCTCCAGAGCTTCAAAATAATCAGTCCAATGTAATAGTTTGAATAATATAGATCATAAAATATCACCCGAAAAATAGATGGTCTATTTTTCATTGATGGGTTCTGATAAATGCCGTCAATAGTTTTAACAGAAGGACAAATAGCATACACATTATCATCAACTTTTTTGTTATTTATGTTGATAATAAAATCAGATGGAAAAATAAGATCATTATTGCATACAATAACGCCACTATAGTCATTATGATTAATATTAGATAACCCCAAATTTAGACCGCCAAAATAACCTAGGTTATCTTGTGATTTAATCAATACTATATTAAGCAGTGATTTATATTTCTCAATTACTAATTCTAAAATCTCTAATTCAGAAGCATTAGAACTGTTATCAACAATAACTAGTAAACTTGGTAAACTATTGCCATTAAGTAATGATTGAATCATCTTTTCTGTATCTAATGATGAATTATAATTTACTGTAACAATAGCAACATTGCTAGTATTTTTCATAAGATAAACCTCAAACCGTCAAAAAGAATCCAATCATAATTCAATTGATAAGAATAAAACAAAGAAAAAGAAGAAAAAAGTAAAATTAAAAATAAAGATAATACTAACCGCTCAGTTAAGTTTAAATACCTAAATATATAACTAGATAATATTAAAATAATCAAAAATGAAAGCCTAAAAACCCTATTAAATTCCGTAAAATAGACAACTAAAGGCAAAAAACAAAGCATTGATAACATAAAAGAGTATAAATAATTTAAGAAACTATCTTTATTTATTATATTTCTAATACTTTTTTTAAATTGAGTAATAATTATAAAAAAAAATAATGGTGTTCCCCATATTGCCAAACTATAAATTTTAATTGTTGGACTGATATATGATGAAAGTGTTCTTATACTAATTAAATACAAATAACTTTTAGCAAAAAACATTATGATAAAAGACAGTACAAAGAATAATATACTAATAGTTATTTTTCTCTTTCCTCTCATAAATAAAGATATAGGATAAAGTAGTAAAAGTAAAATCCCTAAATAATGAAAACTACATTGCAGTAGTATAAACAAAATAAATCTGATTTTTTTTTTCTCAAAGTAATAAAAAAATGCATTAATGGCAAAAAATACCATAAATGTATTTCTTATTTGTGTTACATCAAGAGGAAATAAAAATAATAAATATAAGAGTACAAATACACCAAACATATGGGCATATTTTAAAATTCTGAAAAAAGTAAAAACTATTAATAACGACAATAATACTAATATATATCTGTGAGAGCCTAAACCAATAAACTTTAAACATTCAATCAGCTTAACATAGCCAATATCAGTATATAAATAAGGATTATCAAATATCTTTATATACCCTTCATAATCAGGATTTTGTGTATTTAACGATAGTGCAACGAATATGATAGATACACTACATAGAAATAATAAAGTTATTAATAAACTTTTTCGTTTGGTGTTTATATTAAGAAATATGACCAAAGTAGATAATAATAACATAAAGAAATTATATAGCATATTCAAACACCATCAATTTGTTTGCAAAATCTTTAAGCTATTATTAAATTTTGCCAAATAATACTTAAGTTTATTTTTAATTTCAAGAAGAATACTGTCATTATTATGACAGAATAAAAAGAAAAATTTTCCATCTCTAGCACTTTCATCCATATAGATAAATTGCATATCATTTTTCCAAAGAACATAACCAAGAGATAACTGATCTCTTTGAGTTTTATTATTCATTTCCTTCCACCAATCATTCATTAGTTTAATAACTTTCTCATTATTATGCCTTCTTAATAGAATGCCATTCTCACTTAATCCAAATTTTCTAGGGAATCCATCAGCTCTATATTCATTCATTTGATTTTGTATTTCATTATATTTCGCTTTGCCAAGTATAATACAGGCATTTGCTTCCTCATAAATACAATCTCTTGCAAAATGTTTAGGGGCTACAAAGTCATTTTTATACAAATATTTATTTGCCAAATCAATAGGGTTTTTCAATATGGCTATATTACTATCAATATATAAACTCCATTCATATTCAGACAAATACAAATGGGGTAATATTTTATATTTTCTATTCATCATATTTGAAGGTAAATCGAGCTTATCTATTATTTGTATCTCCCAAATATCAGACTTTAAATGTTTCTGATCTGTAAAACAGATAAAGTCACAGTCATCAAAATTCTCGGCAGGATCTACTAATTCATCATAATCCCCAAACAATGCAGTATAAACTACTAATTTATTCTTTTTCATTTTTTAATCATCTCTTGATTTTTTATATAAGCAACTACATCCACCTTTCATACCACATCATAAATGTTAATATTAACCAAATTTTATTAGCTACTAAATTATCACCATTAATCCATTGCTTTTTTAAAATGCTAATTTTATCAACATTAAAAAGTCCTGTTTTTTCTATTTTATTATCATCAAGATATTCTAAAACATAGTTTTTAAGTTCGTCACCAAACCATTCACTCAAAGGAATACTAAAACCCATCTTAGGTCTATCCATCATACTTTGTGGTATATAGTCATGTACTATAGATTTTAAAATGTACTTTTTAGTATTTCCTTTAATCTTATAATTACTCGGTAAAGAAGCCATGAATTCTATTAATCTATGATCTAACAATGGCTCTCTTCCTTCAAGTGAAGTACTCATTGTAGCTCTATCAACTTTAGTTAAGATATCATCTAATTGGTATGTTTTATAATCAATAGCTAATAACTTATTAATAAGATCATTGTTATTATCTAATCTAATAAAATCATCAAATGATGTTTTTATTATTAAATTATCTGATATATTTAATAATTCACTTACTTCTGTAGGATTAAAATACGATACCAAACTATTCATCATTTCAATTTCATTTTTGGCATTAAATAAGCCTGCCAATTTTTCATAACGATATTGAAAATTATATGTCCTATTTATTCCAACGAGGAGTTTAGGATTAATGTTATTTAATATAAAAGCCACACTAGCTTTCAATGGAATTTTTTCAAGTATTTTATTAAATTTAATAGTTTGAGTATATTTATTATATCCACCAAATAATTCATCTCCCCCATCTGCACTCAGACTGACAGAGACATCTTTTTGGGCTAATCTACTTACCAAAGTTGTAGGAATATTAGAAGAATCTCCAAAAGGTTCATCCCAAATTTCTGGCATTACAGGAAGTAATTCTTGGGCATCTTTTTGAGTACAATAATACTCTGTATGATATGTTCCTAGATATTTTGATATATCTTTTGCATAATGTGCTTCGTTATATTTAGCTTCATTAAAACCTATACTAAAAGTTTTTAATTTTTCCGTTCTATCTTTTTGTAAAATTGCAGTAACTGCAGCACTATCGTATCCACCACTTAAAAACATACCAACAGGTACATCAGAAACCATTCTATATTCACAAGCAGATTTTATCAGATTTTCTGTCTCAGCTTTTGCTTCTTCAAAACTTATATCTAATTTAGGTTTATTATACGAATCAATTACATCCCAATATTTATGAATCTTTAACTTTGAATTCTTAATATCTAACTCTAAATAATGACCTGCTTCAAGTTTATAAGCATCATCAAAAACAGTATATGGTTCTAAAATATAACCATACTGCAAATACAGTGCCAAAGCATATTGATTTATATGTTTTTTAAAATCATTATTTTTGTGGAAACTTTTTATTTCACTAGAAAACATAAAAAGACCATCTTTATAATAATAATTTAGTGGTTTTACGCCAGCTCTATCTCTTATCAGTAATAGTGTATGTTTGGTTTTGTTATAAATAACAATTGCAAACATTCCTATAAACTTATCTATCGCTTTAATACCCCAACAATGATAGGCTTTTAGAATAACTTCTGTATCACTCTGAGAGTCAAAAGTATAATTTTGTTTTTCTAACTCTAACCTAATCTCTGCAAAATTATAAACTTCCCCATTATAAATAATTTCTAAATTTTCAAAACTCATAGGTTGATGCCCATGAGTTGATAAATCTAATATGGAAAGCCTTCTATGCCCTAATCCTATGTTTGCATATTCATTTTCATAAAAGCTATAGCCACTATCATCAGGTCCTCTATGATGCAATACATCTGTCATAGATACCAATGTGGTTTTAACTGATTTTTTTGTAAAATCACAAAAGCCTGCTATCCCACACATAATCAACCTATTATTAAATTAATAACAGCATAAAACTTTTCAGCTACTTTCTGCCTGCTAAAACTTTCAGCAATTATATCAAGAGATCTTTTTTTCATATTATAAATTTCTTGTGGTTCTTTAATAGACATAAGATTTAGAGCATTAACCAAAGATTCAATATTATTTGGTTCAAAAAATAAACCATTACCATCAACTAAATCGATCAACCCTCCTGTTTTAGAAAAAATAACTGCATTTCCAGTTCCTAATCCTTCTAAAGCAAACATTGACAGACCTTCATAACGGCTTGGTAAAACAACTACATCTGATTCTTTTAAATAACTTAATGTTTCTTCATGTGTAAGCTCATCTATATAAGTAATATTTTTCATATGTTTTGTTAATTTTATTAATTTGCTCTTTTGTTCCCCCTTGCCAACAATGACGATCTCATATTTACTTAATGTATCATTGTCTAATAATATTAACGCATATATAAAATCTAAGAAACCTTTTTGATTCAATCCAAGCCTATCCATTCTTCCTAGCATAAATAATTTAAGCTTATTATTTACATCAAGGCTATAATCATTTACTATATTATTCAATGTATTTGGTATAATAAAAAAATTTTTTTCGCCAATTTCAATTAAGTTATCATCAAAATAATATTTTTTTACAAAATTTATATGATAACTATTAGTAGAAGCGATATTATAGATTTTATGGGAAACAAATTTTTTTATCATAAACTTATTAATTTTATACTTAAAACTTTTCTCAAAAAATGTGTACTCTGTTTCATTTGTTGAGTGAACCCTAACGATTGTCTTTTTTAACACATCATCTTCAAGTGAGTTTATAAAAAATGGTTGATCAAATGTTTCTACAAATAACAAATCATATTGCTCATTAATAAATTTTTTAGAGACATACTTAGCATAAAAATAATCATTTATTAAAGTACCAATTTTTTTAATATTAACTTTAGTTTTCAATCTTATTACATCTAATCTTTCATGCTCCAATTCTTCGTTTTCACCCAATAAATAAGGAGTTACAACAGTTATTTTTATATCATCATATTGATCTAAAACCGAGTTAATCAGATTTTGAAATGCATTTGAGTATCCAGAATTCTGTGGATAAAAAACATGACAATAATATAAAATATTTTTCATTAAACAATCTCCTTGTCAAAAACTTCTAAAGCTCTTTCAACAACATCATCCATATCATAATACTTATACTCAGCTAACCGTCCTACAAGAATCAGATTATCAAACGATTTTGAATATTCCAGATATCTACTATATTTTTTTTGATCTTCTTGTGTAAACACAGGATAATAAGGAATATCTTTTTCTTTTATATATTTTTTTGGGAACTCTTTCAAAATTGTTGTTTTCTTTGTATCAACAGGGTGTATATGCTTAAACTCTGTAATTCTCGTAAAATTATAATTATTAGGATAATTAACCGTTGTTGCCTCTTGATAATATTCTTTATCAACAGTTTCAAACTGCATATCAACCCCTCTATATGGCAAATCTCCAAACTTATAATCAAATAATTCGTCTATGGCTCCAGTATAAATTAGTTTTCCATTAAACTTAGTTCCAAAAATATAAAAGTCATTATTTTCTATTTTACAAATTTCTTTAAAATCTGTATTTAGCATTAACTTAATATTTTTATGATTAAGCATATTTTCAAATATTTTAGTATATCCGTATTTAGGTATAACTTGGTATTTATCATTAAAGTACCTATCGTCCTTACCTATAAAAACAGGCACCCTTGCTGTAACAGCACTATCCAATTCTTCAGGTTTCATACCCCATTGCTTTGCTGTATAGTGTACAAATATCTTTTCATACACAAAATCCGCTAAAAATTGCAGCTCTTTATCTTCTGACTTTTTCAATTCTAAAATTGGTATTTTTGAGTTAAAATCAAATGTATTTAACAATTTTATTTCAAGCTTTTGTGCCAAAGCATTTGGAAATACTTGGTACAGAGTATCTATATTAAAAGGTATTGATACTTTTTTTCCATCAATAAAAGCTAGTACTTTATGATTATAAATATCCCAAGATGTAAATTTTGACAGATAATCAAATACTTTTTGATTGTTAGTATGAAATAAATGTGGGCCATATTTATGTATCAAAATATTATTTTCATCTTTAAAGTCATAGCAGTTGCCTCCTATGTGATTTCTCTTATCTATAATAAGTACTTTTTTATCTAATTGTGTTGCTATCCTTTCTGCCATTACGCTACCAGCATAACCAGCACCTATAATTACATAATCAAACATTCCCATTTCCTCCTATTAATTTTAACCCATTAGTTTGCAAGTAAACAAACATTGCTATTGTTATAAAAGTCTCTACTACCAGTACAGATACAGCAGAACCGATATGCTGATATAAAGGGACTAATACAAAAGATAATATAAGATTTAAAATACTTCCTGCAATCAATATGCTACTAAAAGCTTTTTTTCTATTAAAGTTTAGCATGGTTTGAATACCAAACATGTTACTAAGACCAATCATAAATGGCATTAAAGCAAGTAAATTCAATAGGATTATTGAATTTTGGTATTTTTCACCCAATATTAGATTTACCAAAAACTCTGCTTTAAAAAATACAAATAAAGAAACACTTCCCGTAAATAAGGCAATATAAAGTGTTATTTTCTTGATAAATCTCAATCCTTCTTCTTTTGACTGACTTGTTTTTTTAGATATATAAGGATATATAGCTTGAGATACAGGATTTATTAGCCCTTTAAACGCCTGTATTATTTTATCTGCTGCAGAAAAATAACCTACTATTGTATTATTTGTAAATAAACCCAATATAAAAGTAGTTGAGACTGTGTATAAACTAATAGCCAAATTAGATATAAATATATGACTAGCTTCACTTAGATAATACTTTAAAGAAGCTACCTTTTGAAAAGAAAATTTTATATGAAAATTTGTTCTTATAAAATACAAAGCATAAATTCCACCCATAATAGTTCCTAAAGCACTAAGTATTGGTACCATATAGAAGTCGTCTTTTTCTTTTACAAATATAAATATAAGTATTGTAAACAATAGTCTTGAGCCGATATTAATATAAGTAATATATTTCATTCTTTCCATTCCCTGAAAAAACCAAATAGGAAATAAAAATTGTCCAATAACTATACCAAAAGATAGGAAATATATAAGTGCATCTTGAGAAAACTTATCAAAACCATACACCAAAAGACAAAGTAAAAAAAATGATATAAACATCAAAACAAACTTTATACTCATAACAGAAGAAAATATCTCTACAACTTTTTCTTTATTATCCCTGTGTATGCTTATTTCTCTCGTAGCTGTTATATCAAAACCATAATCAGTTATAAGAGAAAAATAAGCTATAGTCGCTGTAGCAAAAGCTAAAAGACCAAAATTATCAACACCAAGAACCCTTACAAGATACGGAAGTGTAATTAACGGTAATATATAATTTGCACCCTGTAAAAAAAATAGCGATAAAAAATTTGAGAATAACCTTTTATTTTCTTCTGTCTTTACCATTGATTGTATTTTTGTAAACATTTTACAACCTATAATCACTATTTTCTAAAACTCCTTTCACATCATAAACAATAGCTTTATCCTCTTTTAAAGAAGATAAAGCTAAATCTTTAAACTCTTTATGTGCAACACCTAAAACAATAGCTTTGAACTTTTTGTTTGGTAAATCTTGTGTACTTTCAATTCCGTATTCGTGTTTTACTTCTTCTGGATTTGCCCAATGATCATAAGTCGTTACTTTTACTCCAAAATCTTCCAATGCTGAAATAACATCTACAATTTTTGTATTTCTAACATCAGGGCAGTTTTCTTTAAAGGTAACACCAAGCATTAATACTTCTGCATTATTTACAGAAATATCTTTTTTAATCATTGTTTTCACTACTTGCTCGGCAACATATTTCCCCATAGAATCATTTAAGCGTCTTCCTGCTAAAATAATTTCTGGGTGATAACCATATTCTTGTGCTTTTTGTGCTAAATAAAACGGGTCAACTGCGTGCGTATCAATATCCATTAAATTGAATATTTTTGCCAATTCATTTACAAAAGCAATATTAATATCTCGTTGTGAGTTTTCAATCACTTTCGCTGCCTCCGCCACTTTTATAGTCGGTGCTAAATGCGTTCCTGCTGTAATCACTGATTTATAAATATCATCAACAATTTTTCCGATTTCAGGTGTAGAACCTGATGTTACTTTTAATATTTTTTCAACGGTATGTTCTTTATCCCCTGGGTTAATTCTTTCAGGCGAATATCCTACATAAAAATCCTCATTGAACTTCATTCCTGATGCTCTTTCCAAAACAGGCACACACTCTTC
>PDWI01009036.1_pt1 | contig 11545 bp, 9 predicted proteins | sample 1430891 | NCBI WGS metagenome assembly PDWI01 (sample SAMN01162508, study PRJNA174530) | Oral metagenome, whole genome shotgun sequencing project. | biome: Marine environment; feature: Marine mammal; material: Swab sample of the gingival sulcus; isolation source: swab sample of gingival sulcus...
AAGTTTGAAAAAATACCTATTGGAAAAGGTGTTTGTTTATCAGAAGGAACTAAAATAGCCGTCCTTTCCGTAGGAACTATTGGAGTAAAAATACAGGAATTACAATCTGAATTTCCTGAAAAAGTAGTCGCGCATTACAATATGCGTTTTGTAAAACCGTTAGATACAGAAATGTTACATCAAATATTTCAAAAATTTGAAGTAATTATTACGGTAGAGGAAGGTAGTGTGATAGGAGGATTTGGTAGTGCAATTAATGATTTTGCTCTTCAAAACGGTTATTTGAAGAAGAAAATTAAAAATATGGGGATTCCTGACAAGTTCGTAGAACACGGAACAAAAGAGGAGCTTTTGGAAGAGATACATCTTTCTAAAAAACATGTAGAGAAAGAAATTAAAAATTTTTTATAAATTTGTAATACAAACCGAATTATTCATAAATGTTTTTATGATGTCAGATAGAAGTCGATTATTTATTTTTTTATTTATTTTCTCAAGTACTTTTTTATTTGCAAATAGGAGAGTACAAGGGGAATCTATTGACTCTGTTAAAGTGGCAAAATGGCAACATAAAAACTATGCGAAATTAACTTTAACGCAGAACTCTTTTGTTAACTGGAGTGCCGGTGGAGATAACTCTGTATCAGGAATATTGTTACTAGATTTTGAGAGGAATTATAAAGATAATTCTCTTTTTTGGAATAACAAATTGAAGATGACCTATGGAGTGAACAAGAAAGAAGAAACGAAACTAAGAAAGACACAAGATGTTCTCAAGTACGAAACCTCGTTTGGGTATAGAGAAAGTAATTTGTCTAATTGGTATTATTCTGCTAAGTTATCTTTTAACACACAGTTCTCTAATGGATATAAATATCCGAATAGAGATAAAGCTATCTCTAAATTTTTTGCGCCTGCATACTTATTTTTTGGGGTAGGAGCAGAATATAAATTGCCTTCGAAAAAATTCAAAATGTATTTTTCACCAGTAACGAATAAGTCGACTTTTGTTTTTGATAAAGATTTAGCAAATGAAGGGGCTTTTGGGGTGAAAAAGGCTATTTATGATACCTCTGGAAATATGGTTGAGAGAGGTTCTAGGTCTAAAGTGGAAATAGGAACTTTGGTTACGGCAGAGTGGAAGATGAAAGTAATGAAGAATGTCCTTATGGAACAAAAACTTTTGATGTATTCGGACTATCTGAATAAGTATGGAAATATAGATGTCAATTGGCAGGTTAATTTTGATATGACGATCAATAAATATATCAAAGCATCATTAGGAACACATCTTCTATATGATGATGATATTAAGTATAAAGAAGATACAAATAATGACGGAAAATTAGAAACTTTTGGAGCAAGAACTCAATTTAAACAGTTATTAGGAATAGGAATTTCTTATAATTTTTAGATTATTGGGGCTCGGCGGATTTAAAAAAGTATAAACAACTTAAAACCCCGTAAAGATTTTTGAAAATCTTTACGGGGTTTTTAATATATTTTAGTTGTTAAAATTTATCTTTTTAAAAACGGATGTTAAAAGGATTCGTTAATTTTTTAAATCCATTTAATTCAGCTCTTAAAGATCCTACAGCAAGAGATGCTTGAATTTTTACAGGTATCTTATTTTCGTCATCACTTATCCAGATAGTTAAACTTTCTTTGGATTTAAAAAGTCGTCCTTTCTGAACAAGAGGCATAAATTTAAGACACTTTATTTTCCCAAATTTTGTTTTGACATATTCCTTTCCTAAAAAACGGAGTTTAAAAACAAAATTCTCATTGTCAAAGAACAGATTTTGTGTCAGTTCATCTCCTTTTTTGAGCTGTGTTAAATCTTCGTTTCTCAAAAAGTAAACAGAAGAAAGCATATCTTGTACACCAGCAACAGTTTTGAAATCTTTCTTGGTATTTTTCTTGTGATCCGTAACTGTAGCAGAATGTTTTTCTTGATCGAAATGAATTTCTAAATTCTTGGTATAACCTCCTTCGTTAATCTTTCTTTTGAAACGATAAGGAAGAACAGTTTTCTTATCAATATAAGTTTGATAATTGTCATCAACCTTAAAGAAAAGGCGAACCAAACCTGAGGTAGCACCTATTCCTTTGATATGAAGTCCATCTTTACGATTAGGGTCTTTTGAAACTTCTAAAGTTACTTCTCCTCCTTTTAGGAAGTTGCTATAACTCAATCTGTAACGTAACCATTCTCCATCACCAAAGGCTTGCCCGTAGGTAAAAATACCATACAAAAGCGTAACGAAAATAAATGTCTTTTTTATCATAATTTCTATTTTAGTGGTTTATACTTAGCTTTTAGAGGTTAGAGAGGGTAACATATATAAATCTAACCAATTCCTTAACCGCTACCAACTAAAATATCAAATTCTATTCCAAAGTATTATTCACCTCGATAACATTCTCTATTTGAGGAACATACTTTTTGATAGTTGCCTCTACACCTGACTTCAAAGTCATATTACTAATATGGCATCCTATACAATTTCCTTCAAATTGTACTTTTACAGTGTCCTCTGTAACATCTAATAGAGTGATATCTCCTCCATCTGATTGCAAAAAAGGTCTTACTTCTTCTAAAGCTTTTTCTACGTTAGTTTTAATTTCTTGTAAATTCATAATTTGTTTATTATTTAGAACTACAACCACTCATTGTTGTAATTTTAACAATTTCTGTAGGTGGTAATTCTTTGTTTCTTTTGATTAATTCGCTAAGCATTTTCTTTGTAATTTCATTAAAAGAAGAAGCGATAGGAGTATCTTGTTGTAAAGCTGTTGGATGTCCTACATCTCCTGACTCTCTAATGCTTTGTACCAATGGAATTTCTCCCAAAAATGGTACAGAAATATCTTCTGCTAAATTCTTAGCGCCATCCTTTCCAAAGATGTAATATTTGTTTTCAGGTAATTCTTCAGGAGTGAAATAACTCATATTCTCAATAATTCCAAGTACAGGTACAGATATCAATTCCTGTTGGAACATAGAAACTCCCTTTTTAGCGTCTGCTAAAGCGATACTTTGCGGAGTACTTACTACGACTGCTCCTGTGATAGGCAATGATTGTACCAATGATAAATGAATATCTCCTGTTCCTGGTGGTAAATCAAGGAGTAAAAAGTCTAATTCGCCCCAATCAGCATCAAAAATCATTTGATTTAATGCCTTTGAAGCCATTGCTCCACGCCATATAACAGCTTGATTTGCATCTGTGAAAAATCCTAAAGACAAAATCTTAACGCCATAACTTTCAATAGGTTTCATTTTTGAACGTCCGTCTACAACTACTGAAATAGGTTTTTCGTTAGCTACGTCAAACATCAAGTGAGTAGAAGGTCCGTAAACGTCTGAATCTAAAATTCCAACAGAGAATCCCATTTTTTGTAACGAAACGGCTAAATTGGCTGTTACGGTAGATTTTCCTACACCGCCTTTTCCTGAAGCTATGGCAATGATATTTTTTATACCGTCTATTTTATTTCCTCGTATTCTATTTTCTTCTTGTGGAGCCTCCACAATTACGTTTACTTTAACATCAATTTTTTGATACACTTGTTCGTGTATAGCTTTCATTACTGAAACTTCCGTTTTCTTCTTTGCTTGTAATGAAGGGTTGTGGCTTAAAATATCAATAACCACTTCATTATCAAAGATAACAATGTTCCTAACTGCACCGCTTTCTACTAAACTCTTTCCTTCTCCAGGCGCGGTAATTGTTTCGAGTGCTTTTAAGATGTCCTGTTTTGTAAATTTCATAATAAAATATATATTGTTTATTGGCTTACAAAAGTACTTTTTTTTTATAAAAAATCAAATAAATTTAAATTATTATTTAGATTGAATATATAAAATTATTTAGACGGTTGTAAATAGTGTAAAAAAGCTTGGAAAAGCTAATGAAAATAGGGGATTTAAGCTTTCAGATATAGGGTTTGTCAAGAGTGTAATATCGCTCACTAATTCAAAATTACATTTTATTTATTCATTTTTTTATATTTAATTTGCTACAAAACTAGTGTTATATGAAATCAATTTTATCAGACGGATATAGTGTTTTTTTATCAGATGATGGTTATGAGTTTGTAAATCAATTTATTGAAGATACAAAGCCGTCTTCTATATTTGTTTTGTCAGATAGTAATACACGAGAGCATTGTGTACCTGTTTTTTTGTCAAAATTAAAAGCAAAAAACGTATCCGTAATAGAAATTCCAGCAGGGGAAGAATTTAAAAATATCAATACTTGCGTAGAAGTATGGAATACGTTAACCGATTTAGGTGCTGATAGGAAGAGTTTATTGCTGAATGTTGGAGGAGGAGTTGTTACTGATTTAGGAGGTTTTGTGGCATCTTGTTTCAAACGAGGAATTTCATTCATCAATGTTCCTACGACTTTACTAAGTATGGTAGATGCATCGGTAGGAGGAAAGACAGGTGTTGATTTGGGAGTTTTGAAAAACCAAATAGGTGTTTTTTCGAATCCAAAGGCTGTGGTAGTCGATACGACTTACTTAAAAACGCTTTCTAAACGTGAATTTTCATCAGGAATGGCAGAAATTATCAAGTATGGATTTACTTTTGATATTCATTTGTGGGAAAAAGTACAGAAGTTAGCGAATATTTATGACGAACAACTACTTCAAGAGGTCATTTATAAATCGGTATCTATAAAAAATCAAGTGGTTATCGAGGATCCTGAAGAAAATTCTTTGCGAAAAGTGTTGAATTATGGACATACTTTGGGACACGCGATAGAGTCTTATTTTTTAGAGTTTGAGGAGAAAGAAAAATTAACACACGGAGAGGCAATTGCTGTTGGAATGATAACTGCAACTTATATTTCAAGTGAAATTTTAGGATTTTCGAAGAGTAAGTTGTCTGAAATTACGATTAATATTTTGAAAATGTACCCAAAAGTGCCAATGCAACCAACCGATTTTGAATCGATTATGACATTGCTAAAACACGACAAAAAGAACGTTAAAGGGCAGACTAGATTCGTGTTGTTGAAGGATTATGAGGAATTTCAATTAAACTGTACCGTTCCAGAAGAGCTTGTTTTGGAATCATTGATGTATTATGTGAATTATGAAGGTTGATTTTCTTTGAAAATCGAATAAAAAAATAGGCTGTCTAAAAATATGACAGCCTATTTTTTTAACAATGAAATTAAAAAAGTATCATTATCCTAACCAAGCATTTAACATCCACAATGTTTTTTCTTGTTCAGAGATGAAGTCACTCATCATTGAGTTCGTCCCTTCATCGTCTGCATTTCCTGAAATTTCTAAAATTTCTCGCTCAATTTTTAGTAATTCTGACAATGATTTTACAATCAATTCAACTGCTTCTGTGTCCTTTGAGATATCTTTACCTACAGGAATTTTCGAAACATTGATATAATCTTGAAAAGTGTGTAATGGAGTTCCTTGTAGCGTTAAAATTCGCTCTGCAATTAAGTCCACTTTTTCTTGTGAATCAGTGTATAATTCTTCGAATTTTGTATGCAATTCAAAGAAGTTTTTCCCTTTGATATTCCAGTGTAAACCTCTTAAGTTTTGATAATACACTTGAAAGTTGGCTAATAAATCATTTAATTTTGTTGCTAAAACTTGAGCATCTTCCGTTTTTAATCCTGATAAAATAATATCCATATCTAATTGTTTATAAGTTATTTATTTTTTACGATGCAAAACTATTGAAAACTTTTTCTGAAAAAGTATAATTGTTATCGATAGTTTTTATATTTTTATCGAAAAAATTTATATATGACAATTACACAGCTAAAATATATCCTTTCTGTTGCTGAATATAAGAATTTCACAACTGCATCAGAACATTGTTTTGTTACACAGCCTACGCTAAGTATGCAAATACAAAAATTAGAAGAAGAATTGGGAGTAAAAATTTTCAATCGTTCTAAAAAGCCTCTACAATTAACACCCATTGGAGAAAAAATTATCAGACAAGCCAAAATTATAGTTGATGAAAGTAATAGAATGATAGATATTGTGCATCAACAAAAAGGATATATCGGTGGAGAGTTCAAAATTGGAATTATTCCAACGATTATGCCGACACTTTTGCCGATGTTTTTAAAAACGTTTAATAAGAAGTATCCAAAAGTAAAATTGCTCATAGAAGAACTATCAACAGAAGAAATTATCAAAAAGTTAACGGATGGGCATTTGGATGCTGCTTTGGCGGCAACTCCATTGGAAAATGAAGTTATCAAAGAGCGTGTTTTATACTATGAACCATTTGTGGCATTAATTCCAGAGCATCATCGTTTGTCGGATAAGTCAAATATTAAAGCAGAGGATTTGGAATTAGACGACCTTTTATTATTAGAAGATGGGCATTGTTTTAGAGATAGTATTCTAAATCTGTGTAGAGCGTATAGAAAAGGAGGGAATGAGCATTTTTATTTGGAAAGTGGAAATATTGATACGCTCATCAAACTGTCAAAAGAAGGTTTAGGAATGACTTTAATTCCTTATTTACATACTTTGGATTTTAGTGAAGAAGATAAAAAGTACTTACACCAATTCGAAGCACCATTACCAGCTCGTGAAGTGAGTTTACTCTATCATAAATCTCAGTTGAAAAAACAATTGATAGACGTTTTAATAACTACAATTGAGAGCGTTGTCCGTGGTGCGATTGCGTTTAGTGATGTGGAAATTGTGAGTCCTTTGAATAAATCAAAACTTAATTTCTAATCACAAAGTGTTGTTTTAATTGCTCTTTTCGGATAAAGACAAGCCCTAAATGATAAAGGTCAATACTTACGATGACTTTTTTGTCTTCTACAAGTGCGTTCCAGTCATTGTGATTTATAGGATTTTTATGAGGATTTTTAAAAATAAAAATCGTGTCATTATGAGCATTTGGTAACGTTTTTAAAAAATCTGAAATGTTTGGTTTTTCAAACAAAATACAATCATAATCACCATTGAGTTTGGTATCATTAGTTACAAAAACACTTCGTTTAGGATTGAAATAATGAAATAATTTTTTGATGATTTTTCGTTGTTGTCGAGTTATTTTACCTATTTCTTCTGTGAAAAACTGCTTTTTTTTCGGAGTTTTTACGTATAAACCCTTTGTTATCAATAAATAAACAAAAGGAGAGTGCACGCCGTGTTGATTCGTAGAATTCCATAAAAATTGTAAAAAAGTCCTAATTCTAAATAGCATTTTGATAATAAAATAAGGGTTAAAAAACATTGCAAAAGTAGTAGTTTTTTTTAGGTGAAAACAGTACATTTGCAAAAAATATAAAAAATGAAGAATAAAGCTATATACATTGCCACAAACGAGGCGAACAGTGGTAAGTCAATTGTTGCGCTTGGCTTGATGAGTATGTTACTCGGAAAAACAGCAAAAGTGGGCTATTTTCGTCCTATCATAGACGATGTTGACGGAGAAGATGCTCATATTAACACGATTATCAAACATTTTGATTTAAAAGTTGATTACAAGGACACTTTTGTATTCAAACGCTCTCAATTGATTAAGAAATTAAACAAAGGAAAGCAAGATCAAATCATCAATAAAATCATTGAAAGGTATAAAGCCTTAGAAGAAGAAAATGATTTTGTATTGGTAGAGGGAACTGATTTTTCAGGAGATGGGACATCTATTGAGATGAATGCGAATGTATTAATCGCTAAAAATTTGGGTATTCCAGCGATTATCGTTGCCAGTGGTGTAGGAAAAACATTGGAAGGTTTTGTAGAAGGATTGCATTTGGCGTATGATTCTTTCAAACAGAAAGATGTGGAAGTATTGGCGGTAATACCTAATAAGATACAGAAAGAGAATATCGAATTGGTAAAAAAAGAGGTTTCCAAAGATTTACCAAAATCAGTATTAGTAAATGTAATTCCTGTTGTAAATACGTTAAAAAATCCTACCGTAAAAGAAATTTCAGACGCTATTGGTGCGGAAGTACTTTTTGGTGAGAAGTTGATTAATAATATGGTAGAAGAAATCAAGGTAGGAGCGATGCAATTGCCTAATTTCTTGAATCACTTAACGGAAAACAGTCTTACAATAACACCAGGCGACCGTGCTGATATTTTATTAGCAACGTTGCAAGCGAATCTTTCAGTTAGTTATCCGTCACTTGCAGGGGTTATTCTTACAGGAGGATTTAAGCCAAGTACTTCTACAATGAAATTGATAGAGGGTCTACAAGAAGTTATACCTGTTGTTTTAGCTCAGGAAGGAACTTTTGCAGTTGCCTCAAAAGTAGGAGCAGTTCGTTCACACATTCACGCAGATAATAAAGAAAAAATAGCAAAAGCATTAGCTATTTTTGATAAGTATGTTGATACTGAAGGGTTGAGCGAGAAATTGGTAACATTCAAGAAAAATGGAGGAATTACGCCACGTATGTTCCAATATAACTTATTGAAAACGGCGAAAAAAGAACGCAAATGTATCGTACTTCCAGAAGGAAATGATGACCGTATTCTAAAGGCAGTTTCTCAGTTACAGCAGTTAGATGTGGTAGATATGGTTGTTTTGGGAGACAAGTCAGCTATTGAAAGTGCAGTTAACCGATTGGGAATTGACTTTGATTTTGATAAAATTACGATTATCAACCCTATTGAGTCTGAGTATTACGAAGATTTTACCAATACGTTGTACGAACTTAGAAAACACAAGGGAGTTAGTCCTGCAATGGCAAGAGACTTAATGGCAGATGTATCTTACTTTGGAACAATGATGGTACATAAAGGATTAGCAGATGGTATGGTTTCAGGAGCAGCACATACGACTCAACATACGATTTTGCCAGCATTACAATTTGTAAAGACAAAACCTGGATTCTCCGTAGTTTCATCGGTATTCTTTATGTGTTTGGAAGACAGAGTTTCTGTATTTGGAGACTGTGCAATTAATCCAAACCCAACGGCAGAGCAGTTGGCGGAGATTGCGATTTCTTCTGCGGATTCAAGTATTGCATTTGGAATAGATCCAAAAGTAGCGATGTTATCTTATTCATCAGGAACTTCTGGAAAAGGAGAAGATGTAGATATCGTACGAAGAGCAACGGAAATTGTAAAGGAAAAACGTCCAGATTTAAAGGTAGAAGGACCTATCCAATACGATGCGGCAGTTGATGCTTCTGTAGGAAAGAGTAAATTACCAAACTCCGAAGTAGCAGGACAAGCGAATGTATTGATTTTCCCTGATTTGAATACTGGAAACAATACCTATAAAGCCGTTCAGAGAGAAACAGGAGCCTTAGCTATTGGACCTATGTTACAAGGATTGAACAAGCCTGTAAACGATTTAAGTAGAGGTTGTACGGTTGATGATATTTTAAATACAGTTGTATTGACAGCAATTCAAGCACAAGGGGAGTAGTCTAGTTGGCAGTGTTCAGTTGAGCAGTGTCAATAATACTCAATTATAAAGTATAATTACAAAACCACTATGGATGAGTCCGTAGTGGTTTTGTTTATTAAGAATATTTATAGGTTTAAGGTAGAATTTTACACTAATTCCCCTTTGGGAAATAAATATAAAGGGAGTAAATTTAATATTTACTCCCTTTTTTGAATTATGAAAAAAATTACAAATTATTCGTACGCTTCCGTTGGGATACAAGCACACATCAAATTTCTGTCGCCATAGGCATCGTCAATTCTTCGTACCGATGCCCAAAACTTATTCTCTAATAAGTAAGGTAATGGATAGGCTGCCTGTTGTCGAGAGTAAGGGAAGTCCCATTCGTCTTTTGTTAACATTTCCAACGTGTGAGGAGCATTTTTCAACGCTGTATTTTCGTTTTCTTCTGTCTGTGCTTCAATTTCTTTTTTAATTTCTAAAAGAGCATCACAGAAACGGTCTAATTCCTCTTTGCTTTCGCTTTCCGTAGGCTCTACCATTAATGTTCCCCCAACAGGGAACGAAACCGTAGGAGCGTGGAAACCGTAGTCCATCAATCTCTTAGCAACATCAATTACTTCTACACCTTTACTTTTAAATTCTCTGAAATCAACAATCATTTCGTGAGCCGCAAAACCATTTTCTCCAGAGTATAGAATACTGTATTCTTTTTCCAAACGACTCTTCATATAGTTTGCGTTCAAAATAGCAAATTTAGTAGCCTCTTCTAATCCCTCTGTTCCTAACATTCGGATATAACTATAAGAAATCAATAATACCAATGCAGATCCCCAAGGGGCAGAAGATACGGCATTAATAGCCGTTTCACCTCCTGTGCTTACGATAGGGTTGGTTGGTAAGAATTTAGCCAAATGTTCAGCCACACAGATAGGACCTACCCCAGGCCCACCACCACCGTGAGGAATCGCAAATGTCTTATGTAAATTCAAGTGGCAAACATCGGCTCCAATCGTTGCAGGATTCGTTAATCCTACTTGCGCGTTCATATTTGCACCGTCCATATATACTTGTCCTCCATTTTGGTGGATAATCTCTGTGATTTCTTTGATGCTACTTTCAAAAACACCGTGTGTGGACGGATATGTTACCATTAAGGCAGCCAATTCGTCCTTGTACATTTCTGCTTTTTCTCTAAGGTCATCTACGTCGATATTTCCTTCGTCAGTCGCTTTGGTTACTACAACTTTCATACCTGCCATTACCGCAGATGCTGGGTTTGTTCCGTGAGCAGAAGAAGGAATTAAACAAACATTTCGTTGCTTTTCGCCACGAGATTCGTGGTAGGCTCTAATTACTAAAAGTCCTGTATATTCTCCTGATGCTCCTGAATTTGGCTGTAATGAAGTCGCTGAAAAACCAGTGATTTTATTGAGATATTGTTCTAAATTTTTAATCAAAATTTGATATCCTTCTGCTTGTTCTATCGGAATAAATGGGTGTAAACTATTCCAACTTAGCCAACTCAATGGCAACATTTCCGTAGCAGCGTTTAGTTTCATTGTACAAGATCCTAAAGAAATCATAGAGTGATTTAGAGATAAATCTTTACGCTCTAATCGTTTGATGTAACGCATCATTTCTGTTTCTGAATGGTAATTTTCAAAAACAGGGTGCTCCATAAATGCAGAGGCACGTTGTAAGTTTTTAGGGAAATCAACGTTAGAAAGTTCTTTTACAGCCTTATATTCTTTATTTTCAGCCTTAGCGATGACTTCTAAAATAGAATTGATATCTTTTAAAGTAGTCGTTTCGTTTAACGAAATTTGTACTGTATTTTCAGTAGGGTAGTAGAAGTTAATTTTCTTTTCTTCGGCTACTTTTTTTACTTTTTTACTATCAGAAACAGTTATTGAAAGTGTGTCAAAGAATAGTGAATTTTTCTGTTCAATTCCCATTTCTTTAAATCCTTCATTTAAGGTCTCTGTACTATTTTTGATGTGTTTAGCAATATGAATCAATCCCTTAGCACCGTGATAAACACCATACATTCCAGCCATTACCGCTAATAATACTTGTGCTGTACAGATGTTGGAAGTGGCTTTTTCTCGTTTGATATGTTGCTCACGAGTTTGTAATGCCATTCGCAATGCTGGATTTCCG
>PDWI01009037.1_pt1 | contig 11542 bp, 7 predicted proteins | sample 1430891 | NCBI WGS metagenome assembly PDWI01 (sample SAMN01162508, study PRJNA174530) | Oral metagenome, whole genome shotgun sequencing project. | biome: Marine environment; feature: Marine mammal; material: Swab sample of the gingival sulcus; isolation source: swab sample of gingival sulcus...
TTTAGATATTTTATGGTAGTAATTGAGGAATAAAGTAAATTTATGAAACCCGTTTTTTCTTTTGTATTAATTGTATTATTTTATACATCTATATTTTGTCAAACCGACAAAGTTAATATTGTAAAACACGCAGGATATAATTATTATTCAATATCTGATAAAGAATACGCAAATGTTGACAGTATAAGATTTATAGTATCTTCTCCATTAAACCCCAAAAACCCCACAATTATATTTTTACAAGGTTCAGGAAATTATCCCTTAATAGGATATTATGCTGACAAAGACAGCATTATTAGCTTTACTTTAATTCCACCTTTTAATATTGAAAAACACAAAGAAAAATTCAACTTTTTATGTATTTCAAAACCTGGTACTCCTGTTTGTGTAGAGTGGTACAATAATAAACAACTTCCACTTATTGATACAACTTATAAAGATTATAAAATATTTAACAAAATGGACTTTCTAGACTATTATGTTTCACAAACAAAACAAGTTGTAGAGTATCTAAATAATTCTATTTTAGAAAAAGAATCTCCTATATACATTATGGGAAATTCACAAGGAGGAAGGGTTGCGACAAAATATGTTTATCAGAATCCGAATAAAACCGATAAATTAATATTATACGCATCAGGAGTTGTTGACAGGCATTACGAGGAAATTCTACAATGGCGGCAACTAGCAGACTGTGGAAAAGTTTCAAATGAAGAGGCACAGAAAAATATTGACGAAATTTATAAAAGATATAAAAATTTAAGAGATTATGCAAATTCATATAAAAATGAAACAAAATCAATTACAGATGACTTATATAAACATAATCATTTTATAAACGACTACTCTTATAATTTTGATATTCCAATAGATTATCTTACAAAAATAAATACCCCTATATTATGTGTTTATGGAACAAATGACCTAAAAAGTAGAAATAACGACATGCTACCATTAATATTTATCAGATTAAATAAAAATAACTTAACTATGATGCCAATAATGAACTGTAATCATTTATTTGTTGAAAAAAGAATTAATACAGAAACAAACCAAGAAGAAAACGTTTATATAGGTAATCAAGTTTTAGACAAAGTTATAAAGTGGATTAACCCCTAATAATCAAAATATTACAAGTGTTTTTTCTTTAAGCCCCAATTAGGTAATATCTATTTTGGATTAAAATGGAAGGTCGTCTCCCGGGTCGTCTTCTAATAGGAAGTCGTTTGAGTTGTTGATAGTTGGTTCACTTTCTTCTTTAGGCATTTCGGAAGCGTTATATTTAATTACATTAACTCTCCAGCAAGTTAGGTCGGTGTACCAATTTTCTTTATATTCTCTACTTTCAATATCGAAAAAAACTTTTACCATATCGCTTTCGGTAAAATCGTTAAAATTAACTCTATCGCTCCAAACGGTAAAACATATTTTCTTTGGATATTCTGCTTGCGTTTCGATAACAAAACTTTGCTTTTTCCACGTTCCATTTCTACCTTCGCCGGTTACAGGAGCTAATTTTTTTATTACTTTTCCTTCTATTTCCATATTGTGTTTTTATATAATAAAATACAGAGTTGCTTTATTACTCTAAGCAACTCTGTATAAAGTTTTAAAATTATCTTAAATTAGCTTGTGCTGCAGCTAATCTAGCTATCGGCACTCTAAAAGGAGAACAGCTAACATAAGCAAGTCCAACACGGTGGCAGAACTCTACTGATGAAGGCTCTCCGCCATGTTCTCCACAAATACCTAATTTAATATCAGGTCTTGTTTCTTTACCTTTCTTTACAGCCATTTCTACAAGTTGTCCAACTCCTGTTTGGTCTAGTACTTGGAATGGGTCGTTTTTCAACAGACCTTTTTCAAGATATATTGGCAAAAATTTACCGGCATCGTCACGGCTATATCCAAATGTCATTTGAGTAAGGTCGTTTGTTCCAAAAGAGAAGAACTCTGCATGTTTAGCTATTTCGTTTGCAGTAAGAGCTGCACGTGGGATTTCTATCATAGTACCTACAAGATAGTCCACTTTGATATTTTTTTCTTCAAAAACTTTCTCGGCAATATCGCGAACGATTTTTTCTTGCATTTCAAGTTCTTTAACAGTTCCTACTAACGGAATCATTATCTCGGGCTTTGGATCTAATCCTTTTGCTTTTAGATTACAAGCAGCTTCAATAATAGCACGTGCTTGCATTTCGGTAATTTCGGGATAAGTATTTCCAAGTCGGCATCCACGGTGTCCTAGCATTGGGTTTATTTCGTGTAATGCTTCAACTTTAGATTTTACCTCTTCGATAGATACGTTCATTTCTTTAGCCATTTCTACCTGAGATTTTTCGTCATTAGGGGTAAACTCATGAAGTGGTGGGTCGAGTAAACGAACAGTAACTCCGTATCCGTCCATAGCTTCAAAAATACCTTCAAAATCTCCACGCTGTATAGGAAGAAGTTTTTTAAGTGCTTCTCTTCTACCGGCTTCGTCTTCTGCAAGTATCATTTCTCTAACTGCGATTATTCTATCTCCTTCGAAGAACATATGCTCAGTACGACAAAGTCCGATTCCTTTTGCTCCAAAATCGTGAGCAACTTTTGCATCGTGTGGTGTGTCTGCATTTGTTCTTACGTACATGTGAGTATATTTGTCGGCAAGTTCCATTATTTTTCCGAAGTTACCTGCAAGAGAAGGTATTATTGTAGGCACTTGACCTTCGTAAACTTCTCCTGTAGAACCATTAAGAGATATCCAGTCGCCTTCTTTGTATGATTTTCCGTCAATTTCTAAAGTATCGTGGCTAACTCTAATTCCTGCAGCACTAGACACACAGCATTTACCCATTCCACGGGCAACAACTGCTGCGTGAGAAGTCATTCCGCCTCTTTCGGTTAATATACCTTGTGCGGCATACATTCCTTTTAAGTCTTCGGGCGAAGTTTCTCTACGAACAAGTATTACTTTTTGTTCTTTGTCGTTGTTTACTATTTCTTCGGCTTTATCGGCAGAAAATACTATTTTACCGGTTGCTGCTCCTGGTGATGCAGGTAGTCCTTTTGATAATATTTTTGCAGACTCAATACCTTCTTTACTAAATACGGGGTGTAATAGTTCGTCTAATTTATTGGGGTCGCAACGTAAAATGGCTGTTTTTTCGTCAATCATACCATCTTCTAACATTTCGATAGCCATTCTTACCATAGCTGCTCCTGTACGTTTACCATTACGTGTTTGTAGCATCCACAATTTTCCGTCTTGAACTGTAAATTCAAGGTCTTGCATATCGGAATAATGTTTTTCAAGTTTTGCTTGTACTTCAAAAAGTTCTTTATATACAAGAGGCATAGATTCTTCGAGAGACGGATATTTGTTTAGTCTTTCGTCTTCGGATATTCCTGCACGTTTTGCCCATCTTTTTGAACCTTCGATAGTTATTTCTTGAGGTGTACGTACTCCTGCAACAACGTCTTCGCCTTGAGCATTTATTAAATATTCTCCGTTAAAGATATTTTCTCCTGTTGAAGCATCACGGCTAAAAGCAACTCCTGTAGCCGAATTGTCGCCCATATTACCATATACCATAGCTTGAACGTTTACTGCTGTTCCCCATTCTCCGGGTATTTGCTCCATTCTTCTGTAAAGTATTGCTCGTTCTGTATTCCAAGAGTCAAATACTGCACATACTGCTCCCCATAATTGTTCCCATGGGTCGGTAGGGAAGTTTTTGCCTGCATTTTTACTGACAACAACTTTAAATTTCTCTACTACTTGTTTAAGCTCTTCTAATGTAAGTTCATTATCCGACTTATATCCTTTAGCATCTTTAATTTCGTCAAGAACTTCTTCGAAAGGATCGTGTGTTTTACCTTTTGCTTCTACTCCCATAACAACGCCTCCATACATCTGTATGAAACGACGATATGAATCGTAAGCAAATTTTGGATTTCCTGATTTCTCAGCTATAATTTTTACAGTATCATCATTTAATCCTAAATTAAGAACTGTATCCATCATTCCCGGCATAGAAACTCTTGCTCCTGAACGTACCGATAATAATAATGGAAAACTTTCGCCTTTAGAACCAAATTTTGCATTCATATTGTTTTCTACAAAACTAATAGCTTTTTCCACCTCGTTTTTAAGTAGCTCTACAACTTTATCTCTTCCTAATTTATTGTATTCTGTACAAACGTCTGTAGTGATAGTAAACCCTGGAGGTACAGGTACTCCTATTAAGTTCATTTCTGCAAGGTTTGCCCCTTTGCCTCCTAATAAATTTCTCATCGATGCATTACCTTCGGCGGTTTTATTTCCAAAAGTATAAACTCTTTTAATTTCTGTCATTTTGTTATTAAATTACTGATTAGTAATATGTTAAATTGTTTTTTAATATTAAAATAGGGTCAAAAGTATAGAAAATTTAGGTTTTAACAAAGTTTTTCTGTTAAAATTTATTGCCCAATTATTCGTGTTTAAGGATTTTAATCATTTCCTGAGGGTTTTCAGAATTAAAAATTGCCGAACCTGCAACTAGTGCATTTGCTCCGGCATCAATAACGTCTTTATAATTATCTTTATTTATACCTCCGTCAACTTCGATTATTAAGTTTTTATTTATTTTATCAGCTAAATTCCTAAGTTCCTTTATTTTTTTTAGAGAGTTTTTTATAAAAGTTTGACCACCAAAGCCCGGATTTACCGACATTATTAACACTAAGTATAGTTCTGATAAAATATCCTCTAATAGGTTTATCGAAGTGTGCGGATTTATAGATACACCAACTTTCATTCCTTTATCCTTAATTTCTTGTACCGTTCTGTGCAAATGAGTGCATGCTTCGTAATGCACCGTTAATATATCAGCTCCAACATCTTTCCATTTTTGAATATACCTTTCGGGCTTAACTATCATTAAATGAACATCTAATGGCTTTTCGGCATATTTTTTTATGTGCTTTACTATAGGAAATCCAAAAGATATATTGGGCACAAAAACACCGTCCATAATATCTAAATGAAACCAATCGGCTTTACTCTTATTTACAAGGTCAATGTCTTTTTTTAAATCACTAAAATCTGCCGATAACAAAGATGGCGACAATATTATTTCTTTCATATTTTAATAAAAAAATTTATGTAAAGATAATAAAATAATATTTTTTATCTATCATTAATAGTGAATATTTCATCAAAAGGATTTATATTTGCTATATAGTGTCTGAAAGAGAACTGTCTAATTTTATGAAATGAATTATTCTTGCTGACACTATATAGTTTTTCTAAGGTATGATTTTTGATAAAATACAAACTTGAATTTATGAGATTGATTTTTATTATAATATTATTTTTAACAAGTTTTTTTACTTTTGCTCAACCTCAAGAGGGGGCTATGTATAACGTTGATGCGGAGACATTTAGCATGGATAAGTTAGGCAATTTTTATTTTATAGATAACAATATTCTAACAAAGACAGATGCTAAAATGCAAACACTATATACTTACGACAATAATTCTTATGGAAATCTTGACTTTGTTGACACCTCCGATCCTTTACGAATAATGTTATTTTATAAAAATTTTAATACTTTAATTTATCTTGATAAAAATCTTGCAGAATTAAGAGACCCAATATCACTAGACGACCTAAATTTTTATAGTGTCGATGTAGTTTCTGTATCTCAAAATGGAGGTTTTTGGTTATACGACAATCAAAACAGCAGAATTGTAGAGCTTAATAAAAATCTTGATGTTATTCAGCAAGGCATGAATATATACTCGATAATAGGAAACGAAAATATTTCTTGTCTTAAAGTATCTACAAATTATATTGTGCTTTTTGCAACAAACGGCGAATTGATAGTTCTTGATAAGTTTGCAAATTTTTATAAAAAATTACATATAAAAAAAGATGCCCTTATCGACTTAGACAACAATAATCTTTACGTACTCGACAAAGATTTGTTAACAAGTTTTAATCTTGACACAGGTCTCTCTAAAGACACTAAATTAAACGTTTCCGAAGCAAAAGCTATAAGTGTATCCGGCAATACAATATTTGTCTTAACCGATAAATCGTTAATAACTTTTAAAAATCTTTAGACAAAAAATTGCTCATAATACATTAATTATCTCTATTTTTAACCCCAAATTATTTATCAAGTCATATTTTTATATATAATGATGGGTTGATATTCAATTAATAATTATTAGGGTAAGTAGTAGGCTATCCCAATAAATAAAAATTATAAGACCTGATTATAATTTGTTGATTGATAAATAATTGTAATTAAACATCATTTAATAAACTTTAAATTATGCATGTAGCAATAGCAGGAAATATTGGTGCGGGAAAAACTACATTAACAAAACTTCTCGCAAAAAATTACAACTGGACACCTCATTACGAAGACGTTGACGACAATCCATACTTAAACGATTTTTATGAAGATATGCAACGCTGGTCTTTTAGTTTGCAGGTATATTTTTTAAATAGTCGATTTAATCAGATACTGGAAATACGTAAATCGGGTAAAAAAATAATTCAAGACAGAACTATTTATGAAGACGCTTATATTTTTGCTCCGAACCTACACTCCATGGGGTTAATGACAACACGTGATTTTGACAATTATTTTAGCCTTTTTACATTGATGTCAACATTGGTACAAGCACCCGACTTATTAATATATTTACGTGCGAGCGTTCCTACTTTAGTAAAACAAATACAAAACCGTGGACGTAAATACGAAAACACAATAAGACTAGATTACTTAAATCGTTTGAACGAAAGGTACGAAGCATGGATATCAAACTATAAACTTGGAGAATTGCTAATTATTGATGTTGATAATTTAGACTTTACAAAAAAACCTGAAGATTTAAACTTAATTATCAATAAAATTGATGCAAAATTACACGGGCTATTTTAGATTTAACCTAAAATATGTAAAGGTTTTTCGTTTAAAATATTTTAAAGTTTACCTATAGTTTTATTAAAAATTATAGTTTATATTTGTAACAAGTTTTTTTTTGTAAAATTTGTTTTATGATTAGTATAGATAACTATAATTTTGAGAATAAAAGAGTACTTCTAAGAGTTGATTTCAATCTTCCTATTATTAGCGATGAGGATTATTTACTAGACGACACCAGAATAAGATTGTCGTTACCAACCATTCAAAAAATACTGTCCGATAACGGTTCTATTATACTGTTAACACATTGGGGACAACCTAAAGGAGAATACGACAAGGAAAGGTCTTTGAAAAAAATATTGCCTTTAATAGAGAAGTTTATCGGGCGAAAAATAATATTTTGCGAAAATCCATTATCAAAAGAGACTCTTGATATTTCTAAATCTTTAAAACCCGGAGAAGTAGTTTTACTTGAAAATTTAAGGTTTTACAAAGAAGAACTTAATGGTGATGAACAGTTTGCAGAAAAACTCGCTTTACTTGGCGACTGTTACGTCAATAATTCTTTTGGAACAGCACATCGTAATCATGTTTCAACAGCGACAATAGCAAAATTTTTCCCTTATGATAAAATGTTCGGATATGTATTTGAATCCGAAATGAAAGAATTAAATAAACTTGTAAAAAATGAGCAATCACCATTTACACTTCTCATTGGAGGAAATAAAGTTAAAACAAAAATAGGCATAGTCGAGACTCTATTACCCAAGATAGATAATTTGTTGATAGGAGGAAGCATCGCCTATACTTTTGCAAAAGCTAAAGGTTATAATGTTGGTAACTCAGAAGTGGAAGAAGACTGTGTAGATATTGCAAAACGGATTATTAAAACAGCAAAAAATTTTAATGTAAACATACAACTTCCTGTAGATTGTGTTATTGCAGACCAAAATAGTAATGATGCAAATATTGGACATTGCGATTTTTCTAAAATTCCCGATAAATGGACAGCTCTTGACGTAGGTATAAAAACCGTTGATTTATTTGCCGGAATAATAGAAAACTCAAAAGTATTACTTTGGGACGGGCCTTTAGGAGTGTACGAAATGACACACTTCTCGTATGGAACATTAAAAATGGCTCTTACCATAGCTAGAGCTACCGACAAAGGCTTGTATTCGGTAGTAGGCGGAGGAGATACCATTGCTGCAATTAACAAATACGGCGTTTCACATAAAATATCTTATATAAGCTCTGCCGGAGGTGCATTGCTCGAATATTTTGAGAAGAAAAACATACCGTCAATTAAAGCAATAGCAGAGTCGTTTAGTATAGACGACTATAATTTTTATGGAAAAAAAGCTATTATTCGTGTAGATTTTAATGTTCCTTTGAACGATAAATTTGAAATATTAGACAACACCCGAATTATTACGGCTGTACCCACAATAAGAAAAATTCTTGCAGATGGAGGTTCTGTTGTCCTTATGACACATCTTGGACGACCAAAAGGTCAGATTGTTGAAAAATACTCTGTAAAACACATTGTTCCTTATTTATCGAAAATACTTGAAACAGAAGTAAAATTTGGAGGCGATTGTATTGGCAAAGAAGCACTAAAAATATCTAAGGAATTACAGCCTCGCGAAGTTATGATTCTCGAAAACTTACGATTTAATAATCTTGAAACCGATAATGACGAAAAATTTGCAGAAAAATTATCTCAATTAGGAGACGTTTACATAATGAATGCTTTTGGTACAGCACATAGAGCCCATGCATCTACATATATGATAGCAAAATTTTTCCCGAACGATAAAATGCTTGGATATTTGGTCGAAAGTGAGATAAATAATATCAACCGAGTTTTATATAAAGGCGAAAAACCATTTACAGCAATAATTGGAGGTTCAAAAGTATCAACAAAAATAAATATCATAAAAGCATTAATGGAAAAAGTTGATAACCTTATTATTGGCGGAGGTATTGCATTTACTTTTATTAAAGCAATGGGAGGTAATATAGGTAGCTCTCTTGTCGAGGAGGACTATATTCCTGTAGCTAAAGAAATACTCGAATTAGCAATAAAAACAGATGTAAAATTATATTTACCGATAGATTGTATAATTGCCGATAATTTTAATAACGAAGCTAAAATAAATCATTGTAAAATAAACGAAATCCCCGATAATTGGATGGGACTAGATATCGGAATTAAAACGGCAGAAATATTTACTAAAGTTATAGAAAAATCAAACACAATACTTTGGAATGGACCTATGGGAGTATTTGAAATGGAACACTTCTGCAATGGAACAATTAAAATCGCCCTAGCTGTTTCAAGAGCTACAGACCTTGGAGCCTTCTCTCTAGTCGGTGGAGGCGATAGTATTGCTGCATTAAATAAATATGGAATGGCTCATAAAATAAGTTATATATCTACGGCAGGTGGAGCTTTATTAGAATATATAGAAGGCAAAGAACTACCTAGCTTAAAGGCTATCAGAACAAAGTTGTAAAAATATTGACAAGCCGAAGATAATAGCCTGCTTATCAGCACTTTAGGCGTGTTTAGCAATTCTATTTTCACGCACGTATAAATACGTAATTTTCATCATTCCATATTCAGTCAATTATATTTTTTTACTTTTGCCTCTTAACCAAATTATTAATTATATGCGAAAGTATTGTCTTTTAATAATTGTTATAGCAGTTGCAAACGTATCTTTATTTGCACAATCTGTACTATTAAGCGGGACTGTTATAGATAAATCAAACAAGGAAACATTATACGGAGTAAACATTATCATTGATAATGCCGATGAATTGTTAGCACAGAAGAAACAACTGGGAACGACAACCGACTTTGATGGAAACTACAAAATATCCTTGTATCCAGGCACTTATAATGTAAAGTTTGTTTATATAGGATACGAAGAATTAAATAAAACAGTTGAATTAAATGTTGGTAAACCGGTTACTTTAGATGTTGAATTAGGTCAAAAAGCCGAAATAATAGAAGAAGTTGTTGTGAGTGCGGGTAAGTATGAGCAAAAACTCTCTGAAGTTACAGTTTCGTTAGAGGTTTTAAAACCTAGCACTATAGAAAATAATAATTCTTTTAATGTTTCAGATGCTCTAAACCAAGTTGCAGGTGTTGATATAAATGATGACCAACCTAGCATAAGGAACAGCACCGGTTGGAGCTATGGAGCAGGTAGTAGGGTAATTATTCTTATGGACGATTTACCAATAATGTCAGCTGACGCAGGAGATGTAAAATGGAACTATATTCCTGTGGAAAACATCTCGCAAATAGAAGTAGTTAAAGGAGCTAGCTCTGCTCTTTTTGGTTCTTCTGCATTAGGAGGCGTTATAAATATAAGGTCTGCTTACCCTACAGACAAACCGGTTACAAAAGTTTCATATTTTAATGGTGTTTATGATTCGCCCAAAGATTCAAGATATAAATGGTGGGCAAAAGAATTTTATAGCGGTAAAAATAGCAAATTTCATATTCCTTTAAGAGAAGATTTACTTTACTTTGTTAGAAACCCAATGTATGGAGGTTTTAGTTTCTCTCATTCTCAGAAATTTGACAATTTAGACTTATCAATGGGTGGTAATCATTTTATTGACGAAGGATACAGAGAGTCTGAAAACGAAAGAAGAAGCCGATTTAATGCTAATATTAGATACCGAAGCAAAAAAGTTGAAGGACTTGCATTAGGGATAAACACCAATTTTATGGCAATAGATGTAAGCGACTTTTTTATGTGGAACTCAGATACAACCCCTTACGTTAGTAATACTATGTTAGGTGCTAGTGCGCCCACACAAGGTTATAGACTGAATTTAGACCCATTTATTTGTTATTATAACCCTGACGGAGGTAAACATAGTTTACGAAGCAGATATTTTAGAACAGAAAATGTTATACCTATTGATACTATGAAAAATAGTACTTCTCATAGTTATTACTTGGAGTATCAATATCAAAATGTTTTTGCCGAAAGATGGAATCTAACAACTGGAGCTGTATATGCTCCAAGTTTAGTTGAGTCAAATATGTTTGGAGACCATTATAGCACTAATATCTCTGTATATGGACAAACAGATGTAAGATTTGGACGTTTAAAAGCAAGTGCCGGAATTAGAGGAGAATATTTTTTATTAGACTCTACACAAACAGAGTCGGCATTTGATATAAACTTGGGTAAAGATTATGTCGAAATACCTATTAGACCTGTTGCAAGACTAGGGTTAAACTATCAAGCGACACAACATACATTTATACGTGCAAGTTTTGGACAAGGTTATCGTTTTCCATCAATTGCCGAAAAATACACCTCTACTTCTTTAGGAATGGTAAATATTGTGCCTAATCCAAGGCTAACGCCTGAAAATGGTTGGAGTGCCGAGCTGGGAGTAAAACAAGGATATAAAATAGGTAAATGGAGAGGATTTGCTGACCTTTCTGTATATAATCAAGACATTAATAATATGATGGAATTTAGTTTTGGAGTTTTTAACCCTAATACTTATATGCCATGGCAAGCCGATGATACTGTACCTGCTATAATGGGCTTTCAGTCCAAGAATTATGGTAATGTTAGAGTTACAGGTGTAGAT
>PDWI01009040.1_pt1 | contig 11541 bp, 8 predicted proteins | sample 1430891 | NCBI WGS metagenome assembly PDWI01 (sample SAMN01162508, study PRJNA174530) | Oral metagenome, whole genome shotgun sequencing project. | biome: Marine environment; feature: Marine mammal; material: Swab sample of the gingival sulcus; isolation source: swab sample of gingival sulcus...
TCCGAAGCTGCATGAAGATGCTCCGACTCTCCACCTAAAGTAAAGAGATGACGCTTATCTTGATACTGACACTGCCCTACCTCGTCAAAGAGGAAGAAGCGATTATAACATCTCCCCTCCTCTTCATGAGTTAGATAAGAGCCTGCTATCCCAACTTGATACTTCTTGGCTAATGCCTTAATGTAGTCATAGACACGTCCACCCTCACCCCACTTATCAGCAAAGTCATAGGCAGAGGAGGAGAAAGCTGTAGTCAACGTCTCTGGAAAAACGATTAGGTCGCAAAGTGAAGCCTTAGCCTCAAGTACCTGACTAAGGTAAGATAGGTTTGCCTCTACATCATTATCCTTTAGATCACACTGGACGAGGGCTACGCTTAAGTTATCAGTCCTGCTCGTCATTGTAATACTCTGGGTACTTTGCCTGTGATGAGTGGTAACAAGAACGTATATAAGCTAAGTCTTTATCCACATCTCCTGTTGGATAGAAAGTCTCAAGAATACCAACAAGCTTCTTACCATAATCCATCAGGGCTAATTCTATTGGAATCCCAGCCTTGAGTGCAATGTAGTAAAATCCCTTATGCCATTTCTCAACAAACTTACGTGTCCCCTCTGGAGCAATAGCGATATGTATCTCGTCATAAGTCATAATAGCCTCTGCGAGCTGACTAACCTTATCTTGCTTTTTACCTCGATTAACAGGAATCCCACCCATTGCTTTCAGAATCCCAGAGAAAGGAAAAACAAACCATTCCTTCTTCATAAGGAAACCAGAGCGTTCTCCAATAGCCCAGTGATAGAGCTTACCGATAAAGAACTCACAGTTACTCGTATGAGGAGCAACACATATAATTGAACGTTTAGGTCTATCCTTGGGAGCTGGTAATAGTTTCCAACCTAATAGACGTAAAATAGCTTTTGCTAATTTTTTCATATTGATAGATGTCTTATCATTACTATCTATTAAAATATCTTAGAAAACCAGTAAACTAATCATTTAGCCCTTTATTCCTATTATACAAATATACATATTTCTTATAGAATTATGCCTCAACTAAGGCATTTGCATGTTGGAGAGCCTCGTCAAAGTTGGCAAAAATATGCTCCTTGCCGATAAGTTTATCAAGTTCGTACTTACTGAACTCCATCAGCACCCCTCTCTGAACGCCTGAAAGTAAAATAAGCGTTCCAGCCTCTCGAAGATTAAGCACAGCCTCCTTAAGGTTGCGAATACCTGTCAAATCTATAAAGGGGACATGACGCATACGTATGATCAAGACTTTATTCTCTACGCCAAGACTTTCGATAACTTCAGAATAGCGTCGAGCCGAAGCAAAGAACAAAGGTCCACTAATTTCATAAACAGAAACACCCTCCTTGAGCATAGAGTAGTCCTCTATAACATCACGGTCTATCGTTTCCTCAATTTTCTTTTCAGATAGATCAGCCATTCTCTTCATAAACAATAAAGCCGATAGAACAACCCCAACCTGAATAGCAACAGTTAAATCAACGGCTACAGTCAGGATAAAGGTTGTCAAAAGGATAATCCTATCAAACCTTGACCCTCGCATTACTGCTGCAAAAGAACGCCACTCACTCATATTATAAGATACCACAATAAGGACTCCTGCCAAGGCAGACATTGGGATAAGTTTAGCCCACTGCCCCAAGAAAAGCATGATCAGGAGCAGAGCAAGAGCATGAACAATGCCTGCGATAGGCGTACGACCACCATTCTTGACATTTGTAGCAGTACGTGCGATAGCTCCTGTTGCTGGGATACCGCCAAAGAAAGGCGTAACAATATTTGCAATCCCCTGTGCAATAAGCTCCGTATTTGAGCGATGCTTACCGCCTATCATACCGTCCGAGACTATTGCCGAGAGCAAAGACTCTATACCTCCAAGCAAAGCAATAGTCAAAGCTGGTAGGAAGTATTTAGGTAATTCCAAAAAGTTAAATGTAGGCAGGCTAAACTCTATCTTATTAGGAATATCTCCAAAGAAAGTCTCAATTGTCGCAACATCAAGCTTAAAGACTTGAACACTGACACTTGCTAAGATTATTGCAACGAAAGCACCAGGGATTTTGTCTGTTATTTTACGAAAATAGACTGTCGTTAATATACAAAGGGCAGTAATAATTAAAGCAGTATAGTTAACAGAACTAAGGCTCTGCCCATAACAAATCCACTTATTAAAGAAAGCTGATGGCACACTGGCTATTTGCAGTCCCAAGGCATCTTTTATCTGAGTAGAGAAAATAACCAAGGCAATACCACTGGTAAAGCCAACGATAAGAGGATAAGGGAAGTACTTGAGCAAAGTCCCCAAACGCATCATACCAAAGGCTATCAGTATGACACCTGCAAGGATTGTTGAGATAAGTAGACCATCAAAGCCATACTGCTCTATGATGCTATAGACAATGACGATAAAAGCTCCTGTAGGACCTCCTATCTGCACACGACTACCACCTAAAAAAGATATGATAAATCCTGCAATGATAGCAGTGATTAGTCCTTTTTCAGGAGAAACGCCTGAAGCTACAGCAAAAGCTATGGCAAGAGGTAGGGCAAGCACGCCAACAACTAAACCAGATAAACTATCTGCAAATAACTGCTTAGCTGTTATACCTTGTTTTAATAAGCTAAATAGCTTAGGTTGAAATATGTTTTTAATCATAAAAGATAAATTTTCGACAAAAGTACAATATATTCTTTATTGAATACAATCCTTCCTATTATATATGTATAGGATTTCAATTCTTTCTATCAAAAAAATAGAAGGATTAAGGCATATTTCTTACTCAAAAATAGTATTAAAAAAATAACGTATATCATTCAAAAAAGTTATATATGTTAGTTGAAAAAGTAATATATATCATTTTGAAAAGTAATATATGTTATTTTTTAGAATGAATAAGCACAGCTATCAAGCAAGGGATTTAGCTTAGAATTTGGCTAATTAAACTTTTTGTATTACCTTTGCAGTGCAAAAGAAAAAATCGCGGGGTGGAGCAGTGGTAGCTCGTTGGGCTCATAACCCAAAGGTCGTAGGTTCGAGTCCTGCCCCCGCAACTAAGGAGCGTCTCTCAAGAGGAGACGCTCTACTTTTTTAGCCGCAATTTACTTTCCACCGACACTTTTTTATATAGACTTTAGCCAAAGCTCTATAATAATCACTAAAATACTTGTATCTAAACTTAGAAATGTATAGCTTTGTAAAGGATATGCAAATCTATACTACATTAAAAGTATAGAAAACTTGCCTATCTTAGGTTTATTAGCTTACGGCTATTATTAGGTTTTAGGCGATTATTTAGAATAAAAAAGTTATGGACGGACTATTAACAGTCAAAACTTTGAAAGATGTTGTCGTACGATTCTCAGGAGACTCAGGCGATGGCATGCAGCTTACAGGTACTATCTTCTCAGACTTGTCAGCAATGTTGGGCAATACAATCTCAACATTTCCTGACTTCCCTGCTGAGATACGAGCACCACAAGGGACATTAAGTGGGGTGTCAGGGTTTCAGGTGCACCTTGGCTCTGAAAACATTAAAGCCCCTGGAGATCAGGCAGATGTATTAGTTGCCATGAACCCCGCAGCCCTAAAAGTCAACATATCACATCTAAAGAGAGAGTCCTTAATCATCATTGATGAAAGCTCCTTTGCCAAGAAAGATCTCAAAAAAGCAGACTTTCAAACAGAAGAGCCATTTACAGAATTAGGACTAACGACACAGCAGGTTATCTCAGCTCCTATTTCAACAATGGTAAAAGATGGCTTAGCTGACTTTGACTTAGACAGCAAGTCGGCAGTTCGTTGTAAAAACATGTTTGCCTTAGGACTAATTTGCTGGCTCTTTAATAGACCATTGGAGCAAGCTGAGGCTTTCCTAAATCGGAAGTTTGCAAAGAAAGTCTTAATACAAGATGCTAATATCAAAGCCTTAAATGACGGCTTTAACTTTGGAGCTAACACGCATGCTTCAACAACCGTCTATCGTATTGAAGAACAAAAGCCAAAGTCAGGACGCTACATTGACATGAATGGTAATAAGGCTACAGCATTTGGACTTATTGCTGCAGCAGAGCGTTCTAATCTTGAGCTATTCTTAGGGAGTTATCCCATCACTCCAGCCACAGACATACTACATGAGTTAGCCAAGCATAAAGCTCTCGGTGTAAAGACAGTCCAAGCAGAAGATGAGATTGCTGGTATCTGTACTGCTATCGGAGCGGCCTTTGCTGGAGATCTCGCTATAACATCGACTTCAGGACCAGGACTTGCCCTAAAGAGTGAAGCCTTGGGCTTAGCTGTCATGTCCGAGCTGCCCTTAGTCGTTATCAACGTTCAACGTGGAGGGCCATCGACAGGTCTACCAACGAAGAGTGAACAGACAGACCTACTACAGGCTCTCTATGGGCGTAATGGAGAAAGCCCTATGCCTGTCGTTGCTGCAACAACACCTAACGACTGCTTCTATTCTGCCTACTGGGCTTGTAAGGTTGCCTTAGAATATATGACACCTGTAATCTTACTAACAGACTCTTTCATTGCAAATGGTTCTTCTGCCTTCCGTGTCCCTGACATTAGTAAACTTCCTGATATAAAACCTAATTATATCAGTAACCGTCCTACAACAGAACTTGAGTGGCGACCATATGAACGTAGTCCAAAAGGCGACAACGTTCGCTACTGGGCAATACCGGGGCAAGAGGGTTATCAGCATCGTTTGGGCGGCTTAGAGAAGGACTTTGAGACAAGTGCTATCAGCACTGATGCTCTCAACCACGAGCTTATGGTACATACACGAGCAAACAAAGTTGCTCACATCAGCACGATACTACCAAAGGCAGAAGTAGAAGGAGATGCTGATGCCGAAGTACTTGTCATTGGTTGGGGTGGTAGCTATGGTTACCTTTATGAAGCGGTAAATGCTATGCGTCAAGCTGGGCAAAAGATTGCCTTATTACACTTTAGGTTTATCAACCCCCTACCTCATAATACAGAAGAGATACTCAAGCAATATAAGAAGGTCATAGTTGTAGAACAGAACTTAGGACAATTTGCTCAATTCTTAAGAGGACAGTTTAAGTGGTTTAGTCCAGAGCAATACAATCGTGTTACAGGTCAACCTTTTACCGTTGGAGAACTCGTTGATGTCTTTACAGATTTAATTGAAGCATAGTCATGGAAGCAAATAAATTAACTTATATACCCAAAGCAAAAGACTTTAAGAGTGATCAAAACGTACGCTGGTGTCCGGGTTGTGGAGACCATGGAGTACTCACAGTTCTTCAGAAGGCTATGGCTACAGTTGGCATTGCTCCTCACGACACTGCCGTAATATCAGGTATTGGCTGTTCCTCTCGTCTACCCTACTATATGAATACCTATGGCTTCCATACAATACATGGACGTGGTGCTGCTATTGCCACAGGAGTAAAGGTTGCAAACCCTAAGCTTAGCGTTTGGCTTGCCTCTGGCGATGGCGACAGCTTAGCAATCGGAGGTAATCACTTTATCCATGCGGTAAGGCGTAATATAGACATTAACATCGTCCTATTTAACAACCGTATCTACGGCTTGACTAAGGGACAATATTCTCCAACTTCAGATAGAGGCTTTATCTCGAAAAGCTCTCCTTACGGAACAGTAGAAGATCCATTTATCCCAGCAGAGCTATGCCTTGGAGCAAGAGGTCGCTTCTTCGCTCGCTCCTTAGACATCGACATGAAGACCTTAGAGGCTTGTATGGTGGAGAGTGCTAAGCATAAAGGTACAGCTGTCTTAGAAGTCTTGGTCAATTGTGTTATCTTCAATGATGGTATACATAAAGACTACGCCCTTAGAGAGGTACGAGATGAGCGAACAATCTTATTGACTCATGGCGAGAAGATGCTCTTTGGTAAGGATAAGGAAAAAGGCTTAGTCCTTGATGGGCTGAAGCTAAAGGTCGTAACAATTGGAGAAGATGGCTACACGCTTGATGATATTTTGGTGCATGATGCTGAAGAACCAGACCCAACCTTACATACTATGTTAGCAATGATGAGCGGATCTATGCCTATTGCCTTGGGTATTATTCGTAAGGTTGAAGAGATTAGCTATGACGAGGCTGTCGAAGAACAGATAAAAGACGTTCAGGCTAAGAAATCACAGCGTTGCTTTAATGACTTGATTGAGGCAGAATCTTACTGGGAAGTAGAATAAACACAAAGAAAACAGGAACATAAACAACTAAAAACAAGTAAACTAAAATATTTTAGTTGTTATATAAATATAAATTACTACCTTTGTGGAGCATATAGCTAAGTGCAATCTTTAGACAAACTTAGCTTTTTGCTTACCCAAAAGTTGGGGACTCTGAAGGAATACTTTGCCTGCATAAGGTATTGTAGGAACTTAGAGGAAGTTGGATTTTAATTTATATTTATGAAGATTAGACAAATAGGTGTAAGCCTTATAACGTCTTGCTCATTACTTCTGCTGATGGTTTCAGCAGTGCCTTTGGAGGCTTATTTTAAGTCTACCTTAAATACCACAGAAAAACTAAAAGAGATAGGGCAACTAACTACTGAAGTATGTAGCCTACGCCCTAAACAAAAGCGTTTTACCTTAGTCCACTTTTGGGCTTCGTATGACGCTGAGAGTAGAGCTAAGAATATCCAGTGGAATAACTTCTTTGCTCAGAGCCTAAGTGATAAGATTAGCTATAAAGCTATTTCCTTAGATCCAGACTTAGACATTTACAATCGTATTTTGATGATTGACGGAATCAATTCCTCAACTCAGTTCTGTGTCAAGGAGGAGCGTCGCTCGGAAGTCTTAGGACGATATGCTTTAGAGAAAGCAATGCATAGTTATCTAATTGATGAAGATGGTACAATTTGTCTAATTGACCCAAAGGCAGAAGAACTTAATTATTTCTATCATTTATAGTAAATAAGCTTGTACTTACAATAAAGAGGAGGTGTCATTATGGCACGTCCTCTTTACTTTTTCAGTAATTATTCCTATTTTTGCAAAAATCTTAATTAGAAGAATAACTTAATTATACAGAAACAAATATACTATGGGTATTATCGATGAAGTAATGAAGTCCTTTTATGGACCCAGCTTTGCCTCAACAATCATTTTCTTGTCTATTGCAAGTATTATCGGAGTCTTAATAGGAAAAGTCAAAATGGGAAACTTTCAGTTGGGAACAGCTGGCGTACTATTTGTCGGTCTTCTTATTGGACACTTTAAGGCAGAGGTAGATCCTCATGTTTTAGAAATGGTCAAGCTCTTTGGACTCATCTTATTCGTTTATTCTGTAGGAATAGAGATAGGGCCTCGTTTCCTTCCCTCATTAAGGAGTAATGGACTTCAGCTAAACCTCTTTGCTGCACTTATCGTAAGCTTAGGTTTCTGCTGTGCTATGGCTGTAAAGTTTGCATTCAATTTAGATATTGAGGTTGTGGCGGGCTTATTCTCTGGTGGGACAACAAGTACCCCCAGCCTTGGAGCAGGACAAGCCATTCTCAATACTGCAGTCGAGAAGGGCATGCTCTCAGGAGATCCTGCCAATACAGCAGGTATGGCCTATGCTTTAGCTTATCCATTCGGTATTCTTGGCGTTATTTTAGCAATCGTACTATTACGTATTGTACTAAGGGCAGACATTAAGAAGGAAGTACAGAGATACAAAGAACAAGAAGCTACAGGTACTGGCAATGTTGAGAACATAAGAGTAAAGCTAAGCAATAGTAAACTCTATGGACAATCTCTTGCCTACCTGATGACACAGATAAATTATGAACTTATCGTATCTCATATTATTCATCAGGGGCATAGCATCATTCCCAAAGGACAGACAATACTTGCCGAAGGAGATGAGATTATTTGTATCTGTAATAAAAACTCATTAGAAGAAGTTGAGACTTTTATCGGTTCTCTTGAGATTTTAGAGCCAAACCAACTAAGTTCAGATCTAAGTGTCCGCCATATCTCTGTAACAAACAAACGTATTGCAGGTAAGCGTTTAGCTGACATAGGATTATCATCAATGTTCCCAGCAAACATCACACGTATCTTTAGAGGTAAGGAGCAGATTATTCCGACAGGTAATACCCGTCTTGAGTTTGGAGACAGTGTTCGTGTCGTAGGAGAGCGTACAAAGATGAAAGAGGTATCTACATTCTTAGGAAATTCAACGCAGGACCTTGCTCAGCCCAATATCATACCTATATTTATTGGTATGTTCTTAGGAGTTTTGTTAGGGAGTATTCCCATTTATCTGCCCAACCTACCTATGCCTGCAAAACTTGGTGTCGCTGGTGGTCCTCTCATTGTAGCTCTTATCTTGGGACACATAGGACGTATTGGCAAGCTAAACTTCTACATTGCACCAAGTGCTAACCTTTTTATTAGAGAGTTAGGTATCATCATGTTCCTTGCCTGTGTTGGGCTTGGTGGTGGTGGGCAATTTGCCCAAACGCTTATGGGTGGTGGTTATATGTGGATGCTATATGCTGCGATAATAACATTTGTCCCCTTAGTTATTGTTGGATTGATTGCAAGAGCCTTCAAGCTAAACTTTCTTTATATTTCAGGCGTTCTATCAGGAGCAACAACCTCTCCATCGGCATTAGAGTATGCAAATAACCTTGCCGACACACCTGCACAATCAACAGCTTATGCTATTGTCTATCCATTGACCTTGCTTATGCGAGTCTTGGCAGCTCAGCTCTTGGTTTTGTTACTGCTGTAAAAGACTCTTCAATATAAATTTGGAAAGAGGCTGTGCCAAAGCGAAAGTTTTGGCACGTTCTCTTTTAGAGTCTCATCAGTGTGAGACTTTAGTTTCATACTAATGAGACTATAGTTTCTTCCATATGAGACTTCAGTTTCACGAACGTGAAACTGAAACAAAGCAGACACAATACAATAAAAGTATGTTATTGAGCATCTTTCATAAAAAATCTTATGAAATATTTGGCTCGAACTGTTTTTTTTTTACATTTGTAGTTAAAATAGAAAAAGTAAACAAAAAGAGTATATTATGAACAAAGAACAAGGTGAACAAGAAGTTCAAGGAAGAGCCAACTACCTCAAACCAAAGGTGGAGCTATTTCGTTTAGGTGAAAATCTAAACTTTCTTAAGATATTCTCTGCTCATGGAGAGTTAGAGCAGTATGAAGGTTGGGAAGAGATTGGTGTAGATGAAAATGATATACCAATTGGAGATGAAACAGACAAAATATATGGTTAAGAAATTATGAAACAGATAAAATTAAAATTATTATTACTTCTATCTATAAGTTTAGTTGCTTGTAATAAAAATCAAGATTTAGAGCTTAATCCTGAAATAGAAGAAACAAATAATATCGAAACAAAGACTACTGATAGGGAAAGCGTTTTTTCTTCAAGTAGTGAATTTGGAGGTTTTACAGTCTCTCCTATGGAAGATGTTGCTCTTGGGAGAGATGACTTAAGAGCAATATTAAAGTCAAATGGCTATTATAAGACTCCTACCCTGAGTGTTACAAAAGAAGATATGGATACTCATAAGATACCTGCTCATTGGATTGTCTTTGGGCAAGGAGATAAAAAATACGGAACTATAAATGATGACGCTCATAGACTTTCTGCTCTTCCTTCAACGAAGCCCACAGATAATACCCTTATTATAAGGAATGAAGATGCCAAGACTAAGTTTAACTTCTATGCTAAGATAGATGATAAATTTAAGGTTAAGGATAAGTTTGCAATTCTTGCTATTGATGGAGATTTTTCATCATATAATAATAGATTATCTTTTCGAGGTTATTCAGAGTTTCTTCCAACCCCAAAGGACTTCTTTGTTTTGAAGAAGGGAGAGAAGCAATTAGGACGTCGTATTCCTATAATGACAGATATTTTACCTTTTGATAAGGTATTTAACACAAAAGAACCTGTAAAATTCAAACCTCGTGGTGTATTATTAGGCTTGAATCTAATCAATAACACAGGGATACCTGTTAAGATTAAATATGTTCGTTTGCAAAGTGGAAATGCTCTATATTTTAATGGATCTTTTAATATGTCTATTAGTGATGATGGAACTAATCTATTGGATATGAATAGTTCTGGAGTAACGAAAGGTAAGCCAGCACAGTTTGAGAGCCGTGATTACCCCATTAGGTATAATATGCAAGATGATCCATTTATTTTGGAAACAGCATCTTCAGAACCTGTAGCTCTAAAAAACATAACAAAAGAAATGAAAGAGGCAAGTCCTACTTTATTTGTTTGGGGCTTCCCAAGACCTGAGAATAAAGAGCTTATTGTTAGTATAACTTATGGCTTTGATCAAGCTGATCGAGATCTAAATGTTAGTCATGAATTACGAATACCTGTTCCAAAAGGAGGATTCCAAGAGGGCTACACTTATATGCTTCCTGTAAGTATCCGTAATAAGCGTATTGATGACAGCATCCTACAATCTACAGGCATAACTCCCTTAGATTATATTCCAGAGTTTCCTTTTGTTAACTATGGGAAAACAGGTTTTGTACAAGAGTTCTGTATTCCAGCCAAGAATAGTAATAGTAAGTTTTTATATCCTTCTGATGTAGGCTACTTTAATTGGGATGAAGTTAGTGCTTTGTTTAATGATGCAAATAAACCTGCTTTCTTGAGTAATTATGTTCTTCCAACTAAAGAACAATGGAATACTATAGCGCAGATGAACTGGGGGAATAATCGCTATATAATAGGTTTCACCGATTATCACTATAACTATAGAGGACAAAAGAATAAACAAACAATAACAACGAAAGCTCAGGTTGGAGATGAGGAGGCTAAAAATTACACATCAGACTTTATAATGAAGAATGAGGGTACTAATAGTAATCCTGACTATATCAATTATGCACTTGCTTTCAAGGGGACAAAGTGGGAATCTGCTTGGCGTTACTCTCGCAAAGGTGATTACCATCAGCAACGAAATATTATTGAATGTATTGGAGGATTGCAAAATTCAGGTTTAACATTAGAAAACATAAGTAATAAGGCATTTTTTGAGAATAAAGCTAAAACAGTACGAGTTTTTCCTGCTTATGGGTTATACTCAGACTCTCAGAGAAAGATATTATCAGAGTGGACATCTTCAGCCTATTTATGGAGTCATAAATCTTCTGACAACTCTCCGGGTTACACCTTTATGGGAGGAGATATAGAGACAAGTTTGACAAATTATTTCAATGAAAAAGGGCTACCTGTTTGTGTATTCTATAAAAAGTTACCAAAAAAGTAAATAAAGAAACAGGCTGTGTCGCAATGACACAGCCTGTTTCTTTTATTTAGAACGGAGATTGCTTAGAGCTTTGCCTCAATCTTATAGGCTTTGCTTTCCTGCCAAAAGCGGTTGACCGAAGTGATTAAGAAAGTATATTTGCTATGCCCATCAAGACGAGGTAGTTTGTAATAGGATTCCGATGATATGCTTACAATATATTCTGACTTCTTCCGCGAAGGACGGACTCCCTCTGGAAAAGCATAGA
>PDWI01009041.1_pt1 | contig 11540 bp, 10 predicted proteins | sample 1430891 | NCBI WGS metagenome assembly PDWI01 (sample SAMN01162508, study PRJNA174530) | Oral metagenome, whole genome shotgun sequencing project. | biome: Marine environment; feature: Marine mammal; material: Swab sample of the gingival sulcus; isolation source: swab sample of gingival sulcus...
TTGTTAGCTATTAGTTGATCAATTTCGGTTTTAGTGATATCTTTTGGTAGATAACCAGTCTGATTGATTTGATCTAAAATAGATTCTATGTGCGATAGAGTGTCTTGATAGGAGTTAAGATCAGCTTGGAATTGGGAGCAATTCATTTAATTCGTCTCACTTTCATAAAAATTGTCTTTTCTGCCCAACAAAGCTTGTTTTATTTTATTGTTTTCGACATTTTCTAATGGACATAAAGTTAGGATTTTGGTTTGGCCATCATCTCCCGTCACAATCCATTGATTGTTGTCTTGAGAAATATTAACGGGCTGGATTGAACGAATACCTTTGCCAAAACCGGATATTTTTGAACTGTAGGTAAAATTACCATTAGCATCTTGAGTTAGGATTTTGGTTTGGCCATCATCTCCTCCAACAATCCATTGGTTATTGTCTGACGCAGTGCTGAAAGGTTGAATTGATTCAATATTATTTTCAAAACCTGATATATTATCTGCACTGAATTCAAAGCTGCCATCTGGGTTTTTAGTTAAGATCTTGGTCATACCTTTAGACCCTCCAACAATCCATTGATTATTGTCTAGAGCAGTGCTAATGGGTTGGATTGAACTAATATGATAATCAAAACCAGATATTTCTGGACCATACTGAAATCCTAATAATTTTAAATGTTCACATAGTTCTGGCTTGTAATTAGTAATTATTTCATCTAATTGTTGATCATTGTTAGCTATTAATTGATCAAGATCTTTAGCTGACATGTTGTTAGGTAAATAGCCAGTTTGGTTGATAGTATCTAAAATAGATTCTATGTGAGATAGAGTGTCTTGATAGGAGTTAAGATCAGCTTGGAATTGGAGGCAGTTCATTTAATTCTTCCAGTACTTCCTAACGATTTTTTTAACTTTTTCATTAACATACTAGGTAACTTATTCACATCAGATCCAATAACTATTCCATTTTCACCCCAAATCGATGAGAAATTATCAGGATTGACATCACTACCAACCAAGAAAGAAACTAATTCAACGTTTTGTTGTCGTAATTTTTCAATATTTGCTTTAGTGGTATTTTCATCACTTGGCTCACCATCAGTTATTTCGAACACTAACTTTTTGACCTTACCTTGTTTTAACTTTAAATTTTTTTGTGGATCAGTTTGTAAATCAGACAAAACTTCAGACAAAACACCAGCATTGCTAGTACCGCCACTGCCAGCATCAAGAAAAGAAACGGATTTTATGATATCAGCCATCGCTTTTTGTCCAGTTTCATTATGAGAAAACTTTTTTATTTTTTGATAATCACTGCCAAAAACATAAGCTTCAGTATTAATACGTAGTTTAAAACCTTCTTTTTCCAACTTTTGATTAAAATCTTTAATTGAAGTTAAGAGTAAAACGCTAGCTAATTGAGCATTATAAATCCGGTCTCCACCCATTGAAGCAGAATTGTCGACTATCAAGGAGATTTCGATCAATTCGGGAGATTTTATCTTTTCATATTCATAAGTTTGTCGATCATAAAACTCTTTTTTAGGACGACCGGTCTTACGTAAGTCATCTAAATATTGTGGGTATTGTTTAATGAAATCTTGAGCATTCAAATTGCCTTTTTTCTGATGACCAACCTTCGTAATGATTTCATCATACGATTCTCCAACTAATGAATTCCAAAACTCGACCATTTCTAAACGAGGTTTTGACAAACTATTGATTATTTGATTAAAATTACGTCTAGTTTCGGGTTTAATATTAAATTTTTGATCAAATTGTCGTTGTTTTTTTTCAACATCGCGCTGAGCTTTTTCAGCCCTAGATAAATTATTCTCTTTTTCAGTTTTTATAATATCACGAATGGTTTTCTCCATTTGTTCAGGTGACTTATAAAAAGGGTTATTTTTACCAGCTTCTGATATAAAATTATCAAAAAAGTCATTCAATATTTGATTAGGGTCACTATTAGAGCCGTGGCTCTCACCACCAGATGAACTGTCATAAGAAGTTGACTGATTCTCGTTGGAATTATCAGATTCTTTGCCCTCATTAGCATCTTTGCTCTCATTAGATTTATTTTGATTATCTAACTTTTCGTTATTTTTAGAACCTTGCTCGGATTCTTTTTTATCATTTGACTTTTCGCCTTGACCGGAGCTTTGGTTATCACCAGATTCAGTTTGATCATCTGACCGTTCTCCTTGATCAGAGTTTTGACCACCACCCTCCCCGCTTTGATTTTCTTGTTTAGGTGGATCATCAAAATTCATTTTCTGCAAATCTTCAATCAAAAGTTCTTTATACTTTGGCAAGAAATATTTTCGAATAATATCATAACGCTTCTCGGGATCAACTAAACCATAATTTGGTTTTAACTTATTCTGGACCAAATCATTCAGACTCTGACCTAAAACAATCTTTTTATTAACCATTTTATCAATTTCATCACCAACTATCGATGGATCTTCATCGGGCAACATTTCATCTCTTAATATTGGAAATATCATTTGTTTCGATTTAGACGCTTGGCTATAATCAGGCTCTGCATAACCAATTTTATGATAAATATCGGCAACCTTATCCTGTCCAGTATTTCCTAATCGATAATATCCAGCCTTGTAACGAACTAAATTATTAACATAGACATCATCTAGCACGTTATACAAAGTGTGGATGGTTGTATACAAACCTTTTTTCAGCTGGTTTTTGTTAATTTTATCTAATTTGCCTTTTAGGCCATCAATTTCAATCTTCCCATCTTTAATATCTTGGGCCAATTTGTCCGCTTCCGCTTTCATAAAATCAAATTCTTCCAAAAAACGATCTGGATTCTTACGCATATCAATAAAATGCGACAGCTCATGAAATAAACACCACTTAACTTGGTCCGAATCATAGTCTAGTTTTTCAGCAACTTGATCTGGAATCGCCACCTTATTACCTTCGGGCGAATAATAAAAAGTTTCTGCACTATTGTCAAAAATGTAATCAATACTAGCATCACCCGAATAACTCGCTAATTCTGGTCGCATTTTAGATAATATTTGCTGATACTTTTGTCGAGTTTTTTCTGGGTCAATTTTATTATCATTCTCAATAGTTTTAACATCTGACCCATCATCTTTATCTGACATTGGCTCAACTGCAAATTTTGGTTTTAATATTTCACTCATTTTTTACCTACCAAAGCTTGTTTTATTTTGTTGTTATCGATATTTTCAGGTCTTAATGAAGTTAAGATTTTAGTTTCGCCTTTGCTTCCCCCGACAATCCATTGATGATTATATGGAGATGTGTTGACGGGTTGGATTGAATAAATCCACTTATCAAAACCAGGTATTTCTAAGCTGTGGTTGAAGTTGCCATTAGCATCTTGCGTTAAGATCTTGGTTCGGCCGTCACTTCCCACGACAATCCATTGGTGGTTGTCTGAGGCAGTGCTGACGGGTTGAATTGAATCAATATGATCATTAAAACCCGGTATTTCTGGGCTGTAGATGAAGTTGCCGCTAGTGTCTTGAGCTAATATTTTAGTTTCGCCTTTACTTCCCCCGACAATCCATTGACTATTATCTGAAGCAGTATTAATGGGTTGGATAAAATGAATCGGCTCATCAAAACCAGATATTTTTGAACTGTAGGTGAAGTTGCCATTAGCATCTTGCGTTAAGATTTTGGTTTCGCCTCCCCATCCCCCGGCAATCCATTGGTTGTTGTCTGAGGCAGTGCTGACGGGTTGGATTAAATTAATATGATCATTAAAACCCGGTATTTCTGAACTGTAACTAAAATTACCATTAGCATCTTGAGTTAAGATTTTAGTTTCGCCTCGCTCTCCTCCGACAATCCATTGGTGGTTGTCTGGAGATATACTGACAGGTTGGATTAAATAAATCCACTTATCAAAACCTGGCATGTCTGAACTGTAGGTGAAGTTGCCATTAGCATCTTGCGTTAAGATTTTGGTTTGGCCGTCATTTCCCACGACAATCCATTGGTTGTTATCTGGAGATATGCTGACGGGTTGGATAAGCTCAATATTATCTCCAAAACCCGGCATGTCTGAACTGTAGGTGAAATTACCATTAGCATCTTGAGTTAAGATTTTGGTTTGGCCGTCATTTCCCACGACAATCCATTGGTGGTTGTCTGGAGATATACTGACGGGTTGGATAAGATCAATATCATTTCCAAAACCTGGTATTTCTGGACCATATTCAAATTCTGTTATATTTAAATATTCACATAATTCTGGCTTATAGCTAGTGATTATTTCATCTAATTGTTGATCGTTATTAGAAAATATTTGTTCAAAATCTTTAGATGACATATTGTTAGGTAAATAGCCAGTTTGGTTGATAGTATCTAAAATAGATTCTATGTGCGATAGATTATTTTGATAAGCGTTAAGATCAGCTTGGAATTGGGAGCAGTTCATTTAGTATTCCTCGACTTCAACATCAGTAGTTTCCCTACCTAGTAAGACTTGTTTTATTTTGTTATTATCGATATTATCTAATAAGCGCAACGTTAATATTCTAATGTGGCCACTAATTCCTCCGACAATCCATTGGTTGTTGTCTGGGGCGGTGCTGACGAGTTGGATTGATTTAATCCAACTTTCAAAACCAGATATTTCCGAACTGTAGCTGAAGTTGCCATTAGCATCTTGAGTTAGGATTTTAGTTTCACCTTCATATCCTCCGACAATCCATTGGTAGTTGTCTGGAGCGGTGTTGACGGGTTGGACTGAATAAATATTATTTTCAAAACCAGATATTTCCGAACTGTAGCTGAAGTTGCCATTAGCATCTTGATTTAGGATTTTAGTGTGGCCTCCCCATCCTCCGACAATCCATTGGTGGTTGTCTGGAGATATGCTGACGGGTTGGATCGAACTAATCGAATTATCAAAACCTGGTATTTCTGAACTGTAGCTGAAGTTGCCATTAGCATCTTGAGTTAAGATTTTAGTTTCACTGCCATTTCCCCCGACAATCCATTGATTGTTGTCTGGAGATATGCTGACGGGTTGGATTGAGTTAATGGTTTTATCAAAACCAAATATTCCTGAACTGTAGCTGAAGTTGCCGTTAGCATCTTGAGTTAAGATTTTTGTTTCACCTCTTAGTCCCCCGACAATCCATTGGTTGTTGTCTGGGGCAGCGCTGACAGGTTGAATAAGCTCAATAGAACTTCCAGAACTTGGTATTTCTGGACCATACTGAAATCCTAATAATTTTAAATGTTCACATAATTCTGGCTTATAATTAGTGATGATTTCATCCAATCGTTGGTCGTTGTTAGCTATTAGTTGATCAATCTCGGTAATGGTAATATCTTTTGGTAAATAGCCAGTTTGGTTGATAGTGTCTAAAATAGATTCTATGTGCGATAGATTGTCTTGATAGGAGTTAAGATCGGCTTGGAATTGGGGGCAGTTCATTTAAGCTCCCATCGAACACACTTTTTTATCAAACTCCTTTAACGACTCAGAAGCCGTTTTCATTTCCGACAATTTATTTACCCAGCCCTCCATCACTTCAATATTTGTTATTTTTTCACCTAAATCACTATTTTTATCTACTTCTAAGTTAATCATCGAGTAGTCGGTTTTAGTATTCGGTTCACCATACAATAAATCTACCATATCCTTAGTCGAATAAAATTCATTTTCTGGTTTTTTATAATCATACTTTTCGGTCCTAATATCCGACAATTGAATAGCTCGATACTTTAACTCCTCGGCCATCGTATCAATTTTCCAACCCTTTTTCTCATCAAACAATCCAATTAATTTAGCCTGCTCTAATATTAAATGCTGGTCATTAATGTTTTCACCATCAATTGATCCTAGAAACTCGGTCCACAATGCCATTGACAAATCTTGATTTCGACCTTTGTCCCAAGCTTCGATAATCCTCATTACATGACGAACTGATAAAACATATGATTCTAATTCAGGTTTTTCTCCCGAAAAATCACCGGTTGAATCAGCATTAAAAGCACTCTCTTCCCATTTACCAGAAAATATATCTTGAGTGACTTTAGCTAATTGACAAAGTTTAAAAATATCTTCAATTGAGCCTTGTGGTAGTTCAATATTACCTTTTTTGTCGGCTAACTTGGTCATCATAATATAAAATAACTCATTTTGGCGTGGATCAGCTTGATTTTCCATTGAGCCTTCTTTTGATTGTTCAACATAATCATAGGCCTTCTCGCTTAACCGCGACAAAAAAGCCGCGTTTAGAGAATTGACCCCAGCATAAGACGCCTTGGTAGTACTATTTAGGTTACCCGTCAAAATCACCGAAAAACCTTCTGTGATTTGGACCCTTCCATTCCCTGGAATATCAACATAGTCGCCCGGCCTTGCCGTAAGAATACCATTCATCGAGGCTAAGACATTAGGTTCTATTAAGTTGACTTCGTCAATAATAATCGGTCGACCTTCAGTAATTGCCTTCGATAATTGCTTATGAATTTTTTCTGATACAGTTGCTATTTGTTCACTATTATTTTGTAAAACCGTTTGTTCAATCTTCCTTCGAGCTTGTTCTAATTCCTGATCAGAAGCTTGCGGGTGATCTTGCTCAAACAATTCTAACTCTTGATTAATTTTATCAATAATTTTATGAGCTGGAACTGATTCGGTTTTTCGAGCTGTTAGAGCCGTCTCAGTATATAAGTCTTCAGTCGTTGTAGTTCGTGACCCAACTACTTCATAATGAGCTAACTTGTCTAGCGTTTCTTTATCACCATTTTTTAGTGCATTTTGATATCTATTTTCGAACACACGATATTGGCGAACAATATCTTTTTCACTAGCTTCAGGATTTTCATCTAAATATTCTTTCAAATCTCGATTAATATTAAGATCTATCATTCGCTCGGTAGCAGCTGTCCGTGCAACTTCAGTTTTACCAGCACCAAGATGACCATGTAAAAACACCGGCTGCGATTGTTCCATTTTTTCAATCAACCAGTCCTTGGTTTCTTTCACTGAAGGAACATCAACTATCTCACCCTTATGCTGTTTATTAATTTGCGTTAGATAATCTTGAGTATTGACCAAATAGTAAGACTCTGGAGTCTTTAACTTTAGATCTTCTCTTTTTTCTTCATTTTGCTTTTTTTGATAATAATATTCATCTTTAATGATATCGCTAACTTCTGGATCTAAATCAGATTTTTTGGTTAAATTATAAGCCACTCCATTCAAAATAGATTCTTCTTCTAATTTGTTGTACTCAGCGGCGGCTATTGAGCGTTCACTACCTTTTAAATAACGAAAGAATTCTACTTCCGTCTTATCTATTTCTGAAAAATTATCTTGTTTATCTTTTTCTAAATCATCAATATCGCTATTTAATTTATCTTTCGCTTTATCAACTATTTCTTGGCCATATTTACGCAAAAAAGCACTTTTTGGAGCATCGTCACTTTTATCTAAACGTTTAACTAAACTCTTCTTATGATCAATATAGTATTGATTCTACTCGAGCTTATCATAATTATTCTCTCGATTTTCTAAATACTGTTCTATCGCTTCCTGATCATCTTTTATTTTTTCTAAATCAAGTGTTAAATTTGATTCTGGGCTAACTTCTAATAAATGGTTAGCGACTATTTCTCTGATCTTTTCTTTAGCTTCCAAGTCACCACCTCTAGCTACATCGATTAGACCTTGATATTCTGGATTGTTTGCCAACCCATCCGTTGATAATTCGTTTTTGCTCATGCTTATATTATAGCATAATTTAAATTAATTTAATGCAAATAATATCAGGAAATAAATTGACAAAAAGAACACTAAAAATATTAAAATCAAAGCCAGTTTTTATAAAATTTTAATATTACGTCCCAAAACAACTGTTTGTACTTTTAATAAACGAAATTAAATATTAAATTATTCTTTATAACGAAATGAATCTGTCTCTTCATCTTTTACAAGAACTTTAGTTTCACCATCAGGACCTGCTACTATCCATTCGTTGTTTTCTCGAGAGTTGTCAACTGATTGAATAGATTTAATTGATTTTTTATCTTCATTTTCATCATCAATAGTAATAATTTTTTCTCCGCCTTCACTATCAACCACTTTTAAGCTATTATCATCAACAGCTTCAACATTTAAAGAATTAATATCTTGGCCCGGAAACGCTTCTGCCAATTTTTTATCCAACAATTGACTTTTTTCTTCAAAATCCTTGGCTTCCTCACCACCTTTTGGTTTTTCAGATTCTACGTTTAAAAATTCTGACATTTTTTTCCTTTCATAATTATTTATATCAAATTATAATTCACACCCCCCGAAAAAGCAAATTTTCAGTTATTCGGAAATTCCGAATAACTGATTATAAACTAATTACATTGCTTCATCAATTTCAATATCTTCACCAAAACCATATTTTCTAGCCCATTTGACTTGTGGATTAGGCAATTGTTTTAGTTCATCATGACTAAAGAATTTTAATTCATTGGCGTCAACGCCAACTGAGAATTGTGTCTCATCCATAAAATCAATTTCACAAATTATTGCGATTTTCCAAGATTTTCTATCCAAATCATAGTGTTGTTGTATGCCAATAATTTTATAATCAAAATTATCAGATTCTTTAACACCAACTTCTTCAATCAATTCGCGTTTTAAAGCGACTTCTAAACTTTCGCCGTGGTCAATTCCACCGCCTGGCAATTCAAAAAAGCCGTCTTCGTTAACTAATAATATTTTATTTTCTTTTTTAATTACCGCCTTGGCCGAAACGCGATAAATTGCGTTAGGATAAATTGATTCGTATTTCATAATTTAATTATACACTTTTTTTCTTATTAAGGCCAACTCTTGCTCAATCTTTTTCATATACACAAAAATTAAAACCACCGCCACCAATAACACGCCTAACGCCAAATAATTAACATAAACATTATTAACTGAAATTATAAAATATAACAATACAAATCCTAAAATACGACCTGGGTTGATAGCCATTTCACGTGCCGTGTAAAAATCATCTTTGTTAGTTCCTTCAGTTTTTAAATAATCAGATATTTTAACACTAACTGATTGGGTAAAGACATACACAATTCGCCAAACTGTAATTATACAAAACTTATAAAATATTACAGACCACCAACTTTTAACAACAAACAATGTGATGATAGAAGAGAATATTATTGTAAACGCTAACCAATTGACTTTCTTATTATAATCACGATTAACTTTATAAAAAGCTAAACCAGTTAGCAAAGTTAATAAACCAAAAATTGATTCAAAAATACCAATATCAACCGATTCTTTTAGAAAAATAATTACCGCAAAAATAATATATAGTCTCAATGAACGATCGACCAAATGCATTAGAAAAAATAATTTAGCCAAGTTAATAAATTTTTTATTTTTTAATATTTTTCTTAACTTAATTTCAGACTTAATATTTTTACTTAAATCAATTGGTAACTTATAAGAAAGCAACATTTCGAACAAAAATATAATTAAAAATAAAATAATAAAACTTATACTGTCAAAATATTTTACAGCCACACCAAACAACACCGGAAAAATTATTTTAACAATTGATTCTGACGATAAAACCGCTCCATAAAAAGATGCTGAATTAGTTTTATTAATTATTTCAGCTTCAATCGCATTATACGAAGAATAGTACAGACCTTCAAACAGACCATGAACAATAGCAATTAAATATAGATATTCAGCCAATTGATTTTTAAAAACCGCCAAAAGGACAAAAAATATAAAACTAGTAATTATTCCCGCTCGATAAGCCAATAGTTTCGATCCATAAGTATCACAAAATTTTCGACTAATTAAAAATATACAAATAATCATTAAAATAACTACTATATGATAAGAAACTAACTTAACGAGATTATTGTTGGTTGCTTGTAAAATATACAAAGACAAAAAGACATCGATAAAGATATAATAAATCGTTTTAAGCGAACGCAAAAATATTAAATTTTTCATTATTCAATTTTAGCATAAATAAAATTGTAAGATAACAATTCCAAAGAGTTTATGCTAGCTAATTAACTAATTTATAAATATAATTAAATTGGCTTTAAAAAAGCCAAAAATAAAAATAGGAGGTTAAAAAATGAAAAAATATATATCTGGAAAAATGTTAAAAAAACTTTTTCCAAAAGCAACTTTCATCAATATAAGTAATACTTATGTCACAAAAGATTCAAAAATAGGTTCAACAATTATTTATCCAAATTGTTGGATAAGTAATTGCGAGATTGACGACAACGCTACAATATTACCAGGTTCTTATATAATTGACACGAAGATTGGTCAAAATTGTCAGATTGGACCAATGGCCAAAATAGAAAATTGTCAAATTAGTGAAAATTGCCAATTAGGCAGGTTAGAAGCTAAAAGGTCCGAATTTGGTAAAAATTGTAAAGCCAAGCATATTTGTTATATTGGTGACACCACATTAGGCAATAACGTTAATATTGGAACAGGAGTGGTAATTGCTAATTACAATACTAAGAATAAACGAAAGACCACTACGGCAATTGGCGATAACAGCTCTATCGGTTCTAACGTCACGATCATTGCACCAAACACCATTGGCAAAGATGTGACAATTGGCGCTGGAGCTGCCGTTTTAGCCAACAATAGCATAGAAGATGGAAAAACTTATATTAATGCCGTTGAACCTAAAACATTTTAACCCACACAAGTGGGTTAGTTTTTTGTAATTGCACTATTTGCTACTTTTTAGACGAGATAGCAAAATACCAGCGACAACCAGCACTCCGCCTATAATAGTCATACCGGAAAGTGGCTGCCGAAACGCTAGACTTAACAACAAAATTGACAAAAATGGAGTGATTAAAATCAAATTAGTTACCTGAGCAGTTTGATCGCTTTTTAATGCCAATTGCCACAACACAAAAGCTGTAGCGCTTGTCATTAGCCCTAACCACAACAAGCCCGCTAATTGATTGAAGTTTGGCAGAACAAAAGCTTTTGTGAACAATAAATATAAACTGGAATAGATAAAAGCAAACAAATAGAAAAAAGCTGTTGAAACAATTTTGTCATAATTTAATTTTTTGCTAAACGCTGAAAATAGACCATAAAATACCGCAGCCAACATTGCTAAACCACCGGCTAATAACGAAAAGTTAGTTAGGTTTTTATAATTAACAATGATTAAACTAACGCCAACAAAAGAAATTAGCATTGCTATCATTGAACGCTTAGTTAATTTTATTTTTGAAATTAAACTAGCAAAAATTAAAGTCCAAATCGGCCAAGTGTAGTTAAGCAACAGAACCTCCTGCCCGCTAGAATGTTTAATGGCAAAATTGAACAAAGTTGAATATAAGAAAATCCCAATTAGTCCCATTCCAGCAAAAATTAATATATCTTTAAATTGCAACTTTTTAATTATTTTTAATCGCCTGGTGAACAAAGACACCGCCATTAAACTCGTAAAAGCAATTCCAGATCCAAAAAACACAATTTGAACACTATCAAGGCTAGGACCAATTAACTTAATAACT
>PDWI01009043.1_pt1 | contig 11539 bp, 5 predicted proteins | sample 1430891 | NCBI WGS metagenome assembly PDWI01 (sample SAMN01162508, study PRJNA174530) | Oral metagenome, whole genome shotgun sequencing project. | biome: Marine environment; feature: Marine mammal; material: Swab sample of the gingival sulcus; isolation source: swab sample of gingival sulcus...
TTGTCTTTGTACCAGCGCAGCACCCGCACGGCCTGGGTCCAGCACGTCGCGGCGCGTCTGCCGGGGGCGGGTGTCCACCCGTTTGCGGTGGGCCTGCCACCACCGGGAAACGCGGGCAACGGTTTCACCAGGGACGTCGCCAGTGGCACGACAGGATCAGCACGTGGGGTCCTGTCCAGGGGAAGGGGACATGTGTCGGAACCGACTCTGGACCCCCGGACCCCACCGACACACCAGTCACGCCGCCCTGCAACCAACCTCACACCCAGCACCCGAACCCCGGTGAGAAAACCTCATTGGTGTCAAGTAGCCGATCGTGGAATGCCTCCGCTGCGTGGTGTGGTAGGTGAAATAGTCCGCCGATTCCTGGACCAGCACCCGTGAGATTCTGCCAGGGCCTGGTGTGAGCGAACCCTTTTCTTGTAGGAGGCTTTGAAAGATTCGGGCACGGTATTGCCGAAAAATGATACCGGCCGACCAACAGACCGGGTGACCGTGTTTTCCCAGCAGAAATCAGCGAATTCTTTGCTGTTGTACTGACGTACGGCCTCGCCCCAGGTTGTTGCTCGACCCGGCACGCGCGGATACCCATGCTGCTCCCATAGATCCGGGTAATGCCCTTGAGAATGCGTACCGACGAGGGTACCCCTCAATATCCTTGAGCGAGGAATAGCTCCACAGTGCGAGCGTATCGGACAGGAGCGCTCGCCCCAATACGACCACCGTCCGTGCACCCGCGGCTCGGTCAGCTGAGCCACTTGAGTACCTGCTGGCTAGCCACGGGCAGGTTGCGCATCACGACCATGTCATCGACCGGGTACACCGGGACGCCTCCGAGTTTCTCGACGTCCCGGAGTTCCTGCGTTGGCGGCAGATCCCGGGTGAGCGGACTTTGGATGTAGAAGATGCGGTCCTTGCCCTTACCGCGGGCCAACAGCGGTGCCGTGATCGAGCCCAGACCATCGATATCGACAGGTTCGTTCTTCAGGAACTGAACGCCGTTGAGGTCGCGGCTACCGAGATCCGCCAACAGCTTGTCGATGGACTGACTCATCCGCATATCGTCCAGGAGGGGCTTGGTGCCGTCGAGCACGTACCGCAGGAGCGCCGCTCCGACCTTGCGGTCCAGCAGGCCGTGCTCGAAGCGGTTCCGGAAGCTTCGCAGGCACCGGTAGCAGGACACGTCGCAGTTAGCTGGACAGGTCTCCAGGCGCTCCAACGCCTTCTTGAAGATCGTGAGTTCGTAACCGTGGACAAGACGCGTGAATCCTGCACCACCTGCCAACGTGTCGTATAGGTAGATCTCCGCCTCAAGCCCATGGTTCCCGGCTGGCGTCAGTGCCGGCCGATACTCGGCCTGCAACTCAGTTGCGTCAACTCCGAGTTCACCGGTCGCCGCGACGGTGAGGGCTTCTGCGATCGTTCGTAGTGCCACTTGGGTCGAGAGCAACTCTGGGCGCAGTGTGAGCGGTGCCTCGACCCTGAGGCGGACTAGAAGGACGTCCGAGATGAAGTCGGTGCCGAGCACCAGTCCGCGCGTCGAGGCCGACCCCTGGCAATCCGGCTCGCGCTCGTCCGGGTACGGCTTGGGATGGGTTCCAGACACAACGCCGGTCGCGCCCTTGGTCGGCTCGATGAGACCGCACCGGGTGCAGTAGGTATAGCCCTCGCTTCGAGGCCCGGCGTTGGTAACCAGAAGGGTGTCGCGGCGGTAGGTCTGCTCAAGGCGATCAGTGACTTGGTCCCAAGCCTCTTCCTCCTCGGGACCCTCCGCCACCAGCTTGGCGCGCGTTGCATAGCTGTTCGCGGGTGCATCATCTGGGCTGGTGCCGGGCTCGTCGTTGGCGCGGTGAGCGAAGCCAGGCGGGCGCATCCAGTTCATCGCCTTGCCGAACTTTCCGACCGCTCCGCACGCAGGACAGTCGCGTTCCTCACCGCGCTCTGCCTGGTCGTGTGGGAAGTGCTTGGCGTAGTGGCAGACCTGGCACTCGAAGTACAGCCACTTGTCGCGCCATGCCTGGAAGCGCTCCTTGTGCATCGGAGCGTAGATCGCCCCGGAAGTCCACTCCTTGTTGTCAATCCAGACGATCTTGCCAGGGGCATATTGGCTGAGCGCGATGGGCAATCCCTGGCTCGGGGCGTACCGGAACTCCGTGTGGAACGGCTCAGACTTGTCGCGGTCGAAGACGTGGAAGGCCACGACATCCGTCGGGAACGCGTAGCGTGGCAGGACGCCCTTGTACAGCAGGCGGTCGAGAAGGTTTGTCTGACTGCGTGGCTCGCTGGGAAGCTCGGCACCGTCCTCGCCTGAATCGCCCGCCTCGACTTCCTCGTCAGCGGGAGCGGCGTCGCCTTCCTCCGGCTCCGGGAGCTTGCCTTCAGGATCCAAGCCCAGGGCCTTGTCGATCTCGGTGAGGGTCTTAGTGACCAACTCGTCGAGGATGGTCTGGCGATCTTCGGGCTTCAGTTCCGAGGGTAGCCAAGAGTCCACATCCCGGCTGAGATCGGACTTGTTCTGGGTGAGCCATTCCTCGAAGTCGGCCCGATTGAGCGGCGAAGTCGTGCCGACGAAGCTCCGCACCGTGCCGAGCACCTCGAACAGCTGCGGCTGGTCCTCGGGATCGATCTGAGGCAATCGAGCCTGGTTATAGCGCTGCAGCAAGTACGCGATGACGTGGCGACGGGCGATCTCGTCGTTGTCCAATGTCAGTATCGGGTCGTCCACTTCGCCGCGGATCATGAGATCGGGATTGCGGAAGTAGTGGTCATCGTGGGTATCGGCACTGCCGAATGCGACGACGGTCGCGACCGCGTTGCCGCGACGCCCGGCGCGACCAGCTCGCTGCTGGTAGTTGGCTCGCGACGGCGGCATGTTGCGCAGGGCGACCCCGGACAGGCTGCCGATGTCGATACCGACCTCCATTGTGGTCGTGCAGGAGAGAACATCAATGGCGGCACGCTCCTGCTCGCCCGGTCGGGGCAATTCGACGTTGACGTCCTGGAACAGGAGCTCGTACTCCTCGGCACGAGAGAAGACCGCGTCGGACTGCGCCGCGTTCAGCTGCGCGGTGTGTTCGGCGGCGATGATGCTCATGATCGGCTTGTCGGGGGTCTTCAGTGCGCGCTCCGCGCTCTCCCGGTAGTAGCCCTTGCGTGCCTGGAAGACTTCGTCCGGCTCGGGACCGAGCGTGCGCACCTTGTCGGTTCCGCAGCTCACGCACTTGGTAGTTCCAGGGAACGGTCGCTGCGTGAAGCGGCATCGTTCGCAATAGCCCCATAGCCCGCCGATATCCAGCGCGACATTGCCGGCCAGCAACCGGTACTTATTGCCCCGCATCTCGCAGAATCTCCGCAGGATCGTCGGCAGCCACGAGTCCTTGAAGACCTTCTTTGCGGCCGACGTAGCGAGCCACCGCTCGACCGTCTGGAACTTGCCCGAGTGCGGCTTGACGCCGCCCTTCTGCCGCCACCACTCCGGGGTCATCCCTGGGAACCAGATGCCACGCGCCGGGGTAGACCACTGCGCCAGCCACAGACGAAGGAGTGCCAGACGCTCCTCTTCTGTGGTCGCCACGTCCGGAATAGCGGGCAAGGTAGCGAGCAACTCGTCCGTCAAGCTGAGCTTTTCGCGAAGTGATGCGAGCCCGAGCGCCGTGAGGCCGTGATACTTGTCAGTCAGCGCGGCGTACATGGCACGCAGCAACGCCTGCGGCGGCTGTGCCGTCAGCATCAGTAGTTCCGTCATTGCAGCGTCATCGCCAGTCAGCGCACCCTTGTCGACAGCCTGACCAACGTCGCGCATGACGTGAAGGGACTCGGCCTGCCGCAGCTCAGGGCGCAGTCGCACCTTGAGTTGTTTGGCGCCAACCATGACCGCGAGGTAGAGGCGCTCCAGGCTGAGCTGGGCGCCAGCACCGGGCTGAGCAGCCAGATCGGTCCAGCCCTTGAGGATCAGCGGGCGAATCACGTCGCGCATCGAGTAGGCCTGCAGGTTGGGTGCGAGACGAGCGGCGACCTGCCGAGAGTCGGAGAACACCAGAACTTTGCGGCCCCGAAGCGGCGCGAAGTCCGAGTACGGAGCGGTCGGTGGCTGAACCTCGATCTGCCGGGTCACGAGCGCCTGGAACGGTTGATCGCCCTTGGTTTGGTGGTCCTGAACCGAGGAACGTCCGAAGCCCGCCACCTGGCCGCAGACGCCGCACGGCTTGAACTCACCGTTGGCCTCAGCCTGATCGTCGGTGTCGTCATCGTCGTCGTCGCTGGTGACGGTTTCGCCCGCACGGAGCTTCGGGAGGAACACGGGCCGGCTGCGCGTTGGTTGGTGGTCAGTACGGAGCCGACCAGTGACGAGGTCGATCTCGGCCACCTCTACCTGCCCCGCCGAGGGCTCCTCGAGGAGGAGGTCCAATGGAAACAGCTCGGGGATTGAGCCACTCGTGGTCTGGAACGCCCCGCCCGGCTCATGCCACAAGAAGTCCGGGTCCTGCAGGTCGTCGGTGTACGCCCGGGAATAGGCCGAGCCACAGTGACGGCACGTGTAGAACTCGAACACCCGAGCACCGCAGTCACAGGTCGTCTGGGGCTGGGCGTAGAGCTTACCGACTGGGCCCAGACCCGGTGGCAACTCGCTGCGGTCGACCGCGTCGCACCCCGGATCGATACAGGCCCAGAGCCCTGGCAGACCGCGGAAGAAGGCATGCACCCGGCACGGCAGCAACCCGGCCTCATCGGGTGTCCTTCGGGCAGCGCTGCCGAGCGCGACTAGCGTAGTCACGGCCTTGTCCGCTTGCTCCGTATCGACGCCCGGGAAGATCGCCTGCCCCAACTCACTGACCGGCTGCGCCTTTTGCATCGTTTCGTTGACGAGCAGATTCATTGGGCCGTACGCGCTCAGCGCCTCGTCCAGCAACTCGCCGATCCCGCGTTGGTGGTCGGCGACGCCACGTTTGTCGAGCAGACCAGCGACCGCAGCTGCCCTCTTAGCATCTGAGTCACCTGAGTAGAAGTCCTCCAATGGCAAGTTCGCCAATAGCGACGCGTCAGCGCTGGTTCCGGTCGTCGCGCCGGACCGAAGGGCCCACTGGCTCGTCACGGTACGGAACTCGTCCGGGTCCTTGCCCGTGAGCTGGGCGGCGAAGCCGCGCGCGTACTCCGGGGTCGTAAACGACGCGCTAGTGGTGATGACCTGCAAGCGGTCCGGCGTGATTCCGAGCCGCGACCGCAGGCGTCGCAGAAGCAGCGCCACCTCGGCTCCAGCCGCCCCTCGATAGAGGTGTGCTTCATCGACCACGAGCAGAAAACTCTCTGCGGGGTTGTCGGCCAACCACTGGCGGGTGTGATCGAAGACCGGCCGCTCCAGTGGCCGCATGAGCATGTACTCCAACATCGAGTAGTTGGTGATGAGTACGTCCGGCGGTGCTGCCAGCACCTCGTGCCTAGTCAGCAGTTCCGGGTCATTCGGCTGCATAACTGCGCGGATGAACGCGTCGGTCTTGGGGTCCTTCCAGCGCGAACCCTTCGGTCCGAACCACTTCTTGAGGTCGGGCTTGGCAGGCCACTTGCCCCGCTGCTCCAGCTTTGCCTTGAGGGCCTTCGCCTGCGTGTGCCCCGGTGCGCCCGGGTCGGCAGCCTGATCGATCAGGAGCAGATAGAAGTCTTCGATGGAGCTGAGGCGCTGCTGGTCCTTCTTGACGGTCCGGACACCCGGGTAGAGGGTGCGGCTGGTGTAACGGGCAAACCGTGCCGGGCGCCCGGCCCCCCAAGCGTTGAACTGCTTCGTGACTCGCGGGTCACCGAGGAGGATGCGGAGCCGACCCAGTTGGTCGTTCACTAGGGCGTTCATCGGATACAGGATCAGGGCTCGGACGGCGGGCGCTGAGAACGACTTCGGTCGGTGCGCCGCCTCCGTCGCTAGCTTGGCGAGCATCGGGAGCAAGAACGACTCGGTCTTTCCAGAACCTGTACCTGTCGTGATGGCCAGGCTCTTGCCATCCCGCGACGTCCACTCCAGCGCCTCAGCCTGATGGGTGTACGGGGGGTCGTAGAGCAGCCGATCGAGATCGCCGACTTTCTGCGTAAGCATCCCAAACAAGGCGTGGATCTGCGGGTCTACATCAAGTTCGCTGAAACGCCGTTTGGTCTGATACCGCGGCGTGCTCTCAATGTACGGCGCCTTGAACAAGACGCCTTCGGAAGTCAGGAGCTGTCGCCGCTGCTCGATAACTATCGGGTGGCCAACGTGGTACGTCGCCTCAATGTAGTCGCGCAGGGCCGCCTGGATCTCATTGATCGTCTCCGCGATGGTCGGCGCTTCAGTCGTCACTGCTGTCCTCCTGGTAGGTCATCCAAAGCAAGGCAATTAGAAAATTCGACACGTTGTCCAGTGCATCGGCTGGCAGCCGGAACGAGAATAGCGCGCCGGGGGTCCTCCCCAGGGCGAGTCCCGCGAATTGCACATAGCGCTCAGCGAATCCGGGGAGCGGCGAGAAAAAGTCGAGGATCACGTCATCGCCGGGGCGATTATGTCGCCTGATGCGGAATTCCTGCGGTGTGCCGCGCAGTGCGTCGACCGCCGCTTGATAGCGCCAGGCCTCGTCACGGCCGGGGACATGCGGATCAGCCACCGGGAAGTCTACGACTCGCATCGGTACACCAGCCTCGAAGCGGACGAGGCACCAGAGGTCAGCGCCGTACGCCTGCGGCCGGCGAGCTACGAAATCACCCGTATCGGTTGCTGCAGGCGACCGCCAGCGTCCTCGGTAATAGCGCACCTTAGCCGCAGGATCGAGCAGTTGGAGGCCGTCGAGCTCGCCCGCTTCGGCCGCGACGTTCAGGCGAACATGGTGCCGGTCAATCAGGTCGGCTGGCGCCTCAACACTCGGGCTGGCCACCCACCGCTTCTTAGGTACCTGTCGCAGGCCACGCGAGCGCAACTCGGTTTCGGCGTCGATGGGGTCCAGCGTGAGGATGCGGGTGTGTCCCTCGTATTCGATGGCACCAGCCAACTCGTCCCCGATCAGCGGTGCGCCGAATGGGCGTACACCCATGAGCAGGTAGGTGCCTGGAACGCGTTCAATGAAAGAGGGCGGCGCGAGGTACAGCAGTCGCGCCGCCGGACCGCTCCCTTGGCGCAACTCCAGCAGGTCGCCAGACGCCACGATCTGATCGAGCAACTCGACGACCTCGTCCCGCTGCAGGTTGGCCCCGCCGACCGGCCCGAGAGCGCCGAGCACGGCGTCGACCAGTCTTCCGGGGCTGGTCGGGCACATGAAGGACGCGGCGCGCCGCAGCGAGGCCACGACTCCCTCTGCTGACGGAAGTCCGACCGCATCCGGATCAAGACCGAGTGTCTCGACGGCGAGCCGGGATGCCGTGTCTGCGGTGAGCTTGGTAAGTCTCATCAGAAGCCCCGCTCCATGCCTTCGAGGTCATTGAGTGCCCGGGTACCGAGTACGGCGAAGCGAGCTGCGCGGTAAAGCACCGGGGACAGAAGCACTCGTTCGAGGATGAAGGCTGCCTCGCCTCGCTCCCATTCGGTTACGGAGCCCGGCCTCCCGGCGAGCATCAGAAGAAAGCGCGCCACCGCGGGTCGCCCCTTCAGGCCGTAGTCGGCCAGGTGCGGCGAGATGACGTCGTGGAACCCGCGAAGCAGTTCCACGGGCTTGAGCCACTTGTAAAGGCTATAGGCAATGGTTGACGCGAGCGCCCTGTGCTCTGTCGAAATGCCCACTGCGTCCTGCATGCCTTCGAGGTAGTCGCAGGCATCTGAACCTTCGGTCAGCTTTAGCTCAATGGCTGCCCAGTGGCTGCCGCCGATGAGCCTTCCGATGGCCCGGGCGATGGCATCGACTACGAACTGCTGCTGGTATGCGGCGAACGCGTCGGCCCGAAGCTCCGCACCGAGCCACAGTTGGTGCCCTTCGGCCAGCCTCAGTACCTCACTGGGCGAGCGCGACGTCGCCGCGACCACTGGGCGCGCCGTCGGCATCCCAAGCACGGCATTGGGGTTAACCGGGAGAATCACGGCGGCCACCACCTCGCCCGCCGTCGCAACCCCTAGACCGCCACGGGGCGGCACGGTGAGTGTGTCCGCAGGATCTTTCCGTATGGCCGTCAGCGGATCCTCAACGTCATAGAAGTCGATATTTGTTGTGCCGCCATCCGTGCGGTCGATCAGGGTCGCCAGTACTTGCCCGTTGTGACTGCGAGCGAACCGCCACCGGAGCGGCTGGAATCCTCGCTCGCAGGTCAGCGTCGCAAACCCGACGCTGTCCCGCACCACCGAGACGACGCAGGACTCAGCGCTGTCGTAGGAATCGGTGAAGCGCTGATCCGTCCGGACAGACTTGGCTACGCGGCGCCAGTCAGCCTCCCTGAGCGGCAACCGCACGCAGCACCGCAGTTCCGCAAGTGACTCTGCCCGGTTGTTCAACAGGGAGACCCTGAGGTCGGCTTCAGTGCCGACGGGTCCGTCGATGGTGATGACGGTCGGCTCGTCCCAAAGCTCAGCCGGCTCGTCCCAAAGCTCAGCCATCGTCGGCCGGCTCGGGGTAGCGAGCAGGCGGATACCCTCGCCAATGGCGGCGCTTTCAAGGCGGATCTGTGGGTCACGGATGGTGATAACCAAGGCCCCCGAGGCAAGTTGGCGATCGCCCTCACCCAGCAGTGCCACGCTGAGTTCTTGGGTGCCCACAGGCAGGCCTTCGAGGGTGAATAGAAGATCGGCTTCACTCGCCGTCCACTCAAGGAAATAGACGCTGTCGGCGATCACAACTCGGGCTCGCTTCGGGGCCAGGTCGGAGCGGATACCGAGCATGGCAGGCTCCCCTGCTAGCCATTCGACCTCGCCTTCACCGTCCCAGGCACTGGCTACGATCCCGACAGGGCGGATCGCGACGTGCGAGATGACCGACAGTCCTGCCGCCAGGAGCGTGGTTTCCTCGTTCTGGCTCAGTTGCGACGGCATGCGGAACTCGTATGCTTTGACACCGCCAACTGTGATGGCATTCTCGGCGCACCAAGGTACGGCTGGAGGGTCGAGCGTCTCCGCGCCGATGAGCACGTATTGGTGTCCAGGACGGACCAACTTGCCCTTGACCTCAATCGCGAGGCCCGGGCCCTGGCGCCGAAACAGCCACCAAGGTCCCTTCGTGATTTCACACTGCGTCGCCAGTAAGCCGTTCGTGGCCGAGTCGCCCCGGTCGAGTTGCAGGAACGGTTGGTCCGGCCACGGCCACTTGGCAAAGCGCACTTGCTGCCCCGGGTGTAGTAGGCCGCTCGGGGGTATCGGGCGCTCTCCTCCGTTTACGGTGGCGCGGGACGCCCGGAGTTGGTTATAGAAGGTGTCATCCTGGTTCGTTCCCAGCCCACTCAGGTCCGGAAGCTCCGCGAAGGCGTTCCATCTCTTGTCGTACCGAAGAAAGAGACGCGGATCAGTCACTCGGGACACGCTCTTCGACGCGGTTCCGGCGGCTGGTGCCCGCTCGCCAACTTGGAAGCCGCGAACGCGACGAGCTGAGGCTCTGGCCGACTTCAGCCAGTGGCGAGCCTGCGACTCATCTGAAAGGCCATCCACGATGCGCGCCAGGGTCGACGCGGTCAAATATGGCGTCGGTTCGTTTTCGCCGGAAAGCAGCGCGACCGCGACTTGACCGACGAGATTGGTGTTCTGGCAAAAGATACGGAAGCGCTCGGTATAGTTCGACGAGCGGCGAGCCAACCGGACGCCCAACGCTTCAGGATCGTCCAAAAGGTCCGAGGTGAGCGCGCCGCTGAACTCGAACAGCAACTGCGCGAGGTAGCGCTGCAGGTATGTCGGTAGCACGGCGTGGGTGATGGGCCACGAGATGATCGTGAAGTGGTCGGCCCACGCGCCCGTTGGACGGGCACCACCGAACTGCTTGTGGAATCGCAGGAACCAATCTCGAATGGTAGACCGCTCTTGACTGGGCCAACGAGGGGTCAGCGACGAGAAGGTAGTCCAGTACTCGTCGCCGACGTAGTCGTATCCGATCTCGGCGGCGTATACGACGAACGGCAACCAGGTCGAATGGTAGCGCGTGAGGTAGTGGTTCTTGATCGCTTCACGCACTGCACTCTTGAGGAGTTCAAGGTCGTCAGTCGACAAGTCGTGCTCAAGGGCGAAGACGGGCGAGGTGGGCTCCAACTCCGCCCGCGCGTTTCGCAGGTCGCCGAAGTGCGCCTCAAGAAGCTCATGGAAGTACTGCAGCAACTCCGCAGTGCTGCTGGATGCGATGCTGGGCATCGCTGCTCACCCCCTCTCTCTGCTGTATCGACCGGGCGGCGGATCCCAGTCTTGCCGAGTGGACCGCCAGTCGTCACTGAATCCGTTCAGAGCCGCGCCACATTAACTCTCGAAGATGAGCAACAGACGCTCTACCCCGAGGCATCGCTCACGAGCGATCACCGCCCTGCTGCGCTCCTCCATGGTGGGAGTCACCGGCATCGGCCTCCTTCCCGAGTTGCACGTGTTTAGTGGGGTGGTAGCTGGTCGAGGATTTGCTGTGCTTGTGGGGCGAGTGGGGTTTCGGCGAGGAGGGGTTGGCCGTTGAGGGTGATGGCGGCGTGGCGGATGGGTCGTAGGGTGCGCACGATGCGTTTTATGCTGTGTCCGGTGTCGTGTTGAAGTTTGCGGGCCACGGCTAGCGCGGTGAACACGATCGTGAGGTGCGCCTGGATGCAGTTCCCCCGGAGTGTGGGGGCATCGGCTGTGAGTCGTTGGCGGCTCTGGCGGGCCGGTCCGTTCCGGGCGGGGGACTGGGGGTGTGGTCGCCCAGGTGATGGGGTTCCCCCTTGTTCGTGGAGGGTTCGGTTGTGCGGCGTGGTTGCGGGTTTCGTAGGTGATGGGTGGGATGTTGCCGATGCTGGTGTTGCGTCGGCGGTTGTTGCAGGAAGTCGTGGCACCAGTCCAGGACGGTGGCACGTGCTTGGTCTAGTGTATCAAAAGTGTTGCGGGACAACACCTGCCACTCCAGACTGGAGAAGAACGACTCGGCTGCGGCATTGTCGAAACACGACCCGACCCGGCCCATGGACTGGCGAATCCCCAGCTGGGTACATCGTTCGGTCGTGTCGGTCGCGGTGTAGGTCGACCCGCAGTCGGTGCGGGGGGATCACCTGCGTGGACTCATCATGAGCCGCGATGGCCTGTGCACCTTCGCGGACCGTCACCCCCGGGGCGCGGCACAGGCCAAGGGCGCGTCCGGGTGGGTGCTGGTCGCTGCGGCCAGCACCCCGGGCGGGGTGTCCAGGTCGATCACGGTCGCCACGCGCAGTGTGCCTTCCCCGGTCGGGACCCCGGGTCGCCTACCCGTTGTGCGGTTCGGTGCGGCCGCAGTGAAGTTCCGGTTGATCAAGTCCGGGAACGGCGGCTTGGTCTTGTCCTGCTTCGTGGTACCGGCACGGCGACGGGTCGGGGCTACGGGGGTGATGCTCCTATTCCGTGTCAAGGGTGAGAGGTGTTGTTAGTAGGCGGCGGTGAGCCAGGCGCGGTAGCAGGTGGCGAGTTCTGGGTTGGGTC
>PDWI01009045.1_pt1 | contig 11538 bp, 7 predicted proteins | sample 1430891 | NCBI WGS metagenome assembly PDWI01 (sample SAMN01162508, study PRJNA174530) | Oral metagenome, whole genome shotgun sequencing project. | biome: Marine environment; feature: Marine mammal; material: Swab sample of the gingival sulcus; isolation source: swab sample of gingival sulcus...
CAAGCCGACATTGATTGGTTTATCACGGTATGGAATACGGCAGAAAATACACTTCGCCCAAATTCTGATAACTCTATTGCATTTCCTGCAATAGGAAGTAATTACACCATTTATTGGGAAAAGGTCTCAGACCCATCCATTCATGGTACAGTTACTGCTAGTAGTACTGGTGCTAACGCACCTTATATCATTCAGTTGCCACCGAATAGTGGAGGAAGTTACCTAATAAAATCCTATGGAATGACAGGCTTTGAGACCGCTCGTTCGGGAATAAGTGAAAACACAACAGACCCTAAAAGACTACAAGAAATTAGGCAGTGGGGTACTACGCCTTGGACACACCTAAAACAAGCCTTTCAAAATTGTTGGTCGGTAATACTAACAGCAGAAGATGTTCCTAACCTAAAAAATGTTACCGATTTATCAGGAATGTTTCAAGGGTGTTCAGACCTTAGAGATAATGCTGATAGAATAAATACTTGGGATGTATCTAATATTACGAATATGCAATCTATGTTTAACAGTTGTATCAATTTTGATGAACAGTTAAATGAGTGGAATGTATCCAACGTTACCAATATGTCGGGTATGTTTCAAAATTGTACGCTTTTTGACAAACCCTTAAATAACTGGACAACAAGCAATGTGACCGATATGGGAAATATGTTTGCTCAAGCTACATGGTTTAATCAAGACCTTAGCAGTTGGGATGTTGGTGCTGTTACCAGTATGCAAAATATGTTTATAGAAGCCAAACATTATAATAATGGTGGAGTTTCGCTCAATGCTTGGAATGTAAGCCAAGTGGGAGATATGCAAAAAATGTTTTCAGCAACTGCTTTTAATCAACCTATTAATGGGTGGAATGTTTCCAATGTATATACTATGCAAAATATGTTTTATGCTAATCAAGTTTTTAATCAACCTTTGGATAATTGGGATGTCAGTAACGTAAGAACAATGTATTATATGTTTGGTTATGCCAAAGCCTTTAATCAGAATTTAGGAATGTGGAAACCTCGAAAAGTATTTCATTTAGACGGAATATTTAAGTATTCAGGAATGGATTGTGTCAATTATTCCAATACCTTAAAAGGTTGGGCAGACGACCCTACTTTGCTTTTGGCATCTAATACCAATAGTGGCTCCATTGTACCTAATATAAATTCTAATAATATGGTTTATAACTCAATAGGGCAAACTGCCAGACAGGTTATAGAATCAAGAGGTTGGCGTTTTTATTATGATACTTATGATGCTTCTTGCGGTATGTCATACATACCAACAGCAGATGATTTTATTACCATTTGGAAAACGGATAATCCAAGTGATAGAGTAGGGAATTCGGATAAAACCATTTATTATCCTTTCCGTGCCTTTTACAACGGACCGGCTCCCCTTAACCCTGATGGTTCGTATATGACAAAATATACCATATATTGGGAAAGTGTGGATAACCCTGATGTTTTTGGAACTGTTAAAATAGATATTGGCGACCCAAGTTCAGGTATGAGTGTTTACGGAACAAGCAATTCAAATGCTATTATTGAGTTTCCTAAACCGGGTGTTTATCGTGTTATAGCAAAAGTAAATAACCAACTGCAAGGACTTCATCGGTTTAATGGAAATTCTAATACAGTATTTAAATATGACCAATTAAAAATTTTAGATGTAGAGCAGTGGGGTACTATTAAATGGGCAATGTTACATAACGGATTTACATATTGTAAAAACTTAGATATTACTGCTACTGACAAACCCGATTTGAGTATATTGGAAGAAGGAGATTTAAGTAGTATCTTTTCTTTTTGTACAAAACTAGAAAATAATAACGGAAGTATAGGTACTTGGAATGTTTCAACAGTCAAAAGTTTTTCTTACGCATTTAATCATTGCTATCTTTTTAATCAACCTTTAAATGCTTGGGATGTATCCAATGTAGAAAGTATGCTTGGGATGTTTAATAATGCCAGAACCTTTAACCAGCCATTGGATAGTTGGCAAACAGGTAAAGTTGTGAATATGTCTTTCTTATTTAATAAGGCTTTTGAATTTAATCAACCTTTAAATACTTGGGATGTTCATTCTGTAAAAAACTTTGAAGCAACGTTTCAATTCGCCAAAAAGTTTGACCAGCCATTGGATAATTGGCAAACAACCTCTGCTACTAATATGCGTGGTATGTTTAATTATACAGATGTGTTTAATCAAAACATCAACAATTGGGAAACTTCTAATGTAACTGATATATCCTTAATGTTTGCCCATACCAAAGCATTTAATCAGCCTTTAAACGATTGGAGTACAGGTAATGTAACAGAAATGCAATCTACGTTTGCACAAGCCGAGAAATTTAATCAACCTTTGAAAAGTTGGAATGTTAAAAAGGTTTATAATATGGTTGCAATGTTTGAAGATGCTACTGCGTTTAATCAAAATTTAGGGAATTGGACATTAAAAGGTTTTATAAACGAAACCAATGCAGCAGAGCGTATGTTAGATAGGTGTGGTATGGATTGTAGTAATTATTCTAAAACTTTAATAGGCTGGGCGGAAAAATCATCGGAACTGCAACCCGTTATTATTTTGGGTGCATCAGGTAGGGTGTATGCTACTGGTGCTCACGAAAGTCGTGAAATTTTAACTAATCTCGCTGGTACTTCTGTGGATTATGGTAATGGAGAAACTTCTAACGGTTGGCTCATCAAAGGCGATACTTATGATGAGAATTGTGAAATTTTGCCTATTATTCTAGCAAACTTTGATGTAGTCCTAAACGAAGACCAGAGTGTTAAATTAAGTTGGACTTCATTAGCTGAAGTTAATAATGATTACTACAGTATTTATAAGTCTGATGATATTAAAGAGTGGCATTTATTAGAGGAAGTTTTGGGAGCAGGCAATACTTCTGAACAACAAACTTATCAAATAACCGATATTCATCCTTATAAACAAGTAACCTATTATAAATTAACACAAACGGATTATGATGGCACGATTGTAGAATTAGGTTTAGGCTCTGTAAGAATGCCAAACAATGATAAAAATAAGGTGTGGGAAGTGTTTCCTAACCCAACGGAAAATGAAGTGATAATAAAAGGCAAATACTCTGATATTAATAGCATATATCTATTGAATAATTTAGGGATAAGAATAGCGGTAACAGTCAATATTACTTCTCCAACCACACTGAGTTTAGATATGGGTAAGATGCTAAGTGGGGTTTATTTTATTCATATTGATAACAATGTTTTTAAAGTTATAAAAAAGTAGATTGTTTTTATAGTTGGTCTTAAGTAATAGATAGCCAATTTTTGATGATTTTTAAGCCGTCTTGTGTTAAAACAGATTCCGGGTGGAATTGAATGCCTCTGATGTTGAGTTTACGGTGTTTAAACGCCATTAAGGTTTGCTCTTCTTCGTCTATTCCTGTTATTTCTAATTCTTTAGGGAAGTGTTGATTGGTGCTAACAGCCCAAGAATGATAGCGTCCGGTAGGCAAGGGCGAAGCAATGTCATTCCACAATATATCATTTGGCTGTAAAATGGTATTTCGTGCTATGCCATGGTGTACTTCTTTGAGGTTGAATAGTTCAGCTCCGAAAAAAGACGCTAAGGCTTGATGTCCTAAACAAATACCTAATATGGGTTTCTCTTGGTAAAAGCGCTTTATAATCTTGTTGAGCATCTTGTTTTCAGAGGGTAAGCCGGGACCCGGTGACAAAATAATTCTGTCAAAAGGCTCTATCTCTTCCAAGCTTACTTTATCCACTAAACGCACTTCGCAAACATCCGTAAATTGCTCTACATAATGCACTATGTTGTAAGTAAAAGAATCGTAATTATCAATGACTATAACTTTCATTTTTTGAGATAGATTTAGAAAAATAATTGATGAATGTTAAAGGTTTTTAGGATATAGAACAAAATGACAATTAATAAAAACCAACGAATAAATCCGCCGCCTTTTTTAATGGCAAGCCCTGAAGCTAAAAAGCCTCCTAACACATTGCCTATACCTGTCAGTACGGCTAAACTCCATTCTAAATGCCCGTTATACCAATATACAGACATAGCGAAAGGAGTGTAAATTAAAACAATAAATATTTTTAAAGCGTTAGCCTCCAATAGCTCGTACCCAGAAACAAGGGCTAAAGCTGTTAATAGAAAAAAGCCTACGCCTATGTGAATAAATCCGCCGTAAAGTCCTATTAAAAAGTAAATTAGAAATTCAACAATAGAGGGAATTTTGATATTCTTGTTTTGTCTGCCCTCAATCCAACGTTTGGGCTTGAGAAATAACAAAATTAAGATGAATAGCATCGCTACTCCCACCAAATAAGAGAATATTTGTTTGTCTATTTCTATGGCAATATAAGCCCCACATATAGCGCCTAAAAGGGTATATATACCGAGTAAAGTTCCTTTTTTTAGAGAAAATAATTGGGCTTTTTTAAATTGAATAGAAGCGATTAAAGTTTGTGCTATCACTCCTAGTCTAATAGTGCCGTTAGCGGTAACAGGCGGTAGTCCTAAGCTCATCAAAAGGGTATAGCTGATAATGGTTCCACCTCCGGCCAAAGTATTAATAAAGCCGGCTAGAAAGCCAACGCCTATTAAAAGTCCGATAAGTAAAATCGGGTGTAAACCAAATGTATTGAGATAGTCCCAAAACATAGCTTTTTTGTTAAGATTTTAGAGTTGTAGTTGAAAAAAGCTAATTTGCTAAATTTGAAAATTAAAATAAAGAATAACCCTCAAACTATTTTAAAACCAGAATATATATTCCATTAGTTTGAGGGTTACGATGTGTCAAAAAAACATCGTTTGGTTTACGTTAATTTAACGTAAAATAGTTTGTTCTCTGTCAGGTCCTACCGAAACGATAGAAATAGGAACGCCTACTTCAGCCTCTATAAAACGAATATATTCCTTTAGGTTTTCAGGTACATCGTCGTATTGTTTTAGTTGGCTGATATCAGTATTCCACCCTTTGAATGTTTTGTAAACAGGTTCTATTTCTTGGTCTGTTTCAAAAGGGAATCGGTCGGTTATTTCTTCTCCAATTTTGTAGTGAGTTGCTATTTTGATTTGGTCAAAAGCATCTAACACATCTGCTTTAGTCATAATCAAATCGGTTACTCCATTTAGCATTACTACATATTTAAGAGCGACTAAGTCCATCCAGCCACAACGTCTCGGGCGACCGGTTGTTGCTCCAAATTCGTGACCTGTTTTGCGAATGGTATCGCCATCTTCGTCGAATAATTCAGTAGGGAAAGGACCACTGCCTACTCTGGTACAATAAGCTTTGAAAATGCCATATACTCTACCTAAACGAGACGGAGCAATTCCCATACCTATACAAGCACCGGCACATACTGTGTTCGAAGAAGTGACGTATGGATAGGAACCAAAATCAATGTCTAACAAGGTGCCTTGAGCTCCTTCTGCTAAAATCTTTTTTCCCTCTTTGATGTATTCGTTGATTTCGTATTCGCTATCAATTAATTGGAATTTTTGTACGCATTCTAAGCCTTCTTTAAATCCGGTTTCAAAATCAGCAATATCAAATTTGAAGTCATACATCTCCAACATTTTGTAATGCTTGTTCTTCAAATTTTGGTATTTTTCTTCAAAAATAGGACTTAGAATATCGCCTACTCTTAAACCGTTACGTCCGGTTTTGTCCATATAAGTAGGTCCTATTCCTTTTAATGTAGAACCAATTTTTGTTTTACCCTTGCTTTGTTCAGAAGCAGCATCTAGAATACGATGTGTAGGCGTAATGATATGGGCTTTTTTAGAAATATATAAATTTTTAATTTCTCCAAAAAGAGCCTCTATTTGATCTATTTCTTGTTTGAAAATAATGGGGTCTATTACAACTCCATTACCTATTATATTAATAGATTCCGGATGAAAAATGCCTGATGGAATGGTGTGAAGAACGTGTTTTACGTTGTTAAACTCTAGAGAATGCCCTGCGTTAGGACCTCCTTGAAAACGAGAAACAACATCGTAGTTAGGTGTTAAAACATCAACCACTTTTCCTTTTCCTTCGTCTCCCCATTGCAAACCAAGTAGAACATCTACCTTATTATCTTTATTCACAATCAATTTTTTTAATATTAATAATCGATTAAATTAACTTGACAAAAGTACATAATTGTATTTGATGAATTTAAAAATAATTCATTTTTTTTTGTGAAACTTCTAAAAGAAAGATTAGTATTCTTATAATCAAGCTTCTATTTTTTTTGTGCGGGATTGAGGAAAATTTACCCGAAAAAAAGTTGTGTAGGGGAGGAGGTAATCGTGTTAATTGAAACAGCTTGATTATTTTATTTGGTTATATTGAAAAAAAGCTATAATATTGCAGACGTTTCTAACAAGAAAATTCAAGATACACTTCCTCATATCAAATAATGTACTATTTCAGTTAAAGAAAATGGAAACTGTTTTTTCACGGGAAAGGGTATTTATTATCAATATAATTTATTTAATATCAATCTAACTTTTTGTATGTATAAAAAGGAAGCTTTAGAAGTAAAATTGCTTGCAGACCTAAGGGTTATTGCTAAAGAAATGGGAATAAGAAGAGTAGAGTCTTTTAAAAAACAAGAATTAATTTTTGCAATTTTAGACCAACAGGCTGAAATATCAGCAAAAACGCCACTTGACAAACAGGCTAAACAAGACAACCCTAATAAAGGAAAGCGAGAACGAATAAAGGTTAAGAAAGAGTATCAATCAAAGTCTAATACCTCAAAGCCGACACCTTCCAAGACTAATGAAGAGCAATCGGAATCTACAGAGGAGATGGCTAAAAATCGAAAGAATCATTCTGTAAGGGGTAAAAAGAATTTGGAGGTGCCTACTCTGGAAGCAGAAGAGAAAGTAAAGGAAAAAGAAGCTGTTGTCTCTAAGAAAGAGGAGGAAAAAGAGGAGAAAAGAGAAAAAACGTTTTCAAAGACAGCTCAGTCGAATAGAGCTCCTCAAAAAGAGTCTCCTAAGATAGATTCCCAGAAAAATGAAATGTTAAAAACAGAAAATTCACAAACGGGAATCTCGGATAATAATCAGACTAATGAGAATTTAAAATCGAACACAAAACCCAAGAACGAAGACAATCCTCAGACTAATAACGGACAAAACACTTCCTCTCCTTCAGGAAAACCTAAGAATAACAAAAATCATCAAGCGAACAATAAAAGAAATAATGGGCAAAATAATAAGAAAGCGTTTGATAATGTCGAGTTCAAAGGCGTAGTGGAGACTAGTGGTGTTCTTGAGATTATACAAGATGGGTATGGCTTTTTGCGTTCTTCGGATTATAACTACTTGAATTCTCCTGATGATGTATATGTTTCTCAATCTCAGATTCGTTTATTTTCTTTAAAGTCGGGAGACACTATAACAGGTGTAATTCGTCCTCCAAAAGATGGAGAGAAATATTTCCCTTTAGTGAAATTGACTAATGTTAATGGTCGTTCTCCGGAGGCAGTTAGAGATAGAGTGCCTTTTGACCATTTAACACCTTTGTTCCCTGATGAGAAATTTAATATTACAGGTTCAGGAAAAGCGACTTTAACAACAAGGTTGATTGATTTAATTGCGCCTATAGGAAAGGGGCAGAGGGGCTTGATAGTAGCTCAGCCTAAAACAGGTAAAACTATGTTGTTGCAAGAGGTGGCTAATGCTATAGCAGCGAATCACCCTGAGGTTTATTTAATTATATTACTTATTGATGAGCGACCAGAAGAGGTAACAGAAATGGCTCGTCAGGTTAATGCCGAGGTGATAGCTTCCACTTTTGATGAGCCTGCAGAACAGCATGTTAAAGTGGCTAATATTGTGTTAGAAAAATCGAAACGCTTGGTAGAAAGCGGACATGATGTGGTTATTTTATTAGATTCTATTACACGTTTGGCTCGTGCTTATAATACGGTAGCACCTTCTTCAGGGAAAGTGCTTTCCGGTGGAGTTGATGCGAATGCTTTACAGAAGCCAAAGCGCTTTTTTGGAGCAGCTAGAAATATAGAAAATGGAGGATCTTTGTCTATAATAGCAACCGCTTTAACAGAGACCGGTTCCAAAATGGATGAGGTTATTTTTGAGGAGTTTAAAGGTACAGGTAATATGGAGTTGCAGTTAGAAAGAAAATTGTCTAACCGAAGAATGTATCCTGCTATTGATATTACGGCTTCAAGTACTCGTAGAGAGGACTTATTGTTATCTGAAAATATTATCAATCGTTTATGGATTCTTCGCGAATTCTTATCGGATATGAATCCTGTAGAGGCTATGGACTTTATGCGTACTCGATTACCAAGAACTGTTGATAACGAAGAATTCATTAATACAATGGATAAGGGGTAATTGCTTTTGAACAAGTATTTTAGAAATATGGAATAAAAGGATTATGGACGACCTAAAAGGACAGGCTAAGAAAGCCTTTGCATGGGATTTTGCCGGCAGGATGGCAGGACAAGTAGTTTCTTTTATTGTTTCTGTTGTTTTGGCACGTTTGTTACTTGCTGAAGATTTTGGTGTAGTAGCTATAGCTACGGTTATTATTGCATTTTGCTCTGTCTTTATAGATGCCGGTTTAAGTGTAAGTTTAATTCAACGTAAAGAAATTAATGATTATCATTTAGGTTCTGCTTTTTGGTTTAATGTTTTTGTTGGGGTTGTATTAACTTTGGGTTTGTTCCTTTCCGCTCCTTTATTGGCGGCTTTTTATGAACAGCCTGTTTTGACAAATATAGTCAGAGCGTTATCGTTTCTGTTTGTTATAGAGTCTTTTGGTCAAGTGGTTAATGCTAGATTAACTAGGATTTTAGCCTTAAATAAAATAGTAATAGCACAATTTGCATCAGCGGTTATTTCCGGTATATTAGGTGTTGGCTTAGCTTATGCCGGTTATGGAGCATGGGCGTTGGTAGCGCAATCTTTAGTTGGGGCTTTTTTGATCAGCTTCTTATTGATTGTTTTAGGGAAATTTAAACCTGTTTTTGCTTTTCGTTGGTTTGCACTTAAAGAGCTTTGGGGTTTTGGTTTGCGTATGTTTTTGTCTGGTTTGTTAGATAGGTTGTACCAAAGTTTAGATACAATGATTATTGGTAAATTGTTTCCTCCTGCCAATTTAGCATTTTATAATCGAGCAAAAAATACCAAGAATTTGATTATCAATAATGCAGTAGGTAGCTTAAATAAGGTATTGTTACCAAGTTTAAGTTCTGTTCAGAATGATGAGCAACGATTTAAAAGAGCAGTGCATAAAGCTTTACATTTAAGTTCTTTTGTCTCTTTATTGTTTTTAGGTTTCTTTTTTGTTGTTAGTAATGACTTTTTGATAATTCTATTAACAGAAAAATGGCAACCGGCAGTTCCTTTTTTTAGATTAATTTTGTTATCGGCTTATAGCTATCCTATTAGTGTTATCTTGGTTAATATTATAGCGTCACAAGGTAATTCTAAGGCATTTCTACGTTTGGAAATATATAAAAAAATAGTTTATACCTTAAATTTTTTATTTGGTTTTTTGTATGGAATAGAGGGATTTATAGTGGGGTTGTTTATAGTGGGAATAATTGGAGTAGGTTTGAATATTTGGTATGCTAATAAAGAAATTGATATTTCTCAAAAATGGTTTTACAAGCAGATATGGCAACCTTTTGTTTTAACGGCGGTTATAGCAGGAGGTGTTTTTTATATTTTTGATTTTTTAAAGAATAACCTTTGGTTGCATGGGGGGGGAGCAGGAGGTTCTTTTCTTTTTGCGTATTTTATTATAAATAAGTTGTTAAATACCCATGGTTATACTATTTTTATGGATGAATTAAAACAATTAGGTATTTTGCAGAAAATTCCTTACATAAAAAATAAATTATGATTAATGTAACACAAACATATATTCCCCCTTTAGAAGAATATAATCAATACCTTAAAAGAGCTTACGATAAACAATGGTTGACTAATAGAGGAGAGTTGGTTCAGGAGTTAGAAGGTAAGTTAAAAAATTATTTAAATACTGATTATTTAACTTTAACAACTAATGGTACTTTGCCTTTGCAAATCGCCATGAAAGCTTTGGAATTAAAAGGCGAAGTAATAACAACCCCATTTTCTTATGTAGCTACGACTTCTTCTATTGTTTGGGAGCATTGTAAGCCCGTTTTTGTAGATGTAGAACCCGATTATTTAACAATTGATGCTGATAAAATAGAAGAAAAAATAACGGATAAAACCTCTGCTATTTTAGCAGTACATGTCTTTGGAAACCCTTGTGATGTATCAAAAATTGAACAAATTGCACAAAAATATAATCTTAAAGTTATTTATGATTCTGCCCATTGCTTTGGCGTTAAATATAAAGGAAGAAATATTTTTGAGTACGGAGATATAAATACTTGTTCATTTCATGCTACAAAAATTTTTCATACTGGTGAGGGAGGATGTATGACCACAAATGATGAGCAAATTCAACATAAACTTTTTTATCATCATAACTTTGGGCATAAGAGTGCTACGGAATTTTATGGTTTAGGAATGAATGCTAAAATGAGTGAGTTACAGGCTGCTATGGGGTTAGCCGTTTATGATCATTTGGGCGATATTTTTGAAGGTAGAAGGAGGGTTGTGGAAGCTTATTTAAGCTTATTAAAGCATACTTCTTTGCAGTTTTTGAAAATAAGAGAGCAAACTGATTGGAATTATCACTATTTTCCAATTATTTTTGAAACAGAAGAACAATTATTGCAAGTTCAACAGGCTATGAATGCAAAAGATATTTTCCCACGAAGATATTTTTATCCTAGTTTAAATACTTTGAATTATGTAGAATATCAGCCTTGCCCTATTAGTGAGGATATCAGTCAAAGAGTTTTGTGTTTGCCTTTATATTGGAATTTAGCAGAAGAGGATGTAAAGAAGATTGTAAAAATTATCAAAAATGAAATAGGATAAATATCCCAAAAGAGTTAAGGCTTTGGGATTTAACAAGGATGAAGGAAATAATACAAATAGAAAACAAAATTTTTACATTTCGGAATCAGCAGGTAATGTTGGACAGAGATTTAGCAGCATTATATCAAGTTCCGACTAAAGTTTTGAATCAAGCTGTAAAGCGAAACATTGAACGGTTTTCTAAACAGTTTCGTTTTCAACTATCTGATAATGAGGTTGAAGGGCTGGTCGCAATTTGTGACCGGTTTGAAGTGTTAAAACATTCTTCAAGCAATCCTTATGTTTTTACAGAGCAAGGAGTATCAATGCTTTCAGTTGTTTTACGGAGCGATATTGCTGTTCAAATTAGCATAAAAATAATGGATGCTTTTGTACGAATGCGAGAGTTTTTAATTATTGATGAGCAAGTATATCATTTGGGTGCAAGCTTAAAAGATTTGGGTAAAAGATGGTTTGCCTTTTCCAAAATGCAAATTAGTAAGGAAGAAATTTTAAGTAGGTTGATGTAACAATTCTAACTTGAGAAAGAAAAGGAATCAGGATGAACGGTAAAAATAACATACAACA
>PDWI01009047.1_pt1 | contig 11537 bp, 9 predicted proteins | sample 1430891 | NCBI WGS metagenome assembly PDWI01 (sample SAMN01162508, study PRJNA174530) | Oral metagenome, whole genome shotgun sequencing project. | biome: Marine environment; feature: Marine mammal; material: Swab sample of the gingival sulcus; isolation source: swab sample of gingival sulcus...
CATCTATAATACAATATTTATTGGGTTTATTTTTATCAATCCATTCTTGTATTTCTTTTCCACGAATAAAATCAAAAACGACATCACCATTTTCATCAAGTTCTACATCAGTATTAAACGGTGTGTAATCAATTACATCTAACAGAAAATTTTCTTTTGCCCACTCTTGTACATCTTTTAAAGAAATCTCTAATCTCCAAGATGAAGACACCACGATTTTACAATCCGTTTGCTGAACAATCCACAACAACCAACGCATACAACGTTCATCAAAATGCAAAATCTCATCGTTATCTTTTCCTGTAAGACCTAAAACAGTAGCATTATCTTCTGAATTTAGGACACCGTCAAAGTCTAAAAATATTACTTTCATTTTAGTTTTTAATCTTGAAATAGTTTGTGTTTTTTCTCAAAACATTCGGACAAAGTTAATCATTTTTTAGAGAAACGATTAGTTATTCAACTCTTGCTGTACTTTTTTAGGTAGTCCTGCGACAACTAAGCTATAAGAATCAAATATCCATTTTTTCATTAATTGTTGGGTTATTTTTCCTTGTGGTTTGACACTATTCCAATGTTTTTTGTTCATATGAAATCCAGGAGTTACTTCACTATATTGCTCTCTTAACTCAATGGCTATTTCTGGATTGCATTTTAGATTTACAAAATCATAATTTTCTATATCAGTAAGGCAAAACATTTTACCTTTTACAGTAAAAACAAGTGTTTTATTGTCAAAAGGGAGTTTTTCTTCTACACCTTTTAACGATAAACAATAGTTTCTTAATTCTTCAATATTCATCATTTTATTTGTTTTTTATTCAACTCATTAAAATGTCATCTATATTTCTAAATGCAAATTTAATAAAAACATAGCATAAATAAATAATTTATTGTAGTTTTGCATTTCGTTTTTAAGAAAATATGATTGACCAAAATACGATAGATAGGATATACAACACTGCACAGATAGAGGAGGTAGTAGGTGATTATGTCTCTTTGCGAAAAAGAGGAGTTAATTTGCTGGGATTGTGTCCATTTCACGATGAGAAGACACCTTCGTTTACTGTGTCACCAGCAAAAGGTATTTTTAAATGTTTTGGTTGTGGAAAAGGAGGAAATGCGGTTCATTTTTTAATGGAACACGAGCAAATCAGTTATTATGAAGCACTAAAACAGTTAGCAAAAAAATACAATATTGAAATTGTAGAAAAAGAACTTACCGAAGAAGAAAAACAAGCCAAAAACGACCGTGAAAGTATGTTATTGGTCAATTCATACGCTCAAAAATATTTTGAAAACACGCTTCACAAACATATTGACGGGAAATCGATAGGGTTGAGTTATTTTAAGCAACGAGGATTTAGAGACGAGATCATCAAAAAATTTCAATTGGGATATTCGCTTGACAAACGTGATGCTTTTACACAAGAAGCCCTAAAATCGGGCTACAAAAAAGAATATCTTATAAAAACAGGCTTAACCATTGAACGTGAAGGAGATTATATGATAGATAGATTTAGAGGAAGAGTCATATTTCCTATTCACTCTCTCTCGGGAAAAGTCATCGGATTTGGTGGACGTATTTTGGGCAAATCGGATAAGATGGCAAAATATTTAAACTCTCCCGAATCGGAAGTCTATCACAAAAGTCGTGAGTTGTACGGTATTTATTTTGCTAAACAGGACATTGTAAAACAAGACAGATGTTATCTTGTAGAAGGCTACACTGATGTAATTTCAATGCACCAAAATGGCATTAAGAATGTGGTTGCCTCTTCTGGAACTTCCCTTACAGAAGGACAGATACGGTTAATTCATCGTTTTACTGAAAATGTAACGGTCATTTATGACGGCGACTCAGCAGGTATCAAAGCATCGCTTAGAGGCATTGACTTACTTTTGGCAGAGGGTATGAATATTAAAGTAATGCTCTTGCCCGAAGGTGAAGACCCCGATTCGTTTGCTCAAAAAACAAATGCCTCCGATTTTATTCATAAAGTAGAGGAAGAGGCGGTTGATTTTATTCGTTTTAAGTGCCAATTGCTTTTGGAAGATGCAGGAAACGACCCTATAAAACGTGCAAAATTGGTTACTGATATTGTAAAAAGCATTGCTACTATTCCTAATCAAATAATAAGAGCAGAATATGTAAAAGAGACCAGCTTAATGCTGAATGTAGCAGAAAAAGTTCTTTATCACGAAATTAATAAACATAAAAAAAGTGAACAAAATAAATTTTTACCCCCAAAGAACCAAAACGAACAAAGACAAGAAGAAAAAACATCAACGGTACAAAATACAACTCCAACAAATAACACTCAACGACTTTTTTACAAAGAAGAGAAACAGTTAATTCGTATGTTGATAATGTACGGAGAAATGACGCTTTTTGAAGAAAATGATGAAGAGACCCAAGAAATTCAAAAAATAAGTGTTGCAGAATATATTTTAATGGAATTGGAAACCGATGAAATTACGCTTAACAATGAAACTTTTGAATTGATAAAAAAAGAATATACTCAACAATTAGAGAACGAAAAAGAGATTGATTTTAGAAAGTTTTTTATCAATCATCATAATGCTGATATTAGTAAAATAGCGATTGAATTAATGACGCAAAAATATGAATTGAGTAAAATTCATTCAAAACAACAAAAAATAGAAACAGAAGCAGACAAATTGGAACAATTAATTCCTCGTTTCATTTATGAATACAAATTGGCTATTATTTTGCAAAAAAGAAATGAAAAAATGCTTGAAATGAAAAATGCCAATGCAGAAAAAGAAATTGAAAAGACGAAACAATTAATGGTAGAAATAAAGGATATTGATAATATTAGATTATTATTATCTAATGAATTAGACAGAGTTGTTAATTTAATGTAATTTCAGTTTTTTTATTTATGGATTTACTTTTACGAGAATATTACTTGTTTTTGAAAATGGAAAAATCACTTTCTGACAACACTGTTTCTGCTTACAAAAGAGATTTTAAAAAATTGTTACTCTATCTCAACGAAGCACACATCAATCCATTAGAAGCAAAATTGAAACATTTGAGAGATTTTCTTGTTGAGATAAATGAAATGGGCATCAGTGCAAGGTCGCAGGCACGTCTTATTTCAAGCATAAAATCGTTTTATAACTTTCTTATTTATAAAAATAAAATAGAAAGCAACCCTACCGAACTGCTGGAAAGTCCTAAAATTGGTTTGCGACTGCCAGAAGTGCTGTCGGTAGAAGAAATAGACCGTATTATTGGGGCTTTGGATATGTCAAAACTCGAATCTACTCGCAATCGTGCTATTATTGAAGTGCTTTATGGCTCGGGCGTAAGAGTTTCAGAACTGATTGGTATTCAACTCTCAAAAATATATATTGAAGAAAAATATATGTTGATTGACGGCAAAGGTAACAAACAACGATTGGTGCCACTTTCTGATGAATCAATTAAACAAATAAATTATTGGTTGCAAGATAGAAACCAATTGAAAATAAAAAAAGGAAATGAAGATTATCTGTTTTTAAATCGACGAGGTGGACAACTAACTCGTGCTATGATTTTTAAAATTGTAAAAAAATTATCCGAATTAGTAGGAATTAAAAAACGGGTTAGTCCCCATATTTTTAGGCACTCTTTTGCAACCCATTTACTTGAAAATGGTGCAAATTTACGTGCTATTCAGCAATTGTTAGGACACGAATCGATAACTACAACAGAACTTTATACACACGTAGATATTCAACATCTGCGTTATACTATTGAACATTATCACCCTATGAATATGCAAAAAAATGAAGTGGAGTAAAAAAATATATATCGTTTTCTATTTTCTATTTTCTATCACCACCTTATTCGCACAAGAAACGATTGTAGTAGGACAAGTGTTTGATAAAGAAAGCAAAACTCCCTTAGAATCTGTTAGCGTTTATTTTCAAGGTACTAACCTTCGTACCCAAACCAACGAAGAAGGATATTTTTTACTACGAAACAGAGGAAAAGAGACAAAATTAATTTTCTCCATTGTTGGTTACAAAAAAGAACATAGAATTGTTAAACGTGGAGAAAATATTGGACTTCAAATAGAATTGGAAGAAGAAATTAATATCTTAAACGAAATTTTAGTTACCCCGAGAGAAAACCCTGCCCTTCTATTAATGCAAAAAGTAAGAAAAAACAGACGCAAAAACAACATCCATATCACTTCAAAAGGTAGAGAGCAAAATATTGTTTTTTTGAGTAAAGCTGGAAAAAGTTGGAAACGAAATCAAATATTTAAGCAATTTAGTGAATCCAATTTAAGCCCTACCGACTCACTGTTGCTTGTACCATTATATATGAAAGAGACAGAATTTTCACAAAACAACGAAAACAAAAAAATCTTAACTGAAAACCGATTTAACTCATCAAAAACCTCAATACTTGGCGTAGAAAGTTTACTTAAAAGAATGGATAAAAAGGTTAATTTTTATGAAAATACCATCAATATTATGGGAAAAAGTATGATAAGTCCTTTGGCAAATGTTGGAAACTCTTTTTATCGCTACTATCTTATTGACAGCACCAAAAATGGACGAAAAGAATATCTCGTTGATTTTAGAACGAGAAACAGAAAAAATTTAGCCTTTAATGGTTCTATGAGAATTGATTCGGCAACTTATGCACTGACCCATATCACCGCCAAATTACCCTCACAAGCCAATGTTAATTTTATTAACAATCTTTATATAAAACAAGATTACAAACCAATAGCTTCTCGTTTTACCCTTGCAAATAGTGAAACTACATGGTATCTTACTTATCAACTAATAAAAAATGCAAAGAATCAATCGGCTCAACTGATGCTAAAAAACAGCCTACATTTTGGGGTAATTGACAAAAAAAGTGTCAAAGAATTTGCTCAAACAGGTTATTCTACCAATGCTGTTAAAGATAAAATCAATATTTTACAGCAAAACAAACTCTTTCAAGTTGCGAGTTATTTAGCCGATGCTAGTTTTACAGGATATTTTAAAATGGGTAAAATTGATGTTGGAAAAACGGATAAAATCATTCAATATACCAACGATGATGAAGGATATCGTATAGCATTTCCTTTTAGAACAAATGAAGATTTTTCTAAAAAAATAATGTTAAGTGGATTTGCTGGATATGGACTTAACGATAATCAATGGAAATATGGTGTTAGTTTTCATTGGAAACCTTCCTTGTTAAAAGAAAAAACAACATTGGGTGCTTCTTATGTAGATGACTTTCGGAATTTAGAGTTTGAATATACAAAATTTTCTTGGTACAATAATCCATTATCGATGAGTGGACGAAATTTTATTTCTAAATTTCTATCCATCCAATCTACACAATCGTATAGTAGTAGAAGAAAGGAGCTTACAAGTTTTATAAAACACGATTGGAATAAAAATTTTGAGACAGGATTAATATATAGAAACATCGTTTATACCCCTCATAAACATCTTCCAATGCAATTGAATAACAATTCGTATTCAGCACTTTACGACCAAAGTTTATCACTTATTTCTCGTCTTTCATTTGGTGAAAAAATATATCACGACCATTTTCAAAAGATTTACTTAAACACCAATAAACCTATCTTTTATACTGTTTTAGATATTGGGAAATACCGATTAACAAAAGATAATGAAGGAAATTATGCACGATTGACTGCCAATATGTATCAACGTCGGAATTTTATGTTTGGTAAATGGCGATACGGAGTTGAAATTGGAAAAACATTTGGTAAAATCCCCTATCCTTTATTGCATAAGTTTAAGAAAATGAGTGGTATTACTTACAGTTTATTTCGGTTTTATACAATGAATAGTAACAAATATATTTCAGATAGTCATTTAACAGCAATGGGGGAAGTTAATTTTAATGGCGTATTATTCAACTATATTCCTCTTATTAAACATCTAAATTTAAGAGAACTTATTGGGCTTCGTATGGCATACGGAACGCTCTCAAATGAGCATCAAAAAGTTCTTTCTATTCCTAATTACAACACAGGATTTACCCAACCTTATGCCGAAGCATCTATTGGATTTACCAATTTTTTAAATGCTATGACATTGCAGTTTGTTTGGAGGCTAACTGATTGGGAACAAGAAGATTCAAACAGATGGGCAATAGAAGCATCTTTACAAATTAATTTTTAATTTTATACACTCCACCTGGCAAACATTTTACCAAACTTTTAAATTCCATATCGAGCAATAAAGCCGACAACTTGCTATATGGAATTTTTAGTAAAATAGTAAGTTCATTTACATTAATACCATCTGAATATTTTCTTAATTCAGATAATATTTGCTGTTCTTCAACACTTAAATCGTTAAAAAGACGAAGTTGAACTGTATTGTCATTGGTCTCCGATTTCTTTTCTACTTCCCAATTCATTGCTCTGATTAAATCATCGGCACAGGTTATCAAACCTGCTTTATTATATTTTATCAAATTATTACAGCCCTTTGAATATGTGTCGTTAAATCTACCAGGAATAGCCAACACATCTCTATTGTATGAATTAGCATATTCGGCAGTTATCAATGCACCTCCTCTTTGATTTGATTCTACAATAACAATGGCATCACACAAACCAGCAATAATACGATTTCTTTTTACAAAATTAGGTCTATCAGGATTCATTCCACTAATATACTCAGTAACCAAAGCACCATTTGAAATTATTTTACGAGCCACATCTTTGTGCAAAGACGGATAAATTCTATCCAATCCGTGTGCCAAAACAGCAATATTTTGCATATCCAATTCTGTAGCAACTTTATGAGAACAAATATCTACTCCGTATGCTAATCCACTCACCAACGTTATATCTGTAAGTTTTTCGTGTACTCCTTTGATTAGTTCTTTGCAAACTTCTTTGCCATTTTCGGTCATATTTCTTGTACCTACTACGGCAAGCATTTTCCGATTGCTTAAAGTTTGATTTCCTTTGTAATACAACATTATAGGAGCATCAAAACACTCTTTTAGTCGGTATGGATACAATTTATCAAGAAAGAAAGAGGTTTGAATTTTGTGTTTTTCTATAAATAAAATTTCTTTTTCGGCACGTTCTAATACACTCGTTTTAGTGATTTCATTGGCTAACGTGATACCAATTCCAGGTATTTTCATCAAACTTCTTTTATTTTCTTTGAAAACACCTTCTACACTTCCAACGTAAGCGATTAAATTTTTAGCAAGATTAACTCCAATACCTTTAATTAAGGTTAATCCTATCTGATATTTGAGCAAATCTCTATCCATAATTATCTTTTTTTCTTTTTTAACCAATGATAAACCAATAATCCCAATAGCACTCCTACACCATCTGCTAACCAATCCAACCATTCTGCACCACGATTTTGTGTACAATATTCTTGTATTATTTCAATAAAACCTCCGTAAAGTAAAGGATAAAGAAACAGTAAAAAAAAGTGGTATTTTTTATGGTCAAAAACTCTATTGTGAGTATAATCTTTATAAAATACAAAAGCCAAAAAGAAGTACATTATCAAATGTACTAACTTATCAAAATGCTTAATCGGTATTGAAGTTGCTGATGATGAGAAAGAAACCGTTGATAAAATAAAAATAACAACAGCAGTCAGAATAGTTATTTTATATTCAATTAAAAATTTTTTCAACATAATACATTATAAATAATTATCCCAATACAAAAACAAGATTAAAGTATTTAACTTCAATCCTGTTCGATACAATATTCAATTCATTGAGTTTATCTTTTCAACAATCATTATTATAAACCAGAGTCAATCAATTCTATTTCAAAATATAGAGTAGAGTATGGAGGTACTCTCCCCATAAATCCTTGCTTCCCATAAGCTATATCATAAGGAATATAAAGTTCATAAATATCACCAGTGTGCATCATCAACAAAGCTTCTTGTACTCCTTTTATCAGTTCATAAAGTTTACCCATATACACCTCTTTACCCTCTGAGAAAACAGTTCCATCTATCAATTTTCCTTTATAAGTAGCTTGAATAGAACTTGTTGGATTAGGTTGTCTATCTGAGGGATTTCCACGTCTTATCACTTTGTAAAAAAGTCCTGTTTCAGTAGCTACAAACCCCGAATCATTTTGATGTTGTTTTAACCAATCTTCGTTCACTGCTTTCCAATCAAAATATTCGTTCTTGTCTTCTTTACACGAAAAAGAAAAAAGAAGAATTACAACCAAAAGAATGATACGAGATATTTTATAAATTACTTTTTTCATTGACTTATTATCTTTATCGTAAATATTACTTTGCAAAAATACAATATTTTTTCAAGTTATAAAACCTAAATATTTTTAAGTATCTTAAAAAACTGCTATTTTATTCACTTTATTAACACTATTTTTCATATTTAATGTCAGTGACAAAATGTCTTAAATGTTAAATTCTTTTTTACATTTTCGGTTTATATCGTTAATCTGCGTTAATCGTTAATTTAATTGTGCTAAAATAGAACAAAATTAAACTTCAAAATATACTAAATGGAATATTCTTTGTTATTTAGTAAACGAGTTGAAATTCTTTATGATTTACGATGTTATGAAATTATAAATAGTGAAACGAATTGTTGCAAACAAAAAAAACAATCTAAAAAAAATAATAGTAGCTTTTTACGAAATAAAAGTTAGAAATACATCTGTAAAACTCTCTGTTTTCAACATTTAACTCTCATTTTTAAGAAATATAATTAATTAAAATAATAAAAATATGAATACAAACAAAAAAACAAAATTATTCTTTTTAATCACATTATTGGTGGTTACTGTTAGCACAATTACAAGTTGGACAACATTACAATGGGTTCATTCTTATCAAAAAACAAAAAATGAAAACACTTCTGATAATGAGATGTTTCGTTCTAATCAAAATGCAAAAGTACGATTTGCAAATGCCACATCAGGACTTGAAACCGATTTTACCATTGCTGCCGATTTGTCCGTACACGCAGTGGTACATATTAAGACCCAAACAATACGTCATTCATCAAGTTCACAAGATTTTTTTAACGACCCATTTTTTGAATTCTTTTTTGGACCTCAACAAAAACCTCAACCACAAACCCCAACGGAAAAATCTGTACCAATGGGTTCAGGTTCAGGCGTTATTATTAGTCCCAACGGTTATATTGTAACCAACAATCACGTAGTGGAAGGAGCTACCGAAATACAAGTAACACTCAACGATAAACGCACTTTCAAAGCTCAATTAATAGGCACTGACCCTTCTACCGATGTCGCATTGCTTAAAATAGAAGCCGAAAAATTACCAAGCATTGCTTTTGGAAATTCGGACAATATAAAAGTAGGCGAATGGGTGTTGGCGGTTGGAAATCCTTTCAATTTAACTTCTACCGTTACAGCAGGTATTGTAAGTGCCAAAGCACGTAATATTGGTATTATTGGAAAAGATCGTTATGGAAGAAAAAAAGAGAAATTATCTATCGAATCGTTTATTCAAACAGATGCAGCAATTAATCCCGGAAACAGTGGTGGGGCTTTAGTAAATACTGCTGGCGAATTAATTGGAATTAATACGGCGATTGCTTCACGTACAGGAAGTTATGCAGGATATGGATTTGCTATTCCAACAAGTATAGTAAAAAAAGTAGTTACCGATTTAAGAGAACACGGAGTTGTACAACGTGCTTTATTAGGAGTGCAAATAAGCGATATAACTACCGATATAGCAAAAGAAAAAAACCTAAAAACATTAAATGGAGTATTGGTGGGTGGAGTAGTACCCAATGGAGCTGCCCAGAAAGCTGGAATAAAAACCAATGATGTAATTATTGAAATTGATAAAACAAAAATAACATCATCTGCCAAGTTACAAGAACAAATCGGTTTGCATCGTCCAGGGGATAAAATATATGTTGTAGTATTAAGAGAAAACAAAAAGAAAAAATTTATAGTAAAATTAACCAATTCGGAAGGAACAACAGATATTGTAGAAACAAAAAAATATGAAAAAGAATTAGGTATTCAGATAAAACCTATTGGCGATGTTGTAAAACAAGCTATTGGAATTGATGCAGGGTTGGAAATAACGCAAATACAAGAGGGTGCTTTTCGTCAGCAAGGAATAAATGTTAGTTTTATTATCCTAAAAATCAATAATCAAAAAATGAAAACCATTGCTGATTTTGAAAAATTATATCAAAAGTGTAAAAAAAATAAACAACCGCTGAATATTGCTGGTGTTTACCCAACATCTGGGAAAATAGGCTATTATAAAATAAACTTAAAATAATTTTATCCAATAAAAGGGTGTCTTCAAAATAAAAAACTCATTGTTACAATTTTAATTTTTAAATGAAAATACTTATATATCAACGACTTATTATTAAAATATTGTTTTTCTATATTGTTAATAATGACTTTTGGGACACCCTTTTATATAAAAAGAATAAAAAAGCAAATGAAAATAAACAAAAAAGTATCTTTTTGCGTTAAAGTAAAGTAAGTTGAGTAAAAATCAGAAAAAAAGCAAATAGAGTTATAAAAATCTATCCTCAACAGATAAAAAGTGATAAGATTATTAAAGGCTTAATGAAAACTGATTTTTATTTTTCAATAAAAAACTCATTGAAACTTTTTTTATTTCTTAAAAATAGTTCAAAATTAAAAGTTTAAATCAGTTTAACATTTAATAATTCAATAGTCGTCTTTTTTTCGGCTAAAATTTTCAATTTTGTATGAGACAACTTAAAATTACAAAATCTATAACGAATCGTGAAAGTGCTTCATTGGATAAATATTTACAAGAAATTGGGCGTGAAGACTTAATCACTGTTGAACAAGAAGTTGAATTGGCACAGCGTATTCGTTCTGGCGATAGAATCGCACTTGAAAAATTAACAAAAGCCAATCTTCGTTTTGTTGTTTCTGTAGCCAAACAGTATCAAAATCAGGGATTGAGCCTTCCCGATTTAATCAATGAAGGAAATTTAGGTTTAATAAAAGCAGCAGAAAAATTTGATGAAACACGTGGATTTAAGTTTATTTCATATGCCGTTTGGTGGATACGTCAATCTATTCTTCAAGCACTTGCAGAGCAATCTCGCATTGTGCGACTTCCCTTAAATCAAGTTGGTTCATTAAATAAAATCAATAAAGCGCTTCAACGATTTGAGCAAGAGAATGAACGTCGTCCTTCAGCAGAAGAATTGGCAAAAGAACTTGATTTGCCCGAAGAAAAAGTTGCAGAATCAATGAAACACGGTGGACGCCACGTATCTGTTGATGCACCATTTGTAGAAGGGGAAGACAATAGCCTGTTAGATGTAATGGTAAACGATGAATCGCCAAAAGCAGACAAAGGATTAATAAACGAGTCATTGTCCAATGAAATAGAAAGAACCTTATCAACGTTGAGTGAAAGAGAACATTTAATTGTAAAAAAATTCTTTGGATTAGGAGTACCTGAAATGACATTGGAAGAAATTGGCGATGAATTTGGATTAACACGTGAACGAGTAAGGCAAATAAAAG